>Ga0265320_10000130_pt1 | contig 65406 bp, 56 predicted proteins | sample 4827metaG_FD_202087 | JGI IMG/M metagenome (GOLD analysis project Ga0265320, IMG submission 202087) | Rhizosphere microbial communities from Carex aquatilis grown in University of Washington, Seatle, WA, United States - 4-8-27 metaG | ecosystem: Host-associated > Plants > Roots > Rhizosphere >...
TTGCCGCCCGGTGATTGTGGTGCTAGGCGCGGAAGCCGAGGCGTGTGCCAAGGTCTTGGAGGGTCTGCCGGTGCGGGTGGTGGTCAACGCGGAGTGGCAGGAGGGCTTGGCGAGTTCGATTCGCGCGGGCGTGGCGACGCTGGCGAGGGAGAATTCGTTTATATCTTCGGCGATACTCTCGGTGGCGGACCAGCCGCAGTTGACGGCGCCGCTGCTGAATGCCTTGCTGGAGCAGAATAAAATCACGGGCCGGAAAATCGTCGCCGCGCAATATGCCGGGGCACCGGGACCGCCGGCGTTGTTTGACGTGAGCTTGTTCGCACAGTTACAAATGCTGCGGGGCGACGAAGGCGCGCGGCGCGTGCTGCTGGCGAATCCCGGCGAGGTGGCGCTGGTGCCGTTTCCAGCCGGGGCGCTTGATGTGGACACGCCGGATGATTACGCGCGGCTGCGGGCATCGCCCTAAATTGGCTTGTGAAATTGGGAGAATAACGATTAATTGGCAACCATGCCCGCCCCGACTATCGCCGCGCCGGATGCCAGTGGCCGGGTGGTGGATTACCTCCGCCTCTCCGTCACCGACCGCTGCAATGAGCGTTGCCTGTATTGCATGCCCGAGGGCTACAAGGGCTGGCAGGCGCGCGAGGACACGCTGACCGATGATGAAATCGTGCGGCTGGTGCGCGTCGCCGCGGGGCTGGGGTTTCGCAAATTCCGCGTCACGGGCGGCGAGCCGCTCATCCGCAAGAATATCGTGGAGTTGCTGGGGCGGATTTGGGAGGAGCCGGGCGTCGAGACGCTGGGGATTTCCACCAATGGCGTGATGCTCGAAAAGCTGGCCGCGCCGTTGCGGCAAGCCGGCGTCTCGGGGGTCAACATCAGCCTCGACGCGCTGGATCCGGCAATCTACCACCGGGTGACGGGGGGGGATTTGGCGCGCGTGCTGGCCGGGATTGACGCGTCGTGCGCCGCGGGTTTTGGCAAAATCAAATTGAACTGCGTGCTGATGCGCGGGGTCAACGAGCAGGAAATCTGGCCGCTGGTCGAATACGCCGCCGCGCGCCAGTGCCCGATGCGCTTCATTGAGTTGATGCCGCTCACCCGCCGCGACGTGCTCAACGAAAGCAATTTTTTTCCCATCGCCGAATTGATGGAAATCTTGAAAGCGCGCGACGACGTGGAGGTCGTGGACAAGCAAAGCGAGCGCATTGGCAACGGGCCCGCGCGTTATTACCGGCTGAAGCGCACGGGCGCGCTGGTCGGCGTCATTGGCGCGCTGACGGAGGCGTGCTTCTGCGAGCGCTGCAACAAAATGCGCGTCACCGCCGACGGCAAACTCCGGCCGTGCCTGGGCGATGCGCTGGAGTTCGACTTGATGGGCGCGCTGCGCGGCGGTAACGACGAAGACGTGACCAAGGTCTTCCTCGCCGCGCTGGGGCGCAAGCCCGCGGCGCATGGTTTTCGCGATGTCTACCAGCCGTCCCGGCCAATGACGGCCATCGGCGGGTAAGGGCGGACAGATTTTTTTGCGCCATGAAAATTTTGTATTTCGCGCATGTGGCGAAAGCACTGGGCCGCCGCGAGGACGATCTGTACGTGCCCGCGCCGATTACCGCCGATGATTTGTGGGAGCGCCTGCTCGCGCTGCGCCCGGGATTGGCACCGTATCGCGCGAGCATCCATCTGGCGCGCAACGGCGAATACGCCGATGCGGCGGGGGAATTTTCCAATGGCGATGAAGTGGCCCTGATTCCGCCGGTATCCGGCGGCTGAGACAATCATGTGGATGGAGATTTTATTTTTGGACACCGCGCTGCCGCCGCCCCCGTCGGCGCCGGAATCCGTGCGCGGCCGGGCGGGCGCGTGGGCGGAATTCCACGGCTGCGTGCGCGCGGCCGAGCGGGGCGAAAAAATTGCGGCGTTGCGCTACGATATTTATGAAGTCATGGCGCGCCGGATGGTGACGACGCATTTGGAAACGCTCGAAAAAAAACACGGCTTGATCGCCGCGCGCTTCTGGCATCGCGGGGGAATTGTGCCGGTAGGCGAGGCGGCCGTGTATGCCGCCATCGCCGCGCCGCATCGCCGCGAGGCCTTCGCCGCTCTCGCCGAACTCATGGATTTATTGAAAACCGACGTGCCCATTTGGAAAGCCGAGGTCGTGCCCGCTTGAGGGCGCGCGTGGGCTATGACAGAAAAATCTCCCATTACCGACGCCGCAGTCGCCGACGTGTGGCGTTTGCTGGATGAGCGCGTCCAAGCGATGGAGCCGCAGCGCATGCCGCTGGCCGAGGCGCGCGGACGGGTCTTGCGGGAGGAGGTCAAGGCGGATGCGGATCAGCCGCCGTTCGACCGCTCGGCAATGGATGGCTATGCCTTTGTGCCGGATAAGGCTCCGGCCAAGTATCGCGTCATTGGCACGGTGAAAGCCGGTGAGGTTGCTGCGCGCGCGCCGGGGCCGGGCGAGGCGTTGCGCATTTTTACGGGCGCGGCACTGCCAGGACCGGGGTTGGCGGTCTTGATGCAGGAGGAGGCGCGCGTCGAAGGCGAATACATCGAGGTAAGCCGCCGCGTGGAGCCGGGCGAAAATGTCCGCCGGCGCGGCAGCGATGCGCGGCAGGGCGACGTGGTGCTGGCGGCGGACACTTTTTTAGCCCCGGTGGAATTGGCGCTGCTGGCATCGGTGGGCGCGGTCCGGCCGCTGGTCAACGCCATCCCGCGCGTGGCGCATGCGACGACGGGCGATGAAATTGTCCCGCCGGAAGCGGTGCCCGGATTGGGCCAAATCCGCAATTCCAACCAGGTTTTAATTTCGGTCCTGCTGCAAGGGGCGGTGAATGGACTGGTTCCCGCGCAAAATATTCACCAGGAGCATTGGGGCGACGACCCTGAGGGCGCGGCGGCGCGGCTGGCGGCAGAGCCGTTTGCCTCGGCCGATGTGGTGTTGATTTCCGGCGGCGCGAGCGTGGGTGAGCACGATTACACTGGGCGCATCCTCGAAGGCGCGGGCTTCGAATTGGCGGTGCGCAAAGTCAATTTGCGCCCGGGGCGGCCGTTGATTGTGGGATTTCGCGGAAGGCAAATCGCGTTCGGTTTGCCAGGCAATCCCGTCTCCCACTTTGTCTGTTATCATTTGTTGGTGGATTATGCCCTGCGCCGGCTGCGCGGTCTGGATAAACTTGTGATGCGCAAAACCCTGGCCTTGAGCGAACCGTTGCTGGATTGCGCGAATCGCCGACCCACCTATTGGCCGGCCCAGCAAAAATACGACTGGACCACCAAGGTAATGACCATTCGCCCACTGCCTTGGAACAACTCCGGGCACCTCGCGTCGCTCGTCGGCGCGACGGCACTGATTGTCGTGCCGCCCGAGACAAAGGAATTGCCCGCGGGCAGCCTAGTGGACACAATTTTTCTCTTTGGCGGCTAACCTTCCATGAGCAAACCCCGCTTCACACATCTCGATTCCCACGGCGCCGCGCGCATGGTGGATGTCTCGCCGAAGCCGGTGCAGACGCGCCGGGCCGTCGCCGAAGCAGTCTTGCGCTGCGCGCCCGCAACGATTGCCCTGCTGCGGAAAGCGGGCCTGCCGAAAGGCGACGCTCTCGCGGTGGCCCGCATTGCGGGCATCCAGGCGGCGAAGCGGACGGCGGAACTTATTCCGCTCTGCCATTCATTGCCGCTGCAACACGCGGGCGTGGATTTCCAAATCGGCAAAGACCGCATTGTCATCCGCGCCGAGGCCACCACTGCCGCGCGCACCGGCGTCGAGATGGAGGCGCTGACGGCGGCGAGCGTCGCCGCACTCGCTCTTTACGACATGCTCAAAAGCGTCGACAAGAGCATGGTCGTGGAAAACCTGCGTCTGCTCAGCAAAACTAAAAAATAACATGCCCGGCCCGACTCTCTCGACCACGGTGAAAATCGGCCGCCTCACCATCAGTGACCGCGCCAGCGCGGGCGTGTATGAAGATTTGAGCGGCCCGGCCATCGAGGACGCGCTGGCGGCGCTGTTTGGCGGCGCGGCGGAATTCGCGCGTTTGCTCGTGCCCGATGAACGCCCGCAAATTTCCGCGGCACTGTCGCATTTGTGCGATGGGGAACACTGCGAACTCGTGGTGACCACAGGCGGCACCGGCCCGTCGGCACGGGATGTCACGCCCGAGGCGACGCGCGAAATATTGGAAAAGGAACTGCCCGGCTTCGGTGAGATCATGCGCGCGCGCTCCTTCGACATCGCGCCGACGAGCATTTTGTCCCGCGCGGTGGCGGGGGTGCGGGGCCGCTCGCTGGTAATCAACCTGCCCGGCAGCCCGAAGGCGGTGCGCGAATGCCTGGCGATTCTGGCGCCCGCCATTCGTGAATGCCTGAAGCATTTGCGGGAGTAGGGGAGGCGATGCATGAAAATTTCCACGAAATTGTTGATGGAGCCGCGCATCCGCCTGACGCGCGGGCGTCGTTTTGCGTTTGGCCCCGGGCAGGCGACCTTGCTGGGGAAAATCCAGGAGACCGGCTCAATTGCGGAGGCGGCGAAGGGCATGGGCATGTCGTATATGCGGGCGTGGCTGCTGGTGAAGACCATGAACCGGGGCTTTGTGGAGCCGCTGGTCGAGACCGCGCGGGGCGGGCGGCGGCGCGGCGGGGCCAAGTTGACGGCCACCGGGATTTTGGTTCTGCGGCATTACCGGGCGATGGAGGCGAACAGCCGGCGGGCCTCCCGCGCCATCCAGGGAAAATTCGCCCGTTTGCTGCGCGGCTGAAGTCTCGATATATTATCTTGTATATATCGAAAATACCGATTTTAGTCTCCGACTTGCCCTCGCGTAGCATCTGGGAAACGAATCTCGCCCCGCTTAACACCATGCGACACCCGATGATCAACCGCTCCCGCCTGCCGCGCGCATCCGCTGTCGCCACCGCGTTGCTTGTTCTGGCCACATCGCCCGCCCTGGCACAGGACAAGGCCACGCTTGATTTGCTGGTCAAGAAGAACGTCATTACGCAGGAGGAAGCCAACAACCTCGCCAAATCCACCGCTACGCCGGCGATAGTGGCGGGGCCGAAGGAGGCCAACGTCAAAGGCCTGAAAATCGAGGGCCTGATTCAGTCGCAATTCGACTGGCTGAGCGTCAGCGACAAGTCCACGGTGGCGGGCGCGACGAATCCACCGGCGACCGAACAATTTGAAATTCGGCGCACCCGCCTAGGCGCCCAGGCCGATCTGGGCAACGGGTGGAATGGGGAAATCGAATTCGACTTTGCCATCGGCTCGAAGCTTGCGGGCGGCTACCAGGGAGCCTCGCTCATCACGCCCCAACTGAACTTCGAGAAAATCACGATGGGGAAAAAGCTCGACGACTGGAACGGCGCCTTGACCACGGGATACCGCAAGGTGAATTTCACGCTGGAAGAATACACGCTATCGACGGTGGTCAAGCCCATCGAGCGTTCGATTTTAAGCAATTATTTCGACGGGAACTACAAAGGCGCGAAGAACCAGCGCATCGGCTTTGCCAGCCACCATGCGGGTGTATACTGGGACGGCAAAGTTGGCGACACCGGCTTCCTGTATGGAGCCGCAGTCACCAACGGCATACAAAGCTCCAATAGCTACGGCTCGATCGGCGGCTTGAATCGTTTGGCCGGCTGGAGCTATCTGGGATACAACGGCACTCTGGGTACGGACGTGCTTTACGCAATCGGCGTTAACTTCGGCTATTCGCAGGACGGCAACAGCATCGCCACGCAGGCGAACTCGGTCTGGGGCTACAATCCCTATTTGAGCCTGACCTACAACAAGCAATTCCAGTTCGATGCGGAGTTCATCCAAACCACGGTGACCAATGGCCGCGGCAGCGGCGCTGCTGGTGCCGCTAGCCGGGCCGCCTCGCCCTTCGGCTTCAACCTCACTCCTTCTTATAAGCTCAACGACCAGTGGGAAATCGTGGCCCGCTACACCTACCTGTTCACCGACGGTCGCGGCACGAACATCAGCGACGTGGTGAACAACGCCCCGGACGTCACCAGTGTCGCCAGTCCGGGCATCACTCCCTTGTTCAACGACGCGCAATCGTTCTACGTGGGCCTGAACTGGAACGTCGTCGGCGACAGCGTGAAGCTGCTTTTCGGCTACGAGTGGGACGAGTTCAGCAACCGAAACACCACCGCCTCCGCCTTGCCCACCGCCGATAACCTCCACGGCCCCCGTGCCGTGGTCAGCGGCTTCCGCGCCCGCGCGCAACTCCAATTCTAAACCCCCATGAAAGCCAAAGTCTATTTCACTCTGTTGGTTGGGCTGGCCCTGCTGGCGTTGCCCGCGCGCGGGGATGAAGTGTTGGTCGCGGCGGCGGCGAGCCTGAAAGACGCGCTGGCGGAACTCGCGCCTTTGTGCCTGAAGCAAACCGGGGTGACGCTCACGCCGAATTTGGCCGCTTCGGGGGTGCTCGCGCTGCAAATCAAGACGGGAGCGCCAGCGGATATTTTCATCTCCGCCGACGACGCGACGATGGATGGGCTGGAACAAGCGGGTCTGCTGCAGCCCGGTTCACGCGCGAAACTGCTGAGCAACACGCTGGTATTTGTCGTGCCGGTGGATAGTCAATTGAAACTGGATGGTCCGGCTGCGCTCACGCAGGAAAGCGTGAAGCACATTGGCATCGGCGACCCCAAGACCGTGCCGGCGGGCCATTACACGACGGATTATCTGGACAAGTCCAAAGTGCTCGCGGCGGTGCAGGGCAAGCTTGTGCCGCTCGACAATGTGCGCACCGTGCTGGCGGCGGTGGCTTCCCACAATGTGGACATCGGCGCGGTATACCGGACGGATGCGGCGTCGGAGAAAAAGGTGCGCGAAGTTTTTGCGGCCACGGGAGCCAACGCCCCCGCCATCAATTACCCGCTGGCCATCGTGAAAGCCACGCGCGCCCCGGCGGCGTCGGCAAAAGTGCGGGAATTTCTGCTAAGCGAGGTTGCGCGCGCGGTCTTTGCGCGCTATGGGTTCAGTCTGCCGGAAAAGTCAACGGCGCCGCACCCCGCGGCCCCGGCGAATTCCGGCACCGCCAAATGAATTGGGATGTCGTGCTTTTCACGGTGGGGCTTTCGCTGCTGGCGGTGGCCGGGTCGCTGCCGTTTGCACTCTGGCTGGCCTGGTTGCTGGCGCGCAAGCGGTGGCCGGGCAAGGCAGTCGTGGAAACTTTGGTGACCGTGCCGTTGGTGCTGCCACCGGTGGCCACGGGCTTTGCGCTGCTGTTGCTGCTGGGCCGGCAAAGCTGGCTCGGCTCCATGTTTGAAAAACTGACCGGGATGGAAATTGTTTTTACCTGGAAGGCGGTGGTGATGGCGATGGCGGTGATGTCGTTTCCCTTGGTGGTGCGCACGGCGCGGGTGGGGTTCGAGGGGGTGGATGCGCAACTGGAGGACGCGGCGCGTACATTCGGCGCGGGGTCCTGGCAGGTTTTTTGGCGCATCACGCTGCCGCTGGCGCGGCGGGGAGTGCTCGGCGGGATGATGCTGGGCCTCGCGCGGGCGCTGGGCGAGTTTGGGGCGACGATTGTGTTCGCGGGCAACATCCCGGGCCGGACGACCACGATTCCGCTGGCTATCTACACCGATGTGGTCTTGGGCGATAATGCGGCAGCGTTGAAACTGATGGCGGTGTCGTTGGCCATTGCGTTCGTGGCGGTGGCGTTGGGCGAACGGCTGGCCCGGCCACTAGATGGGGCTTCGGCGGGATGAAGTATTTTGGGGGTATTTCCCCGCTGCGATTGGATAGCCTAGGGTGTTTACCTGGTTGCGATATCGGGATAAAACTTTGGAGTAATAATTCAATAGATTCATAACTATCTTAAAATAAATAAGATAACTAACAATTATTCGAATCCATAACCATTCGTTACATAGTGCGGTCAAAATCGACAATTGGGTGAAATTCTACGCGAAAAAGGCCCTTCGCCTACAGGATTCACCGGATGGGCGTAATCCGTTCGATAAGGTATGCTGGCCGGGAATACCCCGACCATGCACTCCCCGCTTTTTGGCATTTACTCCCCCCTGCGCAAAGGCAACTCCTCGACCGTCGCGCTTGGTGCGTGCCTGGCCGCCCGTGAATTGGGTGCGCGGACAATTGTGTTCCGGCACTTTGATCTCATTGAAGGACTGAGGCTTGACGGCTTGCTGGCCGACCGGCCGGAAGACCGCCATGATTTGGAGAAGTTGGCGAAATGGCGGGAGCGCGATATTCCGATTGTGGTCTCCGCCTACGATTTGGGTCCGAGCTATGCGCAAATCACGGTGGACAATTCCGGCGCGACGGAAGGCATGGTGGACTATCTGGTGCGGCTGGGGCACCGCGACTTTGTGTTTCTCGGCGGCCCGGCGGCGAACCCGGAAAATGAGCTGCGCCGCCAGGGGTTTGTGCGGGCCTTGGCGCGGCTGGGCATTTCGTGTCCGCGGGAAAATTTCCTCAGCGCCGGCAACTGGCTGACGACGGACGGTGACGGCGCGGTGGAGGAATATTTGCGGCGGGGCGGACGACCCACGGCGATTGTGTGCGCCAACGACTTGCTGGCCCACGGCGCCATTGTCGCGCTGCAACGGCACGGCTTGGAGGTGCCTCATGATGTGTCGGTGACGGGGTTCGACAATTTTTCATTTTGGGAGCATTGCGACCCCGCGTTGCTGGATCCGCCGCTGACGACGGTGGTGCAGCCGGTTTATGAATATGGCTACCAGGCCGTGCAAATGTTGTGGGAGGCCAAGGGGCGACCCTTTGCGCGGGGCACGCACCGGGTCATTTCCCCGCATTTTGTCTACCGTGAATCGTGCCGGGCGCTAGCGCACGTGGTGGATGAGAGCATGGCGACCGGGGAAGTGAACAAGCCCGCCGTCATCCAACCCAAGGTGGCGGAATTTCTGGACGGGGCGGGGCCGTTTGTGCGTCCGCGCACGAGCGAAATTCTCCGACTCGTGACCGAAACGGCGGCGGCCAGCCCGGACCCGATTGCGACGTTGCGGCTGGGCGTACGCGAGCTGATCTACCGCGGCAACAACGACCTGTATTTCCATTTTGCGCTGACCAAACTCGAGAGTTATTTCCAGTGCGACCAGGCCAGCCTGGCGGACCCTGCACTGCGGGAGCAATTTGTCTCCCATTGCGTGTCGGAGTTGCGCACGGAGGGCTACATCGACAATTATCGCGACTATCGCGATTCGCTCATCAACACGACGCAACAGGTATTCAGCTCGTTTCAGGCGGCCATCACGAGCGTCACGGACATGAAGGGCGCCGCCAGCGTGCTCGATCAAATTCGCCGCAAACTGGACATCAACCTGTTCCGGCTCGAGGCACGCGAAGGGCCGCGCCGCGTCTGGCTGGCTCGCTCCGGCGCCAAGGCGGTCGAAGCGTCGGCGACGCAGGTACATGATCGTCTACCGCAGGCCTGGGTGGATGATTTGATGACGCCCGGACAGAGCTTGCTGCGGGTGGGGGTGGCATTTCAGGGCAAGCAAGTGGGCGTGCTGGATGTGGACTTTGACCAGCGGCGCGCGATTGACGATGTGCGGCTGACCAACACGGCGAGCAATTTGCTGTATGGCGCGGTGCTAAGTTCGCGGCTGCTCGAACGCACGCAGGAACTGGAGGCGCGTTCGCGCGAACTGGAAGCGGAAAAGAGCCGGGCGGAGGAGGCCCGCCACCAGGCTGAGCAAGCGGCGAAGGTGAAGAGTGAGTTCCTGGCCAACATGAGCCACGAAATCCGCACGCCCATGAACGGCGTCATCGGCATGGTGGAGCTGGCCCTGGACACGCATCTGACCGGCCAGCAGCGGGACTACCTGTGCATGGTGCAAAATTCCGCGCACGCGTTGCTGGGCATCGTCAACGACATCCTTGATTTTTCGAAGCTCGAAGCGGGCAAATTTGTCCTCGACGAGGCGCCGTTCTCGCTGCGCGACTGTTTGGAGGACACGATGAAGAGCTTTTCCTTGCGTGCAGCGGAGAAGAGCCTCGAACTTGCCGTCATGGCGCGGGCCGATGTGCCGGACGGCCTGGTGGGCGACGCGGGGCGGCTGCGCCAGATCGTTTCCAACCTGGTGTCGAATGCGCTTAAATTCACGGCGCGCGGCGAAGTGGTGCTGACGGTGGACAACGAGGGCGTAGTGGGCGGGGGGCGGCAGATGCATTTCCGGGTGCGCGACACCGGCATCGGCATCCCGACGGACAAATGCGAAATGATTTTTGAGGCCTTTCAACAGGCCGACGGCTCGACCTCGCGCTTATACGGCGGCACGGGCCTGGGCCTGAGCATCTCCCAGCGGCTGGTGCAGCAAATGGGCGGGCGGATTTGGGTGGAGAGCGATGTTGGCGTCGGGAGCGTGTTCCATTTCACCATCATCCTGCCGGAGGCGAAGGTGGCGATTCCGCGGGCGATAAGTTCCGGGTCCGATTCACTGCGGGGGCGGCGCGTGCTCGTGGTGGATGACAATGAAACGAACCGCCTGATTCTGCGCGACACGCTGCTGAACTGGGGCGCGCAGGTCGTGCTGGTTTCCTCGGGGGCGGAGGCGCTGGCGGCCGTCGCCACTTCGGTGGAGGCCAAGCAAAGTTATGATTTGATTCTCCTCGACGCCCTGATGCCCGGCATGGACGGATTCACCGTGGCGCGCACCATCAAGGACAAGGCGGAATTCCGCAGCCCGGCGATCATGATGCTCTCGTCGGCCTACCGGTCGACCGACTTGGAGCGCTGCGACGCGCTGGGCATCCAGGCGGTGTTGACCAAGCCCATCGGGCAGCGTGATTTGCTCCAGGCCATCCATGGGGCGCTCGCGCAGCAAAAGGATCGCGCCCTGCCGGTCCCGGCCACCACGCCGGCCCAACCCGCCGCCCAGCGTGTTCGCGTGCTGGTGGTCGAGGACAATCCGATCAACCGTGAAGTTGCGCGCGGGTTGCTGGACAAACGGGGCCACTTGGTGGTGACGGTGAACGATGGCGAGCAGGCCCTTGCGGAATGGCACAAGAATGCCTACGACATTATTTTGATGGATATCCAGATGCCGGTGATGGATGGCCCGACGGCGACGCGCCGCATCCGGGCCGAGGAAAAGATCAGCGGCGGACATATTCCGATCATTGCGATGACCGCCCACGCGCTCAAAGGGACCGAGGAGGAATGCCTTTCCTACGGAATGGACGCCTACGTCTCCAAGCCGTTGAACCGTGAGCGTTTCATCAACGTGGTGGAAAGCCACGCCCGGCCGAAAGCGGTTGCCCCCGCGACGCTGGCCCGGCCCGGCGACAGCAAGTTTCCCCTGCCGGAGGCCCTGGTGATTCCGCCGGCGGACGCGCCAGCCGAGGTTGCGGCAGCCGCGGGGGACGATTCGCGGCTGATACAATTTGACAAGATGGCGGAGCACATCGGCTCCGACCCGGAGACGCAGCAACAAGTCATCAACCTGTGCCTGCAAGCGCTGGCGGCGAAGCTGCCGTTGTTGCGCAGCGCGATCGACCACGAGGACTTGACGGCGATTCAGCGCATCGCCCATTATCTGCGCGGATCGCTGGGGCTGCTGGGGCTGCCGGTCCTGGTGAAACTAGGCGAGGAGATTGAATACAGCCACGATGATTTGGGTGACGACCAGTGGCGGATTCGCTGCCAAAAATTCGTCGACCTGTTGGAGCGCGTGAACGTCGAGCTTTTGCAAGTGCGGGCGGCGTAAGCGCAAGCCGAGGCGGGGCGGCGGGCGGTATGTTCGGATTTGCGTTGAACAATGCGCCGGCTTGCATTCAAATTCCGCCTCCCCCCATGAAACATACCCTATTGCCCCAGTTCCGCCGCGCCTTGGGCGTGGCGGCGGTTGGATTGGTTTTGGCTGGTTGCTCGAAGACGGAACCCGTGGCGAATTCCACGGCGGCGCCGGCGAAGGCGTTGCGCGTGGGTTTTGCGCAAACCGGAGCAGAGAGCCAGTGGCGCACCGCGAATTCGCGCTCGTTGCAGGACGAAGCCAAGGCCCGCGGCATCACGATGAATTTCGTGGATTGTCAGAGCAAGCCGGAGTTGCAGATTAAGGCGGTGCACGATTTCATCACGCAAAAAGTGGACGCGATCATCATCGCGCCGATTAAATCCACCGGGTGGCAGGAAGTGCTCAAGGACGCCAAGGACGCGAACATTCCCGTGATCGTCGAAGACCGCACGGTGGATGTCGACCCGTCGTTGTTCAAATGTTTCGTTGGTTCTGATTTCATCAAGCAGGGGCGGATGGCCGCCGAGTGGCTGATTAAAACAACCGGCGGCAAGGGCAACATCATCGAGTTGTTCGGCGAGCCTGGCTCCGCCGCGGCGGAGAACCGCCACAAAGCCTTTGCCGACGCCATCGCCAAAACCGACCTGAAAATCATCGATTCGCAAAGCGGGATGTTTCAGCGCGACAAGGGCAAGGAAGTGATGGAGGCGCTGTTGAAGGCCCACGCAAAGGGAAGTTTCGACATCGTTTACGCACACAACGACGACATGGCCCTCGGCGCGATTCAGGCCATCCAGGACGCCGGACTCAAACCGGGCCGGGATCTTATTATCGTGTCCATCGACGGGGAGAAGGAGGCCGTCCAGGCGGTGGCGGACGGCAAGATCAACTGCGTGGTGGAGTGCAATCCGATGGTGGGGCCGCTGGTGTTTGACGCGGTGCAAAACGTGCTCGCGGGCAAGCCGGTCGCGCCCGTCACCTACAACAACGACCAGGTTTTCGACCGCACCAACGCCGCGGCCGCCGCGCCGACGCGGCCATATTAATCGAATCAATTTCGCATGGCTGACGTGGAGTCTCCAACACCGCGGTTGCTCGCCATGCGCGGCATCGGGAAAAATTTTCCCGGCGTGGCGGCGCTCGCGGGCGTGGATTTGGCGGTGCGCGCGGGGGAAATCCACGCCCTGCTGGGGGAAAACGGCGCGGGCAAGTCCACGCTCATCAAGGTGCTGACGGGGGTGTATGCGCCGGATACGGGCGAGATTCATCTGGCGGGTGCGCGGATTCAGCCGGCATCACCGCGCGACGCGGAGCGGCTGGGCATCAGCACGGTTTATCAGGAGGTGAATTTGATTCCGTCGCTGTCGGTGGCGGAAAACATCGGCTTGGGGCGGCAGCCGGGACGGTTGGGATTTTTGAATTGGCCGGCTTTGCGCCGCCGCGCCCGCGCCGCGCTGGCGCGGCTGGAAATTGACCTCGACGTGGACACCGAGTTGGGCGCGCTGCCTTTGGCATTGCAGCAAATGGTGGCCATCGCCCGCGCGCTCGACCTGCAGGCCAAGTTGTTGGTGCTGGACGAGCCGACGGCAAGTTTGGATGAAAGGGAGGTGGAGGAGCTGTTCAAAGTCATGCGGCAATTGCGCGCGGGGGGACTGGGCATTGTCTTTGTCACCCATTTTCTCGACCAGGTTTACGCGGTGAGCGACCGACTCACCATTTTGCGCAATGGCGAGTTGGTGGGCGAATTTTTGACCGCCCACTTGGGGCGGCTTGAGTTGGTCGGCAAAATGCTGGGCCGCGAAGTGCGCGACGAGGAGGGGCACCGGGCGGAGGGCAGGGTGGGCATGGCGACTGGGGCTATGATGGAGTCAACCGCACCGTTGCTCGAGGCCCGTCAATTGGGTCGGCGTGGCGCGGTGCACCCGCTTGATTTGACTTTGCGCGGAGGAGAAGTGACGGGCTTGGCGGGGCTGCTCGGCTCGGGCCGCACGGAAACCGCGCGGCTGCTGTTTGGCCTGGATCAGGCGGATGGCGAGGAAATCAGGGTGCGCGGCGCGAGGGTGAAAATAAACTCCCCGCGGGCGGCGGTGCGGCAGGGGCTGGCGTTTTGTTCCGAGGATAGAAAGATGGAAGGCATTCTGCCCAATTTGACGGTGCGCGAGAACATCATCCTGGCGTTGCAGGCCAAGCGCGGCGCCTGGCGCACGCTGGCGCGCGCGGAGCAGGAAAAACTTTGCGCGCACTACATCCAGGCCCTGCGCATCAAAACCCGCAGCGCGGAGACGCCGATAAAAAATCTCTCGGGCGGCAACCAGCAAAAGGCCCTGCTGGCGCGATGGCTGGCGACGCAGCCGGAGATCATCATCCTCGACGAGCCGACGCGCGGCATCGACATTGGGGCGAAGGAGGAAATCGAACAACTCATTGCGAAATTGCGTGCGGACGGCGTGGCGGTGCTGTTTATTTCCTCGGAGATCGAGGAAGTGGTCCGCAACTGCACCCGCATTGTGGTGCTGCGCGAGCGGCGCAAGGTCGCCGAACTGGCTGGCGATGAAATTGAACTGAGGCGTCTGCTGCATGAAATGGCTGGCGCCACCCCTGCGCATGAGTGAACCGCGTCATCGTGTCTGGTGGAAGTCGCCTGCGGTGTGGCCGCTGGCAGGGTTGATGCTGCTCGCGTTGGTGAATCTGAAGTTCAACCAGGAATTTTTCTCACTTTCGTTTCAAGACGGGCATTGGGTCGGCGCGGTGGTGGATATATTCAAGAACGGTTCGACTTGCCTGATACTCGCGCTTGGGATGACGCTGGTCATTGCGACGGGCGGGATTGATTTGTCCGTGGGTTCGGTGATGGCCATAGTGGCGGCGGTGGCGGCGGCGCGCCTGGCGCGGGGCGATGCGCTGCCGGTGGTGCTGGCGGAGGGGCTGGCCGTCGGCCTGTTGTGCGGATTGGCCAACGGCCTGCTCGTCTCGTGGGCGAAGGTCCAGCCGATTGTGGCGACGCTGGTGCTGATGGTGTCGGGCCGCGGTATCGCGCAGCTCATCACCGGCGGCTTTCAGGTGAGGATTGATAGCGCCGACTTCAACTTTTTTGGGAATGGCTTTATCGGGGGAGTGCCGGTGGCGCCGGTGGTGGCGACGGCGCTGTTTCTGGCGGCGTGGCTTTGGCTGCGGCGCAGCGCGACGGGGTTGTTTATCGAGGCGGCGGGCGACAATGAAACGGCGAGCCGCTTTGCCGGCTTGGCCACGGGGCGGATTAAATGCCTCGTCTACGCGGTGAGCGGAATGGGCGCCGCGGTGGCGGGTATGCTCGCCGCATCGAGCATCAAGAACGCGAACCCGTTGCATGATGGGCTAAACCTGGAACTCGACGCCATTTTTGCGGTGGTGCTGGGCGGCACGGCGCTGAGCGGCGGACGGTTCAACCTGCTCGGCACGTATCTGGGCGCACTCATGCTGCAAACCTTGACGGAAACAATGTATTACGACCATGTGCCCTCGGCGGTCGCGCCCGTGCCCAAGGCCGTGCTGATTATTTTGGTGTGCCTCTTGCAATCGGAAACCACCCGCCGCTGGTTGGGCGGCCTGCGCCGGAGGGTAGTCGCATGATCGCCGTCCTCCGCCAACGTCTGCCACAGCTGGTGACCGCTGGCATATTTCTCCTGCTTTTTGCAACGGCAGGGTGGCGCTATCGCGGGGAAAATTTCGCCTCCGCGCCGAACATCGCCAACCTTTTCATCAGCAACGGCAGCCTCGGCATCATCGCGGTGGGGATGACGTTGGTGATATTTTCGGGCGGCATTGATTTGTCAGTGGGCGCGGTCGCCGGGTTCACCAATATTTTGGTGGCGGTTTTGGTCGAGCAGCACGGGGTCAATCCATGGGCGGCCATGCTGCTGGGATTATGTCTCGGCACGCTTTTCGGCGCGGCGATGGGAGCGGTGATCCAGGTCTTCAAGCAGCCGGCATTTTTGGTGACGCTCGCGGGCATGTTTTTCGCGCGGGGTTGCGCGTTTTGGATCAGCACGGAGAGCATTGACTTCAAAAACGCGACGATGGTGCGGCTGGCGGATTACACGGTGAGAGTCGGCGGTTCGACGGTCCATCCGCTGCCGGCGTATGTTTTGCTCGCGGTGTTTGCGCTCGGCTACGTCCTGGCACAGCACACGCGGTTCGGGCGCAACCTGCTGGCCATCGGCGGCAACGAGCAATCGGCGCTGCTGATGGGGTTGCCGGTTGGGGCGACGAAGATTGCCGTTTACGCCCTCTGCGGCGCGGGCGCGGCGCTGGCCGGGTTGGTGAGCACGGTGATCACCGGCGGCGACTCGACTTATGGCAACGGGCTGGAATTGGACGCCATCGCCACGGTGGTCATCGGCGGCACGCTGCTGACCGGAGGGCGCGGGCACATTTTTGGCACGTTGTGCGGTTTGCTCATCGTCGGCACGATTCAATCGGCCATCAGTTTCGATGGCACGCTTAGCTCGTGGTGGACGCGCATTGTCACCGGGGCGCTCCTGCTGGCGTTTATCTTGTTCCAGCGTCTGCTGCTGCGGCTGACGCAACAGTGACGCCTTTTTGCTTGCCCGCCGGGCGGCAGGTTTGTTAATGATGACCCTTTGACGGTTTACCGATTGCCCGGTAGCTCAGCGGTAGAGCAGGTGACTGTTAATCACTTGGTCGGAGGTTCGATCCCTCCCCGGGCAGCCATTTTTTGAGAATTGCTTTTACTGTTTGACGGGTAACGACTTCCGGCCTAGCGTTTTCCTCCATGCGAGTGTGGTTCCAGCGCGGGTTTGCGATGCTGCTGATCATGGCCGTGGCCGTGGCGGGGAATTTGCATTTGCCGCTCGTTCAAGCCGTGGCGTGGGCGCGGATGTATGCCCAATACCGTCAGGTTTACACGGCTGAGGCGTCGCTCAGCATCACCTTTAGCGGACAATACCCGTGCAAATTGTGCAAGTTGGTGGCCGGGGCGGAAAAAGAGCGCAATAATATGAACGGGGTCGCGGCCTCGGGCAGCAACTTGCTGCTGCCCCTGCCCCAGCCGAGTGGCTGGGTGGCCAAGCCCGCGGAAATCGCATGCTGGAGTTGGCGGGAGCCGGCGGCGTTGCTGCCGAGCGAAATGAGCCGCCCCGCCGTGCCGCCGCCGCGGTGGGCGTAAACTCGTCCCGATATTATTCGGGAGTGTTTTTAAATGTCGGGCGGCGAAACGCGCGTGAGGCACGCGGTGATCGGCGGCCCTTCGGCGAACGCATTGTTGCGGTCGCTGCGATGCAGAATCAGGCAACCGGCGGTATTCCCTGGTGAATGCCAGCCAATAAAATTTCAGTCATGAAAAAATATTTTCTTACCTCCGTCTTGTTTGTTATATCCGCGGCGGCCGTTTGGGCGTGCGATTCGTGCGGCTGCGAGTTTTGCGAGCCGGGCTCGCTGTTTGCCAATGCCTACGGCGCGGGCGCGCCGGCCCCGAAGTCCTACTTCTTCGCCAATGTGGTGGAGCAGTTCACCAACTTCAGCACGCTCAGGAATATCCCCGCCGGGGTCTCGGCCAATCAATACGAATACAGCTCCATCACGCAGGTGATTCTGGGCTACCAAATTAGCCCGGATCTGAATGTCCAGTTGAACCTGCCCTACATCTACCGCGCTTACCAGAACGTCAATTTGTCGAACACCGGGCTGGTGCGCGGCCAGGTCAACGGCTTGGGTGATATCCGCCTCGTGCTCAATTATGTCGCCCTGCGCGAGGAAACGCCGGACTGGGCGCTGAGCTGGCGTGTGTCCGGCGGCGTCAAGCTGCCCACCGGCGACTCCCACCTGCTCGACAATGAAGACCCCGCCGCCCCGCTCAACGATTTGACTTCGGGCAACAACGCGGTTGGCGGGCACGATCTCGCGCTGGGCAGTGGCTCGTACGACGCCATTATCTCGACGGGCATTACCTTCGACTGGCAGAAATTCCTGTTCACCGCGGACGCGGATTTCACCATCCGCGGCACGGGCCGCGACGGCTACCGCTATTCCAACGAATTCGGCTGGAGCGCCGGCCCGGGCTATCGCGTCTGGCAGGACGAAAACCATGTGCTGACCGCGCAAGTCCTAGCTACCGGGGAATACAAGGCGGCTGACACCGCCCAGGGCGGCGGCACCGACGACACCTTCGTCTCCGCCGTCAATGTCGGCCCGAACGTCATCCTGGCATGGAAGAACGGCATCAGCGCGCGTGTGCAGGCGGAGATTCCGGTCATGCAGCACTACGACACGGGGTTCCAGGCCATTCCGGCCTACCGGCTCAAGGCGGCCCTGACGTTCAGCTTCTGAGGCCCCCCGTTGGAATACGCTTGAAATGCCGGCCAAGGCGCGTTGTAGTCGTGCCTTGGCTGGTCACGGTGCGGTAGCCAAGTGGTAAGGCCGGAGTCTGCAAAACTCCCATTCGTCGGTTCGATTCCGACCCGCACCTCCATTTTTCGCCGCTCGCTTCATTCATGTCCGGCGACCCGACCGCAGCCCCGCCACCGGCCAGCGCCCAGGTGCCGCACTTGGTGGCGTTTCTCGATGAATTGCGCGGCGAGCGACGCTTGTCGCCGAATACGGCGCGCAATTACGAGCAGGCCGCGCGGGGCTTTTTCCAGTGGCTGAGTCAGGGCGAAGGGCGGGCGGTGGCCCCCGCGCAAGTGACCCGGCGGCAGGCGCGCGACTTCATCATTGAAAGCCAGCGGCGGCTGGATCGCCGGACGGTTCACTTGCAGGTTTCCGCCCTCCGCGCGTTCTGGAAATTTTTATTGCGGCGAGGTTTGGCGCCGGCCAGTCCGTGGGTGGGGCTGGTCTTGCCCAAACTCGCGAAAAAGATGCCGTTGTTCCTGACCGAGGAGCAGATGCGCACACTGCTGGCCGTACCCGCGCTGATGGCGAAGAGCGAGGCCAAAGAGGCCAAGGTGCGCGCCTTTATCTTGAGCCGCGACAGTGCGATGCTGGAAGTTTTATATGGGGCGGGGCTGCGCGTGAGCGAACTGGCGGGGCTGACTTGGGGCCAGTTGGATTTGGAGGACGGCGTGGCGCGGGTGCGGGGCAAGGGCAACAAGGAGCGGCTGTGCCCGCTGGGGGCGACAGCCACGGAGGCGCTGCGGTCGCATCGCGCCAATTTTGCGCCGTCGACGGAGCATACGGCGGCGGTCATCACCCAGCAAAACGGGAAGGCGGTGTCGCCGCGCTGGGTGCAGTTGAGGTTAAAAACTTTTTTGAAGCTGGCCGGGCTGCCGCTCGACCTCTCGCCGCACAAGTTGCGACATTCCTTCGCCACCCATTTATTGAACGATGGCGCGGACCTGCGCGCAGTGCAGGAGATGCTCGGCCATGCGCGCTTGTCGACCACGCAGATTTACACCCACGTCGGCATCGCGCGATTGCAGGAGGCCCATCGTAAAGCCCACCCGCGGGCGTAGCGGAAACCAGACAGGCCATGGCCAATGCGAATTATTTTTCCCACGCGAGTGCGGCGGCGCGCTACGCCCAATTTCGGCCGTATTTTCATCCACGGGTAATGGAACGCCTGCGGGGCTTCACCGGAATCGCGCGATTTACGCGGGCGCTGGATGTTGGTTGCGGGGTTGGGCTGTCCACGCGGGCGCTGGCGGAAATGGTCGACCGGGTGGACGCGATCGACAATTCCCCCGCGATGCTCGTGCTGGCGCCGACATTGCCCAACGTCGCCTATCAGTGCGCGGCGGCCGAGGAGTTGCCGTTCGCCGCGGCGAGTTTTGATTTGGTCGCCGTCGGGCTGGCGTTTCATTGGTTTAACCAGGATCAGTTTCTTCGCGAAGCGGCGCGGGTGCTGCCACCGGGCGGGTGGCTATTTATTTATAATAATGTTTTCCTTGGCTCGATGCGCGAGAATCCGGGCTTCAAACAGTGGGTGGGTGAGGTGTTTTTGGCGAAATACCTGACGCCGCATCGCCGGCGAAAAAAGCTCAGCGCCGGGTATGCGGGCGCGTTTGGCTTTGAGCTGGCCGGGACGGAAAATTTGCCGAACGAGGTGACGATGTCCCGCGACCAAATGGTGGGCTATTTCCTTTCCCAGAGCAATGTGATCGCGTCGGTGGAGCAGGGGAGTGAGGCGATTGACGAGGTGGCGGCGTGGCTGAAGCAGGGTGTCACCCCATTTTTCACGGAAACCATCCGCACGATGCAATTCAGCACGGATATCTGGTATCTGCGCAAGCGCGGTTGACCCCTCAATTTTTCAGCGTGCCAGAGGCCGGGCTTTCTGTTCTAATCAGCCCTTTTACACCGTTCCACCCATGAATCCCGTCCTCAAATTGATGCTCGAAGGCGAGGCCCTCAGCACGGCGCAAATGGCCGAAGTGCTGCGCCTGGACGTGGCCGCGCTGGAGCAGGAACTGGCGAACCTTAAGGCGCAGGGGGTGCTGCTCGGCTGGCGGCCGGTGCTCAATCCCGATTATCTTTCGGAGAACCAGGTTTTTGCGGTGATTGAGGTCAAAATCAGCCCGGAGCGCGAGGGCGGGTTCGACCGGCTGGCCACGCGCATTGCCAAATTCGAGCAGGTGCGGTCGTGTTATCTGATGTCGGGCGCCTACGACCTGCTCGTCATTGTGAGCGCGCACAACTTGCGCGAGATTGCGGCCTTTGTGTTTGAGCGCCTGGCGACGTTGCATGGCGTGGTTTCGACGGCGACGCACTTCATGTTGCGCGCCTACAAGGAGCAGGGTTACCTGCTGGCCCGTGAGCACGCGCCCGCCGACAAGCCGGCCGTCAGCGCGTGAAGCGGCGGCCCCATTCCCGCGCCGGCGATGCCAACCGGCGAAACCGCGAGAATGGGCCATGGGGTAATTATAATATTTATTTTTTTCGTCATGTCCGACTCTTCCCAACGCTTTGTCGCCAGCCATGTGGCGACCCTGCCCCGCTCCGGCATCCGCGACTTTTTTGCCGTCGTCGCGCAGATGCCCGAGGCGATCTCGCTGGGCATAGGCGAGCCGGACTTCGTCACGCCCTGGCACATCCGTGAGGCGGCGATTTACGCGCTCGAACAGGGCAAGACGCACTACACGGACAACCGCGGCCTCATCGCGTTGCGCCGCGCCATCTCGACCTACGTCGAAAAACATTTCAGCCTGGCCTACCGCCCCGACGACGAAATTCTGACCACCGTCGGCGTGTCCGAGGCGCTGGACATCGCTCTGCGCGCGCTGGTCAACCCCGGCGACAAGGTGCTGTATCACGAGCCGTGCTACGTTTCCTACCACCCGAGCGTCACGCTGGTGCATGGGCAGGCCGTGCCCGTCGCCACCTCCGCGCGCGACCAATTTGCGCTCGACCCCGACGCGCTCGCCGCCGCGTGGCAACCGGGCTGCAAGGTGCTCATCCTCAATTTTCCGACGAATCCCACCGGGGGCGTCGCCGACCGCCCGCGCCTCGAACGCATCGCCAAGTTTGCCATCGAAAAAGATTTGGTCGTGCTCAGCGACGAGATTTACGCGGAGCTGACGTTCGAGGGCGAGCATGTGTCCATCGCCAGCCTGCCCGGGATGCGCGAGCGCACGGTGTTTTTGCACGGGATGTCCAAGGCTTTTGCGATGACGGGCTTCCGCCTCGGCTACGCTTGCGGCCCGGCGGCGCTCATTGAGGCGATGATGAAAGTGCACCAGTATTGCATGATGTGCGCGCCGATACTTTCGCAAGCCGCGGCCATCGAAGCCCTGCGCCACGGCTGGGATGACGTGCTCCGGATGCGCGAGAAATACCACCAACGGCGCGACTACATAGTGGCGCGCTTCAACGAGCTTGGCCTCCCGTGCCACGCCCCGCGCGGGGCGTTTTATGCGTTCCCGAGCGTGCAAAATTTCGGCCTCCCCTCGATGGACTTCGCCAAGCGCCTGTTGCACGAGCAAAAGGTGGCCGTCGTGCCAGGCACCGCTTTCGGGCCGGGGGGTGCGGGCTTCGTGCGCGCCAGTTTTTCGACCGGCTACGACCAGATCATTCAAGCTTGCGACCGCATGGAGAAGTTTTTGGAGACACTTGCCGCCGAAAATGCCAGCCACCGCCAAGGCGCGAAGGATGCGAAAAGGAAAGCTTAATCAGCGGGTGCCTGCGGCCGGGAATGGCGTATTCACACTCAATTCCTTTGCGCTCCTGGCGTCTTCGCGGTAAATTCACCCATGCCCACCATTTCCCGCAGCGTGGCCCTTGTGGGCCGACCCAATGTGGGCAAGAGCCGCCTGTTCAACCGGCTGGCGGGGCGGCGCATTTCCATTGTGCACGACCAGCCCGGGGTGACGCGGGATTTGATTACGACCACGGTTTCGCCCGACCAAGGAGGTTTTCTCCTGATGGACACGGGCGGCATCGGTTTGTCCGCCGGCATTTCATCCGCCGCCATCATCAAGGCGACGGAGGAGCAGGTGGACTTCGCCCTGGCGGCGGCGGGGCTGGTTCTGTTTGTCACCGACACGCACGCGGGGCTGACCGGTGGGGACGAACTGATTGCCGAGCGCCTGCGCGCCTTTCGCAAGCCGACCATCCTCGTTGCGAACAAAGCCGACGATCCGCGCCGCGAGGCCGAGGCACAGGCGGAATTCACCTCGGTGGGTTTTGGCGAAGTCGTCCCGGTGTCCGCCGAGCACGGGCAGGGCATCGATGAGTTGCGCCAGCGCATTTTGGAAATCATCGGGCCGGCCCCCGAGGAACCGCCCGCGCCCGAAGTCGAGCATCGCATCAAATTCGCCCTCATTGGCCGGCCGAATGTCGGCAAGTCCTCCCTCGGCAACGCGCTGCTCAGTGACAAGCGGCTGATTGTGAATGAAACGGCGGGCACCACGCGCGACACAATTGAGATAAATTTTGATTACTCCGCGCCCAACGGCGAAAAATGGCCGTTTACGATTCTCGACACCGCCGGCCTGCGCCCGCGCCCGAGCGTCAAAACCCCCGTCGAATTCTTTTCGCAAAACCGCTCGCGGGAGGCGATTGAGGAGAGCGACGTCGTCTTTCTCGTGCTCGACTCCCTCGAAGGTGTCACCAAGCAGGACAAGGTGCTCGCGGGTGATATATTGAAGGCCGGCAAGGGTCTGGTCATCGTTGTCAACAAGTGGGACATCGCGCAAAAGCGTTTCGAAAAGGAGCCGCTCGAGGGCTACGGGAATGTGAATGAGTTTCGCAAGTCGTTCCATCGCGCCGTCGAGCGCAACATGTTCTTTCTGCCGCTGTCGCCGATTCTCTTCACCTCCGCGCATGAAGGCACGGGGGTGGTGGAAATTTTGCATCAGGCACGGCAGCTCTACGCGACGATGCAGAAGAAGCTGCCCACCGGCGCGCTCAACCGCGTGCTCCAGGGCTTTATTGAGGTGAATCCGCCTAAGTTTGTCGGCATGCGGCGGTTCAAATGTTATTACGCCGTGCAAGTGGCGAGGCATCCCTTTGTCTTTCGCCTGTATTGCAACCATGCGGAAAAACTGGATGAGAGCTACTCGCGCCATCTCGCCGCCGGATTGCAAACCGCGTTCAAGCTCAACGGCTGCCCGGTGCGCTTTGAACTCGTCGGCAAACCCCCGCGCGCGGAAGGCACGAAATTCACGACGAAGTTCACGCCCGCCAAACCGGGCAAATTCAACCCCACGGGCAGCATCCCCCGCTACGGAAAATTCTCCCAACGCGCCAAATTCAAGCACGCCGGCAAACCGCACTCGCAGAGCAAAAAGCACCTCCCGCGCCTCGCGGAGGACTGAGCGGTGACGCTCCAGACTCGGTTCACGCCGAGCCAATTAAAATCCCCACGATAAAGACGAGGGTGCCGCCGACGATGACTTGAAAGGCGGCGGCCATAAGCGGGGTGTCCATGTAACGGTGGCGGATCCAGGCGATGACGCCGAGTTCCACCGCGACAATCGCCACGGCGAGGGCGGTGGCGTAATAAAAGTCGCCAATCAGGAAGGGCAGGGTGTGGCCGATGCCGCCGGCTGTCGTCATCAGCCCGCAGACCGTGCCGCGCGCCCACGGGCGACCGCGCCCGCTCAGGACGCCGTCGTCCGACATGGCTTCGGCGAAGCCCATGCTGATGCCCGCGCCGAGGGAGGCCGCCAAGCCGACGAGAAAGGCGTCCCAACTGCTGCGGGTGGCAAAGGCGGCGGCAAACACCGGTGCGAGGGTCGAGACCGAGCCGTCCATCAGCCCGGCCAGCCCCGGCTGGACAATCTGCAGCACGAAACGCCGTTTGGCGGAATCATCTTCCGTCGCGCGCGCGCCGGAAGACTTTTGCTGCGCCTCCATGGCTTCGGCCAGGTGGTAATGTTTTTCCTCCTCGGCGGCCAGATCGCCGAGCAATTGGCGCACGGCCATGTCGTTGGTTTGCGGGATGGCGGCCTGATAAAAATTGCGGGCTTCCGCCTCCATGGATTCGACTTCCTGGCGAATCATGGCCACGGAGATGATTTTATTGAGCCAGAGCGGCTTGCGGGCGAAGAAGCCCTTCACGTCCTGGCGGCGAATGAGCGGGATGTGCTCGCCAAAGCGTTCGCGGTAAAGATTCATCAGGCGGGTGCGGTGGCCATTTTCCTCCTCGTGCATCGCGAGCAGGGTTTTCGCAGTGGCGGGATAGTCCTCCCCGACGCGAGCGGCCAGATCGGCATAAATGCGGCTGTCCTCCTCTTCCGCCTGAATGGCGAGGGCCAGCAGTTCCTGCGCGGTGAGGTCTTTGAAATTTTTGGCCATCGGAAAGTTCGGCCAATTATTTCCGCGCCAGCGGTGACTGTCAAAGCAGGATGGTCGTTGGGGCCGGATGAGGATTAATTATCGTTCGCGAACCAGGCTGAGGCTGTCGAAAATCAAGTGTTCATCGGCCAGCGCGGCTTTCGCGGGGTCGATGGCCGTGTTGAACGGAATGACCGTGTGCGTGGTTGTCTGACCATTGGCGGCATGCAGCACCAGCGTGTTGCCACCGAGCGTGTAAGTGCCGGTTTCAGTTCCCTGCGCGGAAGTGGTATTGCCCGGAATGCTGCGAATGCCGCCGAGCGCCGTCATCGAATAAGTTCCGTCGGCTGAAAGCTGGAGCGTTCGAGAGGCGCTCGCATTGGCGGTCGACCCGCCCCAGGCATAAGTTCCGGTCAAGCGCTGATTGGGTGGATACGCATCGGCCTTCACGATGAGTCCGCCATCATAGGCCGAGATTGCACCGTTCTCAAATTCCACGGGAAGCTGGGTGGTCTTGCCACTGGCCCATGTGACGCGCAGGGCAGTGCCCTGAATTGTATAGGTGCCGACCTTGTCCGGCGTCTCTTTGCCGGCGGCATCGAAATCCAAGGGGTCGATGCCGTGCGGCGGATCGACCACCACGCGGCTGCCCGGTCCGAAATACATCGTATTGATCGAGAGCGAACCGGCAAAATAGGTGGTGCGAAGATACAGGCCATTCGCAATCGGGGTCGCCGCCGCCGCACTAGGCAAGGCCGTGGGTTGGGCCGCGGGGGCGGCGGGCGGGGCCGCCGCGGCAGCCGCCTGCAGCGTCACGGATAAATACGTTGGTTGTCCGTTCCGCAGCACCCCCACCTGAATGGTCTGTCCCGGTTTCGTGCTTTGGAGCAGCCGCTGCACATCGGCGACGCTCGCCACTGCGGTTCCATTGAGTTGAAGCACGAGGTCGCCCGCGCGCAGCCCGGCTCGCGCTGCCGCACTGTCGGCCGGAACCGCCTGGATATAGGCGCCACTGACGGTCGCAGCCTGCACGCCGCCCAGTGAACCCTGTTGCGCCGCGGCGGTGCCAGAAACGGCCAGCCAAACCACCAAAACCGCCGCGACCACGCCGTGGTTTTGGTGACGCATCCATGGAGTTAGCAAGATCATTACCGGAGCTTAAGCCAAGGGCTTTGGGAAGCAACGCCCGAATGATTGCGCCCGCTAATTCGGCGTCGAGCCGCCGTCGGCCCGCGGTGCCCCGATAATAGACGCGAGGGCAAACTTTACGCCACGCCGGCCATCTGGCGCGACTCGCGCTTGCGGTCTTCGGGCTTCAGAAATTTTTTGCGCAGGCGCAGGCTTTTCGGCGTCGCCTCGACGTATTCGTCGCCCGCGATATATTCAATGGCCCGCTCGAGCGTGAGCTTGATGGGCGGAGTGAGTTGGATGCCCTTGCCTTCGCCCTTGGAGCGCACGTTGCTCAAATGCTTTTCACGTGTGGGGTTGATCGGCAGGTCGTCCGCGCGCGGGTTTTCGCCGACAATCATGCCCATGTAAACATCTTCACCGCTCGTGATGAAGAGCTTGCCGCGTTCCTGGATCTGGTCGAGCGCGTAGGAGGTCGCCACGCCGGTGTCGGTGGAAATCAGCGTGCCCGTGAGGCGCGAGGTGATTTCGCCCGCGAAGGGTTGGTAATCGAGAAAGAGGTGCGACATGACGCCGCGCCCGTTGGTCAGATTCATCAGGTCGAACTCGAAGCCAATTAACCCGCGCGTGGGGATGACGGCCTCGATGGTCACGCTGTGCGGATGGGTTTCCATCTGCGAAATGGCGCCTTTGCGCGCGGAGAGCACCTTCATCACGCTGCCAATCGTCTCCTCGGGCACTTCAAGCCAGAGATTTTCAAACGGCTCCTTGAGGCCGCCGGAATCGTTGCGCGTGATGACGAGGGGGCGCGAGACGAGCACTTCGTAGCCCTCGCGGCGCATCTGCTCGACGAGCACGGCGATCTGCATCGCGCCGCGGGCGGAGACATAATACACGCCCGCGCGCTCGGATTCCTCGACGTGGATGCTGACATTGCCCTTCTGCTCGCGGTCCAGGCGTTCGCGAATCTGGCGCGACGTGACGAGCTTGCCTTCGCGGCCGACGAACGGGCCGTCGTTCACGGCGAACTCCATGCGAATCGTCGGCGGATCAATATCAATGAAGGGAAGGGCGGCCTGGTCTTCCAGCGCGCAGAGCGTTTCGCCGATGTCCACGTCGTTAAAGCCGGCGAGGCCGACAATGTTGCCCGCGACGCCGAGGGCGGAGTCGTTGGTCTGGGTGCCGCTGTATTCAAAAACCTTGGTGATCTTGAGGCGTTCGCGGGTGCCATTCTTGAGCACGCGGAAAATCTGGTCGCCCGTCGTCACCTGGCCGCCGATGATTTTGCCAATGGCGATGCGGCCGACGTAGTCGTCCCACGCGATATTCGACACCAGCATGGTGAACGGCGCGGATTCGTCGGCCTTGGGTGGCGGGATGTAGGAAAGGATCGTCTCCAGCAGCGGAATCATGTCCGTCGGCTTGTCGGACAGTTCGCGCACGGCAAAACCGTCGCGCGCGCTGCCGTAGAGGAAGGGGGCGTTGAACTGCTCCTCGGTGGCGTGCAACTCAAGAAAAAGTTCCAGCACCTGGTCGTGGACCTTTTTGGGGTTGCTGTTTTCGCGGTCGATTTTGTTGATGAAGACGATGGGGCGCAGGCCGTGTTGCAGGGCTTTGCGCAGGACGAAGCGCGTCTGCGCCTGGGGGCCGTCGTAGGCGTCCACGACGAGCATGACGCCGTCGACCATTTTCATGACACGTTCGACCTCGCCGCCGAAGTCTGCGTGGCCGGGGGTGTCGACGATGTTGATGATTTTGTCGCGCCAGTGGACGGAAGTGTTCTTGGCCTTGATGGTGATGCCCTTCTCGCGCTCGAGGTCCATGCTATCCATGACGCGCTCGGCGACAACTTGGTTGGCGCGGAAGGCGCCGCCCTGGCGCAGAAGCTGGTCGACGAGCGTGGTTTTGCCGTGGTCGACGTGGGCGATAATGGCGAGATTGCGGATGTTCTGGGACATGGAGAGTCACGCGTTTGTAACCCCGGAGTGGAGGGGCCAAAGTGCGCAAACGGTGAATCTGCCATATTTATTCGGGCAGGGCGAGAGGAAAAACAACCATCAACACCCCGAAGTAAACTTGTGGAGTTTAGGCTTTCGCCGGGGGCTGACTTTTCCCATCCTCTGTATCCTGCCCCATGATTACCCCGATCAAGTGTCACGGCTGGAAAGCGCTGTCCCTCAATACCGGGCGGGTGGAACTCATTGTGCCCTTGGACATCGGCCCACGAATTATCTCCTGTTCGCTGGATGGCGGTCCTAATATGTTTGCGACCATGGCGGCGGAGTTGGGAAAAAAAGGCGAAAAGGACTGGAAAATCCGCGGGGGGCACCGGCTCTGGCACGCGCCGGAAATGCCGGGCCGCAGTTACCAGCCGGACAATGGCCCCATCGTTGCCACTAAACTGCCCGGCGACAAAGGGGTGCGCCTCGACCAGCCCATCGAGGAAAAGACCGGCATCCGCAAATCAATCACGATTGAGGCGCTGGGGCCGACCGATTTTAAAATCACCCACACATTAAAGAACAAAAACCTGTGGGCGGTCGAACTTTCGCCGTGGGCGCTGACCGTCATGGCGCGGGAGAGTTACACCGCCATTCCGCTGAATCCCAAAATCCCGCATGGCCAGGCGCTGCTGCCCGACTATGCGATGGTGCCGTGGACTTACACGGATTTCAGCGACCCGGTCTGGGATTTCCACCGTGATTACATCGGCATCCACGTGGACCGCGGCACGCAGCCGCAAAAGCTTGGGCTGACCAACTTTCCCGGCTGGGCGGCGAACTGGCAGGTGGGCGGGACATTTGTGAAATACTTTGCCATCCAACCCGGCGCGGCCTATCCCGACCTGGGCTGCGCGTTTGAAACTTATGTTTGTGAGTTTATGAACGAGCTGGAGACGCTCGGGCCGCTGGATAAACTTGCGCCGGGCGCGTCGGCGACGCTGGTCGAGTATTGGGGTATCTTCGCCGGTCTGCCCAAACCGGACACGGACGCCGTGTTTACAAAGAAGTTTCGACCGGTGATTGATAGGTGGATAAAAAAGTGTTTTGGTTCTTAGTTCCTGGTTCTTTGTTTTTAAGTTCGTACACAAAGGCCCGGCTTTAGACTACGCAAACAACCAACCAAGAACTAAGCACTAAGAACTAAGGCACTTTAATATTTATGCGACTCGCCTTCTTTGGTTCCGATGCCATCGCCCTGCCGGCGCTGGATTATCTGCATTGGGCCGACGGAGTGGAGTTGGTGGGCGTCGTTTCGCAGCCCAACCGACCGGCGGGGCGCGGGCGGCATCTCCATGCCAATGCGGTGGCGGCGTGGGCCGCAACCAAGGGCGTGCCGCTGCTCCAGCCCGATCAGCCCGGCGCGGAAGAGGCCGCCTGGCTGCGTGCGCAACACGTGGATATCGTGCTGGTGATGGCCTACGGGCATATTTTGCGGCGGGAGTTGCTTGAGGCGGCTCCGCGCGGCCTGTGGAATCTGCACGCCTCGTTATTGCCGAAGTATCGTGGCGCATCGCCGGTGGAGACGGCGATCGCCGAGGGTGAAAAGGAAACCGGGGTGACGCTGATGCGTCTGGTAGCTAAGATGGATGCCGGCCCGGTGGCTGACGCGGAAAGGGTGCCGATTCTGTCCACGGATACCGGCCCCATTCTGCGTGAACGAATGGCGCAGACTTGCGCACCGCTGTTGAAACGGAATTTGGCGGCGCTCGCTAACGGGTCGATTTCAACCAAGGCCCAGGATGAATCGCTCGTCACTTACACGCGGAAGCTCACCAAGGCCGATGCGCCGCTCGACTGGTCGGCCCCGGCCGTGGAGCTGGAACGCCGCGTGCGGGCATTCCAAGCGTGGCCGGGCACACAAATCGAACATGGCGGGCAAACGATCAAAATTGGCGCGGCGGCGGCGCTGGCAGAAACGGTGGCCAATGCGCCGGGCACCGTGGTGCGGGCAAGCCCGGCGGGGGTTGACGTGGCCACCCGCGCCGGGATGTTGCGACTGGTGATGCTGCAACGACCAAGCGGGCGGATGATGGAGGCGGGGGAGTTTTTGCGCGGGTATCGGATCGCGGCGGGGGATTGTCTGCCCGGCCATACGGCGCGCGCGCTGGTTTCGACCGCGCCTTTTCCCCGGACGGGGTAGGCTTTCGGGCTGGTCGCTTTTTTTTGACAGGAGGCGGGAAAATGGGATAATGCGGGGCCAACCGCCTTTTCGACATGAACCACGCCAATCCAATTTTCGGGCTACGCCGCATCGGTTGGGCCGCCATGGCCCTGCTGTCCGGCGTCGGCGCGCCCTCACTGTTGGCGCAAGCCGCCGCCTCGTCCACGCCACCGTCGGCGGTTGCCGGGATGAGCCAGGATGTGCAGGAACTCCAGCGCACCGTCAGCCAGTTAAGCCTGCGCATCGACACGCTCGAGGCGGAAAATGAACGCCTGAAAAAGCAAATACCATCCACGCAGGACTTGAAGACGATGATTGAAAACGCCGTGGCCGAAAGCCGTGCCGCGAGCGCGAAGGATCTGTCGCAGTCTGTCGCCGAATTGCGCAAGGAACTCTCGGTTGACGAAACCCAGCACCTGGATGCCTTGACCAAGGAATTTAACGCGCAGTTAAAGAAACTGGCGGACGCGATTGCGGACAAGCCGGTGGCCGCCGCGCCAGTCATCAAGCGCACGCCGCTGCCGCCGGACACGCAAGTGAAGATCATCAAGGTGCAACGCGGCGACAATCTCGGAAAAATTGCGCAGGCCAACAAGGTTTCGACGAGCGACATAATCAATGCCAACCCACAAATCAGCGATTTCAACAAATTGCGCGAGGGTCAGGAATTGGCCATTCCCGTCAAGGATGGCGCAACGCTGACCCCCGTAACGCCATCCTCGATGGGCAAGTAAACTTTTCCGTCCGACCCACCCCAATCCACATGTCCACCACGAAAAACCGACTTGGCCGAGGCTTGGGCAATCTGATTGCCGGCGGCAAAAGCGCGCCCGCCGACCCCGCGGCGGCGGCGCCCGCCCCGCCTGCCGTGGCACCCAAAGTTGCCGCACCCGCGACCAACGGCCTCGCCGGATACAGCGAAATTGCGATCATGGCCGTCGAGCCAAGCCGCCACCAACCGCGGCGGACTTTTGAGGAGGCCACCCTGCGTGAATTGGCCGACAGCATCCGTTCGGAGGGTTTGTTGCAGCCTATTGTGGTTCGAAAGGCCGGGGAAAAATATCAGTTGATTGCCGGCGAGCGCCGCTGGCGCGCGTGCCAGTTGCTGGGCTTGAAGACGATTCCCGCGCGGGTGGTCGAGGCCAGCGATGCCTCCGCCGCCGTGATGACGATGATTGAAAATTTGCAGCGCGCGGACTTGAACCCGGTCGAAGAGGCGCTGGGTTACGCGAGCCTGATTCGTGATTTTTCGCTGACGCAGGAGGCCATCGCCGAGCGGGTGGGCAAGGCCCGGGTGACGGTGACCAATGCGCTGCGGCTGCTGGCGCTCGAGCGCGAGGTGCAGGGTTTTCTGGCCAAGGGGCTGCTCAGCACCGGCCACGCCAAGGTCTTGCTGGGGTTGCCCGACGACCCCTCGCGCGGCATCCTCGCTCGCCGCGCGATTGAAGGTGCCTGGAGCGTGCGCGAACTGGAAATCCAGTCGCGCAAACACAAGCACGAGACAACCGTGCGCGCCGGCGGCAAGGGCCGCCCGGAAGCCGACACCACAACCATCCGGGATGTTGAAAAACGCCTCGCCACCAAGTTGAACACCCGCGTCTCGCTCAAGCACACCCCCAAGCACGGCCGCATCGTCATCGAATATTTCGGCAACGAGGACCTGCAGCGCATCCTCGAAAGCTTGGGTTTAGAGGGATAATTGCCGATTGCGCCCGCTTTTTCGTGCTTGCCCGGTGGGGTGGGGAAAGGCAGACTGGGCGGTTTAACCCATACTTTTCAAGGCTCCCGCCATGGTCAATATTCTCATTTCCATTTTCATGGTCGCATTGCTCGTGATTTGCGGGCTGATGACGGTCGTCATCCTCATGCAGAAGCCGAGCGCGAATGCCGGCATGGGCGCGGCCCTCGGCGGCGGCGCGGCGGAATCCGTCTTCGGTGGCGAAGCGGGCAACATGCTGCTGAAGTATACCATTCGCATCGCGGTGGCGTTTTTCGCGGTCTCGTTCATCATGTATATGGCCATCCTCGCCAACCACCGCATTTCCTCCACGGTGGGCAAGGGCTTCATTCCCGATATCAAGGCGGATGCGGCGACGGCGACCCTGCCGGCGACCTCGGCCAAGACCACCGCGTCAGGTGCGGCCGGTTCTGCGGGCGGAATGCTGAACCCGACGCTGCCGGGCGACGTCAAGAGTTCCACGGGGGCGGCTCCGGCCGGTGCTTCCGCCACGCCGGCTCCGGCGAAGTAGTTTTGGCCGGGCATGGCGACAATTTAGACTTTTTTGGGAACCCAGCGCGGATGGCCCGGGTTTTGTATTCAACCCACCAAACCCCGGCATGAACGGAACCCGGAAATTTATCGGCGCAATGGTGACCCTCTGGTTCGCCGGAGCGCCGGCAAGTTGGGCGCAACCCCGCGCCAGCGACGCCATCGTCTCGGCTCCGCCAGCGGCCTATGGCGCGGCCGACGCCGCCAAGCATCTGGAGGATTTCCGCCATCTCATGCAAATCGGCGATTTTTGCGTGAAGTTCGACCTCATCCACCGCCCGAAACCGCCCGCCGCGGAGACGCGCTACACCGGCATCGGCTGGAGTTCGTGGAACGCGCAGGGGCCGGTCTGGCGCTTTCGCCTGACTGGGCCGCTGGGGAGCGAAGCTACGGTCAAGCCGGCGATTTGGGAATGGCTGGTGCAAAACGGCCCATCGCCGCAGATTTGGGTGCTGGCGCCGGGGGCGGCTGTCGCGCGGGAAGTGCCGACGGCGGAATGGCGCCAGCCGTTGTTTACGGGCACGGTTTACACGCCGTTCGATTTGCTCATGCCCTTTTTGTTTTGGAAGGACTTTGACTACAACGGCAGCAGCCGCATCGAAGGCAGCGCGGTGGACACCTACACGATGAAGCCCCCGGCGGCGGAGTCGGCGGGCGGGCCGGTGCGGATTGCGATAGACCGGGAGCTGGGTTATTTGGCCACGGCCGAGCAGCTCGACGCCAAGGGCGCGGTGGTGCGGAAATTCGACATGCGCAATTTTGCGAAGGTGCAGCAGCGCTGGATGCTCAAGGCTTGCGAATTGCTCAATGTCGCGGCGCGCGATTATGACCGCTTTGAAGTGACGGGCGCGGCGATGAACTTGCAGATTGACGCAGAAGTGTTCAGTCCGGCGCACCTCGGCACGCCGGCGGCGGAACCACCGGTGAAAGTATGGGCGAATCTGTAAGTCGGCTCCACCCGGGCGTCAAAAGTTGTTGCCAAAACAAGTGATTTGGCAAGTATCAGCGTTCGCGCATTTCCCGCGCCCGCTCCATGCCAACCGTTGCCGCCGAACCCGGATTATCCACTTGGGCCCGCCACATCGCGCCGTCGCCCACTTTGGCCGTGGACGCCAAGGCCAAGGCGTTGCAGGCGGCGGGCAAGGACGTGTGCATTTTCGGCGCGGGCGAGCCGGATTTCGACACGCCGGAATTCATTAAGGAAGCGTGCGCCAAGGCGTTGCGCGACGGGCAGACAAAGTATATCGCCTCGGCGGGTCTGCCGGCGCTGCGCGCGGCCATCGCGGCGGATTATCGCGCGCGCGGTTTTGGCGAGGTGAAGGATTCGCAAATCATCGTCAGCCCCGGCGGGAAATTTTCGTGCTATCTGGCGATCTTGTCGGTCGTTTCGCCCGGCGACGAGGTGATCATCCCCGCGCCGTATTGGGTGAGCTACCCGGAAATGGTGAAGCTTGCGGGCGGTACGCCGCGTTTTCTTTTTGCCGGCGACGAGACGGGGTTCCGCATTTGCCCGGCGCAATTGCGCGCGGCGATAACGCCGAAGACGCGGCTGGTGGTGTTGAACAGCCCGTCCAACCCGACCGGGGCGGTTTACCCGCGCGCTGAGCTGGAAGCACTGGTACGTGTGTGCGTCGAGGCGGGGGTTTATATTTTGTCGGACGAGATTTACGAGCACCTGCTGTATGACGGCGTGCAGCACGCCAGCCCGGCCACGTTCTCGCCCGAGGCGGCGAAGCTCACGCTCACGGCGTCCGGCTTCAGCAAGACGTATGCGATGACCGGTTGGCGGCTGGGCACGTTGATGGCGCCGCCGAAAATCGCGGCGGCAGTCGCCGATTTGCAGAGCCAGACGACCTCGAACGCGACCAGCTTCGCGCAATTCGGCGCGCTGGCCGCGATGCAGCAGCCGGACAAGGCGCGCGCCGCCGTCGCCGCCATGCTCCAGGTCTTCGACCGCCGGCGGCTTCTGCTCTGGAAGGGACTCAATGCGCTGCCCGGCGGGCGCTGCTTCCGCTCGCAAGGCGCGTTCTATCTGTTTCCGAACATCTCCGCGTATGGACTCACCTCCGGCCAATTTTCCGCGCAACTCCTCGAGGAGGAATTGGTGGCGTTGGTGCCGGGCGGCGCGTTTGGCGCGGATGATTATGTCCGCCTCAGCTACGCCACTTCCGACGCCGTCATTGAGAAAGGCCTCGAACGCCTCGGGCGATTCTGCGCCCGCCTCGCCGAAGCCCGCCAACCGGCTGCCGTTCGCGCTTAAACTTAAACTCATTTCTCCATGCCCTACCAGAATGTCACCCCGCCCGCCGGCGACCGCATCACCATCAACGCTGGGAAATTGTCCGTTCCGGACCATCCCATCCTGCCTTACATCGAGGGCGACGGCACCGGCCCGGACATCTGGCGCGCGTCGGTGCGCGTGCTGGACGCGGCGGTGGCCAAGGCTTACGGCGGCAAGCGCAAGATTGCGTGGTTCGAGGTCTATGCGGGCCAGAAGGCGTTCGACAAATTTCAAAACTGGCTGCCGGACGACACGGTCAATGCGTTTGTGGAATACCTCGTCGGCATCAAGGGGCCGCTCACGACGCCGGTGGGCGGCGGCATCCGCTCGCTGAATGTGGCGCTGCGCCAGATGCTCGACCTCTATGTTTGTCTGCGTCCGGTGCAGTATTTTTCCGGCGTGCCCTCGCCGGTGAAGCATCCGGAGAAGGTGGACATGATCATCTTCCGCGAAAACACTGAGGATATCTATGCCGGCATCGAATACGCCGCCGGCTCGCCCGAGGCGCAGAAGGTGCTTGATTTCATCGCCAAGGAATTTCCCAAGGATTTCAAAAAAATCCGCTTCGGCACCAAACCCGCGGCCGAGGAATTCTGGCAGCGCGTCGGCACGCCGGGTTTCCCGAGCGACGTGAAGGTCGGCATCGGCATCAAGCCGGTGAGCTACAGCGGGAGCGTGCGCCTCATCCACACGGCCATTGCCTACGCGATTAAGAATAAGCGCAAGAGCGTCACGCTCGTGCACAAGGGCAACATCATGAAGAACACGGAGGGATCGTTCCGCGACTGGGGCTACCAGGTGGCGAAGGAATTCTTCGGCGCGGTGGAAATTGACAAAGGCCCGTGGTGCAAAATTCCCGAGGGCAAGCCCGGCGCGGGGATTGTCATCAAGGACGCCATTGCCGACATCACGCTCCAACAGGTGTTGACGCGCCCGGAGGATTTCGACGTGATCGCCACCCTGAATTTGAACGGCGACTATCTGAGCGACGCCTTGGCGGCGCAGGTGGGCGGCATCGGCATTGCGCCCGGCGGCAACATCAATTACATCACCGGCCACGCCATCTTTGAAGCGACGCACGGCACCGCGCCGAAATACGCGGACAAGGATTTGGTCAACCCCGGCTCGGTCGTGCTCAGCGGCGAGATGATGCTGCGATACCTGGGCTGGACGGAAGCCGCGGATTTGATTCTCAAGGGCCTCAATGGCGCGATTGGCGCGAAGCGCGTGACCTACGATTTTGCGCGGCAGATGCAAGGTGCGACCGAAATCAAATGCTCCGAATTCGGCACGGCCATCATCGAGAAGATGTAGGTTTGCCCTCCGCAACCATCCACCCCGTCGGGAGACAAATTACACGTCGTAATATAAGTGGAATTCGTGGGGGTGCGGGCGGAGGCGGACGGCGTCATACTCGGCCTTTTTGATGGCGATGTAGTTGTCGAGGAAGTCCTTGGTGAAGACATTGCCTTTGAGCAGGAAGGCATGGTCGGCTTCGAGCGCCTGGAGCGCGCCTTTGAGTGAATCCGGCACAGTTTTTATCAGCGCGGCTTCCTCGGGGGCGAGGTCGTAAAGATTTTTGTCCATCGGCGGGCCGGGATCCATTTTGTTTTTGATGCCGTCGAGGCCGGCCATGAGGATGGCGGAAAAGGCGAGGTAGGGGTTGGCGGCGGGGTCGGGGCAGCGGAATTCAACGCGCTTGGCCTTGGGGCTGGGGCTATAGATGGGGATGCGGCAGATGGCGGAGCGGTTGCGCGCGGAATAGGCGAGGTTGACGGGAGCTTCGAAGCCCGGCACGAGGCGTTTGTAGGAATTGTTGGTCGGGTTGGTGATGGCGCAGAGGGCGGGGCAGTGATGGAGGAGGCCGCCAATGAAGTAGAGGGCGTTTTTGGAGAGGCCGGCATAGCCGTCGCCGTGGAAGGTGGGCTTGCCGCCTTTCCAGAGGGAAACGTGGGTGTGCATGCCGGAGCCGTTGTCGCCGAAAAGCGGTTTGGGCATGAAGGTGGCGGTTTTGCCGTGGCGGTAGGCGACGTTTTTGACGACGTATTTATACACGCACATTTTGTCGGCGCACTTAAGGAGGGAGCTGTAGCGGATGTCGATTTCGGCCTGGCCGGCGGTGGCGACTTCGTGGTGCTCGCGTTCGATTTCGATGCCCAGCTCCATCATGGTGAGGATCATTTCATTGCGGATGTCGACGAGCTTGTCGTTGGGCGGGACGGGGAGGTAGCCTTCCTTGTGGCGGATTTTGTAGCCTTGGGAGGGAAATTCCTCCTTGCCGGTGTTCCAAATGCCTTCGTTGGAGTCCACCGAGTAGGAGGCGGTGTTGCTCGCGCCGGCGAAGCGCACGTCGTCGAAAATAAAGAATTCGGCTTCGGGGCCGCAGTAGCAAGTGTCGCCGGCGTCGGTGGTTTTGAGGTAAGCCTCGGCTTTTTTGGCGATGCCGCGGGGGGAGCGGTCATAGGGTTCGCGCGTGAGGGGATCCTCGACGTCGCAGATGAGGCTCATGGTGGGATACTTGGAAAAGGGGTCGATGAAGGCGGTGCCCGGGTCGGGGAGGACCAACATGTCGGAGGCTTCGATGCCCTTCCAGCCGCGGATGGAGGAGCCGTCAAAACCCAATCCATCGACGAAGATGTTCTCGGTCAGCTCATTCGTGGGGATGGCAAAGTGCTGCCAGGTGCCATGAATGTCGCAAAACTTGAGGTCAACGATTTTGATATCTTTGGCTTTGGCCAGGGCCAGGACTTCTTTGGGGGTCATGGTGGTTTTTTGGTTCGATGATTGCGGTAGAACGGGTATAGGTTCGATGCACCAATGCTGTCAACGATGATGCGGCAGAGACCCGGCGGGAGTCGATGCGCCGTGGACATTTATCTCGATAACCCATGACCACGAATGACGAGGCCGTGAGTGACCCGACGCCGATGGCGTCGTGGCTGACCGTCGCCGTGGGCGGGGCGTTGGTGGCGGGGAATGTGGTGGAGTTGGGAGGAGTGCAACCGGCGGCGCGGGAGTGGTCGGCGTGGATGCTGGCGGGGCTGGTGTTGGTGCACGGGTTTAGCATGGCGTGGCGGTGGGGAGCGGAGAACGCCGACTTGCGGCTGCCGCGCTGGCCGTTGTGGGCCGCGCCGTTGGTGGTCGGGCTGTTCGTGGCGTGGCGGCATGATGGGGTGACGCCGATGCAGTCGGGGCAGACATTTTATTTGGCGGCGGAGGCGTGGCTGGTGTGTTGGGTGGTGGCGGCGACCCCGGGGGGGCGGGCACTGTCGTGGGCGTGGTTGATGGTGGTGGTGGGGGCGGCGGGGCTGGCCTTGGTGGCGGCACTGGGCTGGCAGGGGCTGGCGGGCGGCTTGTGGCTGCCGATGGGGCGGCAATTGCCCGCGGTTTGGCGGGGTCACTGGAGCGGGACTTTGCCTTCGCCAGCCGCCTTTGGAGCATTGATGTTGCTGGCAGGGCCGACCTTGCTGGTGATGGCCTGGTCGCGCCATCTCCCAATTTTTTGGCGATTGTTTTCCATCGTTGTCGGATGGGTGATGTTGCTGGCTGCGCTGCATACGTTTTCCCTGGGGATTTGGCTGGGGGTCATCTATGCGGTGGCGGTGTTGCCGTGGGTGGCGGCGGATTCGCGGGCGGCGCGCTGGGCGCGGTGGGGGCTGGCGGTCATATTTTTGGGCGGCGCTATGCTCTATCTCAATCAGGTGCGGGCGAGCGGCGATGCGTTGTATGCGCCATTGCTGGTCGGCGAAACGCCCTTGGATGCCACGGGTGCGGCGTTGGCCGAAGCATGGCGACACAATCCCTGGGTGGGCGGCTCTGGGGCCTCGGTCGCGGATTTGGCGCGGGCGGCGGATTGGCCGCAGCCGGATGGGGGCTGGAGTTATGGCTTTAGTGATTGGCTGGAGTTGGCGGCGACTTGGGGAATTTTGGGCACCGGTTTGGCGACGATAATTTTGGGCGCTTTATTGTCCGCGTCTTGGACGAGTTGGGCGCGCCTGCCATTTGCGGTGACACCGGTGGCGGCGGAGGGAACGGGGCAGGAAGGTAAAATTTTCACACCGGAGGCGAAGGTGTTGCTGGCGGCAGGAGCGCTGGGATTGTCGGCGGTGGCGGTGGCGATGGCGGGGTCGAGGATTTGGAATATTCCCGCGGTGGTGCTGGCGTTCGCGGTCGTGGCCGGGGTGCTGTCGCGCAATGTGCCGCAACGCGGCGGGACGGTGCGGCTGGATGCGATGTCGCGGGGGGTTGTCAGCCTGTGTCTGGCGGCGATGGCGGCGATGGTGCTGGTGGGAAAGGTCGCGCCGTTGTGGGTCGCGCAGGGGAAACTGGACGAGGCGCAGGCGTTGTTAAAGGAAATCGACACACTTCCGAATGCGGAGCTCATGTCGGTTGCCGAGGTGGATTTACGGGACGTGTTGGCCAGTGCGCCGGGCAATGGGCCGGCCTACACCGGGCTGGCGTGGCTTAATTTGGAATGGGCGCGGCTGGATCCGAATCAGTTCACGCGCTACAGCGAATTGGCGGAGAATGACGCCGTGCGGGCGATGGAGTATGCGCCGCGGGCGGCGGAACCGTGGATCGCGCGCGGGCTGGCGTGCCTGCTGGTGAATCGGGCGGCGGACGCCTGCTTTCACCTGGGCCACGCGTTGGAACTGGCCCCGTCCGATCCGGCGGCGCAGTATTATGCGAGCACGGTGCTGCTGGCGGAAGGCGCGGCCAAAAACGGCCCGTTGATGTTGCGGATGTTGCCGCCGCGTTTTGCGCCGCCGCCGCCGTGGCCACCGCTCGACGGCGGGCCGGCGGATCGACCCGGGCCGTAAAGATGGGGTGTCTTAATTGAGTTGGCTCAGGCCGGGGATTAGTTAATAAACCAACGACCATGGCCGCCCCCCGCCAATTTCCCCTGCGTCTGGTCTTGCTGCTGGCGTTGGTGCCGCTGGCTTGGTGCGGGTTGGATTACTTGCGGGTCTTTGGCCGGATCAATAATTTGGCGGAGTCGTGGATGTATCAGTTTCGCGGGGAGATTCCGGCGACAGACAACACCAAGCCGGACCATCCGCCATTAAAAGTGATTTATGTGGATGTGGACGGGCCGACGGTCAAGTTTCTGGGTGAGCGCCCGTGGTCGCGGGAATCGTATGCGGAGGTTATCAATGCGTTGTTTCAGTATGGCGGCATCAAGGCGGTGGGGCTGGACTTTGTGTTTTCGCCGGCGGGAGTAAAATCGGAGATGCTGGAAAAAAAGAAGGTCCATGATAATGACAATTATCTGGGCAATGCCATGGAGAAATATCCCGGGGCGATCATCGCGACGGTTTACAGCGAAGTACAGCACTCGGCCATCGCGGACAAGAACGCGCCGTCCGGCTCCGCGCTGAAGCAGGCGGATTTTCCCTATATCTATCTGGGGTATACCGACCCGGCCAAAAATGCGTACCCGGAAAGCCCGACCTTTCCGTTGATTAATCCGGATCGCATTCATACCGGGATGATTGACGTGGCGACGGACTACAACGCCGGAGGTGTGGCGGATTCGGTGCCACGCTGGGTGCCGATGTTTGCTGAGACACTCGGACCCGACCATACGGACAACATCGTTACCGGTTATTTGAAGTTCGAATTCCCGGATGATCCCACATTAAACGGCCCCGATTCGCCTTTGCGCATGGATCAAGGTGACACCACCGTGGTGTTGAACCCCGAAGGCGGTGCGCCATTTAAGATGCGCAAAATCCAGCACCTGACTTTCTACAACATGTCGGTTAAACTGGCCATGGCGTATCTGGGACTCGACGACCAAAAGAATGTCAAGCGGACGAAGGACGACCTGGAACTGGTGGATAATAACGGAAAAGTGCTGATCGACATTCCCTTGCGCGAGCAGCAACTCGTCGAGATCAACTGGTTTTCCAAATGGATCAACCCGAAGCTGAATCCGCGCTACAGCTTCCTGCAGGTGATGGACCATGGGGCGAAGTATGAAGCTGGCACGCCGGAGCAGCAGGCGGACGCGAAGGAATTTTTTAAGCCGTTCAAGGACGCCATCGTGATGATCGGCCCGGTTGACCCGATTTTGCAGGACTTGGCACCCACGCCGTTTGATGCGGAAGCGGAGCCGAAGGTGGGGGTTTACGGCAATCTTCTGAAAACATTTTTTACGGGAGATTATATTCACCGGCTGCCGGGCTGGATGGCCACGGTGTTGCAATTTGTGCTGACGCTGGTGGTGGGCGGGCTGGCGGTCTACAGCGGTTCACGCGCGGGTCTGGCGAAGGCGGCGGCGGTGGCGGTTTTGCTGGCGTATATTTTCGGGACGTTTGAGGCCTTTGCCCATTTTAGTTTGGTGATATCGCTGGTGGTGCCGGTTGGCTCAGCGTTCAGCACGGCGTTTGTGGGCGCGGTGGTGCGGCTGGTGGACGAGGAAAAACAAAAGAAGCGCATCAAGGGCATGTTCAGCACCTACCTGGCACCGGAGGTGGTGAACGACATGGTGGGTTCGGGCGAGGAGCCGCAATTGGGGGGTCACAATGTGGTCATCACATGCTTTTTCAGCGACGTGCAGAGTTTTTCCGCATTTTCCGAGGTGCTGACGCCGGCCAAACTGGTGGACTTGATGAATGAATACCTCACGGCGATGACGGATATTCTCCAGGCCGAGCGCGGTTCGCTGGACAAATATATCGGCGATGCGATTGTGGCGATGTATGGCGCGCCGGTGACACTGAAGGACCATGGGCTGCGCGCCAGTGTCACGGCCTGCCGGATGCAAAAACGCCTGGGCGAGTTGCGCCAGAAATGGGTCGCCGAAGGGGCTAAATGGCCCGACCGGGTCCACAAGATGCGCATGCGCATCGGCCTCAATACGGGGGACGCGACGGTGGGGAACATGGGTTCAGCCACGCGGTTCAATTACACGATGATGGGCGACACGGTGAATCTGGCCGCGCGGTGTGAAAGCGGGGCCAAGCACTTTGGCGTTTACAGCATGTGCACGGAGGACACCAAGAAAAACGCGGAAGAACACGGGCAACTGATTCTTTTCCGCCGCCTCAACAAAATCAAGGTAAAGGGCCGGTCCACGCCGGTGGAGGTTTACGAGATTGTGGGTTTTCGCGAGGAGGCGACGCCGGACACCTTGCGCTGTGTCGAGTTATTTGAAAAGGCCCTGGGGCTGTATTTTGCGCAGAAATGGGACGAGGCGAAGGCGCTCTTTGCCGAGGCGCAGAAGCTCGAACCGTTGCAACCCGGCCGCGACGCCGGCGTGGCGCACAACCCGTCCGAGTTGATGCAGGAAAAGTGCGACGAGATGAAGGCCAATCCGCCACCGGCAAACTGGGATGGCGTCGAGGAAATGACGGAGAAATAAGCTCAGGCGGGGAACCAGGGCGGCTCGCTGCCGCGGGTCCATTTGATGTTGCAGCCGACGCTGGCTTTTTGAGAGGTGTCGGAAACTTCGCGTCCGGCAAGGGCGGCATCGAGGGCGATGCGCAAATCGGCGCCGGTCACCGGGATGGAACGGCCGGGGCGGCTGTCGTCAAAGCGGCCGCGATAGACGAGGTGGCGGGCGGCGTCGAAGACATAAAAGTCGGGAGTGCAGGCGGCGTGGTAATCGCGGGCGACGGTTTGCTGGCTGTCGTATAAATAAGGAAAAGTGAAGTCGAGCTGACGCGCGAGTGCGGCCATCTGGCTGGGCGAGTCCTCGGGGTATTGGTTGGCGTCGTTGCTGCAAATGGCCACGGCGGCGAGGCCGCGCGCCTGGTATTCCTTAATCAGCGCGGCCAGCGGCTCGCGAATATGGATGACGAAGGGGCAGTGGTTGCAAATAAAAGCGACGAGGAGGGCGGGCTGGCCGGCGAAATCGGCGAGCTTAACGGTGCGTCCGGTGAGGGCGTCGGTCAGGGCGAAGTCGGGGGCTTCGGTGCCCAGCGGGAGCATGGTGGAATGAACGGCGACCATGGATATGAATTAAGAATTAAGAAGTATGAATTAAGAATTCAGAAATGATAAAAAACACGAAAGCCGGAAGTGGCGGCGAGCTGCGAGGCCATTACTACGGTGAGCGTGGAAGTATAAACGCACCGCAGGGAGTCTTGGTTTCATAATTTTTAATCCTTCCCGCTTAATTAGTCTTTTGCGGGTATTCCTTGAAGTATTCCAGCAGCATGCTTTTGGCCACCGGGCCGGCGATGAGGCCGCCGTAATAGTCGGATCCCGTGGTGGGGCTTTCGATGGCCACGGCGATGGCAATTTGCGGATTTTCAACGGGCGCGAAACAGACAAACCAGGCCACGGTGGTGTTTTTTATCGAACCCCATTGCGCGGTGCCGGTTTTGCCCGCGATGTGTAGGCCGGGAATCTGCACAGCGTAGCCGGTGCCGCCATCCCCCACGACTTTTTCCATGCCTGTGAGCAGCAACTGGCGTTCGACGGGGGTGAGGCCGAGCGGTTCGCCGCCATGGTGGATGGTGGCGGGGTCGAGGTCGGGATTGTGGATGAGTGTGGGTTGCGTACGGGTTTCGTTGCGGGCAATGGAGGCGACGAGGCAGGCCATTTGCAAAGGCGTGACTTCCACATCACCCTGGCCAAGGGCGAGGTTGGCGGTGTCATCATCCGTCCATTTTCCATAATTGTTGCCGGCATCATGCCGGTTGGCTTTTTTCCAATCGGGATCGGGCACGATGCCGGCGTGTTCGCCCATGCCGATGCCGGTGGGCTGGCCCAAGCCCAGGCGGCGGGCTTCGGTGACGATGCTTGTCCAGTGCAGAATTTGCACGCCAGCTTTGAAAAAAAACACGTCATTGCTGATTTGCAAGGCGGTTATCAGGTCCAGCACGCCCTTGTCCGTGCCCGAGTCGTCATTGAACACATGTTTGATGAAGGTGACGGAGGCTGGGCAATCGATGCGGGTATTGGCATCGAACAATCCGGCACGCAGGCCGGCGATGGTGTCGATAAGTTTATAGGTGGAGCCGGCAGGATAGAGGCCTTGAGTGGCGCGATTGAGCGCATTGCCGTTCTCGCTCAATTGGGCGTAGAAGTCGGTGCTCATGTGCGGCACGGTTTCGTTGAGGTCGAAAGTTGGACTCACGGCCATGGCGAGCACTTCGCCGGTGTGGACGTCAAGCGCGACGGCCGAGCCGATGAGCGGGCCGGCGGCGGCGGGCGGGGGCGGGTGGGCGAGCGCTTTTTCCGCCGCGAGTTGAAGATTCAGGTCGAGGCTGCTTTGCAAGTCGGTGCCCTTGATGGGCGTGGCGTGGGCGACGCGCTCACGTTTGGAGGCCGAGGGGTCCACGACCCAGATTTCGCCCCCAGTTTGGCCGCGGAGAATGTTGTCGTAGGCGTTTTCCAAGCCGATGCCGCCGTGCAAACCGGGGAGGGCGAAGGTGATGTGCTGCGGCAGCTTTTCGTCGGGCTGGATGCGGAGGTATTGCCGCCACAAATCTTCGAAGGTGGTTTTGCCGGGCGACTGGTCGGTGGCGATTTCGCTTGTCTGCGTGACGTAGCCAAGGGTGCGAAAGGCGACGGAGCCGTTGGGGTAGGCGCGCAGGGCCTGCACCTGGGTTTGCAGGTGCGAATCGACGGGCATCCGGGCGTTGAAGCGCGCGAATTCCTGCGGCGTAAGGTTGTCGATGAGCGGGTAGGGCAGGAGCGGATTCTCGCTGACGGTGCGGTCAAAGGCGGCGCGGTCGAGCGTTTCATTGCGACCCAAAATGAGATTGGCTTGGGCGAGATAGCGCAGGGCGACGTTGAAGCGGGCGTCGGCGAACATTTTTTCGCTGTTGGTCGTGGGCCGGACCTCCGTGGTGTCGTCGTGCAGTTGGGTGAGTTTGTTTTTGCGCAGTTGGGCGAACTCCTGGTTGAATTCGCCGCGCAATTCATTGACGTAGAGGACGACGGAGTAGCGGGGTTGGTTGTCCACGAGCACATAACCGTGGCGGTCGAGAATGCGCCCGCGCGGGCCGGGTTGCAGCACGCAGCGCAGCATTTGCGCGCTCTCGATGGCGTCGTAGTCCGTCATCGACTGCTTGAGATATTCGTTCTGCAACTGGACGCGGCCCTGGTCGGTCTCGAGCCAGTCGGGATGTTCTTTTTGCAGGCGGGTTTGCAGCCACGCGTTGTAGTAGGGGACGAAGGGCTTGAGCAAAACCTGCCGCCACGCCAGGCCGAGCACCAGCACGGCGAGCAGGGCGGTGAGCAGGATGCTGAGTGAAAACAGGCGCGGGTTGTGCCGCTGGTAGGCGGCCATCTGCGGATTCAGCAAGCCTCCTCGGCGCGCGGCGTGGCTGCTGTCAAGCCCGCGAACGCGAGGGCGCTTTCCTGGAAATCGAAAAACCATAGGGCAACGGGAAGGACGACAATTTGGGAAAGACCGAAGTCAACCGCCACGCGTTCAAAAAAGGCGGGGCCAAAGACCGGATGGCGCGAGACGGCCCACCCCGTGAACGCCGCAAAATACGCCGCATTCAGCAACCAGGCGAGTCCGATTTGCTGGGTGCGGCGAATGCGGCCGAGCCGCGTGCGGATGGCGAGGATGAAAATGGCGCCGAGGAGGAACAGGCTCAGCAAGAATCCCGGCGGCGTCGGCAGGGCCGCATCGCCGGCGAGTCCGCTGATGCCGAGGCATAAGAGCAGCCAGCCGGGACTGAGCCGCAGCGCGGGCCACACGACGCAGGGGCCGATGAAAAAGACGGAAACGCTCCACCCCGCGAGACCGTCATTGACCATGGCCCCGAGCGCAAGCAGCACGAGGTTGGCGGCGACCAGCACAAGCCAATAGCGGTCAAGTTTCATGGTTGGACAGCGCTGGATTTCGTCGGCGGGAGTGCGGGCAGCGCGGAGGCCAGCGCGCTAGTGTTGGGGACGAGCACCGCGACTTCATGCAGGTCGGCGAGTCGGGGATCGAGGTTGACGGAACCGGTTTGAAAAAGACCGTCATCGCCGAGAATGAGGCGGCTGACTTCGCCCACAGGAAGGCCGGAGGGAAAGACACCGCCCAGATTCGAAGTCACCACGCGGAGCTTATCCCCGGTGGTGAGCGAGGGGGGCACGTTGCGCACTTCCCCCCTGGGCGGGCTGAACGGGGCGGTGGTGAGGCCTTGGAAAATCACCGGGGTCGGGTCGATGCCGATATTGGCGTCCACGCGAAATGCGGGACTGCTGGCCAACTCCACGACGGCGCTGAATTCGTCAACCCGGACGATGCGGCCGACCACGCCGCCGGAAAAAACCACGCCTTGGCCCGCTTCCAGTCCGGCGGAACGGCCTTGGCGAATGACGATTTCCTGCCACCAGGCGGTTTCGTCGCGGCGGATGACGCGGGCAAAGACGTAGCGAAAACCCGGTTCGGGCGGCATTTGCAAGAGTGCGGCCAGGCGGTCGTTATCGTCGCGGAGCGCGGCGTCCTGCTGCACTTGCAAGGTGGCGGCGTTGGCTTGGCGGGTGGCGTCGCGGCCGGCCTCGATGAGGTCATTGAGGCCGTGGTCGCGCAGACTCCAGTAATCCTGCAAGTCTTTCAGCTTGGAATAGGCCAGCCCGACGGGAGCTTCAAAGAGGGAAAAGCTGGCTCGGGAAAAACTGTGCACGGCCACCGGCGCCAGCCACCAGGCGGCGAGGAACAGCGCCAGGACGAGCAGGGGGCGAAATCGGCTGGCGCGCGTCGAGGCCAAGGCGGGACGGTTCCACGAAAAAAGTTAAGGCGGAAACGCCGCCGATCAGTCCATGAAATTCTTTGACTCGGCGAGCCATTCGTCGAGGTCTTGCAGCACGATGCCGGTGCCGTTGGCAACGGCGCTAAGCGGGTCGTCGGAGAGGATGACGGGGAGGCCGGTGGCTTCGCTGAGGAGGCGGTCGAGGTTGCGCACCAGCGAGCCGCCGCCGGCGAGGACGATGCCGCGGTCCACGAGGTCGGCGGACAATTCCGGCGGGCAGCGTTCGAGGGCGGCGCGCACGACTTCGATGATGGAATTAAAGGTGTCGCTGAGGCACTCGCGGATTTCCTGCGAGGTGATGAGGAGGGTTTTGGGCAGGCCGGCCACGGAGTCGCGCCCGCGCACTTCCATGGTGAGTTCCTGATCGAGGGTGAAAGCGGAGCCGACGGTGATTTTGATATCTTCCGCCGTGCGCTCGCCGATCATCAGGTTGTAGGCGCGCTTCATGTAGTTGATGATGGCGCTGTCCATTTCGTCGCCGGCAACGCGGAGGCTTTTCGAGTAGACAACGTTGCGCAGGGAAATGATGGCGACTTCGGTCGTGCCGCCGCCGATGTCGACAATCATGTTCGCGGCGGGTTCGTCAATCGGCAGGCCGACACCGATGGCGGCGGCAAGGGGTTCGGTCACGGTGAGGACTTCGCGGGCGCCGGCATTGAGCACGGAGTCGCGCACGGCGCGGCGCTCGACTTCGGTGATGCCGGAGGGAATGGCGACGACGACGCGGGGGCTGGACCAGGCGGACTTGATAACCTTTTTAATAAAGTGCCGCAGCATTTCCTGCGTGACGTCGAAGTCGGCGATGACGCCGTCTTTCATCGGGCGCAGGGCGGTGATGGCAATGGGCGTGCGCCCGAGCATGCGCTTGGCTTCGAGGCCAACCGCGCGAACTTTTTTCGAGTTAGTGTAAATGGCGACAACGCTCGGTTCGCGCACGACGATGCCTTTGTCCTTCACATAGACGAGGGTGTTCGCGGTGCCCAAGTCAATGCCGATGTCGGCGGAAAAATACGAAAAATATTTGGCGAGGAAGCCGAGCATAAGTGGGCGGGATGATGCGGAGGGAAAAAGCCGAAAAAGGCATTTTTCGCGAAAGCGAGGGTGTTGTCAAACGTAAATCACGCTTGGCTAAGGTCTTGCGGCAGGTCGTTAAACGGCCATGGCCCGCACCAGCCAGGCTTGCCAGGTCGCGCCAACGCCGCCCGCGGTGGCAAAATTCCGGTCGTAGGCGCGCAGGGCCGTGCGGAGTTGGCCGCCACCGACGGACCGGTGCGGAGCCAATCCCATGGCATGCACGGCGCGCATGAAAGCGAGCGCGTGGGAATAAATTTCGCGGTGTTCCCAGGTGGCTTCGCGAATTACGGAGAAGTTGGCGCGACCACACATCATCTGCCACTCGTCCGCAGAATGCCAGCGCAAGGGGGTGGAACGGGGGAGGATGGTTTGCAGTTCGCCCAACGAGCCGGGCAAGAGGATGGCGGCGACGAGCTTTCCGCCGGGGGGCAATATTTTTCGCCATTCGCGCAAAACTGTGGCCGGGTCATCAAGCCATTGCAGGAGATTGCAGGAGAAAATCCAATCGACCGTGGCGAGGCCGGTGGTCTGGCGGGCGTCGTGAATCTGCCAGCCCATTGCGGGTAAATGCTCGCGACCGTATTCAACCATGCGCGGTGCGGCATCGGTGGCGAGGTAGGTTCCGGCCCACGGCAGCATATGGCGCGTGAACAAACCTGTGCCCGCGCCAAATTCGACCGCGCGGCCTTGGTGTTCGGCGGGCGTGAGCCAGCTCGCCAACTGGACCGCGAGCGCGGCTTGCGGTGCGCTGTGAGCTTCATAGCCAGCCACCGAGCGGTCGAAATTTTGGATGACTTCCTTCATTTGATGGGGGGGCAAAAAAAGTTCCCGCGCCGAGCGGAGGAGCGGGCCGGGTGCATGGCCGGCGGCTGAAATGATATGCACTGCGGGCCACAAACTATTTATCTTTGTCGCGTCCGTCAGGGAATCGTCCCCGCCAGTTACGCCGAGCCAGGTGGGGGGCGGCGGGGCGGGGGCGCGCAAGGTTTCCAGCCAGCCCAGTTCGTCATCAAGTAGGGCAATTTGCGCGGGCGTCAGTTGGTCGGGAGGAGGAACTTCATTCGTGAGGCCGGCGCGTTGGAAAAAATCGGCCAGGGCGGCGGGAGCGTCGTTGCGCAAACGCTTGCGCTGCCAGCGGAGGTGGGTGAGCGTCATCCGACCGCCGCCCGCGAGTTCCGCGGGAAATGCAAAAATAGGCGCGAGCAAGACCACGGGAACGTTTTTGGGAACGATCGCGGAATGGCTGAGCAACCAAAGTGCGCCGAGCGAGTAACCGCCGACGGCAGTGAATTCATTTTGTGCAATGGCGGCAGGGGCTTCGGACGGCGATACGGCTTGGTGTTCGGCTTCCGGCCAATGCGCACGGGCTTGTTCGGCGAACCAAACGGGGGAGACGGCCCAGCCGGATATCCAGAGAAATTTCATGATTGGGCGGCGCGCCAGGCATTCATGGAGGCCAGCAATGCGGCCAAATCTTCCTCGCGAGTGCGGGCTTTGAGGGAGAGACGCAGGCGTGCGGAGCCAGCGGGCACAGTGGGCGGGCGGATCACGCCGACGGCAAATCCTTGCTCGCGCAAATGGTCGCCGAGTGCGAGGGTTTGGGCATCGGTGCCAATCAGCACGGGGATAATCGGGGAGTCGCCGGCAGGGGCGTTCCATCCATGGGCGCACAGAGTTTCGCGACAGTGTTGCGATTGGGCGCGCCAGGATGAAGAGAGGGGCGCGAGTTCGCGCACGCGGCCGACGGCGGCGGTGGCTGCCGAAGCGAGCAGCGGGGAAAGGTAGGTTGAATAGATGAATTCCCCGGCGTGGTTGACGAGGCCTTCGCGCAGGGCGGGTTCGTGAAAGAGCGAATATGCGCCCATCGCGCCAAGGCTTTTGCCGAGGGTGCCGATAAGAATGTCAACTTCGGCGGTGACGCCGGCTGCCGCGGCGCGGCCCTGGCCTTGCGGACCATACCAGCCGAGCGCGTGAGCTTCGTCGAGCATCCAGATAAAGCCGTGGCGGCGTTTCATTTCCGCGAGGCGCGCGAGGTCGGGGCTGTCGCCGTCCATGCTGAAGACGCTTTCGGTGACGACCCAGCGCGCCGCGCCCGGGCGGGAGTTTTCGCTCAGCAGAATTTCGAGCGCGTCGAGGTCGTTGTGCGGGAAGCGGGTGAATTTTGCGCCGGATCGGAGGAGGCCCGCGATGAGGCTATGGTGCACGAGTCGATCGGCGAAAATAAGGTCGTCCGAACGGGCGAGCGTGCCGAGGACTCCCTGGTTCGCGGCATAGCCGCTGTTCCAGACGAGGCCGTGGGCAAAGCCGTGCCATTCGCACAAAGTTTTTTCAAGTATCGCGTGGGGTTCCTGATAGCCGCGCACCAGCGGGGAGGAGGCCGCGGAGACCGGGCCGGTGTCCAACGCGGCGCGGACGGCTTCTTTCACCGAAGCATCTTGAGAAAGACCGAGGTAATCATTGTCCGCCAAATTCACGCTCACGGGGGGAGCGACGCGCACAGCGCGAAGGCGGCCCTGCGCGGCGCGTTCGTCCAAATCCGTCCGGACGCGGGCTTGCAAAAGCGCAGGGGAAGTGGGCGGTATTTCCGACACGACGAAACTGGATAGTTATTGGGTGAGCCACTGAATGAGGGACGGGCAGTGGAGGATGGGTTCGAGCGCGTCGACGGCCAATTCGGCGCAGAGCGGGACGCCGCAGGCTTCGAGCGCGGCGCGCGTGCTGGTGGCAACCGCCGGCGGAGGCGGAGTGAGGGCATTGAGCAGCACGCCGCACGGCGGGCGGTCGCGATATTTGCCGCGCGCGTAATCGTAAACGAGGCGCGCTTGGTTGATGGCACCGAGTTCGTCCAGCACCACCAGGATGACGGCGTGGGCGTGAATCTCGTCGGCAAATTCCATCCAGTCCCAACCGTTGGGGCCGAGGGGAACGGCGGCGCCGCCCGCGCCTTCGATCAGGCGGATGTCCACCGGCGGGAGCGCGGCAATTTCGCGGATGATTTTCTGGATGTCGAGCTGGGCGTCTTCGGCGGCGACGGCGGCGAGGGGCGCGAGCGGGGCGCGATAACGCCGCAGCGTATACACAAAATCGGGCGCAAGGCCCGCAAGTTGGGCGACGATTTCGGCGTCGGAAGGCTCGGGCGGGACCGCGCCAGTCTGCACGGGTTTGATGACTTGCACGGTGCGGCCGTGTTGCCGCGCAGTGCGGGCGAGCGCGGCGGTCACGCGCGTCTTGCCAACGCCGGTGCCGGAACCCGAAACGAGAATGGTGACCACGGGGTTAGCGGGAGGCGGCAAGTTCGCCCGCGGCTTGCAACTGCCGCGTGGCTTCTGGGTCGAGGGCATGGAGGCCGAGGCGGCGCAGCAATTGGAAATCTTCCTCGGCGGCGGGATTGGGTGTGGTCAGCAATTTTTCGCCGAGGAAAATGGAATTCGCACCGGCGAGGAAACAGAGGGCCTGAGTCTCGTCGCTCATCTCCGTGCGGCCGGCGGACAGGCGGACGATGGACTTGGGCAGGGCGAGGCGCGCGACGGCAATGATGCGCACGAATTCGAAGGCATCCACCGGCGGTTGTTCGCTGAGTGGCGTGCCGGCGACGCGCACGAGGGCGTTGATGGGCACGGACTCCGGCTGGGGGTCGAGCGCGGCGAGTTCGGCGAGCATTTTCAGGCGGTCGTCGACGCTCTCGCCGAGGCCGAGTATGCCGCCGGAGCAGACTTCAAGGCCGGCGGCGCGGACGTTTTCGAGGGTTTGCAGGCGGTCGTCGTAGCAACGGGTGGTGATGATTTGCGGATAATATTCGCGCGAGGTGTCGAGGTTATGGTTGTAGACGCGGCAGCCGGCGTCCTTGAGGCGTTCGGCCTGGGGCTGGGTCAACATGCCGAGGGTGCAGCAGACTTCGAGACCCTGGGCGGAGACGCCTTCGACGGCGCGGAGCACGGAATCAAACTGCGGGCCATCGCGGACTTCGCGCCAGGCCGCGCCCATGCAAAAACGCGAAGCGCCACCCGCGCGGGCCTGCCGGGCCTTGGCGATGATGTCGTCGGCGTCCATCAATGGCGCGTCGGCGACGCCGGTTTCGTGATGGGCCGATTGTGGACAATAGGCGCAATTTTCGGGGCAGCGACCGGTCTTGATGCTTTGCAAGGTGCAGAGTTGCACACCCGCCGGGTCATGGTGGCGATGATGCACGGCCTGCGCGCGGAAGATGAGCGTGGTGAGCGGCAGGGCATACCACTCGCGGATTTGAGCTAGGGTAGTCATGGAAATTATTTTTGGTTTCGAGTTGAGTTTGGAAATTAGTCGGGCTGATAGGCGACGACGAAATCGGCGAAGCGCAGATGGGGGCCGTCGGGGCGGTGGACGACAGCGTCGAGCGCGGCCCGGGCGGTCTCGCAGAGGAAGCGGAATTCGGGTTCTTCGCAGCAGGGTGGAGGAACGAACAGGAGGGTGTCCGTGAGCGGGCGCAGGATGAGGCCGAGTTTCCGGGCTTCGAGGCAAACTTGTAATCCGACGCGGGCGGCGAAGGGGAAGGGAGTGCCATTGGAGTTCACAATTTCCATGGCGGCGGTGAAGCCGCGTTGGCGCACCGCGGCGGCGTGCGGATGGCCGGCAAAGTTTTCCGCAAAAATTTTCCCAAAGCAGTCCATGCGACGCGTGAGGATGCCGTGGGCGACGAGGGGTTCGAGTTTGGCGAGACTGGCCAGGGCCACGGCGCAGGCGAGCGGGTTGGCAGTGAAGGTGTGGCCGTGGTAAAAAGTTAGACCAGCTTCGAATGGGCCACAAAATGCGGCGTGGATTTCGTCGGAGGTGAGGGTCGCCGCCAAGGGAAGGTAACCGCCCGCGAGGCCTTTACCGAGGCAGAGGAAATCGGGCGTGACGCCTTCGCCTTGACCGACGAGCAGACGACCGAGGCGACCGAAACCGACAAAGACTTCGTCGAGAATAAGGTGCACGCCGTGTTCGCGGCATAGCGCGGCGACATCGGCGACAAAGCCGGGCGGTTGCTGAGCCATCCCCGCCGCGCCTTGGACGGAAGGCTCCAGGATAACGGCGGCAATTTGTTTGGCGCGGGCACCGAGCAATTCGCGCAGGGCGCGCAGACTGGGGGCGGAGTCGGCGGAGAGCACTTTATTAGCGAGTTCGCGGCAGGCGGCCGCGGGCAAATGGTGGGCGGGCAAAAACCAGTCGGCAAAGCGGGCGTGAAAATCACCCGCACCACCGACGGCCATCGCGCCGAGGGTGTCGCCATGGTAAGCACCGGTGAAGCCCGCGATTTCGCGTTTTTCCGGCTGACCGGTGAGTTGCCAGAATTGGCGCGAGAGTTTGAGCGCAACTTCGACCGCGCCGGAACCATTATCGGTGAAGAAAACGCGTTCCAAGCCCGGGCCGGCAATTTGCGCGAGCCGTGCGGCGAGTTCACCCGCCGCGGGATGGGACAGGCCGAGCCAGGTGGCATGCGCGACTTTTTCCAGTTGCGCGCGCAAGGCGGCGTCGAGGTCGGGGTCGCGGTGGCCGTGGACGTTGGTCCAGAGCGAAGAGTGGCCGTCGAAGTAGCGCCGGCCCGCGACATCGAACAACCACGGGCCTTCGCCGTTTTGGATGTGCAGGGGCGGGTAAAGCGCGGCCTCGGCGGACTGGGTGAAGGGATGCCACGCGTGGCGGCGGTCCCAAGCATCAAGCTGGGTGCGCGAGGTCGACGAGGTTGCGACGGCGGCCATGACAGCCCGGATTAGAGCAGGGAAACTGTGACTTGTTAATCTAAAAATCGAACTAGATTAACATCTTTTAATGGAGGGGAAATGGTTTCATTGGAGCTACGGGAGGGTCTGGTGTGATGGTTTATCGGCGGTGCATTGCAGTAATAGGATTAAAAAATTGGGTAGTATAGAAGTTTGGTTCAGCCGACAGTGTATCTGCTTGAAATTGGGTGGCACGCCATCGGCGTGCAAATCACGTTAGCGCCACCGCAACTTTCAAAATCAAAAAATGCTACAAGAGCCATAGCCCCATTAACTGTAAATGAACTGACAGTAAATTGCTTTTCGGGGTTGCCGGAGCGGGTTCGGGATTGGGTGGCTCGCGGGTTCACTCGCTCCGCGCCTTTACGCCGCTGGCAAATCCACCTTGGCCGGCTCGAGCTTCGGCACGAGCAGGTGGATGAACAGCAGCGCCAATAAATAGGCCCCGCCGGCGGCAATGAAGATCGGCACGTAGCTATAGCCGCGGTCCTTGATGAATCCGGTCAGCGCAAAGAGCACCATGCCGCCGAGGGAGCCGGCCATCCCGCCCAAACCGGTGACCGACCCGACCATCCGGCGTGGGAACATATCCGAGGTCAGGCTGAAAAGATTGGCCGACCAGGCTTGGTGCGCGGAAGCCGCCACCGCCATCAGCCCCACCGCCACCCATTGGTTGTCGGAAATGGTGGAAAACACCACGGGGAGCACCAGCGCCGCGCAAATCAGCATGGTCGTTTTGCGCGCCTTGTTGGTCGTCCAGCCAATCTTCATGAAATATCCCGACAGCCAGCCGCCGGCGATGCTGCCCACCGACGCCAGCACGTAAATCGTGGCCACCGGGCCGGTGCGGCCTTTGAGGTCCAAACCAAAGCGATCATGGAAGAAAGAGGGCGAGCCAAAGAGATAAAACCACCAGAAACAGTCCGTCATCGTTTTGCCGACGACCACGGCCCACGCCTGGCGATACTGGAACAACCGGCGCCACGGCACTTTGACGGTGGTCTCCGGCGGCTCGCTGTTGATCAACGCCAGCTCGGCGGGCGACACCTTGGGGTGTTCCGCGGGTTTGCGGTAAATCGCCAGCCACGCGACAATCCAGAGCAGGTCAAATAGCCCGGTGGCCAGGAACGCGCCGCGCCAGCCAATCACATGGCCGCCGATGGTCATGCCGTTAAGCACGGGTATCAGCGCGCTCAGGGCAATGGGCACAAAAATGCCGCCGATGTTGGAGCCGGAATTAAACAAGCCCGTCGCGAGCGCGCGTTCCGTTTTGGGGAACCATTCCGCGACCGTCTTGATCGCGGCGGGAAAGTTGCCGCCCTCGCCCAAGCCCAGCAGCACGCGCACCAGGAAAAACCCGGCGACGCCGGTGACCAGCGCGTGGCTCATCGACGCCAGGCCCCAAAACGCGCAGGCAATTACAAAGCCCCAGCGCAGGCCAATCACGTCAATCACCCGGCCCATGACCAGCAGGCTGACCGCATAGGCGGCGCTAAAGCACATCGTCATATACCAATAGGTGCCGTCCGACCAGCCGAAGCGCTTTTGCAGTTCGGGCGCCAGGTTGCCGAACACACTGCGGTCGATGTAATTGGCGGTCGTCACCCAAAAGAGCAGCAGGCAAATAATCCAACGGAAGCGGGTGGCCGAACGGGTGTCGGTGGTGGAGTCGTGCATGGGGTGGGGGAATTGGGGTGGGGTAAGCGCCCAGACTGCGCGGTTTTCCGCCGGGTTCAAGCACTGTGTTGCGCGGTCTGTTACGGCGTCGTGCCCGGCGGGGTGATCGTGACGTGGGTAAATGTAAATTTGTCCGCATACTGTTGCAGCACCGCCGGGTCGGGCCCGCTGAACACGCAATCCCGCACCGACAGATTTTCGAAAGCCGCCGTCGGCCCCGCCGTCAGCTTCACCAGCACCGGGATGTTCGCGCCGGTCACGCGCTCGATGCTCACATGGCGCATAATGGGCACATACGGGCCGGCGCCGCTCGCGTCCTGGTAGGTGAATTCAATCAAAATTCCCGCGCCTTTGTCCGACACCGTGCCCACCCGCACATCGCGCATGAAAATATTTTCAATAACCCCGCCGCGGTTCGGGCTGTTCTTGAACCGGATGAAGGCATTGAGGTTCGGGCTGTCCATGCGGCAGTTCTCGATGAACACGTTGCGGATCGCCGGCGTGCATTCGCTGCCGAGCGTGACACCGCCGTGCCCGTCTTTCATGGTGCTGTTGCGCACCACCACGAATTCCGTCGGCACGTTGACTCGTCGGCCGTCGTCGTCCTTGCCGCACTTGATCGCAATGCAGTCGTCGCCCGTGTCAAACGTGCAGCTGTCAATGAGGACATAGCGGCACGAGTCCGGGTCGCAGCCGTCGTTGTTGGCGTCGTGGCTGAAAATGTCCAGGTTGCGCACAATCACGTTCGTGCAATACACCGGGTTGATCTCCCACATCGGTGAGTTGTGGATGGCGAGGCCCTCGATCAGCACGTTCTGGCAGCGGAAGGGCACGACAAAATTCGGCCGCGAATTCGAGCCGATGGCCGCCACCCAGTTCGCCTCGCCGCCCCCATCCAGCGTCCCCCGGCCCGTGACGCCGATATTTTCCTGCTCGAAGGCGTAAATCGGCGGCGCCACATCCGTGCGCTCGACGCCCTCGTGGCGCACGAGCGTTTTGGGATATTCCGCCGGATTGATTAAAAACTGGAGCGTCGCGCCGTCCGCCAAATGCAAGTCCACGTTGCTCAGGAGCCGGATGCCGCCGGTCAGGAATTTCCCATCGGGCACCACCACATGACCGCCGCCGGCCTGGTGGCACGCCTCGATGGCTTGGCGGATCGCGTTCGTGCAATCCGTTACGCCGTCGGCCTTCGCGCCGTAATTCGTAATCGGAAAATTTTTATCTGGAAAAACTGGCGCATGAATATGTTGGAGCACCGAGGGCAGGGCGTCCCAGCCCTGCTGCGCGACTTGCTCGGTTGTCAGGTCCGCCGCCTGTTGGTCGAGTTTCGCCACTTCGATCCCCGCCAGGATAAACGGACCCACGCCTTTTAGGTCGTTGCTCGCCATCTGCGTTTGGTGCACGTAATAATTATACGTCCCGTCGCGATAGCTGCTGGTGCCGCCCGAACTGCCGAGGCCCGCCGTCACGCAAACCTGAGTCAGGCTGACCGTCCCGTCGGCATCGGTCTTGATTAAATTGTCCACCAGACCCGCGAATCCGCGCGTGATGACCGCGCGAAATTTTGCCGCCGGCAAATAGCCCCGGTTCACCCCTTTCGCCAGCGCGTCCACAAACATGCTCGAGGCCGACGCCTCCAGATAATTACCCTCCCGCCCGCCCTGGTCCATCACCTGCCACCACAACCCTGTCTTCGCGTCCTGCCAGCGCGCCACGCCGTCCGCCAGCCGCCGCAATATGTCGAGCACCTTGGCGCGGTTCGGGTGATCGGCGGGCAAATCATCCAGCACATCCACCAGCGCCAACGCATACCAGCCCACCGCGCGCGCCCAAAAACTCGGCGAATGCCCGGTCGCCTTATCGGCCCAGCTTTGCACGCGTGTGTCCTCCCACCCGTGATAGTATAATCCCGTTTTCGCGTCGTAGGTGTGTTGATCAACCAACAAAATTTGCTTTGTGATGTCGTCGAAATCCGCCGCCTCGTGGAAAGTCTTCGCGTAGTCCGCATAGAACGGTTCGCCCATGTAGAGACCGTCCAGCCACATCTGGTTGGGGTAAATTTGCTTGTGCCAGAACCCGCCGTCGCTCGTGCGCGGTTGCTCGTTGAATTGTGCGCGGACCAGTTTCGCGGCCTGCTGGTAGCGCACTTCGCGTGTGCGATTATACAGCGTCAAAATCACCCGTGCGGGCGCGATGTCGTCAAGTGTGTGGCTCGCCGCCTTGTAGCCGGTGATGGTCCCATCGGCTGCCACGCTTCCACCCACCCACGTCGCGGCGAAATCGCTGTAACTGCGCTGGTGCGTCGCATCGCCCAGTTCCAGCAGCGAAGTCGCCAGCAGCGCCGAAGTATAATCCCACTTCGGAGTGTCCGGACGGCCGAGCCGCTGCAGTTCCGAATCCGCCATCCGCACCGACCATTCCAGCGCCGTCGCCCCGCCAAATCTTGCCGGAGCCGCTGTGGCCGGCCCGGGCCCAACATTCGTCGTGCACGCCGAAAACGTCGTCAGGAACAGCATCATCCCCGCCGCGCCCCGGGCAATGCTGAGGCGCGGGACGCTCAGTTTCATGGGGTGGGGTGGTTAATTTGAACTGTGGAGTGAATTACGGCGCGTCGGCCACCGTCACGCTCACCTTGACCGGCGCGCGCAGCCGCTGTGCCTCGGCCGTGAGATACGCCGTCCACTGCTCGCCCGTTTTAATCGAGCCAAGATTTTCCCACGCCGCGCCCGCGTAAAAGCGCAAGGTCTCGCCGTTTTTCACCTTCGCGAGGATCAGGTCGTCCGGGCGGATGCCCGCCGAAGGCGGTTCGTTTTTCTGCGCCTTCGCGAAACCCGCGAATTTCGCCTCGGGCGACAGCAGGACCGCCGTGCCGAGCTGGCCGTTCGTCGGGTAGGTTTCCCACAGGCTCACCCATAAATTTTTCTCATCGTTGGCCGGCGCGATGCTGCGCGTTTCGTTGCGCTGGTTGTGCTCCGTGACGCCAATGCCCATCGTCACTTCCTCCGCCCCGGTGATGGTGAACGTGCTCTCGACCCGGTCGAGGTAGTGGCCCGCGTCCATGATGTAGTGCTTCACCTCGGAAATCTTCACGCCATTGCCCGCGTCCCACGCGTCGTAGCTGAGTTGGAACTCCGCGCGAATCGGCCCGTTGGCCATGATTTTGTAGGAAGTGAAATCGTGCGACACATGCATTGTCTGCCCGTCCCACACGCCGACGCCGCCGTCACCGCGCGCCTGCCCGGTCTCATACATGTCGAGGCCCTCGCCCGTTTCGGTGTGCAGCGCGTTGTGGTCCTTGTTATACCAGCGGTCGATGACAAAATACGGAAAGCGCTTGCACCACACATCCACGCCGCTGCCGCCCACCGGCATCAAATCCGGCCCGGCGACATTCTTGTCCTCGAGCAACGGCCCGTAAATGCGGTGCGCAATCAAGTCGTTTTCCCACGCAAAGTCGTCGAGCCGGTCCGGCACGTAGCGGCAATAAACTTTCGAGGGATACGGCGGCACCTGCGTGGCGACCGTCTCGATTGTGAACGTCGCGGACTTTTCCCCGGCGGCGAAATCATGCTGGAACAGCAGGTCATTGTAGGTGTAATTGCGCCCGCCTTTGGTGTCCAGGTTCGTCACTTGCGACGGCACCGCGTTCCCCGCCGCGTCCTTCACCAGCAGGTTATCGAACCGCACGGTCGGGATGTTGGCGGAGGCCCGCATCCAATACTGCGCGTTCGCGTGCGCTGGGTCTAGCAACTGGAGAATTTGTGCGAATGGAATGCTGATTGTCTCAGCCGGCCGGGCCAGGCCGCTGTCATTGGCCACGGTGACAACCAGGTGGGCGCCGAAGGCGGGCAGCGCCGCCAGCAAGAATAGCGCGGAACAGGTCAGGATTTTTTTCATGGGGTGGGGTGGTAAAGTTTATATTGCCGCCTTAACGCGCGAGCCAGCCGCCATCCACCGGCAGCGTGATGCCGTGGACATAGGCCGCCGCGTCCGACGCGAGGAACACCACCGCGCCGTTCAAATCCGTCGGCTCGCCCCAGCGCCCCGCCGGGATGCGTTCGAGGATGGCCTTGTTGCGCACGGCATCCGCCCGCAGCGCGCTCGTGTTGTCCGTCGCCATGTAGCCCGGCGCAATCGCGTTGACGCAAATTCCCATGGGTGCCAGCTCGTTCGCCATCGCCTTAGTCAGGCCCGCCAGCGCGCTCTTCGCCGCCGCATACGCCGCCACGCGAATCCCGCCCTGAAACGAGAGCATTGACGCGATGTTGATGATGCGCCCCGGCGCCTTGCGCGCCGCCACGCGTTTCGCAAATTCCCGGCTCAGCACGAACGCCGCGCGGATGTTCACCTCCATGACCGCGTCCCAGTCCTCGTCCGAATATTCCAAAATATTCGCGCGCCGGATGATGCCCGCGTTGTTGACCAAGATGTCCGCTCCGCCGAAATGCTTCTCCACCGCATCAAGCAGTTTTTTCGGCGCGGTGCGGTCCGCCAGGTCGGTCGGAAAGCACTCGCACACCCCGCCGTGCGCGCGAATCGCGGCGGCGACTTCCTTCAGGTCGCTCCGCGCCGCCAGCGCGACCTTCGCCCCGGCCTCGGCCAGCGCCGCCGCCATGGCCGCACCCAACCCGCGCGAGGCACCGGTCACAATCGCCACCCGCCCGTCGAGGCGGAACGTGTCCAAGACTGGGCGCGCGCCGCTCATCGCAAATCCTCCATCGCCACGGCGTCCATGTCGGTGAATTCCTGGTTCTCCCCACCCATGCACCACACAAACCCGTAGGCGCACGTCCCCGAACCGGCGTGGATGGACCAGCTCGGCGACAGCGCGGCCTCCCGGTCGCGCACCATCAAGTGCCGCGTTTCCTGCGGCCGCCCGAGGTAGTGGGTGACGAACGCCTTCGGCGGCACGTCGAAATAAAGATAGACCTCCGAGCGCCGCTCATGCGTGTGGCAGGGCATCGTGTTCCACACGCTGCCCTTTTCCAGCAACGTCACGCCGAGCACCAACTGGCACGTGTCCACCAACCCCGGCACAATCAGCTTGCACAACTTGCGGCGGTTAGCCGTTTCCGGCGCGCCCAGCTCCAGCACCTGCGCCTGCGCCTTCCGCACGCGCTTCGTGGGGTGCGCCGCGTGCGCCGGGTAACTGACGAAATAAAAATTCGCGGGCTTCGCCGGATTCTTCGAGAAAAATTTCACCGTCTGCGTCCCCCGGCCCACGTAGAGCGCGTCGAGCTTGTTGAGCAAATGGCTCACGCCGTCCGTCTCCACCGACCCCGGGCCGCCGAGGTTGACGATGCCCACTTCGCGCCGTTCGCAAAAATAATTCGCCGCCAGCAGCTCCTTGGTCGCCTTCAATTCCAGCGCCCCGGCCAGCGGCACGGCTCCGCCGATGATCGTGCGATCCACCTCCCAATAACGCATCCCGATTTTCCCCGGGGCAAACAGCCCGGCGACCAGATAGTCGCGCCGCAGCGCGGCGGTGTCCAACAATTTAAAACCCTCGGGGCTGTGCGTGCGGATGATTTCCATGGGGCGAAGGAGCGCCATCTTGCTAAATTACCCTCCGCGCCGCAAGGGAAAGATTACACGCGTTCTTTCCAATAAGCCGGCTCACGCTTGAAATGCATGATCGCCACAATCCAAATGATATCAACCTGTTCGTGGTAAATCACCGCATAGGGAAACACCGTGCTAAAATGCCTTCTGCTCGGTGAGTCATATAATCCGAAAGCGGCCCGGTTGTGTGCAAATTTCGGCGATCAGCCGCTCCATTTCGTGATAAAACCGTCTACCCAGTTCAGGGTCAATGCCCGCATAATACTGCGCGGCCTGGGCATATTCCGCGTCGGCCTCGCGTTGGAAGCGATGCGGTCTCACAGGCCGACAATTTTGCGAATGCGGGCTGACACTTCTGCGCCCGGTATGCCCTTTTCTCGGCCACTTTGAATATCCGCGAGACGGCGACGGGTTTCCAGCCGCCAACTCTCTTCAATGTCGGGGGCTATGGCCCCATGCAATTTCGCCGACAAATGATCCACCAACTCCGCCAGCTGTTCGTGGGGGAGCCGGCTGCTTTCCTGCACGATTTGTTCCAAGGTCATGCAGGGTTCATACGTCAATTCTACATGGGATTCAAGCAAAAGGGAATCCGCATAGGGTTGAATCACAACCTTGGCACCGTCAGCCCGCCGTCCACCATGATCACTGAACCGGTGGAATATGGAAAATCCCCGCGCGCCAGCGCCGCCGCCGCGCGGCCCACATCATCCGGCGTGCCCCAGCGGCGCGTCACCGCCAGGCCCTCGCCGAGCAGTTTGTCATATTTCGCCGTCGCGCCCGCCGTCATGTCGGTCTTGATGACGCCCGGGCGCACTTCGTAAACCGGCAGGTCGTATTCGCCCAGCCGCGCCGCGAACAACGCCGCCACCATCGCCAGCCCGGCCTTCGACACGCAATACTCGCCGCGATTCGTCGAGACCACTGTCGCCGAAATCGAGCTGACAATAATGATCGAGCCGTGAAAACCCTGCGGGTCAGCCTGCTTTTGTGCGATTAGCCACTTGGCCACGGCTTGTGTCAGAAAAAACCCGCCTTTCAAATTAGCGCCGACCACATGGTCCCAACTTTCCTCGCTCGTCTCCAGCACATCCGCGCGCACCTTGGGCGCGACACCCGCATTGCTCACCAGTACGTGCAGCCGCCCAAATTTTTCGCGCACCCGCTGAATAATCGCCGCGCGATCCTTCGCCGAGCTGATGTCGCCCCGGCAATACACCACCTCCGCGCCGAGTTTGCGCAACCCATCCAGCGCCGCCGCCGCGTCCTTCTCCTCGCGCACGCCATTGATGGCCAGGTCAAACCCCGCGCGCGCCAGATGCTCCGCGCAACCATAGCCGATGCCCCGGCTCCCCCCGGTGATTAGTGCAATTCGCCGCATGATGTCTTGGTTCTTAGTGCTTAGTTCCTGGTTAGCCAAGACTTCGTTGGGTTTTCGAAAAAAAGGAAATGTCTACAACTAAGCACCAAGCACTAAGAACCAGAAAACTTATTTCAACTTCGGCACATCCACCCAGGCGCGCTTTTTCCAGGACTTCAGGCCCAGCTCCGCGAGTTGCACGCCCTTCGCCCCTTCGAGCAGCGTCCACGGGAACGGCGTGTTCAGCACGACGTGCTTGAGGAACAACTCCCACTGGATTTTGAAGGCGTTCTCATAGGTGCCTGCGTCGGGCACTTCCGCCCAGCCTTCGAAAAAATTCATCGGCTGCTCGACATCCGGATTCCACACCGGGCGCGGCGTGTTCTGGTAATTTTGCACCCAGCATTTGCGCAGCCCCACGACCGCGCTGCCCTGCGTGCCGTCCACCTGAAAGACCACCAAGTCGTCGCGCCGCACCCGCACGCACCACGAACTGTTGATGTGCGCGATGATGCCGCCCTTGATTTCAAATGTCGCATACGCCGCGTCGTCCGCCGTGCATTTATAAACTTTGCCGCTTTCGTCCACGCGCTCGCGCACGTGCGTCGCGCCGAGGCAGGAGACGGACTGCACCGGCCCGAACAACTGGTCCATTACGTAGCGCCAGTGGCACAGCATGTCGATGATGATGCCGCCGCCGTGCTGCTTGCGGTAGTTCCATGACGGCCGCTGCGGCTGCACCGTGTGGCCCTCGAAGACCCAGTAGCCGAATTCGCCGCGCACCGAAAGAATTTCGCCAAAAAATCCCGATTCAATCAGCTTGCGCAATTTCAGCAGCCCCGGCAGCCAGAGCTTGTCCTGCACGACGCCGTTTTTCACGCCGGCCTTTTTGCAAAAGCGGTAAAGTTCGAGCGCCTTCGCCGTGGTCACCGCCGTCGGTTTTTCGCAATAGACATGCTTGCCCGCCGCCGCCGCCGCCTTCACCGCCGCCGCGCGCTGCAACGTCCCCTGCGCGTCGAAATACACCGAATACGCCGGATCCTTGAGCGCGCCTTTGAGGTCGGTCGTGAATTTTTTCGCCTCCGAAATTTCGGTCAGCTTTTTGAGCTTTTCCGGGTTGCGCCCCACCAGCAGCGGGTCGGGCATGATCACCTCGTGCGGCCCAACGCGCACCCCGCCTTGTTTCATGATGGCGGAAATCGAACGCAGCAAATGCTGGTTCGTGCCCATGCGGCCCGTCACGCCGTTCATAATGATGCCCACGCGGTGGACTTTCGTTTCTTTGCTCATAAAAAAGGGGTGGGGGTATTTAGGTGTGCTGGAGGTAGGCTTCCTGGATTTTGCGCACGAATTCCACCTGATCCGTCTGCCAGAGGCGATGAGAAAAGATTTCCACTTCGATGAAGCCCTTGAACCCCGCCGCCTCGACCCACCCGCGAATCTCGCGCAAGGGGATGACGCCTTCGCCCATCAAGCCGCGGTCGTTCAGCAGATCCACCGTGGGCGAACGCCAGTCGCACACATGATACGCGAACAATTTCCCCAATTTTCCACAACGCGCGATTTCCGCCTCCAGTTGGTCATCCCACCATAGATGATAGACATCCACCGCGACGCCTACCGTCACGTCAAATTGCGCCGCGAGGTCGTTCGCCTGCTTCAGCGTGTTCACCGCCGAGCGCGTGTCGGCATACATCGGGTGCAGCGGCTCGATGGCGAGTTTCACGTCTGCCGCCTTCGCATACGGCAAAATCGCCGCGATGCCTTCGGCAATCTGCTTGCGTGATTCCGCCAGCGTTTGCCCCACCGCCGCGCCGCACACCAAAACAATCAGCGGCGCGCCCAAGGCCTTCGCCTCGTCAATGCACCGCCGGTTGTCGTCCAGCGCTTTTTGCCGGCTCGCCTCATCCAACTCCGCAAAAAATCCCCCGCGCACTAGCGACACAATCTCCAGCCCCGCCGAACGCAGCCGCCGACCCGCCATGGAGGCGTCCCGCCCCTCCAGCGTGTCGCGCCAGACGCTGATGCTCTTCACCCCCGCGCGCGCATACTCCCGGCACGCCTGGTCGAGCGACCACGGCTTGGTCGTGATCGTGTGCAGGCACAGGCGCGAAAAATCGGTCAGCGGGGCGGCGGGCATGGTTCAGCCAAAAAAGGTGAGGTAGGGGCCGCGCGCGATGATGCGCTCCAAATACAACGCGCCTTCGCGGGCGTGGTAATCGCCCCACATCGAGGACTCGCCGTGCGGTGTGCGCGCACCCGGTTGCACATAGTCCCAGCCGTTCGGCCGGTGGTAAATCGAGTGCAGCAACAATCCCTGATGCGAAGATTTTGTGCTCAGGTAAGGCTCCGCGAGCAGCGTGCGGAACACCGCCAGCCCCGCCTGCCAATATTTCACCCCGGACTTTTTTTGCCCGCGCTCACTGAGATAATGCCCGAGCCGCAGCAATCCCTGCGCCGCAATCGCCGCCGCCGAGCTGTCCACCGGCTCATGCTCGTTGAACGGGTCGGCGGCCTCATCAAGATAATCCCCGAGCTGCGCCAATCCCGGCGCGCCCGTGTCCCAATACGGCACGCCATCCGTCGGCGTGTTCGCGATATAAAAATCCGCCGTCGCTGTCGCGCCCTTTAGCATCATCGCCTCGATGGCGCGTCGCCCGCCCAGTGGCTTTAATTCCCCATCCGACCGCGCGGCGAAAAATTCCAGTTCTTCCGCAAATCCCAGCAGCGCCCACGCCAACCCGCGCGTCCAGGTCGAAAACCCGGTGTAACCCTGCTGCGAATTCGGGCACCGATACGCGCCGTCGTTAATGTTAAAAATGCATTCGTGCGCGACGCGCCCGCGTGTGTCGTAGATGTCGCGTCCCTCGCCGTAAAACACCGAGAACTCCGCCGTCGAGCGAATGTGCGCCAGCGCCCGCCCGAGCAGGTTGATGCGCCGGTCGCCCTCGCCGCAGAGTTCGTGCCCCAACGCGTGGCTCAGCGCCAGCGCCCGGCACGAGCGAATCGTGTCCACAAACAGCGAATGCGGCCCGTTGAAGGAATAAATAAACCCCCCGCGCGCGTGCTCCGTCCACCGCGCCGCCTGCACCGCCCCGGTGATTTTCAGCGCCAGCTCGTAGAAATTCAGCTCCCACTCGTTGTGCGGAATGCGCTTTTCGCGCATCAGCCGCCGCAGGTTGCCGTAGGTCGAGACATTGTTGAAGCCGTGGTCGTGCACCCCCGTGTGCGAAATATGCGGCGCCATCCGCACCACCGTGTTGTCCCGCCCCTGGCGCAGGAATTCCTTCTCCCCCGTCGCGTCAAATTGCAAAAGCGCCGAGCCGTATTGAAAGCCCTGCGTCCATTCCGTCCAGCCGCGCGTGGTGTAGGCTCCCGCCGCGGTGAAGACGGGTGCGCCCCGCGCCGGGTCGAACTTCTTTTCGATCAGCCGGATTTTTTCGCCCGACAATTCCCAGAACCGCGCCAGCGCCGGGCGCAAATCGCGGGCCGTCAATGTTGGATCGAGCTTGATCATGAAAGTTTCGGCGGCGATGGTTTAGCTCTTCGGCGACTGCGCAAGCGCGACGGCCTCGCGCGTCAGCGCGGTGACCTTCGCCCAGTCGCGGCTCTTCAGCAAATCCGGCTTCACCATCCATGTGCCGCCGCAGGCGACAATTTTCGGGAACGCCAGATACTCGCGCAAATTCCCCGGCTCGATGCCGCCGGTCGGGATGAACCGCATCATGCTGTACGGCGCGGCGATGGCCTTCAGATACGCCAGCCCGCCGCAGGCCTCCGCCGGGAAAAATTTCACCACATCGATCCCATGCTCCAGCGCCATCTCGATGCTCGTCGGGTCGCTCACCCCCGGTGTGATGGGAATCCCATGGCTCACGCACGACGCCACCACCCGCGGGTTGAACCCCGGCGTGACGATAAACTGCGCCCCCGCGTCCGCCGCCGCCTGCGCCTGCTCGGGCTTCAGCACCGTGCCCGCGCCCACCAGCATTCCC
>Ga0265320_10000133_pt1 | contig 64010 bp, 55 predicted proteins | sample 4827metaG_FD_202087 | JGI IMG/M metagenome (GOLD analysis project Ga0265320, IMG submission 202087) | Rhizosphere microbial communities from Carex aquatilis grown in University of Washington, Seatle, WA, United States - 4-8-27 metaG | ecosystem: Host-associated > Plants > Roots > Rhizosphere >...
CCATGAAAAACCGAAGTAGCAGGAAATGACTCGGATTTGTTCGGTATCATGGGTTGATGGTTGGACCACATAGCAAGCAAGTCATCTGCTGACAACCCTGCGCATCTTCAGTGACGGCGACGCTCGCTGGGTCGCCGTCCCAAGGGCCGGCCGGCGTCGAAATTTGCCTCAGAAGCTGCGGAAAGACGGCGCGACCGGAGTAGTCTCCGCGCCGATGGATGCTCGCATTTCGAGCCTGCTCACCAACGCCTCCCGAGATCCGATCAACTGGTCGAAGGAGTCGATCCTGTTCTCTGCCTGTCAGGAAGACTCGCGCTCCGAGCTCGAGGCGCTCGGCCCGCTCACAGGCAAGCGCGTCTTCTGCGTCACCGCCGGGGGCGGCCGCGTGCTGAACCTGCTCATCGATCGGCCCCGCGCCATCACCGCGGTGGATCTGAATCCGGCGCAGAACGCGCTCCTCGAGCTCAAGGTCGCGGCGATGCGCGAGCTGGACCATGCCGGCTACCTCCGCTTTCTCGGGGTACGCCGCGCGCTCGATCGGCTCGACGTGTACGAGCGTCTCAGGCGTCTTCTGTCCGATCAGGCGGCGCACTTCTTCGATCGCCAGTCCAAGGCGATCGACGCCGGCGTACTCTTCGAAGGGAAGCTCGAGCGCTACCTCCGCATCGTCGCGGCGGCGACCAAGCTCGGCCACCCGTTCGGGCTCAAGAACGTCGTGCACGCCGCGAACCTCGACGAACAGCGCGCTGCGATGGCTCGGTGGGAAACGCCGCTCTGGAAAGCGCTCGCGCACCTCGTCGCGCGCCGCCCGGTCCTCGCCGCCCTCTCCGGCGACCCCGGTTTCTACCGCAATCTACCGCCGGACATGCCGCTCCACGAGGTGCTCTACGACCGTGTCCACGGTCACCTGAAGTACAACGTGCTCCGCGACAACCCGTTTCTCCAGATGGTATTTTTTGGTCGGTACGTCTTCGAAGACGTCCTTCCCATCTACCTCAACGCCGCCACCTACGACCGCGTGAGGGCCGCGCTCGCCGAGGTCAAGCTCGACATCATCACGTCCATGGCCACCGACGCGATCCAAGAAACCGCCGGCGATGGCTACGACGCCTTCTCCATCTCCGACATCTCGTCCTACCTCGACGAGGGCCCGCACTTCGACCTGTTCGAGACCGTGCTCGGCGCCGCCGCCCCCCACGCCCGGCTCTGCTCGCGCGCGAACATCTATCATCGCCCCCTCGCCCCGGCGCACGCGCGACGCATCGAACGGGATCCGGCGCTCGAGCGAAAACTGTCGCGGCATGATCATGCGACGGTGCATGAATTCGTCGTCGGTCGCATCGAGGCTCGCTAGGCTTCGAGCACGCTGTGATTTCTTGATGCGGGCGAAAGGCCACGCGGCGTTTCGCGCGCTGCGAGCGACCTGCGCCGGGTTCGCCGGTAGTCTCACACGCCTCTCAGTGGTGGATCGCGATCTAGTCTTCCAAAGACTGATCGAGTCGTGGCGGCGACCGGGGCCCTTCCCGGTCGCGGGCGCGCTGTTGAGTGAGCCCGGGGGCTGTTAGCGGGCGCGCTGTTGATTGAGTCCGGGACGGACACCAGCCTTGATTTCACGTTCTTTCAGCGTGCACGTGCACGCTTCCGGGCCTCACCCGGTCATCTAGGCACGCGGTCTCGCCTATCGAGCCTCGATGCTGTCTTGTCGCTCGCCGGGGCTCGAGCACGCGTGTGTGATTTCTCGATGCGGATGCGGCGTTCGTGCGCGGAGCTCCACCGAGTCGAACCGGCCTTCGACGATCCAACCGCGCCGGAGTAGACTCGCGTTACGATGGACGCGTTGAAGGCACACGTGAAGAACGGTCGGCTCGTTCTGGATGAACCGACGAATCTACCCGAAGGCGAAGTCGTCGAGCTGATCCCTGTCGATGAAGTGCTAGCGAACGGCGGGGACTACCTCGACGACGAAGAACGACAGGCTCTGCATCGGGAGCTGGAACTGTCGTTGGCCGAGGCCAAGGCGGGCGAGCTGATCGACGCCGAGGAAGTTCTGGCCGAGCTTCGAAGCATCCGGTGAAGGTACGGTTCAGTCCGAGAGCCCGGAGGCGAGCGAGCCTCGTAGCTCGATGGTGGATCGTGTCGTTGGTCGAGCACGTGGGCAGGGACGGTCTATTGGGTAATGGATGCCACTGTAGGGTGGAGACATACGGAGTTTCCGTACGGGCTCTTGGCAATGCCCGTTCGATAGTCAGAGAGTGAAGGAGTATCGTGAGAAACCCATTCGCGTGGCTCTTTGCGCGACTCTATGTTCGGAGTCAGAGAAAGTGGCCCGGTCGAGTGAGCTACGCATCGAGCGCAGCGAGCGGCCTATCATTTGTCATGACTTTGAATCTCATTGCCTTGGTGCTGCTCTATTCGGTGAGTGTTCATGATGCGATGGTCTTGGAGCGGTTCAAGCCGATTCTTGTGTTGCTCGTCGCCGTTGCGTGCATGGTAAACTATATCTGGCTCGTGCGAAGTCGCGGCGTGAAGCGACTGATCGAACAGTTCTCTGACGAGGATGAGATTTCCTGGAAGCGAGCTGAGCGAAGAATGTGGGCTTATATTGGGGGGTCGCTGTTGTTGCCGATTGTCCTTCTGTGTGTGTGGGTCGCTCGGAAGTGACGAGTATGCTCGGCGCACCGATCACTTCTCACCGCGCCCCCATCGCCTCGGCCGCCGCCGCGATCGTCCGATCCACGTCGTCCTCGGTGTGCGCCGCGGAGATGAACGCCGCTTCGAACTGCGAGGGGGGCCAGTAGAGTTACGTCTCGCCGTGACCCGTCCTGACATGACGCCCTGCAAGTGCTGCGGTCGGCGACATGAAGGACGAAGCGGGAGCGCTGCGGCGAGAATTGGATCGCATCGGGACGCGGCGCGGGCGGTGCGTGCGGCCAGGCCTCAAAGCTCGGGTTTCAGCGTGGCTGCGGGCACAACGCGCGGAGGGGCGCACGGTCGCCGAGCTCGCGGCCGATCTCGGGATCGCGGTCGGCACGGTCCTGCGCTGGAGCGACGAGGCGGTGCGTGCGATCGTGCCGGTGCACGTCGTGCCCGATCCGACTCCGGGTGCGTTCGTCGTCGTGTCACCCTCAGGGTTCCGCATCGAGGGACTCTTTCTCGTCGACGCGGGTCCGCGTTCTTCGAGAGCTCGAATGAGCATCGGGACGAGTCGTGCGGTGCGCGTGTTCGCGTATCCGGAGCCGATCGATCTTCGCAAGGGCTACGACGGCCTGTTCGGGCTCGTGAAGACCGGGCTCGGGCGCGATCCGCTGAGCGGCGATCTTTTCTTGTTCGTCAACAAGCGTCGCGGCGCGTGCAAAGTGCTCGTGTGGGACGGCCCGGGGCTTTGCATTTTTCAGAAGCGACTCGAGCGAGGTCGGTTTGCGCCGCTGTGGCGCGACGACGGCAGCGTCGTGCATCTGACCGCGAGCGAGCTCGCGTTGTTCATCGAGGGGTGTGACCTCGTCGGACGCCGCACGCTGTCTCCGATCATCCCGAGGCGAATCTTGCGCTCGGTTGGATCGGCGAGCTGTACGAAGTCGACGAGCGCGACGGCGGCGATCTCCAGAAGAAGGCCGAGCTTCGACGCACGGACTCCGCACAAGTGCTCGCCAAGCTGAAGACGTGGCTCTGGAGCCAGGCGGTGTTGAAGACACTCTCCATCGGAAAGGCAGCCGCCTACGCGATTGCCAACTGGGAGCGCCTCACTCGCTTCGTCGACAATTCCCTCGTGCCCCTCGACAACAACGGCACCGAGAGAGCGATCCGAGGCCCGGTCGTCGAATGGAAAAACCACTACGGTTCCAAGTCGCGTCGCGGAAACCGAGGTCGCTGCGATCCCCCCCGGCTCTGACCCCTCACGCCGTCCTGAACGTCACTCCCTGCGTCAACCTGCCGTAAAAATTGAACCAGCGACGCGCTTCGTCGTTGGAGTCGAAGGGGTAGTCGGCGCCGAGTTGGCGGGCGATGGCTAGGCCGGAGAGGAAGCAGTGCTCCTGGCTGTTCACGGTGGTGTGGGCACCGGCGTACCAGGTGTTGCGACGGCCCTGGAGGCGGGGGAAGAGGTTGAGGAGGACGACGGTGTGGAAGACGTCGTGCACGACGTGTTGAAACCACCAGCGTTTGACGATCTTGGATTCGTCGATTTTCTGGATGGGGTTGTAGGTGACGAGACACGGCTTGTCGGAGCGCTTCGCCCACGGCTGCTGGTTGTGCATGAGATACGTGATCTCGTAGTTGTCCGGGCGCGCGCCGTAGTGAAGGACGTAGTTCGAGCGGGTGTCTTCGATCTTCGTGGCGTCGATCGGCAAGATGGAGCGATCGGTGTGGACGATGGCGTGGTTGTGAAGCTCGCTCTCGTAGCGCACGGCGCCGAGCACGCGCTGCTCGAACGCGGAGGGATCGGCGAGGAGCATCAAGGCCTGGTTCGCGTTGCACGCGAGAATGATCTCGTCGAACCGCTCGCGCTGCCCGCGGACGTCGGTGAGGGTGACGCCGGCCGGGTCGCGCTCGATGCGGGCCACGCCGGTGTTCAGGCGGATCTTGCTGCGAAAGTCCGCGGTCATGCTGTCGTAGATGCGGCGGGTGCCGCCCTGCCAGGTCACCATCGGCGTCGAATGCTCGATGTCGAAGAAATCCAGGTAGCGCGAGAACATGGACGCCGGCATGTCGAACACGTTCGTCGCGAGGACGAAGTTGACGAACAGGGGCTTCAGCACCTTGTAGCGAAAACTGCTCGAGATCCCCCAGGTGTCGAGCATCTGGCCCATGCTCGTGTAGTTGAACGGATTGGCCGACGACAGGAGCAACGACGGCCGCGCGTTCAGCACGTTGAATCGCTTCAAGAACGCGAGGAGCCGCGAAAATTTCTCGATGTCCTCTGCGAGCGAGGTCTTCAGCGGTGACTCGAAGTCGTGCGCGAAGATGCCGTCGTCGTAGTGCACGGAGTAGCTGAAGCGCGTCGGGACCTGCTCGATGCCGTAGCGATTCAGGATCTCGACGTAGTTGTGATAGACGGACGGGATGAAGGCGGTGACCGATATGTCCACCGGAATGGTCGTTCCGTCGTTCTGAGGAATGTCGACCGTCATGGCGTTGCCGCCCAGGCGGTCGTTCTGCTCGAACACGACGAAGTCGAAGCGATCGGGGTGGCGATTGAGCCCCCACGCCGCACCGAGTCCCGAAATGCCGCCTCCGACGATGCCGATGCGCTTCTTCATGCGAGTGCCCGGCTACACCGGCTGTGCTCGCGAAGGCAACGGTCTTCCGCAGCGCCGTATTTTCAGTGCCCGCCGACCACCCCGCCGGTCTTCGGCCGTTGCGTGAAGAACAGGAGCGGGATCATCAAGAACGTGCCCACCGCCATGATCCGAAGGACGTCGAGATAGGCGAGCGTCGTCGCCTGCCCGATGACCTGCCGATAGAGAAGCGCCGTCGCGCGCCGGGTCGCGTCCGGAATCGACGTGCCGGAGTGAACGAGCGCCGCGGCAAAGCCGTCGATGCGGCTCACGAACGTCTGATCGTACCGGGTCGTGTGGGCGACGATCAGGGCCTGGTGCGTCTGAGAATGCCGCGCGATGAGCGTCGTCACCATGGCGATGCCGACGTCGCCGCCCATGTTGCGCGACAGGTTCACGATGCCGCTGACGGCGTTATTCTTCTCCGGCGAGACGCCCGCGAAGACGAGCTGGTTGATGGGGACGAACAGGAACGCGAGGCCCGTCGATTGGTACATCCGGAGGTACATCGCGTGCTTGAAGTCGATGCCCTGATACAGGTGCGTCGTCATGTAGAACATCGACACCGACAGCAAGGTGAATCCGACGCCGATGAGGTACCGCGGGTCGACGCGCGACACGAGGATGCCCACCATCGGCAGGAGCGCGATCACGACGAAACCGCCGGGGGACAGCGCCATCCCCGCTTGCTCGGCCGTGTATCCCATCACGATCTGCATGTACTGCGGGAGCAACACGGTCGAGCCGAAGAGCGCGATGCCGAGGGTCATCATCATCACGTTGGACATCGCGAACGTGCGATTTTTGAACAGGCGCACGTCGACGATGGGCTTCGGGTGACGCCATTCCCAGACGATGAACGACGTGATGGCGACCGCCGCGACGACGATCGAGATCACGATGAAGTCCGAATGGAACCAGTCGTCCTCTTGGCCCTTGTCGAGCACGAGCTCGAGCGCGGACAGGCCGAGGGCGATCAGAGACAGGCCGATGTAGTCGATGCCGCCGGAGCGTTTCTTCGCCTCGGCGAGATGCGGCGGATCGGTGACCATCCGCGACGAGAGAAACAGCGAGATGGCTCCGACCGGAACGTTGATGAAGAACACCCATCGCCACGAGAAATGGTCGGTGATGAAGCCGCCGAGGGTGGGCCCGATCGCGGGCGCGAGCACGACGGCCATGCCGTAAACGGCGAACGCCATGCCGCGTTTCGCCGGGGGGAACGTGTCGGCGAGGATCGCTTGCTCGCTCGGCCCGAGGCCGCCGCCGCCGAGCCCTTGCATGACGCGGAAGAACACCAGCCAGCCGAGCGACGGCGCGATCCCGCACAGAAAAGAGCTGATCGTGAAGAGCCCGACGCAGCTCATGTAGAAGCGCTTGCGGCCGACTTTCGTCGAGGCCCAGCCGCTGATAGGCAAGACGATCGCGTTCGAGACGAGGTACGACGTGAGCACCCACGTGCTCTCGTCTTGAGTCACCGAGAGGCTGCCGGCGATGTGTGGCAAGGAAACGTTCGCGATGCTCGTGTCGAGCACCTCCATGAACGTCGCGAGCGTGACGACCAGCGCGATCGCCCACGGGTTACGCCCGCCGGTCCAGCCGGTGTCGAAATAGGCCGGGCGAGCGAAGGGCGGGAGGCTCGCCGAAGCCGGCGCGGCGCTGCTCACCGCACCCTCACCTCGGGTTCGACGCTCATGCCCGGTCGTAGCCGATCGAGGCCTGCCTGGTTCGGGTCGAGCTTGATGCGCACCGGGATGCGCTGCACGACCTTCACGTAGTTTCCGGACGCGTTCTCGGGCGGCAAGATGCTGAGACGCGAACCGGTGGCGCCGCCGATCGCCTCCACGCTGCCGCGAAGGTCGAGATCGAGCGCATCGACGTGGATCGTCGCGGGCTGGCCCTTCAGGATGTGCTGCAGCTGCGTTTCGCGGAAATTCGCGGTCACGAACGCGCGCCCCACTTGAGAGATCGCGACGAGCTCCTGGCCGGGAGCGACGTGATCGCCGACCGCGACCGACTTCTTGCCGATGATGCCGTCGACCGGTGCGACGAGGTGCGCGTACGACAAATTCAGCTCCGCCTCGTGGAGGCGCGCCCGGGCGAGCTCGAGGTTCGCCTGACGAACGATGAGCGACGCCCGCCTCGTGTCGATCTGTCGCGGAGCGTTGGACTTCACTTCGTTGAGATGGGTTTGCGCACTCGACACGCCAGCTTGCATTTCGCCCACGTGATCACGCGCCGCCGCGAGCGCCTGAACCAGCGCCTGTACGCCCGCGGCCGACGCTGCGGCCAGGTTCGTGGCCTTGTCGAATTCGGCCTGGGAAATCGAGTTCGATTTAAGGAGGCTCGCGTCGCGGTCCTTGTCGAGCTGAGCCTGGCGATCGGTCGCTTTGGCCTGGTCGAGCTGCGCGGCGATCTGCGCCACTTGTTGCTTCGCGGCGCTCAAGCCCGAGGCGGCCGAATACACGCTCGAGCTCGCGCTCGCGACGGACGCGGAGTTCGTGGTCTCCGTGATCGATACGTTCGGATCTTCGGCCTGCACTTCGGCCTCGGCTTGCGCGACCTCCGCTTTCGACTGGAGGAGCGCGACGTCGAGATCGGCCGTGTCGAGCTCGAGCAGCGGTTCGCCGGCTTTCACCGTCTGATCCTCGGTCACGAAGACGGCGGTGACCGTCCCGGCCACGCGCGATCCGACGTTGCTGATGTCGCCGTCGATCTGCGCGTCGTCGGTGTCCTCGTAGTTGCGCCCGTTCCACCAATAGCCGAGCGCCACGGAGGCGCCGACGAGGGCCACCGCGATGAGTGCGACGCGCCGGCCGCTCGACGACTTGTGCTCGACCTGCGCCTTGGCGCTCGCGGGAGGTCCTGCTTCGAGCTTCGCCCCCGCGTTGCCTTCGATGATGCGTTCGCTAGTGGTGTCCATGCGTTCCTACGTGTGCGGAGGTGCTCGGCCATCCCCCAACCGAGACGGGAGAGACGGGATGGGCCGTCGTGCCCGACGGCGAGCCACCGCCCGTCCGTATAGAGCGCTGGGTCGCAAAATCCAGTGGGGCCCGCGATCCCTGCGACGGGGGCCTCTCTTGCCCGCTCGAAGCGCCAAGAATAGCCTATCGAGTTCGCTCTTCATCGGGCGGCGGCGGTTTCGCAGGCCGGGCCTGCTCACTTCGTCGCGGCACGCCGGTCGACATGTTGCAGGATTTGCCCCACCGCTGGGTTCTGGTCGTCGCGCTCCTTGGAGCGGCCTGCAGCTCGCCGTCCAAGAGCCAGACGTCGACATTCGACCCGACGTTGCTCTCCACCTGTCCGGAGTCCGTCGCCGTTCCTGGGGTCGAGTGTACCGGTCTCGACACTTATCGAGCTTGCCTCGGCGACCAGTGTGCCGTCGCTTATCAAACCTGCTTTGGCGCTCATTTCGCGACGGGCGACTTCTCGGGCGGCCTATGCGCCGACTACGCGGCGTGCCTGGGTCAGGCTCCGCAGATCTGCGCGACGAGTTGCGCGCTTCCCGACGCCGATTGTCAGTCGTGTCTGTCGGGCCTCGGCAACTGCGTGGTGGCAGCGACGTGTTCGCTTCCCGTTTGCGAGGCCGCCGGATTCGACGGAGGGACGGGCGGTACTGGCGGAGTAGGGGACGGCGGCGGAGCGACGGCCGGCGGAGCGTCGGCAACCGGCGGAGCATCGGCGGCCGGTGGAGCGTCCGCAACCGGCGGAGCGTCGAATACCGGCGGCGCTCCTAGCGGCGGGAGCACGAGCACCGGCGGCACGACGGGCACCGGCGGTGTTTCATCGAGCGGCGGCAAGCCGGGCGCGGGCGGCGCGACGAGCACCGGCGGCGCGACCGACGTCCCTCCGGGCAACTGCGACGACCTGAATCGGTGTTGTCAGTCGATCTCGGATCTCACGACCAAGGAAGAGTGCGCGAGCACGTACACGGTGTACGACGGCAGCGACCCGCTGTGCGCCTACGCGCTCCAGCAATTTCTGGCGTCGTGTCCATCGGTCATGCCGTAGCGCGCGCTCTTCGACGCTGGCGACGCGCGCTCAGCGTGGGTAGGCGAAATTGTAGTCGGCACTCGCGAGCGGCGGTGCGGCGGCGTCTTTCGGCGTGACCAGCGACGGCGTGAAGGGCCACGCGATCCCGATCGCCGGGTCCGCGTAGTTCACCGCGCGCTCGAACTCCGGCGCGTGGATCGACGTGCACTTGTAGAGCACCAACGTGTCGTCCTCGAGCGCGAGGAACCCGTGCGCGAACCCGACCGGCACCCAGAGCGAGAGCCGGTTCTCGCCGGTGAGCGTCCGACCAACCCACTTGCCGAACGTCGGCGAGCCGCGACGGATGTCGACCGCGACGTCGAAGATCGACCCTTTGACCACGCGGACCAGCTTGCCCATGGCCTCGGGCTCGATCTGGTAGTGCAGGCCGCGGAGGGTGCCCTTCCTCGAGCTGCTCAGGTTGTCTTGTACGAAGGTTTCGTGGAGACCCGCGGCGGCGAACATTTTCGCGGAGTGCGTCTCCGCGAAAAATCCGCGATCGTCCCGCGCGAGTCCCGTTTCGACGACGAGGACCTCCGGGATTTCGGTCGCGAGGATTTTTACTGGCATCGGCATGGGGCGGGATTCTAGGCGCTCGAACGGCTCATTGGGAGTATCGTCCGAGCCTTGTCAGCGGCGCGCTCCGAACGCGGGAGAACCGCCGGCATCCTCGCCGTGGCGGCGCTCGCGACCGCCCTGTTCGCGCCGGCGCTCACGTACGCCTACGCCTACGACGACCTGTGGACCGTCGAAAATAATCCTGCACTCGACCGCGGGCTCGGGCCCTTGCTCGGCGATCTCCTGTCGGGGCGCGGCGCGGCTCGCGGGGTTCCCGACGCGACGCGGCCGATCATGGTGGCGTCCTTGTGGCTCGATCGACGGCTCTTCGGCCACGACTCGTCGGGGTTTCACCTCCATTCGCTCGCGCTCTACGCGGCTTGTACCGCGGCGTCGGTGTTCGCGATCTTCGCGATCACCCGTCGATGGAGGGCCGCGCTCGTCGGCGGCGCGTTCTTCGCAGTCGCGCCGGTTCACGCCGAGGTCGTCGCGGCCGTCAATTACCGCGAAGATCTCCAGAGCGCGCTCGCGGTGTTCGGCGCGCTCGCGTGTTTGTTCTGGCCGCGCCGCGCCGCTCGGAACGGCGTCGCGACGTTCGGTCTCGCCGCGCTCGTGCTCTACGGTCTTCTCGCGAAGGAGAACGCCGTCGTCGTCTTGCCGCTCGCGGTCGCCGTCGCGGCTGGTCTTTCGAAGACGCGCACGCTCATCGGGCGGAATGAATGGGGGGTGGGCGCCGTGCTCGGCACGACGCTCGCTTGGGGGGCGTGGCGCGCCGTGTTGCGAGCGACCGGCAGAGACGACGTACCGCTCGTGCTCGTTCCGCGCGGCGCGGTCGAACGGCTCGTCCGGACTGCGCGTTACCTCGTCCGCGCAGCCTGGGACGGCATCGTCCCGTTCCACTGGGCACCGGACTACGCGCCCGAGCCCGCGCCGTCGATCGCCGGGTCGATCGCCTGGTCCGTCGCGCTCGTGGCCATCGTCGTGGTCGCGTTCGCGCTGGCGCGACAGCGTCGTTTTCGCGCGGTCGCTGCCGGCATCGCGGTCGCGCTCGTCGCGCCTCTGGCGACCAGCCCGCTGCTTTCGCCCATCAACGAAACGGCGGATCGCTTCGTCTTCATCGGGACGCTCGGCGGGGCCATCATCGCCGGCACGTTCGCCGATCGGATCGCGCGCGTGCTCCCCGTGCGCGTGCGCACGGTCGCGCTCGCCGTCGTCCTGTTGCCGTTCATCGTCGTCGCGCGCCACGCGGTATCGGCGTGGAAGGACGACGCGACGCTCTGGCGCGTCGCGACCGAACGCGCCCCGACTTCGGCGCGCGCGTTCACCGGACTTTCGCGCTCGCTCCGTATGCACGGCGATCTCGACGGAGCCGACCGAGCGATCGCGCACGCGATCGAGCTGGATCCCAATTTTTTGCGCGCGCGGGTCACGCGCCTGTACGGGCGATTGGCGAGGGGCGACGTCGAAGGCGCCCGTGCCGACATCGTCGACATAAAAAAAAGGGGAGGGGGGCGGCAGCTCGGGATGCGTCGAGCGATCCACTGCGCTGCGCTGTCACCGGAAATGAGCCGCCTCTGCGCAGGGGGCGAAGGCCCCATTCCATCGAAGGTTCCATTGACCCCCGGGGGGACTTCGGCGGAAGCACCTTGACGACGACTGCGGGTTTTCTCGGAGTTTGCTACTGACCTAGAACGCCAGCGGGCGATGTAAGAGCGCGCCACACGCGACCCGGGACGAGGGGCTCGGTTCCCCCAACGGGTGTGGGAACAGCACGAAACGTGCGCGATACGCGCTTCGCGGGCACGCGAGAGGATTGTTGACAGAGCGCGTTACCTCCGTCATTCTGGCAACCATGGGCATGGTTGTTTTTATTCGTCGGCACACGACGCTTCTCGCTTTCACTGTTTCCCTCATGACGAGCACGGCGTTCGTTGCGTGTAGCAGCGACACGTCGACTTCGTCGGGGAGTGCTCCAGACGGCGGCGAGGGCGGCTCCACCGCTACCGGTGGTTCCTCCGGCTCGGGCGGCACGCACACGGGCGGCGCGACGAGCACCGGCGGATCGTCCGGTTCGAGCGGCGCGACTAGCACGGGCGGCACGACCGGTTCAGGCGGTACGACCAGCACGGGCGGCACGACGGCTTCGGGCGGCGAAGCGGGCGATGGCGCGACGGAGACCGGCGGCACCGGTACTGGCGGCGAAACCGGCGATGCCACGACGTCGAACGGCGACGCGGCGACCGACGCCGAGCCCGACGGCGCGCACTGAGCGCGGCAACGCGGTCGCGAGCCTTCACTAAAACAACCGAGAGCCGGCGGAACTCCGCCGGCTCGTCTCGTTTGTGCGCGGTCAATCGCGCGGGTCGTTCACGAGGCTGATGCGTTCGATGACGTAGGCCCCCGCCGCGTCGCCCGGATCGAGCCTCAGATTCGAGATCGCGCCGGTCCACCGCGGCGCTCGTTTCAGATTCGCGCGGTGGGTGAGATCGCCCGCGTCCGCGGGCGCGAGACGCACGCTGCACGCTTCGCTGAAATTGCCGCACGTGCCGTCCCAGAAGAGCTGCGGCGCGCCGTGGTTCGGGCCTTCGCGCATCACGAGCTCGATCGCGGTCACGTCGTGCGCGTTCAATCCGGGCGTGGCGACGCCGAGGCCCGGATCATTTCCGATCGCGTCGCAGCGAAGACCGAAGCTCGTCGTTTCCGCGGTGCATTGATTGGAAACCGGTTTCCACGGTGCCGCGAGGCTCGCGCCGGTGCTCACGGCGATCGACGAGAACCCCACGTGCGCGCCGGTCGTGCCCGGAGGATCGAGCCTTAGCTCTCGCACCGGATCGGCAGGGTCGAGCAGAAACTCGACGAGACTTTCGCCGCGCACGACACCGCGGATCGAGCTGCACGCTTCGGAAAAAATGGGGCACGCGGACGACGTGTGGAAGAGCTGGAGCGTGCCGGCACCGTCGCTGTCGAGGTCCACCGAGAACACGTGCGCGGCCATCGGCTCTTTGAGCTTCCAGACGAAGTAAGGGTCGCTGCCTTCGACGATGGCGGAGAGCCGTTCGCCGTCGCGCGCGGTCGTCATTTGCCGCTTGTCGCGTTCCGGTGCGCCGTTGTCCGCGGGCCAGAGATGGACCGCGCCGGGCGCCTTTTCCGGCGGAAATTCCCAGACCGCGACGTCGCGCCGCGGCTGGCTTCGCGACGGCGTTTCGCCGACGCACGCCGTGACGCTGCTCGTCCCCACCAGGGCGATCGCGACGGCCGCGTGCCCCCAATCAAACCGCGTGCGACAGCGCTTCGGCGACTTCTTCACCGATCGTCCTACCGGTCATCGCGACCTGGTACGCCTCGGCGACCTCCGTCGCGTTCGCGAGCATCTTCATGGTGCCGCCTTCGAGCCACAGCGCTCTCGAACAGAACTCCGCGACCATGAGCGGCGCCTGGGACGCGAACAGGATGGTGATGCCGCGGCTCTTCAGCTCGCGGAGCGCGTCGAGGCACTTCGTTTGAAACGCGATGTCGCCGACGGCGAACACTTCGTCGATGACCAGGATGTTCGGCGAGACGTGGATCGCGATCGCGAAGCCGAGGCGCGCCATCATACCGCTCGAGTAGTGGCGGATCTGCGTATCGATGACCGACTCGAGCTCGGCGAACTCGACGATGGAGGTCATGCGCCGGCGCGCTTCTTCGACGGGAATGCCGAGGAGCCCGGCGCTCGTGATGATGTTCTCTTCGCCGGTCATGTCGGGGTGAAACCCGGCGCCGAGCGAGAGCAACGTCGAGATGCGACCTCGCGTCGAGATCGTGCCTTCACTCGGGTACGCGGTGCCGGCGACCACGGTGAGGAGCGTGCTCTTGCCGCTGCCGTTCGGGCCGAGGACGCCGAGGGTCTCGCCTTCGTGGAGATCGAAGGTGACGTGACGCACCGCCCAGAGATCGTCGACGCGCCGGCGCCGGCCGGAGAAGAGCATCGCCGCTTCGCGGAGCAGCATGGGCTTCTCGTGCACTCGGTAAAAGTGCTTGCCGACGTCGGAGGCGCGGATGGCGACGTTCGTCATACGTAGTCGGACACCCGGAGATTTTCTTTTCGGAAGACGAGACACCCCACGACGAACACCACGACGCCGGTCACGAACGCCGGGAGCAAGTATTCGAGGTTCGGCCACTTGCCGTTCATCATGATGTCGCGCGCGCCTTCGATCACGCCGCCAACCGGGTTCAACCGGAGGAGCGGGCGAAGCCAGGCCGGCGCCATCGCCGTCGAGTAGAGGATCGGCGTTCCCCAGAACCCGATCGTGATGAGCGACGTGACGACGTAATAGAGGTCGCGATACTTCGCGTGGAGGACCGACACCATGAGCCCCACGCCGATCGAGATGAGGAGGATCAGAAAGACGAGGAGCGGGAGCGCCACCAGGGTGAAGTTGAACCGATAAGCGTCCGGGAACACGAAAAAGAACGCGAACACGAGCAAGAGCTCCATCCCGAAATGAAGCAAATGCGACAGGACGGCCGCGATGGGAAACAGGAAGCGCGGGAACGTCGTGTGCTTGATGAGCCCGCCGTTGTCGGTCATCGCGCCGGTGGCCGCGAGGATCGCGTTCGTGAAGAAGTGCCAGAAGATCGCGCCGACCAGATAAAAGATCGGGAAAAAGGCGATCTGGACGCGGAGGACGTACTCGAACGCGATCGTCGTCGTGATCATCATCACGAGCGGATGGGCGAGCGACCAGAAGAGCCCCAGCGCTTGCGCGCGGTAGCGACCCTTGAAGTCCCGAAGGACGAGCATCCACAAGGTTTCGCGGATTTCCCAGGTGACCTGCACGGCAGCGAAGAAGGCCGCGATGGCGTTCGAGGGAACGCCGGTCGGTACTTCCGAGCCGATTTCCAGACCTTGCGCGTTTCGGTGGACCCAAACGTCCGGGAACACTTCCGGGTGAATGTCGGGAAATACGGTGCTCTCGGTCATGGTGGCGTGTCGAAACCCCGGTACTCGGCGCTCGCTCACACACTAAATGAGCGCCCTCGATTCGGCAACGCCCTCGTGACCTCCGTCACTCGCAGAGCGCAAGCTCGCCCAGCCCGATCAGGCCCGGCACGTTGATGGGGTCGAAGCGGAGCCCGACGATCCGCGCGCCGTCATACCACGTCGTTTTCGCACCGCTTTGCCGGTCGAACCGGAACACGTACTCCTGCCAAGCACCTTGCCGTCCGTCGAGCGCGACCGTGGCGCTGTGCGCTTCGTCGAATTTCTCTTCGCCCGCGTGCCGAAAATAGAGCTGCGCGAAAACCGGCGCCGGCGTGCTGCACCAGAGATTGAATCGGAAATGCGTGACGCGCGCCGGATCGAACGGCACGACGTCGAGCAGAATCGACGGATCGGTGCCGTGCGAGGTCAATCGGCTGGTCGCGACGTACCGGCGGTCGAGCGTGAGTTGATGAAACAGCGTCGCGCGGGGGCCGGGTAACCGGAAGCGCGCGATCGGCCGACCTCGGTCGTTCGTGAGACGCGCCCGCACGAAATGCCGGAGCGATTCCGGCACGTGGGGTTTCAATCGCTCCGCGTACGGATACCAGAACGACGACACGTGATGCGAAGCGGGCCGCGTGATGCTCACGAGAGCGGAGGGCGGCGCGGAATCGGTCGTCCCGAGCTCGTCGAGCCGTCGCATCGTCTCGGCGCTGGCCGGTTCGGCGCCGAGCACCGGCGAGGCGCGCGCCGCTTCGTCGTGCAGCGCGGCGTAGGCGCGCGACGCGACGTAGGTCGACGTGAGCTCGGGGATCCGCCGAGCCATCGCGACGAGCACGGGCGGGTTCCGAGCGAGCCGCGCGACCTCTCGCGCCGCGTCGCCTTCGCCTTCGACGAGGATCGCGTATTGCGCATCGCGCAGGCGGTCCAGATAGGCGCCGTCTGCTCGCGCGATGACGGGCACCTTCGCGGCGAGGAGCTCGCTCAGCGTGTAGGAAAACGTCTCGGGCCACGGAGAGAGAAGCATGCCGACGTCGATGTCCAGGTCGACGAGGCGCTTCACGATCGCGTCGCGGTCGTAGGGTCCGTGTCGAACGACGCGACCTTCGCCGCGCCGGGCGATCGCATCGAGCGCGCCGTCGAATCCGAACAAGTCGGTGCGACCGAAGACGTGCCACTCGACGCGCTCGTTCCGGGCAAGCTCGAGAAGCTGCAAATACGCCGCCGACCCCTTCGAGGCGTACGCCACTTGTCCGACGAACGCGACGCGGAGTGGCCCCGCGCGCCGTGTGGTTCGCGCCGTCACGGGGGCGGCGTCGTAACCGTGCGGGATCACGGCGATGCGTTCGGGGGCGATCCGGAGCAGATTTTGGGTGATCTGCGCGGCGCTCGCCGTCGGAAAGACGACTCGGTGCGCGCCGTCGAACAGCGACTCGAAGAGCCGGCGATGTTCGTCGACGAATCGGACCGGGTCGTCGGGCAGTCGTTCTCCGAGGTCGGCGAAAAGCGCCCGCTGACAGCGGAGCACCTGGCTCGCGTCGCACTTCGACGCCGGGCAGCAGCGCGTCGTGGTCGTGCGGTCGAGCAGATTGAAGCTCGGGCACGACGGGTAGAAGTCGTGAACGGTGACGAGATACGGCAATTTCCGTTCGCGGAAGAGACGGAACGCGCCGATGGGCAGGAACATGGCGTGGTGCACGTGGGCCCAGCCGATGCGGAACAAGTCGAGCACTTCGCCGAGCGCGAGCGTCGCCTCGGTGTGTTCGTGGCAAAACCGCTCCGGCGCGCTGCCGAGCAAAAATCGATAACGGACGGCGCCTTTCACGTCTGCGTCGAGGATCTCCGCGGCCTCGAGGGCGCCATCGACGGGGTAGAGCAGCACCGCGCGCGGAACGTCGAGCGCGCGGACCAGATCGAGCACGGCGTATTCGACGCCTCCCGGCGACGCGGCGAACGGGTTCGCGTGAAGGACGAAGAGCGGCGCGGGATCCACCCGATCCGAACGGCGCGCGAGGTGGCGTCGAATGCGCGATTGCACCGGCGCGAGCGGATTTTCCGCGATGAACCGCGCAACGGCGGGATGAAACGCCGGATGCCGGCGCGAAAGCACGCTCGCGTGACGCGCTTCGAGCTCATGCCCGAGGTCGCCGAAGGATGCCTTGCCGGCGTGCCAGACGTACACGTCGTCGGCGAGCACCGTCGTGCGGCCGACCTCGCGCGCGCGTTCGCCGAAGTCGTTTTCTTCGCCGAAGCCGCGCCCGAAACGCTCTTCGTCGAACACGCCGATCTGGGCGATCAGATCCGCGCGGACGTACATGCAGAACCCGTGCGGCGTGACGAGCTCGGGGTGCGACCGATCGCTCACCTTCGAAACGAGCGCGGCCATTTCCGCCGCCGTCATCTCGGGCGGGAGCGCGTTTTCGACGCAAAAATCCGGCACGCTGCAGATCGTCGCGTTGTTCGACAGGGGCGACGCCATCGCCACGTTTCGAGCGGAGTACGCCGCGCGACGGAGTCCGTCGACAAACCCCTCGAACACCTCAGTGTCGCTGTTCAAGAGGAGCACGTCGCGCCCGCCCCCATGCCGCATGCCGCGGTTCGCCGTTCCGACGAAGCCGAGGTTCACCGGGTTCGAAAGCAGCACGACGCGGTCGTGCTTCGCCGCGAACGCCGCGAGCTCCGGCAAGAGCAGCGGATCCGGGCTCGCGTCGTCGATGATGACGAGCCGGGTGTCGCCCGTCGCGTGTCGAACGACGCTGTCGATACAGCGCATCACCAGATCGCGCGCGCCGTAGACCGGAACGACGATGTCGACGCCGCGCCGCACCGCGGGATCGTCTGCCGGTTCCGTAGCGTCGACCGCGTGCCCGTCGTTCGTCGCGCTCGGCGCGCGCGCGGCTCGCACGATCGCCGCCACGTCGCGCACGGCGCTCCGCGCTCCGTTGATCGGCGCCAGGGGAACGACGCGCCCGGCGTCGTCGCGCACGCGGGGATCGACGATACGCGGCGCGGGCCCGCTCGCCTTCCGCGCGTAGCCGCGCAGAATGCGCCAGAGGTTGCCTCGCACGGCGCGCTCGGAATACGACGCTTCCACGGCGCGCCGCGCGGCGCTTCCGACGCGGCGCGACGTTTCCGGATCGAGCGCGGCGAGCAGGGCTCCCACCCAATCCTCTTCGGTTTCCGCGAGCCACCCCGTTTCGCCGTGGCGGACGGCACGGGCGAGCTCACGCACCGGCGTTGCGACGAGCGGCGTAAAAAACGCGCCGGCCTCGAAGAATTTGAGCGCACTCTTGCCGTTCGTGAACGCATTCACGAGCGAGAGCGGCGCGACCACGACGTCGCAGGCGGCGTGCGCGACCGCGAAGTGACGCCAGTTCATGTACGGCAAGCGCACGGTGCGGCGTGCGAGATCCGCTTCGCGTCGCCCGAACGCGAGGTGTCCGCCGACGAGCAGCCGCGTTTCCGGCTTTTTCGCGAGCACGCGGCGGAGTGCCGGACCGATGAACCGAAAATCCTCGTCGTGCGTGTCGGAGCCCGAGAAGTAGCCGATGACGGGCGTCGACCGCACGAGGGGTCGCGCGCGATCGGTGACTCGACCGAGCCGGAGATACAGCTCCGGCGCGATGTTCGGGTGCACATGAGCCGGCTTGCCGAGGAGCGCCGCTTGTTCGGCGAGCTCCGGCGTGCTGCCGATGAAGGCGTCGCATTGCGAAAAAGTGCGGGACAGAGCGGCGATCGTCGTGCCGTAGCTCGCGTGCCAATCGCGCGCCGAATAGCGGCGTCGAAACGGGAGCAGCGCGGCGAAGCTCGGATCGAAAATGAGGTCGTCGATGTCGAACAGCACGGCGAGTCGCGCTTTGCGGGCGGCCGCGATGACGGCCTCGACGCGTTCGCTCCACGGCAAGCGAAACAAGACGACCACGCCGTAGCGCGGCACTTCGTCGAGGAGCGCGCGGTCCGACAGGTGACGAAGATTCGCGAACACGCCCTCGGCGCGAAGTTGGTCGATCGCCGCGCGGCATCGGTAGCGGTACGGCGCGTCCCAACGCTCCGTGACGTAAAGAACCCGCAAGCCGTTACTCCGACTGCTTTTCGTCGGGCAGTTCTTGCCAGAGCGTCGTGTGGTTCGCGCGCTCGGCGGGCGCGGCCGGCGGCGTGTAGTAGTAAAGCGCGATCGATTTACGGAGCCAACCCTCCGGGCAGGCGAGCGGCCGCGGATGACCGTGAAATGAGTCCGCGCTGGTGCTGAAAATGACGCATCGATTCGCGATCGGCAGCACGCGCCGCTCGCACGCCGACATGTCCTTCGCCCAGAGCTCGAGGTGTCCGCCGTACTCCTCTTGCCAATCCGGATTCAGATAGAGCAAGAGGTTCAGCCGTCGATCGAGTTGAAACGCCGGGTGCTTCACGAAATCGGCGTGGACGCGCAAGAGCCCGCCCGGTTCGACGAGGTGCACGCCGCCGCCTTGGAGATGTGGATCCGACAAGAGCGGGCGCACGCCGGTCAGCTGCTCGAGGAGCAAGGTGAACGGTCCGGAGTTCAGCTCCGAGATGAGCTGCCGCACCGGCGGCTTCATGAAGAGCACGTTTTGCAGGTGAAATTTGCGCGCCTGCGCCGCCCGACCGTCGGGAAGATTCGCGTTCAGGTTCCCCCACACGACTTCCGGATCGTCGAGCCGCGGGAGCGCGTCGAACACCGCGCGAAAGCTCTCCGCCGGCAAGAAGTCGTCGATCACGACGTGTGGAAATGGCGCCGCGTCTCGGTATTCCTTCGAACGCTCTTTCGCGAGCTCGAACATTCGCTTGAAGTCGAGCAGCGTGTCCTGTCGCGCCGGCAGCGTCGCTTGCAAGAACCCACGGCGAAGGAGCTCCTCGGCGATCTTCTGCCGGCGATGTTCTTCCGGGGTCGTCATGCGGGCAAGGAACCCCGAGCGTAAACGCAGGCGCCTCGTTCGGCCATGGAATCTCTACCGGGCCGCCCGCGAGGCTGCCGTCAGGCCGCGTGAGGCTCGAGGCCTCGCCGCTGCATCCACTACGACCGCTGTGATCCCTCCCTTCGACATGGCAAGCTTCCGCCGTCCTCGATACGGTCTCGAAGAGTGATGACGTCGTCGCCGAAAATCTCCTTTCTCGTCGTCATTTACCGCATGTCGCGGCAGGCCGAGAACACGCTCTACAGCCTCTCGGCGCGGCATCAGAAGAACGTGCGCGAAGAGGACTACGAGATCATCGCGGTCGAGAACGGTTCGGACGACGTGCTCGGCGAAGTGCGCGCGACGGCCCTCGGAAAAAATATCCGATACTTTCTCCGCGACGAGGCGACTCAGACCCCGGTGTTCGCGCTGAACTTCGCGTACGAGCAAAGCCGCGGGTCCCTCGTCTGCCTGATCATCGACGGCGCGCGGATGGTGACGCCGCGACTCGTCGAGCACGCGCTGAAGGCGCAGCGGCTCGCCGATCATCCGCTCATCGCCGTGCCCGGCTATCATCTCGGGCCCGAGGAGCATCACAAGAACGTGACGGCGGGCTACGACGAACGCGTCGAAGCGGAGCTCCTCGAACAATCGAAGTGGAAGGAAGACGGCTACGCTCTCTTCGACATCGCTTGCTTCAGTGGCGCGAACGACAAGGGCTTCCTCTCACCGATGCTCGAGTCCAATTGCCTCTTTTGCACGCGCGAGAGCTTCGAAGCGATCGGCCGTGCCGACGAGCGGTTCGACTTGCCCGGCGGCGGCTCGGTGAACATCCACATCTATACGAAGCTCGCGGCCCTCCCGAACATCAAGTTCATCGTGCTTGGCGGCGAAGGGTCGTTTCATCAGTTCCACGGCGGTGTGACCACCGCGGAGGTCGGAGACCGCGAAGGCGTCCTCGAGAGCCATCGGAAGCAGCTCCGCGAGCTGAACGGCGGGAAATTCGAGGGCGCGCACCGAGAGCCGATGCTCTTCGGCGTGATCCCCGGCAAGGCGCAGCTCTTCTTGCAAGCCTCGGCGGGTCGCGCGGCGTTCCGTCACACGTTTTGCAAAAAACTCGGCCTCGTCGAATGGCCGCTCGACCCGCCATGAGCGAGCCATGACCTCGTCGATCTATCTCCCGCCGTCGCTCTCGTTCTCGCCGCGTCGCATGGCGTTCTCGACGTGGGTGGACCACTTGCCGTTCGGTTACGATTTGGTGGGGGCGCTCCGTCCGTCGGTGCTCGTCGAATTGGGGACGCAGTCCGGCGTGTCGTATTTCTGCCTCTGCCAGTCGCTCCGCGAGCACGGCGTCGCTGCGCGCGCGTACGCCGTCGACACCTGGGAAGGCGACGAGCACACCGAGCACTACGACGAACAGGTGTTCGCCGAGGTGAAGGCGCACAACGACGCGCACTACGCCGATTTTTCGACGCTCCTTCGCATGCGGTTCGAAGAAGCCGTCGGACAATTCGCGCCCGAGTCGATCGGCCTCGTGCACATCGACGGCTATCACACGTACGAAGCCGTCCAGAACGACTTCGAGACCTGGTACCCCAAGGTCGAACCGGGCGGCATCGTCTTGTTTCACGACGTCATGGCGAAGATCCGTGATTTCGGCGCGTGGCGATTCTGGGAAGACCTCGAGAAGAACCACGAGACGTTTCTCTTCCGTCACGGCTTCGGGCTCGGCGTGCTCCGCAAACCGGGCCCCGTGCGGCGCGCGCCGCTCCTCGATCTCCTGTTCTCGAAGGATCGAGAGACGGAAGAGCGGCTTCGTGGGTTCTACGTGCACGCCGCCGAGTTTCAGGAGCTCCGGCGAAAGCACGAGCGCATCGAAATCCTGAAGCAAGCCGTCCGCGACAAGCGCGCGCGCGAAGCAGCCGAGACGGACGACAAGCTATCTCAGAAACCGTAGCGAGCCCGCGGTCACGAGCGGGGGTGCAGTAGGTTGATGAGATGGCTGCTCACTCGGTGGGATCGGGGTCGTCGCTCCAGGCTTTGTTTCCCTGATTGCGGAAGCGGGTGAAGCGGGAAAGGCCGCGTTCGACCGAGTGTCCGAGTGCCGGGAGCGCGTGACTCGTGACGGCGCCGAGCAAGAGCGGTTCGCGCTTCGGTGATTCGAAAGGGTGCCCGAGGAGCGCGGCGAGTTGCGCGCGGTGTTCGGCGAGCACGCCCGGAAGCTCGGGCGACGCGGTGGTCGTGACGCCGCCGTGGAATTGATGAAACGACCCTTCGCCGGGAAGGACGACGAGTCGGCTTTCGGCGAGCAGCGCGAGCCGCCGATAGAGGTACAGGTTGACGCTCCCGCCGCCCGGCAAATCGAACCGCTCGTCGGCTCCGCCGATGCGGTCGTAGCTGTCGCGAGCGCAGAAGAGACAGTTCGATTCCATGAACGGGTGGAAGACGCCCGAAGCATTCGCGCTCGAGAGCGTCGCGATGTCGAACAGGGCATAACCGTCGTCCTGCCATCCGGAGCGGGCGAGCAACTCGATTTCTTTCGCTTCCTCGTAAGTCGGGTCGCGCTGCTGCTCGGTCGCGCCGAGGTGGTAGCCGGGCACGACGACCAGAGCCTTGGGGTCCATGCGCGACGCGAGGAGGGCGTATTCGACGACCCGCGGCGTCACGAGACGCGCGCCGTCGACGACGAGTCCGATGAACGGCGCGCGCGCCTGTCGCACGCCGAAGTTCAGCGCCGGCGCGGGGGACACGCCGCGTTCGTCGCGAAAAAAATAGCGCACGCGGTTCGCGGCGGCCGTCGCGCGCGCTTCGCCGAGCACGTCGCTCGAGGCATTTTCCACGACGATGAGCTCGTAGTCGTCGGGGGCGACGTGCCGCTGATAGGCCGTGGACAAGCTGTACAGCGTGTTCTCGGCTTGCCGCGCCATGCGGTGCACGACAACGACGATCGAAAGCTTCGGCGTCGTCACTGGCGCTCCCACGCTTTCGTCGAATGCACGACGAAGCGTCGCGCGCTCGGCGCGATGCGCCCGACGAAGAGCGGCTCGCGCGCCGGAAGGGTGAAATCCTTGCCGCGGATCGCTCGATACTCGTCGCGGAGCGCCGCCATCAACGTCTCGCGCGACGCGGGGTCGCCTCCGCCGGTCGTCACGCCCCCGTGAAACTGATGAAACGTCCCTTCGCCGGGAGCGACGAAGAGCGTGATGTCTTCCTCGGCGCAGACCCGCGCGTAAAAGTCGAGGTTCGAATAGCCTCCGCCGCGGAGCACGAAGCGCGCGTCGAACCCGCCGAGCCGTTCGTGCACGGCTTTCGGCACGCAGAGACAGTTGCTCTCCGCGAACGGCGCGAAAAACCCCGCCGCGCACGACCCGCTCAAGCACGCGACGTCGAACAACCGATACCCGTCGAGCGGCCACCCGATGCTCTCGAGGAGCGCGGCCTCCGCGACCTCGTCGTAGCCGCCCGCGACGGCGCGCTGCTGGAGCTCGCTGCCGAGGTGATACCCGGGGATCGAGAGCACGGCGTGGTCAGCCGCTCGATGCGTGAGGAGCGCGAGCTCGACGACGCCGGGGCTGAGGAGCCGCGCCCCGTCGACCATGACGCCGATCACGTCGCCGCGCGCTTGCTCGGCGCCGAAATTCGCCGCAGCCACCGGCGACTCGGACCGCTCCGGGCGCAAGAAATAGCGAACGTGAGGACCCGACGCGAGGGCGGCCGCTTCGCCGAGGAGGCGCGGCGATTCGTTCTCCACGACGACGACCTCGTACGCGCCCGCGGGCGCGCCGCGTTGATACGCGGGCGACAGCGTGTGCAACGTGCGTCGCGCCTGCTCGGGCATCGAGAACACGACGACCACGATCGTCAGGGTGGGTCCCATTCGCCGATCTTACCCTGTCTTCGAGTCGTCTATGATACGAGGCCGAGAGCGGGTTCATGGCGCGCGTCGTTTCGATAGTCGGCATGCATCGGAGCGGGACGAGCAGCCTCGCCGGCAGTCTCGAAGAGGCGGGGCTCCACCTCGGGGACGTCATCACGGTGGCGCCCCACAACGAAAAGGGGAACCGAGAAAACCGCAGCATCATGGACCTGCAGGAGGCCGTGCTGGTGCACAGCGGGGGCGCCTGGGACGTGCCGCCCGAACGCCTCGCGTGGACCGACGAGCACCGCGCGCGGCGCGACGCGATCATCGCCTCGTACGCCGTGCCGCGCTGGGGGTTCAAGGATCCGCGCACGCTCGTCACGCTCGCGTTCTGGCGCGAGGCGCTCGACGACATCGCGTTCGTCGGCACGTTCCGTCATCCGTTTCTCGTCGCGAAGTCGCTGATGCAGCGCAACGGCGGCGAGCTCGCGCGGTGGATTGCGCTGTGGACCCACTACAACGAACGCTTGCTCGCGCTCCACGAGCAAGAACCTTTTCCCGTCGTGCGCTTCGACGAAGACGACGCCGCATATCGCCGGTCCGTCGAGGTCGTCGCGCGACACCTCGACTTGCCAGGGGCGGCGCCGACGTTCTTCGAGCCGCTGCTTCGCCACCACTCGAGCTTCGAAGAGACGGCGCTCGACGAGCGCGCTCGCGACGTCTACGCGCGGCTCTGCGCCATCGCGATTCGTTAGCGATTTTCACGCCGCACCGTGCGGGGTGCGCTTCCAGGCGCGGCGTCGGCGAGTGAGCCATCCGCTGATCGACAGCGGCAGCGAGAGCACGAGATAGAACGGCTGAAGCGCGTAGCAGAGCCACACTTTCGCCGAAGGCCGGAACCGCGCGATCTCGCGCGCGGGGACGACGTAATAGAGCGCGGCGGCGACGAACGACGCGAGCGCGAGCGTGCGAAATCCACCTTCGAACGGAATCGGCGCAAGGCGCGCGTGGACCGAGAGCGCGACGGCCGCGAGCAGCAGGGTGAGCGCTCCCGAGAAGACGGCGAGCGCGACCGCGGTGAACAAGAGCGAGGGCGCGACCAGTTGATACGCGACGTCCGCCGCGCGACAGCGCTCGGCGAACGACGACGCGCCGGGGCCGAATGCGCGCGCGCCGAGTGCGGCGAAGTAGCGGTGCGCGACCGACCATCGTCCTTGCATCCAGCGGTGCCGCTGCGAGATGGCCGCGCTCATCGTCGTGGGTTTTTCGTCGAACACGCGGGCGAGCGGCTCGTGCGCGACGCGGACGTGGTCGAGACAGAGCCGGCACGCGAGCTCGAGATCGTCGGTGAGCGACGAGGCGTCGCCGAGGAAGCGGACGGCGGCCGTGAGCTCCATCGCAAAACCGGTGCCCATGAGCGGTGCGCTGAGGTGAAGCGCTTCGCGGGGGCGCTGCGCGACGGCGGCGATCGCCCAGAATCCGAGCGCGCTCGACGCGGCGACCCACGAGGCGTCGGGGTTCAATGCGTCGACGACGCCCTGCACGACGCGCTCGCCGGCGTCGAAGCGTGCCGCGATCGCCGCCAGAAATCCGGGATCGACCTCGTTGTCCGCGTCGAAGATTGCGACGGCGTCGAAACCGCCGAGCGTGGCGATCGCGCTCACGCCGTGGGCGACGGCCGGCGCTTTCCCTTCCGCCTTCGGTCCCCGGCGCTCGAACACCGTCGCACCGGCGGCACTCGCGACGGCGGCCGTGCGGTCGCTGCAATGATCGGCGACGACGAACACCGCGAATCGACTTTCGGGATACCGCTGCTCGGAAAGGCTCCGCACCGAGCGCACGACGACGCGCTCCTCGTCGTGCGCGACGACGAGCGCGGCGATTCGCGGCGGCGCCGCCGCGGCGTTGGCGGCGGCTCCGACGTCTCCGCGGCGCGTATGGCCCGCTCTCTGCGCCCCTAAAAAAAGAATCGAGACCGCGTAGAGCGCGACGGCGTGAAGCGCGACGAGGCCCGCCGCCATCACGACGGCCGCGACCGTCGCCACCGTTTGCATCACTAGCGCGGCCGCCTCAGCCGTCGGGTACGGATCCGGTGGCGGCTGGGAGCTCGGGGTCCAGCACGGCGAGCGGCGCTCCGAGCGGCACTCGCTCCGGCACGACGACCGGCGAGGGCGGCGCGGCGTTCACGTGAAGCGACCCGACGCCGACCCACAGATAGGCGAACGAGACGAACGCGAAGAACCCGCCCTCGGTGAAGATGTTTCGCGAGACGGCGACGTACGAAAACCAGGCGTAGAGGGCGCCGATCACGAGCTCCACGGCGACCAGGATCGAGCGGCGGGCGCGGTACGTCGGTTCGCCTTCGCGCGGCGTGCGCGGCACCTTCGGCGTGCGGTGGAATGGGCCCGCGCGGTCGAAAAAGCCGTAGACGAGGGCGACCGTGTATGTCGGTGCGAGCCCGATCGCGAGTGCGATCGAGAACGGCGCGAAGACGACCGCGGAAGCGACGCTGCGTCCGATCGCGCGGGCGGCGACCGCTTGCTGGAATGCGACCGAAAGCACCGCCGCGCCGAGCACCAGCGCGTTGATGACGCCGTACTCGAGCGGCGTGCGCACGTACGCGAACGTCGTGAGCGGCAAGGTGAGCACCATCGCGACGAGGAGCGGGTAGCCGAGGTGACGGCCGAGCTGAAACAGGATCGAGAGCCGCGCCGAGAGCGGCAACGGCGATCGAAGGACGGAGCCGAACCGCTTGCGAAGGAGCTGCGCGGTGCCGAGCGCCCAGCGACGCTGCTGCACGCGGAAGAGGCCGAGGGTCGTCGGCAATTCCGACGGCACCGCGACGTCCGGCAGGTGCACGAGCTTGATGCCCGCGAGCTGCGCGCGGATGCTGAGGTCGAGATCTTCGGTGAGCGAATCGAATTTCCACCCGCCCGCACGCTCGATCGCCGACTTCTTCCACACGCCGCCGCTGCCGTTGAACTGGAACGGCAACCCCGCGTCGCTCTTCGCGGTCTGCTCGACGACCATCAGCCCGTCGAGAATCGAGGCCTGCAGGCGCGTGAACCACGACGCATTGCGGTTCGTGTGCTCCCATCGCCCCTGAACCAGCCCGACCGCGGGATCGGCGAAGTAGGGAACCGTCTTTTTCAAGAAATCGCGCGACGGCACGAAGTCTGCGTCGAAGATCGCGACGAGCTCGCCGCGCGCTTCGCGGAGCCCCGCGGCGAGCGCGCCGGCCTTGTGCCCCTGCGGATCATGTCGGCGGATGTGCGATGCCTCGATGCCTCGCCGTCGGAGCCGCTCGAGCGACGCGCTGACGACCTCGGACGTGCGATCGTCGGAGTCGTCCAGCACCTGGATTTCGAACAGCTCCGGCGGATAGTCGAGCGCGCCCGCTGCCTCGATGACGCGCTCGGCGGCGTAGAACTCGTTGCGGAGCGGGAGCTGGACGGTGACCGCGGGCCAGCGCGCCGGCGCGGGCGGCGTGGGTCTTCGGCGAGAATTGCGAAGAAACAGCACCGTTCCGAGCACGAACTGCGCGCTCATCAAGGCTACTAGCGCCCTGAGCACCAGCCGATAGCCTTCGAACGAGTACAAGAACGGATTCAAGGAATGGGTCTCGCTCCCACCGAGCTCAGCTCCGAGTATATCGGCATGTCCAGCGTCGTCCATCGCGCGCTCCAGCGCATGGTGCGCCTCAGGCCGGGCCTCGCGCGCTTCGCCTGGGCGAGAGCCCCGAATGCGGTCCGTCGGCGCCTGTCGCGGTGGGTTTACCCGATTGCCGCCGGCGAACGAAGCCCCGGTTTCGTCCTGAAAGTTCCAGCAGGTTTGTCGGTGCGGCCCAGCGACGTCGCGCTTGCCGTGCCGTCGGAGAACCGTGCGGTGCCCGCTCCGGGCGACGCGACCGGCGCGAGCGTCGCGATCGCAACGACCGGCAATCGCGAGCTCCTTCGGTTCTGTCTCCGCGCGCTCGTGCGCAATACGCCGTCGCCGTCGCTCGAAATCATCGTCGTCGACAACGGCTCGACCGACGGCACGCGCGCGCTCCTCGAGTCGTTCGCCGCAGAGGAATCGCGCCTCGTCGTCATTCGCAACGAGGAGAACCTCGGTTTTGCCCGCGCGACGAACCAGGCGCTCCGCGTCGCGCGCGGCGCCTACGCCGTCCTCTTGAATGACGACACCGTGGTCGGCCCGGGGTGGTTATCACGTCTCGTCGCGCATCTCGAAGCCGACCCGCGGCTCGGCCTCATTTGTCCCGCGACGAACCAGATCGGCAATGCGGCGAAGATCGCCGTCGACTACGCGACCTTCGACGAGATGGAGTCGTTCGCGGCGGCCCGGGCCGTCGATTTCTCCGGACGGCGGCGCGAGCTCCGCACCCTGGCGCTCTTTTGCGCCGTCGCGCGCCGCGACGTGCTCGAACGCGCCGGTCTCCTCGACGAACGCTACGCAGTGGGCATGTTCGAGGACGACGACCTCTGCGAAACGTTGCGGCGCGCCGGCTATTCGTTCGCGGTCGCCGACGACGCCTTCGTGCACCACGTCGGACAAGCCACCTTGTCGAAACTCGACGACGCGCGCTACCTCGCGACGTGGAACGAAAATCGCCGTCGCTTCGAAAAAAAGTGGAACCAACGCTGGCGTCCGCCGGAGTAGCGGCGACGTCGCTTCCGTGCACTCGAGCCTTCGCGTGTTCTCGGTCATGTCGCCGACGGCCGCGACGCGAAAGGAGCCACATACGGCGGTTCCCGCTTTGAGTTGACCGGTCGCAGGTTTTTCGCCCCAGCGGGTGGGGGTCAAAAACCCGCTCCCCTTTTGCAGAACCGCGGTCACCGCTGTGTTCTGTCTCGATCAGCTCAACTGCGTTGAGCTGTGACTAATCGAGGGCGGGGACGGAGCGCGTCGCATCTTCGTCGCGCAACGTTTTGTGGAGGGCCCAGCCTGCGGTGAGCCAGAGCGCGAGGAGCGGGAGGAGACTCTTCCAGCCATTGCCGCCGAGCAGGATGCCGACGTTGAAGGCGTCGCGTTTTCGGCCGCGCAGAAACGGCGGATGGCCGCGGAGCTCCGACGAGCCCAGCACCGGGCAAGCGTTGCTCAGGGCGAGGTCACCGCGCACGAACGCCGGTACGTCGTATTGCCAGAGCGGGTTACGAAAGCGCTCCGACGGCTTGGGTTGCACCGAAGTGACGACCGTCATGAAGAGGACCGAGACCACACCGAGAACGACGGCGAGCCGCGGGCGCGCGTCGGCCACGAAGGCGACCGGAAGCGACAGGAAAGGCAGCATCGGCGCGAGGTGCCGTGAACCGAAGCTCGCGCCGCCTTGCCACCAGGCGTAGCTCGAGACGAAGAGCACGAAGTAGATCACGACGCCGAGCGCGAGGCGGAACGCGTTGCGGTATGCCGGAACCGGGTGCGCACCGCCCTCTTCGCTTCGACCGGCGAGGGCGCGCAGAAAGCCGGGAATCGATAGAAAGAGGATCGGCGAATAGGGTAAGAGCCCGCGAAATCGACCGAGGAGGAGCTCGGCCATGACCGCGGGGTTGGGATACGACAGGCCGAACGCGATGAGTCCGCGATGTCGCATTTCCTCGCGTGAACCGCGGTCGGACAAGAACTGGTAGCCGACGTGAAGTGGGCTGCCGAACGCCGACGTCAGGTAGAGGCCCAAGCCGAGCGCGGGGATCGCGAGGGCCGCCAGGGCGATCCACGTGCGTCGCGACAGCCGGAACCCCGAATCGAACAGGACGATCGCCGCGGCCGCCGGGGCCGTCGGAAATTCGACCAGGACGCTGGTCGCAGCAAGCGCCGCCACCGCCGCCGAGCGCCCCAGCGATTTGTCGCCGGTGGCGGCCAGGAAAAATGACGCGAACAACGTCAGCGCCGCGAGCTGGTGGCTGAAGAACATGGTCGACAGCGGAAACGCCGTCGTGCCGAGTCCGTAACCGAGCGCGGCGATGAGCGCGCCCGTCGCTTTCGCGCCGAACACACGCGTGGCGCGATAGACGAGCACGCCGGTCACGGCGCCGGGAAGACCGGAGGCAAAAATGGTGACGATCCACGACGCGACCACGAGAAACGCGTGCTCGTCGTGAAACAACGGCCGAAAGAGCCGGAACAACGCGTATACGGGCACTGCCGCGAGCGACGCGCCGGGCGCTTTGTCCGAGTAGTAGTGACCCGCGAAGAACGCCTTGTCGCCGGTGTTCGTCGCGAAGCGATCGATGGCGAGCGAGTGATCTTCGACGATGGCGCGAACCAGATCGAAGCGCGAATTCTCGTTCCACCCGCCGCCGTGATAAAAATAGACGTAGGAGACGAGGAGAAGGCCGAAGACCGACCACGCGAGCCGGCGATCGAGCGTCACCGGCGCCGCCTGCGCGACGCGAGCCGGGCGATGGCGTCGTCGACGGCGTGGCGCGTCGATTCCGAGAGCACGCGACGGAGCCCGAGGTCTCGATAGAATTCACTCTGCCGCACGGCGCGCACCCACTTTTCGAGCCGCGACTCGGGATGCGCAGCCGAGTTGCGGATGCCTTTGGCGAAGAGCGCGTCGAGCTCGTCGTCGGTCGGCGTGTCTTGCGGACGTGACGCGTTTGTCGAGTCCGCGCGTGCGCTGCCGAGCGACGCCCAGAGCGCGTCGTGGTCGGCCGCCATGTCGGATTCGGTGCGCACGGGGAGCGCGTCGACGCGAGCCGCCGCGGTCTCGACGAGCGCTCGATCGGCGACGAGGCCTGCGACGAGGCTCGCGAACCGGGTGGGATCGAAGGGATCGAAGGTCCACCCGAGGCTGCCCTCGGCGATGCGTTCGCCGAGCGCGCCGAGGTTCGTGCCGATCACCGGCAGTCCGGCGGCAGTGACTTCGCTCAACGCGAGGGAGAACGACTCCGGGAAAATGCTCGGCAACAGCGCGACGCGACAATCGGCGTTGGTGACGCGTCGTGCGAGCTCGCTCCGACGATACGCGCCGTGCGCGATGACGCTTGCGCCCGTGGCGTGGAGCGCGCGTTGCGACGCGCCCTCGGTCGCGCCGAAGAGATGCCACTCGACGTCGAGGCCGCGGCACGCCGACAGCAGCTCCGGCAAGCGGTCGGCGCCTTTCACGGTCGCGAACACGCCGACGACGGCGATGCGGAGCGGCGTCTCCGCGCCGCGACCGGACGTGCCGCGCGCCCCCATCAAACCGGCACGAGACGAGTCGCGACGTCGGAGCCGGCGAGCGGAGGCGTCGGGGACGCCCCAAGCGATGCGTCGCGAACGCTCGCGCACTCCCGGGTGCACGCGCGCGGCGTGGTCGAGCACCGACGCCGACGGCGCGACGAAGACGCGGGTTCGTTCGACGAGAACGTGCATGTCGGCGCGCCAGTCTTGCACGGCGCCGGCAGGGCGCGCGTAGGTCTTCGTGAGGCAACGATCGCAGCGGCGAAGGTCGACGGGGATCCCGCAATAACGGACATTTCCTTCGAGCAAGGTGTAGTTCTCGCAAACGAGCGAATGGTCGTGGAGCGTGACGACGAGCGGACAGCCGGTGCGCGCCGAGGCAGCGGCGATCGCGCGAGCGCCGAGCCCGGGCGAATGCACGTGAAGGACGTCGGCGCGGGTCCCGCGGAGCGCGGCGGCAATGGCGGCACCGACTCCGCCGTGTGCGTCCTCTCCAGGCAAGATGGACACGACGGCGACCGGGCGGCGCGGGTTCCACGCTTCGACCACGAACCCGCTCGACGAGGGGTACGCCGACAGCACTTCGGCATGTCGGGCCGAGGTCGCCAGGGCGGCGACATGGACGTCGACGCCGCCCAAGGCCGCCGGGTCGGGACGGGTGGCGGACACGAGAAGGACCGTCGTTTTCAACGATTTCCGCCCTCGGAGGGGGCCGTCGCAGGCGGCTTTGTTATCATCGCGCCCGATGAAGATACTGCTCCTCGGGGCCACGGGTCAGCTCGGACACGAGCTCACGCCGCTTCTGTCGCGCCACGGCGATCTGATCGCGCTTTCACACGCCGATCTCGACGTTTCCGACCTCGCCGCGCTCGGTGCTCGGCTCTCGAAAGAGCGTCCGGTGATCATCGTCAATGCTACCGCGTACAACGAAGTGGACCGCGCCGAATCCGAGCCGCAGGCGGCGCTCCGACTCAACGCCGAGGTCGTCGCCGTTCTCGGTGCTTACGCGAAGCGAAAAAACGGCGCGCTCATTCACTATTCCACCGACTTCGTGTTCGACGGCAAAAAGAAGACGCCGTACCGCGAGAACGACGCGCCGAATCCGCTCTCTTCTTACGGTCGCTCGAAGCTCGCCGGCGAGCGCGCCCTGGAAGAGCTCGCGGCGCCGGCGCTCGTGCTTCGCACCGCGTGGGTATACAGCACGCGCCGAAAGAGCTTCGTCTCGGCGATCCTGAAGCTCGCGCGCGAAAAGAAAGAACTCAAGGTCGTCACGGATCAAGTCGGCAGCCCGACGTTTTGTCGTGACCTCGCCCGCGCGACCGACGCGATCATCGAACGGCTCGGCGATCGTCCGGGCGAAGCCGCCGCGGCGGCGCGCGGCGTCTATCACGCCGCCGGCGAGGGCGCGTGCAGTCGCTACGAGCTCGCGCGCGCCGTCCTCGAGCTCGATCCGAAGCGGAGCGAGCACACCGTGACGAGCATCGAGCCGGTGACCGCCGACGCTTTTCCGGCACCCGCCGTGCGTCCCGCCTACACGCCGCTCGACTGCGAACGCCTGAGCCACGTCTTCGGCGTCGCGCTCGCGCCGTGGCAAGAGGCGTTGGCGGAAGCACTCAGGGACTAAGAGTGACGCGTTTGTCTCGCCTCTCGCAGGTGACTGCCGTTCTCGTTCTTCCGGGGGCGCTGGCGCTTGCATGCGGCGGCGCCTCCGGGGCGTCCGCAGCATCGGGGATTGTCGGATACGTCCACACGCTCGCCAAGTCCCGCTTTCCAATCGGCACGATCGAGAGCGAGACCGACGAATTCGGGATGCACAAGATCACCGGCACGAACGGGGTATTCGCGACCGAGATTGCATCTCAAGCGGCAACGGCCATACCGGATTTCGCCGTTCCGATCCTGGGCGGGAAATACTACCCCGGCGGTTATGCGGCGCAGAATCCGGTAGTCGTTGCCTACCTGACGGACGCGGGCCTGCCCGCCGATCAGATTCTGCAGGTGACAAACAACGAGACCGGCGTCGTACCGTTCCCGTCCGGAAGCGCCGCCCCGTCAGGCGATGCCGGGGATCAGAGCGTCGCCGCGTGGTTCACCATACTTCAGCGCGGCTATGACGGTATCCCGATCGAGGACTCGACCGCCTATGCGATCCTGGGCGCCGACGGCGCTTCGCTCGAGGAGCAGGTATTCTGGCCCGCGATGGGCGACGACGTGGTCGCAGAAATCAGGAAATTCCGGGTCGTCCTCGCCAATCAGGGGGCGCGGGCGAAGTTTCTCGCGCGGTTGCCGGACGACCTCCTCGATGGTCAGTTGCGCGTCCATCACACATCCTGGGACTGGAAAGGCCAGTTCGAAGCCCACGCCTGCTACGGCGGCACGCTCGGCGGCGAATCGCTCTGCTTCGACCTCACCGGGCAGCTCGTGCAGCTCGGAGACGAAGCGCCCGCGTCAGGAAGCTGAACGACCATGAGAGGGAAAGCGCTGGTCTTGCTCGCGCTCGGTTGCGCCAGTTGCGGAAGGTCGGGAGCTACCGCGATCGATGCCGGTGGACCTGACGCTTCGTTGCCGGAGAACGGGACGCCCTGTCCGGCGGACGCCAACAACGTGCCCACCGGCAGCTGCTCAGGCTCGGGCTCCTGCACCATCGACATAGTCGGCACCTGCAAGCCCGGCATGACTGGCTATGTTCCGGAATTGGCTATTTTCCAGTGCGATTGCCAAAAGGGAGAATGGCAGTGCACTGTCGTTGGCGGCGCCTTGGGGTTGATTCCGTGTGGCACCGGGGGTTCGGGCTCCTAACGAAGCCCGAATGTTGCTTCTCGGCTCAGCCCCGCGCTCGCACTAGGCCGAACCGCGAAGATTTGCGTGGATCCGTCAAGGCGTGTTGTCGGGGGGCGCGCCGTAGATCGGGCCGGGACTGCCGTAGGCGGGAGTGATTCCGCCGTGGCCGCCGGTGTGCGTCGCGCCGCCCGTTCCGATCGCGCCACCGGCGCCGTTCGTTCCGCCGACGCTGGGGATCGGAGATGCGCCGTAGAGCGGGATCGCGCTGTGGCCGCCTGCGTTCTCGGTGCCGCCGGTGCTCGTCGTGCCGCCGGCGCCCGTCGTGCCGCCGACGGGAAACGGAGCTCCGTAGGCGGGAATCGCGGTCGCGCCGCCATTGGCGAGCGAACCGCCGGTGTTCAGCGGAGGTCCGCCGTAGAGCGCGACCACGCCGCCGAAACCGCCGCTTTCGCCGGAGTGTCCGCCGGTCGCGGCGCCGTCGGGGCTGCCGTCGTTGCCGCCGTCTTTCACGGCGTTCGTTCCGGTTTGGTTTCCGCTCGTGTCGCTACTGCACGCCGCGCTGCCGATGCTCGCCGCGGCAAACGTGAAGAGCGCGGCGCGGCCGAGCCGCGTCGTCGGCATCGTGCGCAGGGGAATCGAACCGAGCTGGTCGCCGACGGCCGCGTGGCAGAAGGGGCACGAAGGCTCATTTCGTCGAATATGACGGCTGCATTCGGGGCAAACGACGAGCTGACTCATGACCGAACCTCCGAAGCTAAAGCGGTTTCACTGGCGCTCGGCCAATCCTCTTCGACGATCTCGAACTTGCCGTTGTCGAAAGGACGACCAGGCGCTTGCTCCACCTGAACCAACCGTTCTCTTTTACCACGCTGCTCGAGCTCGAGCACCCGGTGGTGGCAGTACGGATTGTTCCCCGGTTTCCCGAAGAGCACATCGCTGGTCCACGTACACCCCGCGCGACACTCGTCCGCGTAGTAGCAAGTCCGGCAAAATCCCCACAGATCTTCGACGGTCCGGTCGCGTGTGTAGCGGAGTGGGGCGGCGAGTTCCCAGATGTCTTTCAGCGAATTTTCGCGCACGTTGCCGCCTGCCCAGCCGTGTGTGGTGAGGGATGGACACCCCTTGATCGTGCCATCGGCCTCGATGCCCAACGTGAAGCGACCCGCGCCGCACGACAAGGTGTGGCCGAGCGGCATCGATCCGCGAAGGATCGACTCGTAGGGTCCGAAATAACCGATGTTGTTTCCCGGCCAGAGACGAATGCCGGCTTTGTCGGCGCGCCCCTTCAGTTCGACGAGCAGCGGAAACAGCTCCTTCAAGTCGTAGGGTTGGAGGAGCACCTCGGGTTCGTCGGCGCCGCGGCCCATCGCGACGGTGAGCTGGATCTGCCAGCTGTGTGCGCCCTTCTCGATCAGCGTGTCGAGCACGCGATGCAGATCCGGCACGCTCAGGCGATTGATCTGCGTGTTCACCGAAACCGCGATGCCGGCCTCGGACAGGTGCGTGAGCGCCGCGAGCGCCGACTGATGCGAACCGGTCACTCCGCGGAGGCGATCGTGGGTCGCTTCGACGCCGTCGATCGACACACTCACGCTCTGAAGCCCCGCGCGCGCTCCGGCTTCGGCGCGCTCTTTCGTGATGCCGCGGCCGCCGGTCGTCATCGTGCATTGCATGCCGGCGCTGCGCACGGCGGCGACGATCGTCGTCCAGTCGTCGCGCAGATACGCTTCGCCGCCGATGAGCGTGACCTCGCGCACGCCGAGTTCCTTCATTTGCTGGACGAAGTTCAGCGCCTCCTCCGTCGACAGCTCGTTCGGGCGCGCGTGGCCGGCGCGGGAGCCGCAATGCCGGCACGCGAGATCGCACGCCAAGGTGATCTCCCAGACCGCGTAGACCGGTCGCACCTGATCTTGCGGACGCGCGGCGTCGGCGAGCGGCAGCCGTTTCTTGAACGGCTCCGCACGCGGCGCGATCGGCAAATCGCGCTTCGGCCGCTTCGCGCGCATGAGATCGGCACGCGCCTCCGCCGTGATCAGCTCGACCCCGGCCGCCCTGCCGTCCGGTGCGCTCTCCATGACGGGCAGGTTAGCACGCGAGGCACGGGGAGCCGGCCTCGGGGTCGGCACGTCGTGGTTTGGCACTTGCCCTTGTCCATTATAGTAGATATACGTCTACTGAAAATGTCAGAACCCAGCCAGACCACCGGGCACCCGCACGTTCGACGAAATTCGACTGCTGGGTGCTGCCGCTGTTCGAGGCCAGGGCCGGCGACCTAGGGCGATCACCGGCCTCGTATGCCTCGAGAAGCCCGCCGAGTGCCTCGGTGGGCTTTCACGTTTTCCCCGTTCTTCAACGATTCTTCAGGAGCTCCGGACATGCCGGTTCTGACTCTCCCCAATGCTGCGACGACGCCACTCTCCGTTCGGGCGAAGGCCCTCGTGTTCGAAGATGCGAAGTCTCGGGCGCTCGAAGACCGCGTTTTGCAGATCGCGCCGAGCCAGGCGACGGTGCTCATCACCGGAGAGACGGGGACCGGCAAAGAGATCGTCGCGCGGCACATTCACGAGCTGAGCGCGCGTCGAGAGCGGTCGTTTTTTGCCGTGAATTGCGGCGCCTTCTCCGAGTCGTTGGTCGAGAGCGAGCTCTTCGGACACGAACGCGGCGCGTTCACGGGCGCGCAAACGTCGAAGGCCGGTTGGTTCGAGGTCGCCAACGGCGGAACGCTTTTTCTCGACGAGATCGGCGATCTTCCTCTGTCGATGCAGGTGAAGCTGCTCCGGGTCATGCAAGAGGGGGAGGTCGTGCGCTTGGGTTCGCGGCACGCGATCGCCACGGACGTGCGTCTCATCGCCGCGACGAACGTGGACCTCGAAGACGCGGTGGCCGCCGGAAAATTCCGCGAAGATCTGTTCTATCGTATCAACGTCGCGACGGTCGTGCTCTTGCCGCTCCGCGAGCGACCCGGCGATATCTTGCCGCTCGCGAGTCACTTCCTCGGTGTCTATCGCCAGCGCCTCGCCGCGAAGATCGGCGACTTTTCGAGCTCGGCCGTGCAGGCGCTCCTCGAGTACCCGTGGCCCGGAAACATCCGCGAGCTGGAGAACGTGATTCATCACGCGCTCCTCGTCGCGCGCGGCGATCGTATCGAGGTCGCCGATTTGCACTTGCCGCGCGCCTCCACGCGGCTCGCATCCGGATCCATCGACCGCGCGGACCTCGCGCCGTCGTCGCGCAGAAAGAGCAACGGCACGCCGACGAACGACGATCCGTCGGCGCGCCTCGACGCCGCGCTCGTCGATCTCTTCGAACGCAACGTGCCGGATCTCCACGAGCACCTCGAAGAGCGGATTTTTACCAGCGCGTATCGGTATTGCGATCGCAATCAAGTTCAAACCGCGAAGTTGCTCGGCATCAGTCGCAACGTCGTTCGGGCGCGGCTGATCCAATACGGGGAAATCGTCGGTTCGGTGCGGCCGCCCGCGAACGGCGCTCCGTCGGCGAGCTCGCTCGTCGAGCTCGCCGAAACGGTGCTCGCCGAGCGAAGTCGAACGTCGTCGATCCGCGTCGGGTACCAGCGCTTCGCGCTCCCGATGCTTCTCATCAAGACGCGAGGCGTCCTCGAGCGCACGCTCGCGAGCCGCGGACTCCGGCTCGAGTGGGTCGAGTTTCCAGGAGGGCTCCAGCTCGTCGACGCGATTCGGAGAGGCGAGATCGGGCTCGGAGTGGTCGGCGAAGGGCCGCCCATCTTCGCGCAAGCGGCGAGCGTCCCTCTCGTGTACGTGGCCGCCGAGGCGTCGTCGCCCGAGAGCGAAGCCATCGTCGTTCACGGCGATTCGCGACTCTTCGACGTTGCGGATCTTCGAGGCAAGAGCATCGCGTTGAACAAGGGCGCGAACGTCCACTACCTCGTGATTCGCGCGCTCGAAGAGGCGGGGGTCGATCCTCGCGACGTCGAGTTCACGTTCGCCTCTCCGGAGTCCGCATCGGCCGCGTTCGCCGAACGCCGGGTCGACGCTTGGGCGATCTGGGATCCCTGGCTCGCGAGCGTCCAGCACGCGACGGGCGCGCGCGTGCTCCGCGACGGCCGGGGACTCGCGTCGAACACGGCGTACTACGTCGGCACGCGCGAGCTGGCCGAGGGGCGCCCCGAGGTCGTCGAGGTGTTCTTGGCGGAGCTCGACCGCACGGTCGCCTGGGCCGCGCGGTACCCCGAGGATGCGGCCGAATCGCTCGCGGCAGAGCTCGGCGTGGCCGAGGGCGCGCTCGCTATCGCGCTCCGGCGGTCGAGCGGCGTTCGCCCCGTCGGTCGCGATCTGGTCGAGTCGCAACAAGCGATCGCCGACACGTTCTTTCGCGCCGAGCTCATTCAGGCCCCCATCGTCGTGCGGCAAGCAGCCTGGCATCGTCGGATTTTGCACGACGCACCGCGAGCGCTCAGCTTTGAGCCCGCGCCGGGATGATCTCGTTCGCGATCATCTCGCCGAAGGGTCCGGTGATATTGCCGTCCGCGACGGCAGACTTCCGTCCGACGTCGAGCTCGGGGAACAAGAGCTCCGCGACGCGGTACGCCTCTTCCAGGTGCGGGTAACCCGAGAGGATGAACGTCGAGGCGCCGAGGGCCTCGTATTCACGGAGGCGCGCCGCGACGGTTTTCGGATCGCCGACGAGCGCGGTGCCGGCGCCCCCGCGCACGAGCCCGACGCCCGCCCAGAGATTCGGACTCACTTCGAGGCGATCGCGACGCCCTCGATGCAGGGCCGACATGCGTCGCTGTCCTTCCGAGTCGAAGCGCGAGAAGGCCTGTTGCGCGGCGGCGATGGCGCGATCGTCGAGGTGCCGGATCAAATCGTTGGCGGCAGCCCATGCCTCGTCGTTCGTCTCCCGGACGATGACGTGAAGGCGGACGCCGAGGCGTACGGTGCGGCCCTGTGCGGCGGCGCGGCGCTGGATGTCGGCGAACTTCTCGGCGACCGAAACAGGCGGTTCGCCCCACGACAGGTACACGTCGATCTGCCGCGCGGCGAGCTCGTGCGCTGCTTCGGAGGACCCGCCGAAGTACAGCGGAGGGTGCGGCTTCTGCACCGGCGGGTAGAGCACGCGGGCGCCCTTGGTGCGCAGATGACGCCCCTCGAAATCGACGCTTTCGCCGGCGAGTACCCGGCGCCAGATATCGAGAAATTCGTCGGTCACCCGGTACCGATCGTCATGGTCGACGAACAACCCGTCTCCTTCGGACTCCGCGGGATCGCCGCCCGTCACGACGTTGATGAGTAAGCGCCCGTTCGACAATCGGTCGAGCGTCGCCGTCATGCGCGCCGCGGCCGTCGGCGAGATGATCCCCGGGCGCAGCGCGACGAGGTACCGGAGCCGCGTCGTGACGGCCGCCATCGCCGATGCGACGACCCACGCGTCCTCGCACGAACGACCCGTCGGCAAGAGGACACCTGGAAAGCCGAGCTCGTCCGCCGCCTGGGCGATCTGCTTCAGGTAGCCGAGATCGACGGCGCGAGCGCCCTCGCGGGTTCCGAGATAGCGGCTGTCGCCATGCGTAGGGAGAAACCAAAAAAGGTCCATCGATCGTTGCCTCGCCTCCGAAGCGCGGTCTCTGGGCAAGTTTCAAGCCCACGCGAAGAACGCCGGTTCAGCGGCGGTTCGACGTGGTCGTCGCGAGCAACTGTTGCGCGGGCAGCACCGCTCCCGCACGCGTTGCAGCCTCTGCAGCACGTCCTCGCCCGGCGCGTGCTCGCCACGCGCTGCCGGGCCTGGCACGGACCGTGCTTTTTGCTTCTCGATTCGACGATGAGATCGACGGTCGCCTCCCCCCGCGAGCCGCGCGCGACCAGCCGCGCTATGGGCGGCGCCATGCGTGAAACGCACGAGACGAACGTCGCGACCGCCGTACAGGACATCACCGACGAGCTTCGAAGGACCGCCGTCGAGCGCGACCGGGCCGGCGGAGTTCCGAAGCGAGAGCGCGATCTATTGAGGAAAAGCGGGCTCCTCACGCTGGCGATCCCGCGCGAGCACGGCGGAGTCGGCGCGAGCTGGGCCGATACACTCCGCGTCGTGCGTCAGCTCGCCGAAGTCGACGGCTCGATGGCTCACGTGTTCGGGTTTCAACATTTGCTCCTCGCGACGCTTCGATTGTTCGGCACGGCCGAGCAATATGTCCCGCTGTTTCGGAGCACCGTCGAGCGACAATGGTTCTGGGGCAATGCGCTCAATCCTCTCGACGTGCGTGCCGTGATCGAGCCGCGCGGCGGGGACTTCGTGATGCGCGGCTCGAAGAGCTTTTGCTCGGGCGCCGGGGACTCCGACATGCTCGTCGTCTCCGCGCTGAAGGACGACGGCGGAAAGCGCCTCGTCATCGCCGCCGTCCCGACGAATCGCGAGGGCATCGTCGTCCTCGGCGACTGGAGCAACATGGGCCAGCGTCAGACCGACAGCGGGAGCGTCGATTTCAACGACGTTCACATCGCCAAGGACGAGGTCTTGAGCATGCCGGGCCCGCTCGGAACGCCATTCGCGTCGCTCCGGCCGCTCATCGCGCAGCTCACCTTCGCCAATGTCTATCTCGGCATCGCAGAGGGCGCGTTCGAGGAAGCGCGGCGCTTCGCGCAGACCCGTGGCAAGCCGTGGTTTCTCTCGGGCGTCGAAAAGGTGTCGGAAGATCCGTACCTGCTTCACCATTTCGGCGAGCTCTTCGTGGAGCTGGAGGCGGCGCGCCTCCTCACCGATAGGGCGGCGGCCGAGCTCGACCTCGCGTGGGCTCGCGCCGAGTCGCTCACGGCGAACGAGCGCGGCAAAGTGGCGGTCGCCATCGCGACGGCCAAGGTGAAATCGTCCAAGGCCGGGCTCGACACCGTTCAGCGCATCTTCGAAGTGATGGGCGCGCGGGCGACCACGTCGAGCGAAGGGTTCGACCGCTTCTGGCGCAACCTGCGCACGCTCACGCTCCACGATCCGCTCGACTACAAGCTGCGCGAGCTCGGGGCGTGGGTCTTCAACGAGCAGATTCCGACTCCGACGTTTTACTCCTGAAAAATCCGTCGTTCGCGACGGGAAGAGGCTGCTTCGAACCCATGCTGTCGCCGATCGAACACGCCATTTTTGCCATTCGCCGCGGCGAGCTCGTCATCGTCGTCGACGACCCGAATCGAGAGAACGAGGGCGACCTCATCATGGCCGCCGAAAAGGCGACGCCCGAGGCGCTCGCGTTCATGATCCGCCACACGAGCGGCGTCGTTTGCGTCAGTGTTCCGCCGGCGCGCACCGACGAGCTCGAGTTGCCGTTGATGGTGCCCAACAACACGGAATCGCATCGAACGGCGTTCACCGTCTCGGTCGATGTTCGTCACGGCACGTCGACGGGGATCTCGGCGGCCGACCGTGCTCGCACGCTCCGCGCGCTCGCCGATCCGAAGATGCGCGCGTCGGATTTCGCGCGTCCCGGGCATGTGTTTCCGCTTCGCGCGCGTCCCGGCGGTGTACTCGAACGACCGGGGCACACCGAAGCTTCGTCCGATCTCGCGGGCCTGGCCGGCCTGCGTCCGCTCGGCGTCCTGTGCGAGGTCGTCAACGACGACGGCACGATGGCTCGGCTCGGCGACCTCGAAGCATTCTCGAAACGCCACGGTCTGGTGATGATCACCATCGCGGATCTGATCGCGTATCGCGGGCGGCTCGACTCATCGCGCACGCCGGTCGGAGCGCGCGAACGTCCGGCGTTCGGAATCGCGTCGCGCGCACCCTGACTGTTGCCTGAGCAACGGTGAACCAACACCGTTGCTTCGAGTCGAACAAGTCGGTGCACGGACGAGCGCCTTTTCGAATCGGATCGGCTGGCACGGTGGCTGCAAAGAGATGCATCGAACTCGAACGAAGGTCATCCCCATGAGCGAAACGAAAATCGTCGCGGTCACCGGCAGTCTCGGCAGCCCCTCGCGCACCGTCATCCTCGCCCGCAGCATTCTGCGAGCCCTTTCGGAGCACGTGCAAGCGAGCGTCGAGCTCGTCGAAGTCGCGGAAGTGGGCGCCGCGTTCGGCGGCGTGCTGACCCGCAAGAGCCTCGACGACAGGCTCGAAGGGATCATCCGCTCCATCGAAGTGGCCGATCTCCTCGTCGTGGCGAGCCCGGTCTACCGCGGCACGTATACCGGCCTGTTCAAGCACGTGTTCGACCTCGTTCATCACGAGGCGCTGGTCGACGTTCCGGTGATCCTCGCCGCGACCGGCGGGAGCGATCGGCACGCGCTGATCATCGATCACGCGCTTCGTCCGCTCTTCAGTTTCTTCCGCGCTCAGCCGGTTCCGGTCGGCATTTACGCGACCGAGGGCGACTTCAAGGGCGAAGAGATCATCAACAGCGAGCTCGATCGACGCATCGAGCTCGCCGCGCGCCAAGCAGCGCGTGCGCTCGCCGCTCGGTCGCACGGTGCCGGCGCGGTGCGACACGTGCCCGAAGCTCGCCCGAGCTGACTCGAGGAACAGACGATGTCCAAGCCCGACTACGTGAGCATTCGCCAGCAGGTTCGCAAGATCGCCGACGAGGTGATCCGCCCGAACGCGGAGCGCACCGATCGCGACGGCGTGTTTCCTCGCGAGAACCTCACCGCGCTCGCCCGCGCCGGATTCAACGGCGTCCTCTTGCCGCGCGCTCTGGGCGGCCTCGAGCTCGATCACGTCGCGTTCGCCATTGCCGCGGAAGAAATCGCGTCCGCGTGCGCCTCGACCGCCCTCGTCTACGTCATGCACGTCGGGGCCGCTCAGACCGTGCTCCTCTACGGCAACGAGGACCAGAAAAATCGCTGGTTGAAGCCCGTCCGCGAAGGCCTCATCGGCACCTACTCGACCAGCGAGAAGGCCTCGGGCGGGCACTGGTGGTTCAACTTCAGCGAGGCGAAGCGCGACGGCGACGACTATCTGTTGAACGCGGAGAAGTCGTTCACGACGAGCTCGGGTCAAGCCGATTTCTACGTCGTTCAAACGCGGTCGCCCGCCGCGAAGGGTCCGACGGACATCGTCTTCTTCATCGTCGAAGGGAAACTTCCCGGCATCGAACCCGGCAAGTGGGAAGCGCTCGGCGTCCACGGCAACCACAGCGGACCCATCCGCTATGCCGACGTGCGCGTGAAGCGCCGCGATCGTCTCGGCGAAGAAGGGCAGGGCAAGGACATCATCTATCACGGCGTGTCGCCGGTGTATTTGATCGGTCTCGGTGCCGCCTGGCACGGCGTCGCACGCGGTGCCCTCGCGCAGGTCACCGAGTACGCAATCGGAACCGTTCATCGGGACTTCAATCGGCGTCTCGCCGACTACCAGGTGCTCCGCCAGCAAATCGGCGAAGCGAAGATCCTGGTCGAGAGCCTTCGTCCTTGGCAAGAGGCGCTCGCGCTCCGCCTCGACGAGCTCTGGAAGCAAGACAAGCCGCAGGGAGAATTGCTCCTCCCGCTCACCGAGTTCAAGGTGCATGCGGCAGAAGTGGCCAATCAAGTGGCCAGACGTGCGCTCGACGTGAGCGGCGGCTACGGCTACAAGCGCGGCCCGCTCGAGCGCGCCTTTCGCGACGCGCGCGCCGCGATCGGCATGGGCCCGTCGAACAACATCGCCCGCGAATGGATCGGCAAATCGCTGGTCGGATTGCCGCTCGAGCTGTTCGAAGCCGGCGGCGAGTGAGCCGCAGCTTGCGGCGATCGGTTTTTTACGTCGGCAGGAGTCAAGCATGAGCAAGCAAAATACGAACAGCGAATACGAGACGAATCCTCTCAAGTTCGCGTACTGGGTTCCCAACGTGAGCGGCGGCCTGGTGGTGAGCAAGATCGAGCAGCGCACGGACTGGAGCGTCGACTACAACGTGAAGCTCGCTCAGCTCGCCGAGCAGAGCGGCTTCGACTATGCGCTGACGCAGATCCGATTCACGGCGGGCTACGGAGCGGAATATCAGCACGAGTCGGTCTCGTTCAGCCAAGCGCTCCTTCAGGGGACGAAGCGACTGAAGGTGCTCGCCGCGATCTTGCCGGGCCCGTGGGACCCGGTGGTCGTCGCGAAGCAACTCGCCACCATCGATCACATCAGCAACGGGCGCGTCGCGATCAACGTCGTCAGCGGCTGGTTCAAGGGCGAATTTCACGCCATCGGGCTGCCCTGGCTCGAACACGACGAGCGCTACCGGCGATCGGAAGAGTTCATCCGTGCGTTGAAGGGAATCTGGACCGAAGACTCCTTCACCTTCAACGGCGATTTCTATCGATTCCGCGACTACTCGTTGAAGCCGAAGCCCGTTCAGAAGCCGCACCCGGAAATCTTCCAGGGTGGAAGCTCGCGAGCGGCGCGCGACATGGCCGCTCGGGTCTCCGATTGGTACTTCACCAACGGCAACACGCCCGAGGGCATCAAGCTGCAGGTCGACGACATTCGGGAGAAAGCCGCGAAGGCCGATCATCGCGTCAAAGTCGGCGTCAACGCATTCATCATCGCGCGCGACACCGAGGCCGAAGCCAAGAAGGTCCTCGCCGACATCATTGCCCACGCCGACGTCGAAGCAGTGAACGCGTTCGGCGACGCGGCGAAGCAGGCCGGCAAAGCATCGCCCGAAGGGAAAGGGAACTGGGCGACGTCGACGTTCGAGGATCTCGTCCAATACAACGACGGGTTTCGCACGAACCTCATCGGCACTCCGGAGCAAATCGCCGAGCGCATCGTGGCGCTGAAGAGCGTGGGCGTGGACCTCGTCCTCGCGGGCTTCCTCCATTACCTCGAAGAGGTCGAATACTTCGGCCAGCGCGTCCTGCCGCTCGTTCGCGAGCTCGAAGACAAGCAACGACGAGCGGCCTGAGCGCGAGCGAGATTCGTGATGGAGCACCCATGTCCGAGGCATCTTCCCAGAGCGATTTCGCCGGCGCTCCTCCGCAGTCGGCGTCGGTCGGTGCCGCGCGGAGCGACGCAGTCGACCTTTTCGAGCTGTTTTTGGCTCGTACGTCGGCGTCGCCCGCGGAAACGGCGCTTCGAGAAAAGACCCGCGGGCTGCGCCGCTCCGTCACGTGGTCCGAGCTCGAGCGAGAAGTGTCGTTCTTGGCGGTGGGCATTCGCGAGCTCGGATTTTCGCGAGGCGACGTCGCGGTCGTCGTCGGTGAAACGCGCCGGCGCTTGCTGACCACGGTACTCGCCGTCCTCGCGTTGGGCGGCGTCGTGCTTCCGCTCGATCCCCGTGCGGGAGCGTCGAGCATCGGCGCGGCCCTCGAAGGCGTGCGCGTTCGGGTGGCGTTCGTGGAGAATCGAGGACAGCTCGACGCGGTGGCGACGTTTCTCGGCGGGGCCGTGTCGTCGATCATCGTCGACGGGCGACGCGCCAGTGGTCGTCTCGAGCACGAGGGCATCCGCGACTACGAAACGGTCTGCGACGCGGGCGCGCGCAGCGCCGGATGGCTTTCCTACGAGCGTCGCGCTCCGACGGCTCCGGCGTTCCAGTTCGTTCGAGCGGGCGAGCGCGGTGAAGGGGCCCGCACCGTTCGACACCTTGACCTGATCGCGGCGGGGGCGGCGGCCAGCGGCTTAGCGGGGCTCGGCACCGCCGACGAAGTCGTCGTAGCGGAGCCGCTCGCAAGCTCCGAAAGCGCCGTCGTCGCGTGGAGTGCGTGGCTCACGAGCGGCTTCACGCTGAACACGGTGGAACACCCCGAGAGCGCCGCCGTGGACATCCGCGAAGTCGCTCCGTCGGTGGCGTTCGCGTCCGACGGCGCGTTGACGGATCTGCGAGACCGAACGGCGCTTCGCATCGGGGCCGCCGGATCGGCGAGGCGCCGACTATTCGATTGGGCGCTCCACAGGGCGAGCCCGGTTTCTTCGGAGGCGTCGCTCGCGACGCGCCCCGGCGGGTCGTCGTTCGCCGGCTGGGTTGCGCGCACCGCGGTGCTTGCACCGCTCGCCGATCGGCTCGGTTTGTCACGACTTCGCGTCGTGATCGGCACCGGCGAGGTCGGCGAGTATTCCCGGCGCTTCGTGGCTTCGCTCGGCGCGGACGTTCGCGAGGTCGCCGTTCCCTGGTCGTCGCACGCTCCTCTGCGAAGCGAACGGCGCGACGTCGAGACCGATACGAGCAAGCTGTCCGCGTCGTGGCCCCCGGCGAGCGGCACCGTTCAGGACCAGGTCGCGTGACGAGCGAAGCCGGCGTCTCAACTCTGCCCGGGCCGATTCTCGAGGTCGCCGGGGTTTCGCTGTCGTTCAAGGCGCTCGCCGCGCTCACCGACGTCGGGCTGTCCGTTCGGCGCGGAGAGATCTGCGCGATCATCGGTCCGAATGGCGCCGGCAAGAGCTCGCTCCTGAACGTCATCAACGGCGTCTACCGCGCCCAAGCTGGAACACTCACGTTCGAGGGCGTCGAGCGGCCATTCATGAAGCCGAGGGACGCCGCGCTCGCGGGAGTCGCACGAACGTTTCAGAACATCGCGCTCTTCAAGGGCATGAGCGTTCTCGACAACGTGATGACCGGGCGCACCTTGAAGTCCAAGGCGGGATTCTTCTCGCAAGCGCTCTACGTCGGTGCCGGCCTTCGCTCGGAGATCGCCGAACGCGAAGCCGTGGAGCGCATCCTCGAATTTCTCGAGGTGCAGGCGCACCGGCACGCGATCGTCCGGACCTTGCCGTACGGGCTCCAGAAGCGCGTCGAGCTCGCGCGTGCGCTCGCCGCGGAACCGAAGCTGCTCTTGCTCGACGAGCCGATGGCGGGAATGACGTTCGAAGAAAAAGAAGACATGTGCCGTTTCATCGTCGACGCGAACGACGCGCTCGGGACGACGGTCGTGCTCATCGAACACGACATGGGCGTCGTGATGGGCATCTCCGATCACGTCGTGGTGCTCGACTACGGCCAGAAGATCGCCGACGGAACTCCGGACTTCATTCGCACGAACCAGGCGGTCATCGACGCCTATCTCGGAGTCGCTGCCTGAGTCGCCCGGCGACGCTCGGCCGAGGTCTTTGATCCATGCAATTTTTCGCGGAAGTTCTCGTCGGTGGGCTCCTCGCCGGAATCATGTACTCGATGGTCGCGATCGGGTTCGTCCTCATTTACAAGGCGTCCGGCGTCTTCAACTTCGCGCAAGGCTCGATGGTGCTCTTCGCCGCGCTGACGTTCGTCAGCATCGTCGAAAAGGGCGTCGGGTTCTGGTCGTCTCTCGCCATCGCGCTCGCTGCGATGCTCGTCCTCGCGGTGCTCGTCGAGCGGTTCGTCCTCCGCGCGCTGGTCAATCGACCCCCGATCACGTTGTTCATGGCGACGCTCGGGCTGAGCTACGTCATCCAGGGCGTCGCCGAGATGCTCTGGGGTTCGCAGGTGCACGGGCTCGATCTCGGCATCGACGACGTGCCGGTCTACGTCGCGGGGATCTCGATCAGCCGCTTCGATCTGTTCGCCGCGGGCACCGCGACGGTGCTCGTCGCCGTCCTCGCATTGGTCTTCGACCGAACGCGGCTCGGCATCGCGCTCCGCGCCGTCGCGGACGACCCCTTGGCGGCCCTCGGGGTCGGCATCCACCTCGAACGGATCTGGGCGGCGGTGTGGGCCGCCGCCGGCGCGGTCGGCCTCGTCGCCGGGCTGCTCTGGGGCGCTCGCCTCGGGGTGCAGTTCTCGCTCTCGCTCGTGGTGTTGAAGGCGCTGCCCGTCCTCATCATCGGTGGGTTCTCGTCGATCACCGGCACCATCGTCGGCGGTCTCCTCGTCGGTGCTTCCGAGAAGCTCGCGGAGGTCTACGTCGGGAGCCATTTCGGTGGCGGCATCGAGAACTGGTTTCCGTACGTCTTCGCTCTCGCTTTTCTGCTCGTGCGCCCGACCGGGCTCTTTGGCGAGCAAGCGGTCGAAAGGGTCTGAGCCGTGTTTTATCGAGAAGCAGGCGTCTACGGCCCCAGCTACGCGTTCGACTTGCGCATTCTTCGCCTGCGTGAGGATCGCGTCGCGCTCGGCGCGCTCCTCGTGCTCGCGTTCGCCGTCGTTCCGTTCGTCGGGACCGACTACTGGTTCAGCGCGGTCCTGGTGCCGTTCCTGGTGCTCGCGCTCGCCGGTATCGGACTCAATTTGCTCACTGGCTACGCCGGTCAGCTCTCGATTGGCTCCGCGGCGTTCATGGCCGTCGGCGCGTTCGCTTCCTACAATCTGACGTTGCGCATTCCCGGCTTGCCGCTCCTCGCGAGCTTCGCGCTCGGCGGCGTGTTCGCGGCGCTCACCGGCGTCGTCTTCGGTTTGCCGAGCCTGCGGATCAAGGGCTTTTACCTGTGCGTGTCGACACTCGCCGCGCAGTTCTTCGTGGAATGGACGTTCACGAAGTTCTCTTGGTTTTCGAACGACAACGCGTCCGGGGTCATCACCGCGCCGCCGCTCGTCATCCTCGGACACGACTTCGGCACCCCGTCGGGACGTTACGTGCTCACGCTGTCGATCGTGGCGGTGCTCACGCTCATCGCGAAGAACCTCGTTCGTAGCCGCGTGGGTCGCAGCTTCATGGCGATCCGCGACATGGATACCGCTGCCGCCGTCATCGGCATTCCCATCTTTCGCACCAAGCTCCTCGCGTTCGCGACCAGCTCTTTCTATTGCGGCGTCGCCGGGGCGCTCTGGGCGTTCGCCTATCTCGGCACCGTCGAGCCGCACGGCTTCGACTTGAATCGCTCGTTTCAGATCCTCTTCATCATCATCATCGGCGGCATGGGGAGCATTGCCGGGGCGTTCCTCGGCGCGGCGTTCATCGTCCTGTTGCCGCTCTTGATGGACAACGTCGCGACGGCGTTCTTCGCCGGCGTGATCGACCCCGGAAACCTCGAAAACGTCCAGAAGATCGTCTTCGGGGGACTCATCATCTTCTTTCTGATCAAGGAACCCGACGGACTCGTGCGGTTGTTCCTGATCGCTCGTCAAAAAGTGCGGCTCTGGCCGCTCTCGAACTGAACCGTAGTGGAGGCATCGTGAACAGCATCGTGAAGCATTGGGCCGCCGTCACCGTCATCGCACTGTCCGTCGGGTGCCAATCGAAGAGCCAACCCTCGGCCGACTCGGTCGCCGCGGCGGCGACGCTCGACAAGGGCGGGTCGGGCGCGAAACCCAGCGCGTCGGGCGCACAATATTTCCCCCTGCAGAGCTATCGCGTTGGCCCGTACGCTGCGGGCGGCACCGGATTCTTCGGCGGCTTCATCGACTACATGCAGCTCGTCAATCTTCGCGACGGCGGAGTGAACGGGGTGAAGCTCACGTGGTCGGAGTGCGAGACCGAGTACGAGGTCGAGCGCGGCGTCGAGTGCTACGAGCGGCTCAAGAAGGGTCTCGACGGCGCGCCGCCGGCTGCGTTCAACCCACTCAGCGTGGGGATCGCGTACGCGCTCATCGACCGCGCGACCGTCGACAAGAACCCGATCATCACCATCAACCACGGCCGCACGGATTCGACCGACGGCCGCGTGTTTCCGTACATCTTCCCGCTTCAACTGAACCCGTACAGTGAAGTCTCCGCGATCACGAACTACATCGGACAGCGCGAAGGCGGGCTCGACAAGCTTGCCGGGAAGAAGATCGTCGCGCTCTATCACGGTTCGCCGTACGGCAAAGAGACGATCCCGGTCCTCGACATTCTCGCGAAGAAGTACGGCTTCGAGATTCATCACATCGAAGTGCCGCACCCGGGGAACGAGCAGCAGTCGCAGTGGCTCGAGATCCGCCGCATTCAGCCGAGCTGGGTCATCCTTCGCGGCTGGGGCGTGATGAACCCGGTCGCCATCAAGAGTGCCGCGAAAATCGGCTTTCCCGTCGATCACCTCATCGGCAACATCTGGAGCAACTCCGAAGAGGACGTCGCTCCCGCGGGCGCGGCAGGGAAGGGTTACCTGTCCATCACGACCCATCCCGCGGGCCGCGATTTCCCGGTGTTGAAAGACATCGACAAGTACGTGCTCTCCGCCGGCAAGGGCAACATGCAGGATCCGAAGCGGGTCGGCAGCGTCTACTACAACTTGGGCGTCATCAACGGCATCCTCAACGTGGAAGCCGTCCGCACCGCGCAGGCGAAGTTCGGGAAGAAGCCGCTCACCGGGCAAGAAGTGCGGTGGGGGTTCGAGAACCTGAACATCGACGACGCTCGCCTGAAGGAGCTCGGCGCGTTCGGTCTTCTTCAACAGATCAAGCTCTCGTGCGAAGACCACGAAGGCGGGGGTCGCATTCGCTTCCAGCAGTGGGACGGCGAAAAGTGGGTCGTCGTCAGTGACTGGATCTCGGCCGATCGCGCGCTCTTGCGCCCGATCATCGAGCAGAGCGCGGCGAAGTACGCGACCGAAAAGGGAATCAAGATCCGTGATTGCGCCGCGGAGGCCGCGGGAACGGCGCCCGCGCCGTAGAACGACCGTCCTTCGTTCGGCTCGTCCTCTCACCAGTCACCCAGCGACTCACGTATGACGATCAACGAAAATGCTCCGCTCCTCGCCGTCGACGGCATCGAGGTGGTGTACGACCACATCATCGTCGCGCTCCGCGGCGTGTCCCTCGAAGTGAACAAGGGCGCGATCGTGGCGCTTCTCGGCGCGAACGGCGCCGGCAAGAGCACGACGTTGAAGGCCATCTCCGGGCTCCTCGCCGCCGAGCGGGGAGCCGTCACGCGGGGAGCGATCGCGCTCGAGGGTGCGCCGCTGGGACAGTCGTCGGCGCGAGCCATCGTCAAGAGCGGCGTCGTTCAAGTCCTGGAAGGGCGGCATTGTTTTCCGCATCTGTCGGTCGAAGAAAACCTGATGACGGGCGCATTTCACCGAGGCCTCGGGCGCGCCGAGCTCCGTCGCGAGCTCGACCGCGTGTACGCCTACTTTCCGAAGCTGCAGGGTAAGCGGAAGGCGCTCGCCGGCTACGCCTCCGGCGGCGAACAACAGATGATCGCCATCGGCCGCGCGCTCATGTCGGCGCCGAGGTTGATACTCCTCGACGAGCCGTCGATGGGGCTCGCGCCGCTCGTCGTCGCCGAAATTTTTCGCATCGTCGTCGAGCTGAATACGCGCGAGCACACGAGTTTCCTGCTCGCCGAGCAGAACGCGACGCTCGCCCTCGCCCACGCCCACTTCGGGTACGTCCTCGAAAACGGCAGGGTCGCGGCGAGCGGTTCGTCGGAAGAGCTCCGCGGGCGCCCCGACGTCGCCGAGTTCTATCTCGGCACCGCGGGGCGCGTGACCCGTCGCGCCGCGCGGCGACCCCCGCCCGAAGCGCCGTGTCGAACGCTCGAGTGAAGACGGCTTAGCTCCGCATTCATTCGAGCTCGCGAGGACCCACGACGCGCGCGCCGCTGCGCACGAAGGCGAAGGTCCGTTTCGAGAAAGGCTCGTCAGAAGTGTCCACCAGAGTTGTCAAAATTGCTTCCATTTTAGCCGTGTTCGGCGCTCTTTCGCTCGAAAGCGCCGCGTTGGCGCAATCGACGCCCACCGCGCCGCTTCCTTCGTCGTCCGGAGCGGCCGCGCCACCGTCGCCGAACTCCGGGGCGGCGCCGGGCGCTACCCCGACACCGCCAGTTCCGTCCACGTCGCCGGCGGGCTCATCTCCGGCGTCTGCGGTTGCGCCCGCGACGACGTCCTCGGTCGCGCCGGTTCCGACCGCGCCACCTCCCGTCGAGAAGACCGCGGCGCCCGGCGTCGGAACGCCCGTCGAAGAAGCTCCGGGGTTTGCGGCCAGCCAAAGGGCCACGCCGGAGTCCGTCGAGACGAGATCGATCGAAGCGCCGCCGACCGAAGATCCGCTCGCCTGGGCGCGCTCGGTGCGAGTCGGCGGCGGCGCGACGCTCTACTACTACCAGCCGCTTCTTCCGCACGTGAAGAACAACCTCGAGTTTTACAACGTTCGTCTCTCGGTCGACGGCAAGTGGGGCATCTTCGGCTTTCACGTCGAGCCCCGCATTCGCGACACGAAGCTCAGGCCCTTCTACCAGGCGCCGGTGTGGATCCAGGAAGCGTACGCGTTCGCGGATCTGGGCGCGCTCGTGATCAAGGTCGGCAAGGAGTACAGCCGGCTCGGTCTCTTCTGGGACAACTCCTTCTACGGCAACGTCCAAGTTTACGACGGGCTGAAGCTGGCGCCGGACTACGGCATTTCCGCCGAAGGTCAGGTCGGCAACGGGCTCGGACTCCGGTACATCGGTCAGTTTTTCCTGGTCGACGGCGGCACGAACGTCTCTCTCCAGGGTCGCGACACGATCTCGATTCCCGGCGCGAGGCGACGGAACGAAGTGGTCGGGCGTCTCGAGCCGTACGTGAAACTCGGCGCGCAGAGCGAAGTCTCCGTCGGGCTCTCGGCGCAATACTTGCGCGCCGATTTTCCGACCCAGCACGACGACGTGGGGCGCTACGCCGCCGACGCGAAGTTCACGTATCACGGGCTCGGCGTCTGGGCGGAGCTCCTCCGTCAGAACGGCAAGACCGTCACCGATTTTCCGTATCCCGGCCGCGCCTCGGGCAAGAACAACTACGTGCTCCTCGGCGCCGAGTACACGCTCGCGCGCTTCACGCTCCGCTACAACGCGAGCCTCGGGAGCTACACCGACGTCTCGGTGAAGGAGTGGCTGCACGTTCCTGCGCTGGGCTACGCGATCAACGACCATCTGAGCGTGCTCGGCGAGCTCGTGTTCTGGAGACGGTTCGCTCCCGAGGGCAATAGCTGGAGCGACAAGAGCCTGAACTTCACGTTGAACGCGACGCTTTAGCCCGCTTTTCGGAGGCAACATGAACGCCGACGCACGGTTTCTCTGGCTCGCGATCGCGGAAGCACTTCACGCCGATCCGTTCCCGAATCCGCGCGTCGGCGCTCTCGTCGTCCTGAACGGCGAGCTCGTCTCGGTCGGCCACCACGAACGCGCGGGGGGTCCGCACGCCGAGGTCATTGCGCTCGCCCGCGCGGGTCGCGCCGCGCGGAACGCGACGCTCTACGTCACGCTCGAACCTTGCAATCATCATGGCCGAACCCCGCCGTGCGTCGACGCGGTGCTGCGCTCGGGGATCGCCCGCGTCGTCTACGGCTGCGACGATCCGAACCCGTTCGTGCCCGGTCGAGGAGCGGAGCGTCTTCGCGCGGCCGGCATCGACGTCGTCGCCGCACCCGACGACGAGCCGTTCAGACAGCTCATCGACGAATGGACGCGCGGGCTCCGCCGAACCCGCGACGCGACGCCTAGAGCGACCGTATTCAGACGCTGAGCGCCGACTCGTTCGGCGCGATCCTGTCGACTGCCCTTTCACGAATCAAAAAGGAGTGACTCATGAGCGACAAAGCCATCGACTACGACCAGGTCCGCGCCGACATCCGACAACTCGTCGACGACGTCATTCGTCCGAACGCCGACAAGTACGACAGCGGAGGCACCTACCCGCGGGAGAATCTCGAAGCGCTCGCCGAAACCGGATGGAACAGCGTCCTCTTCCCGCGAGAGCTCGACGGTCTCGGTCTCGATCACGTCGCGTTCGCCATCGCCGCGGAAGAAATCGCCGCGGCCGACGCCTCCACGGGACTCATTTACGTGATGCACGTGAGCGCCACCCAGGCGGTTTATTTGTTCGGTACCGACGACCAGAAGCGGCGCTGGGTGAAGCCGGCTCGGCGCGGAAAGATCGGCACGTTCTCGACGAGCGAGCGCGCGACCGGCGGACATTTTTGGCACAACCTCAGTCAGGCGAAGCGCAAAGGGAACGACTACGTGATCGACCTCGAAAAGTCGTTCACGACGAGCTCCGGTCACGCCGACTATTACGTGCTCACCACGCAAACGCCAGGCGCCGCCAAGGCCTCCGACGTCACGTGGTTCATCATCGACGGCAAGCAGCCCGGCATCACGCCGGGTCCGTGGGACGCGCTCGGCGTCCGGGCGAACCACAGCGGTTCGCTTCGCGTGGACAACGTCGTCGTGCCGGTCCGGGATCGCCTCGGGCAGGAAGGTCAGGGGAAGGAGATCATGTTCGACGGCGGCTCGCCCTCGTATCTCCTCGGTCTCGGCGCGGTCTGGCACGGCGTCGCGCGCGGCGCGCTCGCCGAAACCACGAGCTACGCGACGCGCACCGTGCATCGCGACTTCGATCGACGCCTCGCGGACTACCAGGTCCTTCGTCAGGAGCTCGGCCGCTCGAAAGTCGCCGTCGAAGGGCTCCGCGCGTGGCAGGAGGCGCTCGCCTCCCAGCTCGACCGTTATCAAGCGGCGAAAAAGCCGCAGGGTGAGCTCGTCTTGCCGCTCGTCGAATTCAAGGTGCAGGCGTCCGAGGTCGCCGCCGACGTCACGCGTGCCGGCCTCGATATTTCCGGCGGATACGGTTACAAGAAAGGGCCGCTCGAGCGTTTCTTCCGCGACGCGCGCGCCGGAGTCGTCATGGGACCGTCGAACAACATCGCCCGCGAGTGGCTCGGCAAGAGCCTCGTGGGGCTGCCGCTCGAGCTCTGGGAGATCGGCGGCGAATGAACGTCGGCAGCGACGCGCGGACGTCATCCCCTGACCGCGCGTCGCGGCTCGAACGTTATCGCGACGTGCGCGCCCGCGTCGCCGCGCTCCTCGACGGCGAAAGCGACTGGATCGCCGCGCTCGCCACCGTCGTCGCCGAGCTCCACAACGCCTTCGAGCACTTCGACTTCACCGGTTTCTATCGCGTCACCGCGCCGGAATGGCTCGTCGTCGGTCCGTACCAAGGCCCGCACGGTTGTCTTCGCATTCCGTTCTCGCGCGGCGTGTGCGGCGCCGCCGCGCGGACACGCGAGACCCAGCGCGTCGATCGCGTCTCCGAACGCGCCGATCACATCGCCTGCTCGTCTTCCACGCAGTCCGAGCTCGTCGTCCCGGTGCTCGCGCCGGACGGCTCGATGCTCGCCGTCCTCGACGTCGACTCCGACGACGAAGCCGCGTTCACCGACGTCGATCAATCGGAGCTCGAAGCCCTCTGCCGCGACCTCGCCGCGCAGTTTCCCCGCGGCGAAGGGCACCGGTGAGAGGACCTCAGTCGTTTCCGTAGCGCATCAGGTCGAGGATGCCCGCGTTGGAGGGATCGACTCTGGCGAAGTCCGCGTCGAAAAAGTCCGCGGTCGTCCAGAAGCGCGGGTCGTTCCGCCGGATACCGTAGTGATCGACGAAACGGCGGAAGCTGCCGTCGTCCGGCACGAGGCCGCGCCACTCGTCGAAAAAGCGGTCGAGCTCGTCCGCCGATACCGTGAGAAAGAGGTTCGGGCGCGCTACGGCGATGCCCCGGATGACGTGGAGCGTGTCCTCTTCCGGCACGAGGTAGTCCTGCTCGAGGAACATGAAGTCGATGTTCAGGTGTGAACGATTGCGGACGACGGTATAGACGAGGTCTTCGTCGCTCGTGCCGTGCTCGGCGCGCACCCGGAGCAAGGTTGCGTCGGGGAAAACCCGCACGAACGGCGCGGCGGTTGCTGCGACGGTCCGAGCTTCGCGCTCGAATCGCCCGCGAAGCGTGTCCGCTTCGAGCGGTTCGTCCTTCCATTGAACGGGCTCTCGCTCGCCGACGACTGTCGGCGGCAAGGCCTCGCCGAGGATGCGCCCTACTAGCTGTCCCTTGAGGTCCATGGGACTCGAGAAACGAATTTGCGGCTCGGGCCCGCCGTAGAACGGTTCGAGCACGTCCACGAGGGGCGAGACGCCGTGCCCTCGGTACCACGAGTCGCGCACCGATTTTCGCGCCGGCGTGGGCAAGAAGCGCAGAAACTGATCTTCGCCTTCGATGCGAAGGAGGTTCATGTATCGCCGCGTCGATGTCTGATGAATGACGTTGCCGAACACGTCGAAGCCCGCGACGAGGTCGTAGTACATGCGCTCGAGGATCGGAAAGTCCATGACCCAGGCGGTCTTCGGCACTCCGCCGATCGCGCCCTTGAGCACGACCGCGTTGTCGAAGTGGCGGTAGACCGTGAGCACCGCATCCGGATTCGTCCCATCGCCGTTCCATATGTCTGTGAGCGCGCGCCCGGGCGCCCCCTCGAGCTTTTCGGCTTGCGCCTTCAGGTACGTAATCTCGTCGAACTTGAAGCGCCCGTAGATCGCGTTCACGCCGTCGCCGCCCTCGGCCGGAACGGCGAGCCTCTCGGCGACGGATTGCAAGTACGCGTGGTCGGTGACGGCGACGTCGGCGGCCGGCGACAGGAAGAAAATGAGAAAATGTTCGTCGATGACGTTGAGCGCGACTTGTCCCTTGCACACGGGACCATGAATGAATGCTTTGACGAAATAGTACGCGTCGTCCAAGAGGAACTGGTAGCGCGCGCGAGCCGGGATGGCTTGGAAGGCGACGAACGGGTTCGCCGCGACCGAAGGATCGTACGACGGAAACCGGAGCGAAGCGTCGCCCCAGTCGGACTCGAAAAAGAGCTGGCGCAGACGCCCGAACTTTTCGTCGTCGAGGCTGTACGGCACATGCGTCTTTTCGACGATGGCTTCGCGGACGCGCCGGAAGCGATAGTACGGTCGCGCGACGCCGGGGTCGTCGTACGGACGCGCGGTAGCGATCTCCCGGATTTCCTCTGGCGCCCTCGTCCGCGAGCGAACGAGCCGAAACCAACCGTCGGAAGCGCTCCCGAACCGAAGATGCCCGGAAAACAGGTGCTCGAACAAGTACCGGGCCACGAGGCGCGATTTCGGATCGTCCGCGTTCAGGAAAGACTCCCACTTCGCGATCGCGTCGCGCTCGGATTCCGGAGGCACCGGCGGCTCGGGCGGACCCCCGCTGCCTCTTCGCATCCAATCGGCGAGGGCGTGCGTTTCGTCGTCGCTCAGCGGCGGAAAACCGAAGGGCATTCCCACCTCCGGGCGAGCGGCGAGCTCCTTCGCGAGCTCGTCTAGATTTTGCGGACACGCCGTCGCCGCATCGACGTCGAAAAAGCCTCCGAGCGGTTTCTCTCGCCGCTGTTCGACCAGCCGGTAGAGGAGCGAATCGGAGGGCCGCTCCGCGCCCGTTCGCTCGACCACCGGAAAAAAGCCGAAGCGGCGGCGCCACTCATCGGTCGAGTGCGCATCGATGAACATTCGCGTCGGTGCCATCGGCTCGAGCCGTTCCGGTCGATAGACTTGGGCCTTGTTCCCCCCGCGATCGACCCCTTCGAACGACTGCAGATTCAGCTGACAGGGCGAATCCAAGCAGGCATGGCAAACGACGCAGCGCCGATCGAAGATCGTCTGAATCTGCGACGCATACAGCGGGTCCACGGGGCCAGCCCTGACGGGCTCCGTCCGGCGTGGCCTCATCGAAGCCGCGATCGCGACCGCGACCCCGGCGATCACGAACACGAGCGCGAAGACCCGTCGCATCTCGGCCACCGTACTTCAACGCGGCGCCGATCGCAGCGAGAGCTTGGACTCTTGGAGAAACGAGTGCGGCAGCCGGCGGGCGGTCGACAATGACAACACTTTGGCCAGCGTGGCACCGCGACGCCGAGCAACCGATGACGAGGACGGGCCAACCCCTCGATCCGAAACGGCACTCGAGCGTGGAACGCTTTCTGCTCGAGAGGGCGGAACACCGAGTCCTTGCCGCACGGCAGGGCTTTCTACATTGGGAGGATGATCATGAACCTATTGGCAAGAACTGGAACCATGTGGATCGTTCGCGGGATCGCCAGCGTCGTCTTCGGCTTGCTCACGTTGCTCCGGCCCGCTTCGTCCATCGCCGCGATCGTCATTCTCTTCGGGGCCTACGCGCTGGTCGACGGGGCATTCCTCCTCGGCTTCGCGTTTCGCCACGAAGGACCGAAGGCGCAATACGTCGTCGCGGGGCTACTGGGCCTCGTCGCCGGCGCAGTCACCTTCATGTTCCCGGGGCTGACTGCGATCTCGCTCTACATCCTCATCGGGGCCTGGGCGATGAGCGCGGGTATCGCGGAGATCGTCATCGCGATCTCCATGCGAAAGGAAGCGGTGAACGTGGGCGGACTGACGCTGGCCGGCGTGCTCTCGCTCGCCTGTGGCGTCGCGCTGCTCGCCCTACCGATGGCGGGTGTCATCGCACTCCTCGGCCTTGTCGCCGCCTACGCAATCGTCAATGGAGTCTTCCTCGTCGGCGCGGGGTTCCGCATCCACAACCTCACCCGACCGCTCTCCGCGCCGCAAGGGTAGTCCGCTGCCCCACCCCGCCGCGCTCCGCGCGTCGACCCTCCCCAAATCCGCCGCCTCAAACCGCGGCGTCAGGGGAGGGTGAGACAAGGTCGCGCCGGCGTGTTGTCGCGGCGTGTCCGTCTTTTGAAGCGCAGAGTGCGACTCCGGGCCGGTCCAGGTTCGTCCCGATGGTAACTCGTGCGCGTTGGCCGTCGCGAATCGGTCACGGGGCGCGTGAGGGTCGCTTTCCGCGGCTCGGATTTTCGCCCTCGATTTCGAGGGGTGTGGAAGACCATCGTAGATACTTCGATGCATCGAAGTATCGCCAACGCGAGCTCCGGATGGACCGGCGCCCGATCGGACATTTCAGGAGATTTGAAGTGCAGAGTGCGTGTGCGCAACGGCGTCTAGGTTCGATTGGCGAAGACCGCGTACGGCGCCTTCAGTACGCCACGCGACCGGGAAGGGCCCCGGTCGCTGCCACTCCTCGATCAGTCTTGCAAGGCCAGATCGCGATCCGCCAATGAAGCGCGAGTGAGAATACCGGCGAGCCCGGCGCGGGTCGTTAGCAGTGCGCGAGGGTCGCGTGGCACGACGAGCGAATCACTAGAAATCCCCCCGCGTGCTCGAGCCAAGCGGACCTAGACGCCTAGTTCCAGCAATGCCGCGGCGGGATTGCATCATTCAACGCGTAGTTTCCGACGAGGTGGTACTTCCAGCGGACGGGGTCGTGCAGGGTGTGCGTTCGCGCGTTGCGCCAGTGACGATCGAGGTTGTACTCGGCGAGCGTCGATTGCGTGCCGGCGAGCTCGAAGAGCTTCGATGACGCCGCGAGTGCGACCTCGGTCGTGAGCACTTTCGCTTCCGCGACGGCGACGGAGGCGCGGGCGAGATCGTCGTCGGTGAGCGTCGGCGGGAGCGCGTCGAGGACCTTGCCGGCTTTTTCGAGGAGCGCTTCGGCGGCGTGGAGGCGAATCGTGAGATCGCCGACGTCGCGAATGGTGTGGGGATCCTCGCTCGCGCGGACGAGCCCGCTATCCGGCCACGGCCGCGAACGGGTGCGCACGAAGCGCACCGTGTCGGCGAGTGCGGCGCGCGCAATGCCGGCGTCGACGCCGGCCTGGATGATCTGCGCCACGGGACCGGTTCGCGTCGGGCGATCGAACGCGCGGTGCGCGAAGATCACCTGCTCTTTCGGAATGTGCACGCCTTCGGCGACGACCGACCCGCTCGCCGTCGTGCGCTGACCGAAGCCGGACCAATCGTCGATGACGGTGAGGCCCGGCGTTCCTTGACGCACGAACGCGAGGACGGCCTGGTCTTTTTCGTCGAGCGCAAGCACCGGCACCCAGTGCGCGAAGAGGGCGCCCGTCGAATAGAACTTCCGCCCGTTGACGCCGTAGCCGGCCCCGTCGGGGATCGCTCGCGCGGTGATCTCGAGGATGTCCTTGGTGCCGCGCTCGGAGAACGCGTTGCCGAATCGCTTCCCCGAAAGCACTTCGCCGTACCAGAAGCGCTTCTCTGCGTCGGTGCCGGTCTGCTCGATGATGTCGACGCAGCCGAAGTGATTTTGCGGCAATTGTCCGAGGGACGGATCTGCGGACGAAATGATTGCTACCACTTCGGCGAGCGTCGCGAACGAGACGCCGGGGCCGCCGTACGCCTTGGGGACGGTGATCGTCCACAAACCGCTCCGCGAAAATTCGTCGATTTCCGTCCACGGAAGCCGCCGATCGCGATCGCGCGCGGCGGCTTCTTCGGCGAACCGCACGGCGAGTCGTTCCGCGACGGCGACGGCGTGGGCGTCATCGACGATGCGGTCGGCGGTGGCGTCGAAAGAGATGCGGGCTCGGGCGTCACGTAGTGCCTTGGTCATGGGCGTCCGTTTGCCTCAGCTCTTCGTGCAATCGCGCGGGGTGATTCCTTTTTCCTTCGCGTACGCTTGCGCCTTCTTGTCGATGAGCGGACGGAGAAGCGCGCGATCGGCCTTCACCCAGTCGCTGATCGTCTTCCAGTGTTCGCCATCCCACTGCTGGATGCGCGCGGCCCCGCCGCCTTCGTGATCCGTGCAAGAGAGCGCGAGCGGCTGGAGCAACCCCTCGGCACCGAGCTCTTTCACGCGCGCGGCATCGACGTTCACGTGCTCGAGCCCCCAGGCCCCCTCTTCGCCGTTCAGCGGGCGATGACCGAAGTGCGCTTGCGCGGCGCGGATCGCCTCGACCGTGACGATCGCCATGATGACGCCCGAGTTGTAATAGACGCTCCCGAAGCTCTTCGGATCCTTCAGGTTGCTCTTGCCCTTGTCGAGCACGGCGGCCTTGATGCGCTGGTGGAGCGCGAAGTCCGTCCCCGCGGGGTACGTCGTGATCGACAAGTAACCCTTCGCGGCCGCTGCCGCCGGAATGACGTCCTCTTCCGAGCTCGACCACACGTCGCCCACGATGTGGTCGGCGGGATAGCCGACGCGCGCGGCCGTCTTGATCGCGACGGGAGTCATGACGCCCCAGCCGCGGAGAAATACCCAGTCCGGTTTGATGCGGCTGACCTCGGTCCATTGCGCCGACTGCTCGTTGCCGGGATGAGCGAGCGGGATCTGGACGTTCTCGAAGCCGTACTTTTGCGCGAGGAGCGCGAGCGGGTCGAGTGTTTCGCGGCCGTACGCGGAGTCGTGATAGAGGGTCGCGATCTTCTTCCCCTTGAGCTTGTCGAGACCGCCTTCGCGTTCGGCGACGTAGTTGATGAAGACGGATGCTTCGCTGTAGAAGGTGAGCATCACCGGGAAGTTGTAGGGAAACACCGAGCCGTCGGTCGCTTCGGTGCGGCCGTAGTCGAGCGTCACGAGGGGGATCTTGTCGTTCGCGGCCTTGTCGCTCAGCGCGTACGCGGCCGGGGCGCCCATCGGGTTGTAGACGGCGATGCTCTTCCCGTATTTGCCGGAGCGGAAACGTTCGTAGCACTCGACGCCGCGCTCCGCGGTCCACTCGGTTTCGCATTCCTCGTAGACGAGCTTCACGCCGTTCACGCCGCCTTCGGACTCGTTCACGTACGTGAGGTAGTCGATGAAGCCGCCCCATACCGGGATGCCGCTCGAAGCGTACGCACCGACGCGGAACGTCGGGAGCGGAATGAACTGAACGGCGTTTTCGGTCGGTGACGCGCTCGCCTTGTTCAACGTCGCGGCGGCGGCGACGGGATCGGTCGCGGAAGCGTTGCCGTCGCCGCTCGATCGGCGAGAGCAAGCCGGGTTGCTCGCGGCCAAGAGCAGCGCGACCAAAATGCCTTTTCCGAAGGCCTCGCGGCCCAACAAATTCTTCCTGATCATGATTCGATGACTCCTCGCGTGCGACGACGCGCTCGGTCTCTAACGACAGCCGTCGCGGGTCGAACGCACCCAGGCGCGTCGCGCGGCGTCGAACGAGTCGACGGTGCGTCGCGGCGAAATTTCGACTGTTGTCATGGTGCTATTTGCCGGCGGCATGTGCGCTCTCGGAAAAGCGCGACGTCGCGGGCACCTGAGTGAACGCGCGCCGATATTTCGCGGCGGGGTGCCGATCGAGGAGCCGCGCGTGCGCGGGGCCGTACAACTTTTGCCGTAGCGTGCCGGGCTGATAGTCGCGCTGCACGAGCCCGCGCCGTTCGAGCACGGGGACCACGCCGTCGACGAAATCGACGAAGCTTCCGGGCGTCGTCGCGTACGCGAGGTTGAAACCGTCGACCCCGGCCCCCATCCAGCGTTCGAGGTCGTCTGCGACTTGCTCGGGAGAGCCGACGATCACTGGGCCCGCGCCGCCGATGCCGACGTATTTTGCGAGATCGCGGAGCGTCCAGGAGCGAGTCGGATCGGCGTCGGTGAATCCGTGGACCAACGTCCGCACGGCGTTCGTCTCGATGTATTCGAGCTTCTGGTCCGGCTTGAATTGGCCGAAGTCGATCCCGGTCCAGCCCGAGAGCAGCGCCATGCTCGCGTCGTAGCTGATGCTATCGAGGAGCGACGCGTACTTCTTTCGCGCTTCCTCTTCGGTGCCGCCGGTGATCACCTTGACGTAGGTGAGGAACTTGACGTCGTCGGGGTGGCGGCCGAAAGCGCGCGCCTTGTCGCGGGTATCGGTGACGTATTGCGCGACGACGCCAGGGTTCGGTCCGAGCACGAACACGCACTCGGCGTGCTGCGCCGCGAAGGTGCGGCCGCGCGGAGACGAGCCGGCCTGGTAGAGCACCGGCGTGCGCTGCGGCGATGGCTCGGCGAGATGAACGCCGTGGATCTGGAAATGCTCTCCGTCGAAGTCGACCGGGTGCACCTTCGCCGGGTCCGCGTAAATGCCGCGGCGCCGATCCTTGACGACCGCGCCTTCTTCCCAGCTCGACTCCCAGAGCCGATAGCAAACTTCGAGATACTCGTCGGCGATCGCGTAGCGGCTGTCGTGCTCGGGGAGCGCGCTTCTTCCGAAGTTTCGCGCGCCGCTCTCGAGGTACCCGGTCACGATGTTCCAGGCGACTCGGCCTTTCGTGAGGTGATCGAGCGTCGACACCGTGCGGGAGAACGCGAAGGGGTGGTTATAGAGCACGGAGCTGGTCCACGCGAAGCCGAGGTGCTCGGTCGCGTGCGCCATCGCAGGGATGAGCGCGACCGGATCGTTCACCGGGATCTGCGCGGCGCTCGACACCGCGGCTTCACGATTGCCGTGGAAGACGTCGTAGACGCCGGTGACGTCGGCCAGGAACAGCGCGTCGAAGTGACCCTTCTCGAGCACCTTCGCGAGCGACACCCAGGTCTCGAGATCCGTGTAGCGCTCCATGTCGTTGCCCGGCAACACCCAGAGACCGGGCGACTGATGCACGACGCAGTTCATGTGGAACGCGTTGAGAATGATTCGCTTGGGCATGTTCGTCCGATTGCGGCTCAGGGAGAGAGCTCGACGCCGTTCCCCTCGTAGTGATCGGTGCGCTTCCGAGCCCGCGCCTTCTGCACGAGCGGGATCACCGTGCGTCCGAATTTCGGAAGCTCGTCTTGGTAGTGCAGGAACGCCGTCAGGATCAGGTCGACGCCGACCTCGTGATACTGCCGGATCCGATCGGCGATGAGTTCCGGCGGACCCATGAGCCGCGTCTTGAAGCCGTCGTTGGGTTGCACGAGGTTCGCGTAGTCGGAGTTCGCCCACATGCCGATCTTGTCGGCGGTGGACGCGCCGGCTTGCTTCACTTGCTCGCCGAACGCCTTGACGACCTCGGGGTCGGCGCTCTTCACGATCTCCTCGAGCTGGGCGAGGGCCTCGGCTTCGGTGTCGCGCTGGATGACGAAGCCGTTCAAGCCGAACTTCACGCGGCGTCCGTGACGGCGGGCGATCGCCGACACTTCGTCGATCTGTTCTTTCACCTTCTCGACGGAGTTGCCGTTCATGAAATACCAGTCGGAATATTTGCCGGCCATCTGGCGCGCGGCCTTCGAGTTGCCGCCTTGAAATATTTCCGGGTAGGGCTTGCTGATCGGACGCGGAACGAGCCAGGCGTCGTTGATGCGGAAAAAATCGCCCTTGAAGGTGAAGCGCTCTTGGGTCCACAGGCCCTTCAGCACCTGAATGAATTCTTCCGATTGCCGGTAACGTTCGTCGTGCTCGAGCCACGGCACGCCGAAGGCCTGGTACTCGCCCTTGAACCAGCCGGAGAGAATGTTGATCGCGAAGCGCCCGCCCGAGTACACGTCGAGCGTCGCGCCTTGCTTCGCGATCATCGCCGGATGCCAGAGTCCGGTGTGAACGGCGGTGATCAACTTGATGCGCTTGGTCTGCGTCGCGAGCACGGAGGTGCAGACGGTCGGCTCCTGCTGAAACTCCCAGCCGTGGCTTGCGATGAATCGCGCGGGGGCGAGGCCGTAGTCGTAACCGAGCGTCTCCGCGACCGCGGCCATCTGCGCGTTCCAGCCGAGCGTCCAATCCGTTCGCTGCGGCAAGCTGCTGATGACCATCCCGCCGCTGCCGAGCGGCATCCAATAACCGAATTGAACGTCCATGCGAGTCACTCCGAGCGCGACGATGCGACGTCGCTCTCGACGGTCGCTCTACGCAAGCGGCGTGCCGCGTTCGTCTCGTGCGAAGGTGGGAATTGGACGAGGCACGCGGTGGAATTCGGGCGCGGTTTTCCGCGCCGGAACTCGCCGTCATGCTGCGTGGGCAACACGCGCTCAACATTGCGTGCACGGCGGGCAACAGACGGCGTGCTCACAGAACGACCTGACGCCTCCTGAGGAACTCTCCCCGGACGCCGCGGCCCGGGGCGGCGGCCTTGGGGAGGGTCGACGCGCGAAGCGCGGCGGGGTGGGGCAACCCTCGCGACCCTCGCGTCTTGCAGCAACCCGAGTGCCGCGAAAACTCAGGGCCTTCTGACTCC
>Ga0265320_10000134_pt1 | contig 63576 bp, 54 predicted proteins | sample 4827metaG_FD_202087 | JGI IMG/M metagenome (GOLD analysis project Ga0265320, IMG submission 202087) | Rhizosphere microbial communities from Carex aquatilis grown in University of Washington, Seatle, WA, United States - 4-8-27 metaG | ecosystem: Host-associated > Plants > Roots > Rhizosphere >...
CAATGTCGCCGCTGCATCCGTCGACAACTCCCAAACCCCGGCGGATTTGAAGGCGGCCGTGGCCGACCTGATTCAAGTCATCGATGCCAAGGACATGACCGCGTTCGTGCAAAATTACTTTGCCCCCACCATGGTCGAGACGGCGATGGCCTCGGCCAATTCGCGTTTGCCGGCGGATGCCACCCCCGAAATGCGGGCCAAGGTGGAACAGATACTCCAGCAGCAGATGCCGCAATTGATTCAGCAAATGACCCTGCAACTGACGCAGAATCCCGCCGCCCAGCAACAATTTGAAAAAATGGCGGAGGCCCTTAAAAATATCCAAAATAACGCCCCGGTCATGAATGCCGCCGGCGACCAGGCGACCTATAAACTGGAAAGTCCCGAGGGGGCCGACCTGCCGCCTTCCCTCATCATGGTGCGCCGCGATGGCAAGTGGGTGATGGACATGATGAGCATGGTGAAGAGCAGGGCGACCCAGACTCCGTGAGGGCCGGCCCGGGCGCGACATGGTCAAATTGGGCTTTCGCGGGGCGCGGAGGTTGATACAGTGGGGCCACCCCATACCCCATGAACCCGCCCGCTTCCCCCCGCACTCCCGCGCTCGAAACCCGCCGCCGCTTCCTCCAGAAATCCGCCCTGGCCTCCGCCGCGCTCGCCAGCGCGAAGCTCGTCAGCTTCGGCGCAGTGGGCACTCCTCCGCCGGCGGCCACAGGCGCCGGCGACCCCGCTCTCGCCAAGCTCCCCTGGTATCGCCGCGCTGTGCGCTGGGGCCAGACGAACATCGCCGAGCTTGATATCACGCGCTATGATATTCCCTGGTGGCGTGAACAGTGGAAGCGCACCGCCGTGCAGGGCCTCGTCATCAACGCCGGCGGCATCGTCGCCTATTACCCGACCCAGATTCCCTACCATCACCGCTCGGAGTATTTGGGTGATCGCGATTTGTTCGGCGATTTGACCAAGGCCGCCCATGCCGATGGCATCGCCGTTTTTGCGCGCATGGACTCCAACGGCGCCGACGCCGAATGCTACCGCGCGCATCCTGACTGGTTTTGCGTGAATGCGGCGGGTCGGCCCGAGCAATCGCGCGGCCTCTACGTGCCCTGCGTCAACGGCCCTTATTATCGCGAGCACATTCCCGCCATCCTGCGCGAAATCATCCAGCTCTACCATCCCGAGGGTTTCACCGACAATAGTTGGAGCGGCTTGCCGCGCACCAGTTTTTGTTTTTGCGCGAATTGCCAGCGCCTGTTCGCCGCGTATCAAGGCGGCACCATTCCCACCGCCGTCAATTGGAACGACGCCAATTACCGCAACTGGATCGTGTGGAATTACGCCAACCGCCTGGAAATCTGGGACCTCTACAACAAGGTCACCCAGGACGCTGGCGGCCCGGACTGCATTTGGATCGGCATGAACGGCGGTTCAGTCACGTCCGAGTCCGGCGATTTTCGCGACGTGAAAGAAATCTGCCGCCGCGCGCCGATGCTCATGCTAGACGACCAGCGGCGCGACAACGCCACCGGATTCCAGCGCAACGGCGAAGTCGGCAAGCTCATCCACTGCGTCCTGGGCTGGGACAAGGTCGCGCCCGAAAGCATGGCACTTTACATGGCCGGTGCCCCGCAATTTCGTCACACCGCGAAGCCGGAGCCCGAAGTGCGCCTGTGGATGATCGAGGGTTTTGCCGGCGGCATCCAACCATGGTGGCACCAGATCGGCGCGTACGTCGATGACCGCCGCGCCTACCACACCGCCGAGCCCCTGATGCAGTGGCAGAAAACCAACGAGCAATTTCTTGGGAATCGCCAGCCCATCGCTTCCGCCGCCGTGCTGTGGACGCAGCGCAACACCGATTTTTTTGGCCGCAACAATCCCGAGCTCGCGGTGGATCTCCCCGCGCGCGGTTTCATGCAGGCCCTGGTGCGCGCCCGCATTCCCTACCTGCCGGTGCACGCCGATTATTTCGAGCGCGATGACGCGCTGTACAAATTCAAGGTCGTCGTGCTGCCCAACCTCGGCGCGATGTCGGACGACCAAGTCGCTGCCGTGCGCCGGTTTGTGCAGCGGGGCGGCGGCCTCGTGGCCACCGGCGCGAGCAGCTTGTGCGATGAATGGGGCGACCCGCGCGCCGATTTCGCCCTCGCGGATTTATTTGGCGCGCATCTCGCCGGCGCCAACGGTCTCGCCAACGAAGCCAACCGCAGCCGCTGGGCTAGCCAGACGGACCACAGCTACCTGCGCCTGTTTCCCGAGTGGCGCGCAAAAATGTTTGGCCCGCACGCGGCCGGCGAGCCGCCCGCCACGGGCGAACGCCATCCGGTTTTGCGCGGTTTCGAAGAAACCGACATTCTCGCCTACGGCGGCAATCTCGAAGCGCTCCGTGTCGACCCCTCCGCGAAAGTTCTGCTCACCTACGTTCCGCCGTACCCGACGCAGCCGCCGGAATTTGTTTACACCACGACGCCGAATACCGACATCCCCGGCCTCATCGTTAATGAACCGGCGGGCGGCGGGCGCGTGGCCTATCTACCTGCGGATATCGACCGGCGTTATGCGCGCGACAATTTTCCCGACCAGGGCATGTTGCTGGCGAACCTCGTGCGCTGGACGGCGCAAGACCAGGTGCCGCTCACGGTCGAAGGCCCCGGGTGGATTGACTGCCATTATTATCAGCAGCCCGGCCGCGCGATATTGCATTTGGTGAACCTCACGAACACCAACGCCTGGCGCGCGCCGGTGGACGAATTGATTCCCGTCGGCCCGATCCGCGTGCGCCTGCGCCTGCCCGAAGGCGTGCCTGCGCGCAACCTGCGCCTGCTCGTGAATACCGACCATTCACCCGTGCTCACCGCCGACAACGGCTGGGTGCGCTTCGAACTCCCCTCCATCCTCGACCACGAGGTCGTGGTGATAGGCTAACTCAGTCGAAATAAAAAATGCCTACTTTCGCCGCACATGGCGGATGGTTTCGTACAGGAGCCAGAAACCAAAGAAAGTCGCCAGGACAAAGCCAAGGTTGCTGAACACGTAGAGGAGGCTGCCCGGCTCGACCCGGGACACGGTGATCGAAGATGAAAGCAGGAGGGCGGCGATGATAATGGCCAGCACGAGCCGGTTCACGCCGCTCTCAAAGCTGGTGCGGATATCGTCCAGCCCGCGGTGCACGAAATTAATCGTCCCTTCGCCTTCCTCGAAATTGTGCAGCAGCCGTTGCAGCGTGCCGGGAATGTCGCCCACGTGCCGGAAGGCCGCGCGCAAATCCCAGTACGCAAGGCTCGCGAGGGTTTTGGGATGCCAGCGCTCGACGCTGAGCTTGCGCAGATACGGTTCCGAAATGGAGCGGATATCAAACGTGGGGTCGAAAGTTTTGCCGGCTTCCTCAATGGCAATGACCGCCTTGGCCAGCAGGGCATAGTCGCGCGCCAGTTGAATGCCGTTCGTGCCGAAAACGTAGAGCAAATCGATGATGACGCGCCCGACGGCCTCGCTGCCGGCATCGAAGCGCTGATACCTGCGCAGCACGAAGCTCACGTCTTTCTCGAGACGTGTGTTGTCGATGCGCCGCTTGGTAAGCGCATTTGCCAGCGTCACTTGCACGACGCGCTCGGGATTCTGGCTGGCGACGGCGGAGAAAAGGTCGGCCAGGAAATAGCGCATGTGGCGCGTCAGTTGGCCGGCGAGGCCCCAGTCAATGAAGCACAGCCGGCCGTCGGGCGTGACGAGCAGGTTGCCGGTGTGCGGGTCGGCGTGAAAAAATCCGGCGATGATGGCTTGGTGAAAAACCGACCGGCCGCCGATGCGTGCCATCTCGGCGCGGACTTCCGGCGCCAGGTCACCCATGCCGGGCGCGGTGCCTTCGACCCACTCCAGCACCAGGAGCCGGCGCGAGGTGAATTGCTCGAAGACCTGCGGCGCAAAGACCTCTTTCGGCGAGGGATTGATGGTGTTGAAATAAGTCGAGTTGCGCGCTTCGATGGTGAAATCCAGTTCGCGCATAATGCCCTCGCCGGCCTCGGCCACCACTTCCGGGAGATTATACGGACGCAGATCGGGCAGGTGGTCGTGCATTTTCTGCGCAAACCAGGTGATGAAACCGAGGTCGGTTTTGATCTCCTTGCGGATGCCCGGACGCTGGAGCTTGATGGCGACGCTCTCGCCGGATTTCAGTTTGGCCCGATAAACCTGTGCGATGGAGCCCGCGGCCACGGGCGTCGAATTGAATTCCGTGAAATTGTCCTCGATGGCGCCCTCGAGTTCGCGCTCCAGCACGGGCCGCATGGCTTCCCACGGCTCGGGCTTGACCTGGTTGCGCAGCTTTTTCAGCTCGTCAATCAACGGCTGCGGCAGCACGTCCGGCCGCGCGCTGAGCACCTGGGCGAATTTGACGTAAATCGGCCCAAGTTCCTCCGCCGTCACACGGATGCGCTGCCAGAGGTTGAGGCGTTCCGGGCGCGGCGGCACAAACCGCGAGATCCACGAGGACGGCGCCTCGATTTGCTCGAGCAGTTCGAGAAAGCCGTTCCGAATCAGGACCGTGGTAATTTCCTTGGCCCGGACGACGTTGGTGATGACGTGAAAGGGATTCAAAAGAGGGAGGCTGGCGCCTAACCCCCAACGTTGAACATTGAGCATTCAACATTCAATATTGAACATACAAAATCCACCTCCGGCCTTCCCCGCCGAAAAGCCACGGTGGCTGGGGCGAGGGGCGCGGCGGCGGAAGCTTGGAGCCTGGCCTAGTGCTTGTGCTCGTTGTGTTTCGCTTCCAGCGCGTGCACGCGTTTGGCCAGGGCGTCGAGCTCCTGCCGCGTCGCGAAATTGGACTTCTTGAGCATGTCGTCGAAACGCTGGCCGAGATCGTTCTTGGCGCTTTCAAATTCCTGCTTCCCGTCTTCGACGATGCGTTCGGCGAGCGACTTGGCTTCATGCGCGGAGAGGCGGCCCTTCTCGACGTACTCGCCGAGCATGCCCTCGATTTTTTCCTTGGTGGTGACGGTCGCGCCGATGCCGGCCAAAACGGTTTTTTTGATGAGATCGATCATGGTGGTAATGGGTTGATGTCCTAAAAATAACCACCTGGGTCGATATTGGAAAGGTCAATCAGGCCCGGAAAAGTGGGGTATTTCCAGTACGCCGGCGGGTGAAGGCGGCCGGCTTAAATCAATTTCGGCACCAAGTACCAGGCGAGAATCCACGCGCCGAGCGGGCGCTGCCGGTTTGGGCTGTCCGCGCGCTCCAAATGCAGGAGCCCGCACTTTTTGAAATCAATCAGGATGGGATGCGTGGCGCCGCTGAGCAGGCAGGAGGCGAGCGCCTCGAAATGCGGATTGTGGCCCACGACGAGGACGGACTTGCGCGCGCAGGCGAGGCGGAGCGCCATCGAGCGCGGGTCGTCCTCGGGCAGGAGGCCCGGGGCGTCCAGCACCGGCGCGTCGAATTTTAGATATTTGCGAAACAGCTCGGCCGTCTGCACGGCGCGCACCAGCGGGCTGTGCCACACCTCGCGAATGTCGAGTTCCACATCGTGCTTGAGCAAATACGTCGCGAGCGCGCTGACCTGCCGTTCGCCCTTGTGCGTCAGGCGCCGGTTGTTGTCCGGTTCGCCCGGCTCGGCTTCCGCGTGGCGGAGGAGGTATAAATTCACGGGCCGCCACTGTGACCGCTTGGCCGGCGAAAGGCAATGGCGCGTTCACCAAAGCCGTGTGACTTATTCGTAACGCAAGGTCTTGCCGGGGTCCAGCCGCGCCGCTGCAGCACCGAATAGGTGGGTGGTGCGGCCCTTTGCCTGCGGGCGCAATTCGGCCCCGTGATTTGGAGTTGCCAAGGTGGTTTTGGTTGCCCATATTGGCCCGTTTAACACCTGTAAGCCATGGCCCAAGAACTCATTTGTCTCGAATGCTCCGAGGCGCGCAAGGAGGGGAAACCCCCGTCGCGCTACTTTTCCACGCGCAATAAGAAGACCAAGCAGGAAAAGGTCGAACGCACGAAGTATAACCGCTTCCTGCGCCGCCACACCCTGCACAAAGAAGTGAAGCTCTAAGGGCGGGCAGAAAGGGAAAGAAGGACGGCCTCTGCTCACGCGCAGGCGAATTATCCCAGACCTGGGGGCTGTCGCTCCTCGTTGGGGTATCATCTTTGGATTGGTCGCAGTTGCATGGTCGACCGCAACAAAGGCGTTGCCATGGGGAGAATGGTGGGGCACGCTTTTGGTGTCCATCTACCCCCATGAAAAACCCCCTCTCCCGCCGTTCTTTCCTCAAAAATTCCGCCGTGGCTGCGGGTGCCGGACTGACCGCGCCGCTCTGGTCTTCCTCCGCCCGGGCTGCTGCCGCGCCGGTCGCGGACGCCGCACCGGCTGTTGCGCCGCATAAATTGGTCCCGGGCCCGTTTCAGCCCACTTGGGATTCGCTCAAGCAGAATTACACCTGCCCCGAATGGTATCGCGACGCCAAGTTCGGCATGTGGGCGCACTGGACGGCTCAATGCTTGCCCGAGCGGGGCGACTGGTATGCGCGCCGCATGTATGTCCAGGGCGAGGCCGATTACGATTACCACGTCAAGACCTATGGCCATCCGTCCAAGGTTGGTTTCATGGAAATCGACAATATGTGGAAAGCGGAAAAATGGGACCCGGAACGGTTGATCACGCTCTATAAAAACGCCGGGGCGAAATACTTTTTCTCGATGGGCGCCCACCATGATAACTTGGACATGTACGATTCCAAGTATCACGGTTGGAACTCCGTCCGGGTGGGGCCGAAGAAGGACATCGTCGGCACCTGGGCCAAAATCGTGCGCGCGAATGGCCTGCGCTTCGGGGTGAGCAATCACAATTCGTGGGCGCCCCGCTGGTTGCAGCCCGCCTATGGTTACGACGGCGAAGGCCCGCTCGCGGGCGTGCGTTACGACGCCTACACCCTCACCAAGGCCGACGGCAAGGGCAAGTGGTGGGATGGCCTCGATCCCCAGGACCTTTACACCGGCCGCTCCGTCGTCATGCCCGATGGCATTACCAGCGCCCAAGCCGTGCGCGATTGGGTGAACAAGAACACCAGCCTCGGCGCGAGCAATCCCATGCCCGTCGCCAGCTTCTGCGAGAACTGGTTCCTGCGCTGCCAGGACTTGGTGGACAAGTATCAGCCGGACGTCCTCTATTTTGACACGAATGAACTGCCGCTCGGCCAGGCCGGCCTCGACCTCATCGCGAATTTCTACAACCTCAGCGCCGCGGCTCACGGGGGCAAGGTGGAGGTCGTCGTCAACGGCAAGCACATCAAGGCTGATCACATTCCCGCCTTCGTCGAGGACATCGAACGCGGCACCGCCAATGCCATCCGCCCCGACCCGTGGCAGACGGACACCTGTATCGGCGACTGGCACTACAGCCGCCCGGTGTACGACCGCAATGGCTATAAAACGGTCGCGCAAGTGGTGTGCGCCCTCGCGGATGTCGTCAGCAAAAACGGCAACCTCATGCTGAACATTCCTCTGCGTGGGGACGGTTCGATTGACGACAAGGAAGAGGCTTTTATCGCCGGTCTGACGGCGTGGATGAAGGTCAACAGCGAGGGTATTTTCGCGTCCCGGCCGTGGACGATTTACGGTGAGGGCCCGACGCGCCTTTCCGGTCGGGAATCGAATACGGCGTACACTGCTGAAGACGTGCGCTTTACGACCAAGGGCAAAACCCTCTACGCATACGTGCTTGCCTGGCCGGCGACTGGCAGTGCGGTGGTCAAAAGCCTCGGCCTCGACTCGCCGCAAATCGCCGGACGCAAAGTCACCGGAGTTTCGCTCCTCGGCTACGACGGCAAGCTCTCTTGGACGCAAGGTTCTGACGCTCTCGTGGTCAAACTGCCCGAGAAAGCTCCCACCGAATCAGCCACCACGTTGCGCATCGAGGGCGTGATCGTCTAGGCGGGCGCGTAGGCACTCTCGCGCATGTCCAAGGCCCGGAAACGCCTCCTCCTCGCGCTAGGCGCGGTCGCCCTGGCCGTGATGCTGGCCGAGGTTGGCCTGCGGCTCTTTTTGCCGTTGTCGATTCAGCGCGAACGCTACCAGCGCACGCGCAACGTCTATCAATACGACGAGGGCAACGTGCAATTTGATGCCGGCCTGGGTTTTTTCAACACGCCCAACCGCACGACGACGTTTTCCAACGCCGAATTTTCGACGACGGTCACGACGAATTCCGCCGGCTTCCGCGATGATGAAGCGTCGCTCCAGCAGCCCGATATTCTGCTGCTCGGCGATTCCCTCGCGTTTGGCTGGGGCGTGGAAAAGCCGGAGACCGCCGAGGCGCAGTTGGAAAAGCTGCTGCGCGTGCGCGTGCTGAACCTGGGCGTGGCGGGTTACGGCACCATCCAGGAAGCCATTCTTTTCGGGCGCTGGCTGGCGCTCCATCCGGAGGATAAACAGACGCGCCTGGCGATTTTTCTCTTCTATCGCAACGACCTCAACGAAAACGTGCAGCCGTATTTTGCGCTCTATCCCAACCTTTTTGTCTCCGCGAACCAAGTCGTGACTTCAGGCGCCGCCGCCGTGGACTTTCAGGCCTGGCTGGCGGCCTGCCGGGCGGAAATGACCCGCGGCCCGGCGCGGTACTCGTACGTCGCCGATTATGCGCTGGGCGCCTGGCGCAAACTCGCGGGGGCCGCGCCCGTCCCCTCGATCACGCCGGTCATGGACGGCTTCACGCGGGTGGAGGATCCGGTGCCGGCGTTCCAACTCATCACGTCGAATATAAAAAGCGTGGCGGAGCAGCATGGCGTGCGCGTATTATTCGCGTATATTCCGTCCCTCACCGCCCTCGAACAGCACGACGACGACCGGGTGGAGACGTTTGTCCGGGAAACCTGCGTGGCCCAGGGCTTTGCCTATACTGATTTACACTCGGTTTTAACTACGGAGGATTATTACCGCCTCGACGACCATCTCCGCCCCGGCGGCCAGGAAAAAGTCGCCCGGCAGTTGCAAAAGGTCATTGAGGATAAAGACCTCCTTGCGCCCCGCCAGTCCGCCCCACGTTCCACGGTTCCGTGAGGGTGGCATGATCGCGACTTCCTGTCCCTAAGCAATTTCCCTAGCGAGATTCAGGCGCGGCACCACTAGGCATTTTTCTCAGACTGAGTATGCTGGGGTGCACATGAATGCCCCCACTGATACCCTCCGTGATTGGATGCCATCCGTGCCGCGGGCGCGCGATTTTTTGCCGTGGAATGTGGTTGTCGTTTACAACGATATGCACGCCGTCCTCCGCGCGGCGCAGTTGATTGAGCAGTTTGGCCGCAAGTATGGCCGGCGGTTACATCAAAAAATCCGCCCCGCGCCCGTCAGTTATCTCGGCGACGCCGGGTATTTCGAACGCCTGTTATTCGAAGCGCAAACCGCTGACCTGATTGTTGTTTCCTTCAGCGGGACCGGAGAATTGCCCGGGATGCTCAAACGGTGGATTGAGCAGTGCGCGGCGCAGAAGCAGGGCGGCCACGCGACCGTAGTCGCCCTGCTCGGCTCATCCGACCAGGCGGAGCCCATGAATTCCGCCCGCTATCAATTCATGCGGGAAGCGGCGCGCAATGGCGGTCTCGACTTTTTTGCCCCTGCGGTCGTCGGGGAGGACGAGGAAGAGGTCTATGACGAGCCCGTTTTGCGCCAATGGGAGGGGGTCGGCTAGACGCCGCCGACTCCGCCTCGGGGCGCGTTTACTTTGCCTGCTAAAATCTAAATTAAAATTCTATGAATAAGACCTTTCCATTCCAAAGCTTGTTTGCCAGCCCGGCCGCGGTGCCCGAGGGCACGCTGAACCGGCCCGTAACCATCACGGTCGAAGGCCTCAGCCTGGCGGGCGACCTCGTGGTCCCGGGCGAGGCCACCGGCCTCGTGATTTTCGCCCGCTCCGGCGGCAGTGGCCGCTTTAGCCCGCGCAACCTCGCCATCGCAGAGGAATTGCAGGCCGCCGGCTTCGGCACCTTGTTGTTTAATTTGCTGACCCATGAGGAGGAAGCCGAGGATGCCGTCCGCCAGCATTTGCGGGGCGACGTGCCGTTGCTGACCAGCCGCCTCATGGGCGCCACCCACTGGATCCGCCGTGCGCGCGAGACACAGAATTTGGTCATCGGGTATGCCGGTTCGAGCAACGGCGCGGCAGCAGCCCTGGCCGCTGCGGCGGATCTCGGTTCGCTGGTTCGCGCGGTCGTTTGCCGGGGTGGGCGACCCGATCTGGCTCCCATCTCCCTGCCCAGCGTGCGTGCGGCCACCCTGTTCATCGTCGGGGAACACGACGAAGTCGTGCTGCGCCACAATACCGCCGCGCTCGAACAATTATTCTGTGAAAAGCACCTCGCCGTGATACCTCATGCCACGCATACCTTTGCCGAGGCTGGCGCCCTCGAGGAAGCTTCCCGTTTAACCCTGGACTGGTTCCAGCGGTATTTGCGGCCCTAAAGGATTCCGGGGCCCACTCACCCTAATTTCCCCCCGCGCAACCGTTGGTCGTGACGGTCGAATGATGCCGGCGGACGGCCCGCCATTTGTCCCGATGGTTGCGATTCCAGTCCACCAGCGCCTGCTCAAAGCCAATGTCCTTCCCGGCCTTTTCCGATTCGATCCACTTGTGGCGCAAAATCTCCTCCAGCTCGGCCTGGAATTCCTGGTAGAGGTTGGTGCGCCGAACCAGATGGCTGGCGTCCACAAGTTTCTTTTCCGCCGGCTTTTTCATATCGGGAAGAGGAGGATTGAAGCAACGATTTCGACTGGGCCTGAGGGGACTCTTTTAATCACCTACTTGTAACAAGTTTGCCTGAGCGTGACAACGCCAAACGGTCTGGGCTGTCTTGTCAAGCGAGCGTTATAATCATGCCTTATTCCCCTCGCGAGCGATGAGGATTTCGAGGAGGCGCGCGGCAATGGCCAGAAAGGCTTTGGCCGCCGGAGTTTCGGAATGGCTGAGCACCACCGGGATGCCGTGGTCGCCGCCTTCGCGCACCCGCTGGTCGAGCGGCACTTGCCCGAGCAACTCCGTCTGCAACGCCTTCGCCGCCTGCGCCCCGCCGCCCTGGCCAAAAAGGTACTGTTTCGAGCCGTCCGGATTCTCCAGATAACTCATATTTTCAGCGACGCCGAGCAGCGGCACATTGACCTTCTCGAAAAGCATCGCGCCCCGGCGGGCCACGCTCACGGCAGCCAGTTGCGGCGTGGTGACAATCACGGCGCCGTCGAGCGGAATCGTTTGCGCCAGAGAGAGTTGCGCATCGCCGGTCCCTGGCGGCAAGTCCACCACGAGCACTTCCAGCGGTCCCCACGCCACTTGGGTGGCAAACTGCTGGATAGTTTTCATGATCATCGGCCCACGCCATGCGACTGGCGTCTCCTCATCAATCAGCAAACCCATGGACATCAATCGGATACCAAAGTTTTCCACCGGCACGAGCAGGTTGCCCTCCAATTCCGGGCGAGTCTGCACGCCGAGCATCAACGGAACGGAGGGTCCATAGATATCGCAATCCATCAGCCCCACGGTTTTGGCATGGTCGCCATGGTTGAGGAGGCGGTCGAAGGCACAGGCGAGGTTTACCGCAAAAGTGCTTTTGCCGACGCCGCCTTTGCCGCTGGCCACCGCCAGACGGAAGCGGGTTTGCCGAAGCTGCGACGGCAGGGCGCTCATGTTGCCGCCACCGGCCGCCGCCGGGGTCTGTTTGGGCACGGTGACCGCGATTTCCACTTTGGCCTGGCGCACGCCCGGCACCGCCAGCAGCGCTTTTTCCACGGCTTGGTGCAACACCGCCGGCAGGTTGGCGTCTGCGGTCGTGATTTCCAAGTGCGCGGTCGCGAGACCGTCGCGCGCATCAATCGTGCGCACCAACCCGAAAGAAACGATGTCCCGGCTGAAACCGGGATATTTGACGCCGCGCAGGGCGTCTCGCAAAGATTCGACGGAAGGGTCCAAGGGCGGAAGGGAGAAAGTTGAAAAAAGCCGCCGCCATCCTCGCGCTTTTTGACGCCGGGGCGCAATGAAAATGCGCGGCGCGGCGGGAATGCGTTGCAAAATCCGCCTCTGTGGTTATAGCGTAAACAATGCGTAGACTTTCTTTTTTCCAGAATTTTTGGTCCTGCTCCGGTGGGCTCGGCCTGGCGTTTTTGGGCGGCCTTTTGAGCATGCCGGTCGTGGGGCAGGCGCAGGCCACGCCCGTCATCGTCATCACCCGCAACGGCAATGACGGCTCGATTCCGATCAGCGTCACGGGCAGCACGCCGGACTTGGAGGCGTTGATGAAGAAATGCTTTTCCCTGCACGGCGCGTTTACCGTCGTCTCAAGCGGCGCCCAATACGCACTGCGTTTTGAGGCGGTGGGCGCGAATACGGTGCGCGTTTCCGTGGACGCAAAAATTGCCGGCGGCATCAAGGTTTCGCCGCACGAGGAAACCGGCGCCAATTGGTGGGAGGCGGCTTACCGCGCGGGTGATGACGTGGTCAAGGACCTCACGAACGTACCCGGTTTTTTTGCCGGGCAGCTCGCCTTCGTCAGCAAGCGCAGTGGTTCGACGGAAATCCTCATCAGCGACCTCCTCGGCCGCCAGTACACGGCGGTGACCTCCGACAAGGCCGACGCCCGCTATCCCCACTGGTCGCCCGACGGCTTGAAAATCATTTACACTGGCTATTACAAAACAGGATTTCCTGATTTGGTGCTGATCGACCTCTCTGGCCTGCCCGCGGTCAAAAAGCGCCCCTTCGCCTCCTTCACCGGCACCAACACCGGCGGCGTGTTCAGCCCGGACGGCCGCCGCGTGGCCATGATTCTCTCCAGCTCCGGCAATGCCGAACTTTACACCTCCGACGCCGACGGCAAGAACATCAAGCGCCTGACCCAAACCAAGGGCCTGGAATCCTCGCCCACCTGGGCGCCCGACGGCTCGCGCCTCGCTGTCTCGAGCGATCCCGACGGCAAGCCGCTCCTCTACACCATTTCCGCCGCGGGCGGCAGCCTCAGCGGCATTCCCACCCGCATCAGCAATTACTGCGCGGAGCCCTCGTGGAATCCGCGCAACCCCAACCTGATCGCCTTCATGGCTGCGTCGGGGGCCGGCTTCGAAATCGAGGTGTATGACTTCAGCACGCATTCCGTCACCTCCTACGTGAGCGGTTCAGAGCCCTGCTGGACAAACGACGGGCGCCACCTGATTTACACGATTGGCTCGAATCCCGAGCAGCTCGGCGTCCTCGATACGAAAACCAAGCGCAGCACGCCCATCACGTCGAAGGGCGCCGCGCAGGCGTCGTTCGTGTATCCGGCGAAGTAAAGATTTTGGACAGAATTAACAGAAGGGCCTGAACTTTAGATTGAATTAACAGAATTTAAGAAATTTTAGATCCAGACCCAACGGGTCTTTCTGACTGGCGGGTGTTCTAACGGAGACTGTTTTTTGAAATTCTAGAAATTCTGTTAATTCTGTCAAAAATTCAGGTGACGCGGAAAATTCTGCCTAAAACTCAGGGTTTGCTTTCCAGCTTGCGCAACCAGAAGACCATCGGCTTGGGCGTTTCGGCGCCTTCGCCGATTTCCTGCCAGGTGAAAGTCGAGCGCAGTTCGGGATGTTTCGCATAGCCGCGCTTGTACCAGAATACATCGTGCGGACGGTAGCCGGGCGGCTGGCGCGGGTCGTCGGGGGCCCGTTCCACCGCGCAAAAAGCGGTCCAACGATAACCGCCGAGCGCACGGGCATGGGCTTCGCGTTCGTCAAAAAAACGGTGGCCCACACCGAGTCCGCGAAACGCAGGCAAGAGGACGGATTCGCCGAGGTAAAACACTTCCGCCGGCGTCAGGCCGTGGCGCGCAAAAGCCGCCTGCGTTTCCGCGGATTCCGCCGCCAGCGGGCAGCCGGTGGACACCCCCACCACGCGCCCGCCCGCCCGCGCCAGCACGAACACACTGGCGGGATTTTCCAGATACCGGCGCAAATAATTTTCCTCGTACGCGAGCTGCCCGTCGTAGAGGTAAGGGTATTCGCGAAACACCGCGATGCGCAAGCGCGCGACGTCCGCGACGTGCGGCGCGAGCGCCGCGCCCGTCAATCGTTCTACAGAAACTTCGGAGTTCATTTTTTCGCCGGTCGCCGCACCACCACCGTCAGTATCAAAACGAAAAGAAAAAGCACCAGATTAAACAGCGGCACCTGCAACGGCAAGGGCAGGAGATAAATGAAGCACACCGAGGGCAGCCAGATCATCCAGTTGGAAACCAACGCTGGCAGCACGAACGTGCGGTAGCCGTCCCAGCCCCAGAGTTGCGCCAGCCGCTCGCGTTGGAAGCCGGCTTCCTTCCAGAGATAGAGATAGGCCGTCACCGGCACCGCCCACAGCGGGCTCCACAGGCCGAGATCGAACAGGACTTTGGCCGCGACGGTGGTCCAGTGGGCGTCGTCGCCAAAGAGCCACGCTTGGAAGCGGTAAAAATAATTTGTTTCCAGGCCCTTGTAGGCCCAGAAGCCGAGCGCGAAGAGCCACGCGCGGGCGTCGGGCCGCGCCCGGTCGCGGCGAGCCAGCGTTTGTGCAATAAGCGGAAAGACACCGCCGAACAGGGCCGTCGACAGCAGGGGAAAGACCAACCCCAGCGAGGCCCGCCACACCGCAAAATTATCCCACGCGGCCCGCGCCGCCGGCCATCGATAGTAAGAGGCCACGATGGCCGCTCCCGCGGTCCAGACCAGCACGCCGGCCAGCAGATTTTGCCGGGCCGCGCGCAGGCCCGTGCGCCACGCGGTAAGCCAGGCTCCCGCTGTGTTCATGGACGGGCCGGCGGCGCGGGCCGGTGCGCGCCCAGGGTGCCGTAGTCAATCACGCTGTGGCTGATGCAGCCACGCAAAAGGGCCGTGTGGTCGGCGTCGTCGGCCTTTTCCTTTTCGTGCGCATCGGTGTAGCGGAAGGAAAAATGCGTCGGGCTTTCCCGCTGAAAGAGCCGGCCCAGGCGCAGTTGCCCGGGCCGTGTGCGCACCACTGGCGTCGCCGCGGTGGTGACGGAGGGAAAGTTGATATTATGCACGGTGGGGCCGTGATCGGCGTGGGTCTGCGCCAGCCTTGTGCGCACGAAATCCGCCGCCCGTTTTGCCGCGCACCGCAACGATTCCTCGAAACCGCCCGCGACTTGGCCGCGGGCGTGGCGGATTTCCTCGATCCGCGCGGCCGGCAATTGCATCGAAAATGCCAGCGCCGGCAAATCCCACAACGCGCCTTCCAGCGCGCCCGCCACCGTGCCGGAAGCGAGGAGGTACGGCAGGCTCGCATTTTCACCAAGATTGATGCCGCTGACGACCGCCGCCGGCCGCGCTTCCAGCAAATGGCCGAGGGCAATGTTCACGCAATCGGTCGGGGTGCCGTCAATCGTCCAGGCCGGGCCGCCGAATTCGGGATGGGCGGTTACCTCGACTTGACGACGGCGGCTCAATGCGCGGGAGATCCAGCTCTGTTCACCGGCCGGGGCGGCGACCACCGGCGCAAAGCCGCCCGCGCGCAAGGCCTCCACCAGCACCCGCAAAAAATGCGAATCGATGCCGTCGTCGTTGGTGACAAGGATGGTCGGGGCAGACATGAGAGGATTTACCGCAAAGGCGCAAAGAACGCAGAGAAAGCAGAAGAAAGCCACGAAAAAACACGAATGAACACCACGAAATTCGGTCGGAATTGATAAAGCCAAAAACGGACGCCTCGCTGGCCAATAAGCTGCATCTACCTTTGGATTCGAAATGAGGAAAACATTCTTAAAATCCAGTTCCGAGGTAGGGACGCCTCTCCGAGGCGTCCGCGGATAGCCCTAAAAGTGGAAAGCAACGCCATCAGCAACGCGCAGACCGAACGTCCTGCATCCATTTCTCGGGCAATGGTGAGGTGCCCTTCGTCAAGACTTTGCCATGGTCAATCTCCACTTCCATGGTCTGGTAATTCGTGACCTCAGCTTAGTCTAATTCCATACCTTGGCGACCCAAAAGGTGGTGAGAAGATTTGACGTACAGTCTTTTATTTCTTCTTCCCGGATTTCTTCACCAGTTTCAATTCCGCGAGCGTCTGGTCCAGCAGCGCGCGGGTTTCCGCGGTCACTTCCACCAGCGGCAGGCGCACTTCCGGCGACGCAATCAGCCCGGCGCGGTGCAGCGCATATTTGATGGGCGCGGGGTTCGGCTCGACAAAGAGATTCTTGAACAGCGGCAAATATTTGAGATGAATCTTCTGCGCCGCCCGCAGGTCGTTGGCCAGGGCGAGCCGCACCATCTCCACGATGGGCCGCACCGCGAGGTTCGACGCCACGCTGATGACCCCGCGCGCGCCGCAGGCGAGGAAGGGCAGGGTGAGCGAATCGTCCCCGCAGGTGATCACAAAATCATCGTCCAGTTCCCGGCGTAATTGGGATACACGGTCGCACGAGCCGCCGGATTCCTTTAGCCCGATGATGTGCGGGAAATCCCGCCGCAGGCGGACCATCGTGGAAATCCCGATCTCCACGCCGCAACGGCTGGGAATCGAGTAAAGGGTGAGGGGCTTGTCGGTGGTTTCGGCGACGGCGGCAAAGTGACGGTAGAGGCCCTCCTGACTCGGCCGATTGTAATACGGGGCCACCAGTAGGAAAGCTTTCGCACCCACGGCGAGGGCCCGGCGGGTCAGGTCAATTTGCTCGGCGGTGCTGTTCGAACCCGTGCCCGCGAGCACCGGCACACGCCCGCGCACGCGCTCGACCATGAATTCGATGACCCGGATGTGCTCCTCATAATCGAGGGTGGGCGATTCGCCCGTCGTGCCGACGGCGACGAGGCCTTGAATGCCCTCGCGCAGTTGAAAATCAATCAACCGGCCCAAACTGGCATAATCCACCGCGCCCTCGCGCAGGGGCGTGGCCAGGGCTGTGTGAACGCCGCAAAATGAGGTTGTATTCATGTCGCGACCGGCGCTACTGTAAAACGTCCGGCCAAACGCTGATTTTCGCGCAAATCCACCCGCCACTCAAGGCCAATTTTCCTGCGCTTTCGACCATTCCCCCGCGGCCTTTTATGGTTTCGCCACGCCCTCGCCCATAAATCCACTAAGTACTAAAAACTAAAACACTAAATACTAAGCACTAAAGTACTAAGCACTAGAGCACTTTTCCCCATGTCCGAAGCCATCGAAATTTTCAACAGTCTGCTCGGCTTGGCCGTCGAAAACAAGGCCAGCGACATCCACGTCAAGTCCAACAAGCATGCCTACTTGCGACTGCACGGCAACCTCGAGCCCGTCGAGATGGACCCCATCTCCGACCAGCAAATCCTGGCCTTTGTCAACGAGTCGGTCCCCGCGCAATTTTCACCCGATTGGAAGGAGAACATGCAGGTGGACTACTGCTACAGCCTTGAGGAAAAAGGCCTGGGTCGTTTTCGCGTCAACGCCTTTTACCAGCGCGGCACGCCGAGCATCGTTTTCCGCCACATCAAGGACCGTCCGCCCACCTTCGAGCAGTTGAATCACGAGGGCGAAGTGCTGAAAAAGTTGTGCGAATTTGACGACGGCATCGTGATCGTCTGCGGTGCCACCGGCTCGGGCAAAAGCTCGACCCTCGCGGCGATGCTGAATCACATCAACCAGACGTTCGACTTGCACATCGTCACGCTCGAGGACCCGATCGAGTACATGTACAAGGACGTGAAAAGCGTCTTCAACCAGCGCGAGGTGGGCATCGACACGCCGACCTTCGCCCTCGGCCTCAAAGCCGTCTTGCGCCAGGATCCGGATGTGATTCTCGTCGGCGAAATGCGTGATGCGCTCACCTTTGAGACGGCGTTGCACGCGGCGGAAACGGGGCACTTGGTGTTCGGCACCCTGCACGCGGCCAATGCGCAGCAGGCCGTGCAGCGCTTGTTCGACTTTTTTCCGCCCGAGCAGCAGATCGGCCTGCGCCGCACGGTCGCGGGCTGCCTGCGCGCCACCATCAGCCAGCGGCTTGTGCCCAAGCTCGAGGGCGGTGGACGCGTGCCCGTGTGCGAAATTTTTGTGATGGACGGCTTGGGCCGCAGCGTCATTCAGGAGGGCCAGTTTGAGAAAATCCCGTCGGTCATCGACGCCGGGGCCGACCAAGGGTCAAAGTCTTTCAACAAGGACCTCTTTCGCCTCATCAAGGCCGGTATCATCTCAAAAGCCGACGGCCTGGAAAATTCCCCGAACCCGAAGGCATTGGAGATGAACCTCAAGGGCATCTTCCTGTCCGCCGGCGGCATCGTGGGGTGAGCGTTGGGCTAACACAGCACTACAGATATTGAGTGATGTGAAGTCAATTTTTTGAAAGATAATACAAAAGGTTTGGATTAATTACTGCGTGGCGCATGGGTTCATTTACCGTCCCGGCGCGGGGGGCGCGGCGCCCTTGGTGATTGCGGCCTGCGCGGCGTGGTACTGCGGCATGAATTCTTCCAATGCCGAGACGCTCATCCCGAGATTGCGGATAAGACCGTCCTTCAGGCCGTAAATCCAGCTGTGTATGGTCAAAGGCTGGCCCCGCAGCCAGGCATCGCGCACCATCGTCGTGTGGCAGACGTTGCCCACCTGCTCGATGACGTTCAGTTCGCAAAGTCGGTCCATCCGATGTTCGGCGCCGTGCACGCTTTCGAGGCAGCCGTGATGTTTTTCGGCAACGTCCTGCACGTGCCGCAGCCAGTTATCGGCCAGGCCGATGCGGTCCTGCCGCAACGCCGTGCGCACGCCGCTGCACCCGTAATGCCCGCAGACGATGATGTGCTTCACCTTCAGCACATCGACGGCAAACTGCATCACCGACAGGCAATTCAGGTCCGTGTGCACGACCACATTCGCGATGTTGCGGTGGACGAATAATTCGCCCGGCAGCAGGTTGACAATTTCGTTGGCCGGCACGCGGCTGTCAGAGCACCCGATCCACAAATACTCAGGCGATTGCTGCCGCGAAAGTTTGGGAAAAAACTCCGGGTCTCGGGCGCGGATGGCGTCGGCCCAGGCGCGATTCTGCGAAAAGAGATGTTCCAGTGGTCCCATACTGCCGCCATCCTTGGCGTCCCGGCGGGCTTGTCGATAGGAAATTATTAGCCAACTCCAAGCCCGCCGGGCAATGACTGCTCCACGCCCGCGGCTTGCAACATTTTTTGTAAAGTCCGGCGGGCACCGGTGCCTAATGAAGGTTGAAAGCACCACTCTGCCACCCAGCGCAGCCCCAACCACCCGCACCACCCTTTTTCCCATGCCATCGCATCTGGAACAATTATTCGACGAGGTTTACCGCGATCACGTCGGCCTCATGGTCAAGACCACGCACGCCTTCGCGCTCGACCGGCAGGATCGCGAAGACCTCTTTCAGGAAATCCTCCTCGGCGTCTGGCTGGCTTTGGCGCAATTCAAGGAGCGGGCGAAGCTCTCCACCTATGTTTACCGCGTGGCCCATAGTTGTGCGCTGAATTGGAAACGCTCGCGCTCGCGCTATCAGCACAAGGTGGCGGCCTTTGCCCAGGAATTGCCCGACCTGGTCGGCCCCGCGATCTCCTCCGCCGATCGCGAACGCCTGCGCTGGCTGTATGCGCAAATTCATCGATTTCCCCCGGTGGACCGCACCCTCATTTTGCTTTACCTCGACGAAGTGCCCTACAGCGAAATTGCCGTCATTACCGGCCTGTCGGAATCCAACATCGGGGTGCGCCTGCACCGGCTTAAACAACAACTCACCAACCTCAAGGAGGACCTTAAAAATGAACTATAATGACATCCAAAATCTGTGGGCCAGCCAAGGCCTGACCGCCGGCGCGGGTTCGCCTCCGGCCCTGCGTGAGCACATTCGCGCGGAGTTTCAGCACCGCCGCCGGTTTCTGGTCTTTATGGCCGTGGTGGCGTTCCTGGGCATCCTCCTCAACCAATTGTTTTACGCCGTTAACCTGGCCTTCGCGTATCACACCTTTTCGACCATGCGGTTTCTGCAAATCGTGCTGGTCGAAGCCGTGAATATCATCGTCTTCGTGCGTTTGCTCCGGCGGCTAAAGCAAATTCGTGAAGTCCGCCGTAAAACCGGCGAAGCGCTCAGCGCCGCGCTCACGGCCTCGCTGGATTACCTGAAGGCGGAACTGACCGATTTCCGCCTCATTCCGTGGGTGTTGCCGGCCGCTCTCGCGCTGACCTTCATGTCGATCTACCTGAACAATCCCATTCACCAAGTGGGCTGGACCCCCTTCTTGCGCCGCGCCGGAACGACGCTGGCCATTTTGGCGCCCTTCCTCCTGGCCCTGTGGCGCCACTACCGCAAAAATCTCCTGCCGGAATACCACCGCCTCCAGCAAATCCTCGCGGAATTGCGCGACTAGCAACAAGATTTGCTTGAAGGGCAGGGGCGGCCGACTGTGCCGTCCCTGCATTTTTTACCTCTGGAGAAACGGCGCGGATTCGTGGCTTGCGGACCCGAATGGGTTTGGCGAGCCTCGGGTGCATGGATGTGCAAACTAACCGTTGGCCACTTTTGCTCGCGGCGATTCCGGCCGGGATGGCGCTCAACCTGGCGCCGGGATTGACGGCGATGGCTTGGCACGCGCCCATTTTTCTTGATGCCATCGGCACCATCGCTTTCACGCTTTTATTCGGCTGGCGCGAAGGGGCCGTCATCGGCGCGCTTTCGGTTTTGGCCGGCGGCCTTTTCAACGCCCACATGCCCTATTTCATCTTCACGCAGGCCGTGATTGCGATGGTCACCGGGATGTCCGCCAGGCGCGGAGGATTCCGAAAAGTTTCAGGGATTCTAATTACAGGCATCGGCATGGGAGTGATCGCTGCGCTGGTAAGTGCTCCGGCTGCCGCACTGGCGTTCGATTACACGATCTTTGTGGGTGGTTCGCCTCCGGAGATACTTTTTGGACAGCAGACTGGTGAGAACTTACGGTTGGCTTTTGCCACGATAAAATTCTGGGTCGAGCCCGTGGACAAGATCCTCCAATGCGCCGCCGCAGTGGCAATAATCAAGCTCCTGCCCAAAGACCTTTTGCGGCGCATGGATTCGCCCGCGAGTTTTCTTCAGGCGAACGGATTTATCTGAAGCTTGGGTTAGCGGCCAACCTCTGCTACTGGCCCGGGATGATCATCGGGTCAGCGGTGCCGGCGGCCTGAAAGGCCTGGGCGGCGGCGCGGCTGCTATTCTGGTCGACGTTCAGATCCAGGAGCGGCTTGTACTCGGGTCCGGGGACGGCGACTTCCTGGCCCGTCTGCGGCGTGCCCGCGAGGAGAAAAATGCCCACGTTGCGCCCACGCGAAACCGAGGTGACGCGCACCAGCGCCACGGGATTCATCGAACCGTCGCGCACCACCAGCACGGTGCCTTCCGGCAGCGCGTAATTGGCATTGGTCTGAATCGTGCCCAAAGACTCCGTGGTGTTGACCCACGCGACGGTACCGACCACCACGCTGCTTGAGGGCGCCGTCGTTGCGTCGTCTCCGCCCTTGCTTTTGACCTGGGCCTTTTGCTTCGCGCCCTCGAGGCCGCCGGCGTCGGCGATGTCCTGGGCCGAGCGCGGACTGGAGCAGGCCGAAACTAGCAGCAGGCCGGCAGTGAGAGTAAAGGCGAGGAAGGCTTTGGGCGTGAGCACGGCGGCGAAGGTGGGTTGAAAGCGTTTTACATCGACCCCTTGCGGAACTGGTCAAAGCCCGGTCCGCTGGTGGCAAATTCGCCCTCGAAGAAGCCGTGCAATTGGCGGATGCGCGTCGGGTGGCGCATCTTGCGCAGGGCCTTGGCCTCGATTTGGCGGATGCGCTCGCGGGTGACCTTGAACTGGCGGCCCACTTCCTCGAGCGTGCGGCTGTAACCGTCCTGCAAGCCGAACCGGAGGGAAAGCACGCGGCGCTCGCGCTCGGTCAGCGAGTCCAGCACGTCCATGATTTTTTCGCGCAGCAGCGAGTACGCGGTCATGTCGTAGGGATTCTCGGCGGCCTTGTCTTCGATGAAGTCGCCGAAATTGGTGTCATCGCTATCGCCCACCGGGGACTGGAGGGAGATGGGCTGCTGCGCCATCTTCATGATCTGCTGGACGCGCTCGACCGGCAGGTTCATCTCGTCGGCGACTTCCTCGGGCGTCGGCTCGTGGCCGAGTTCCTGGAGGAGCTGCTTTTGCACCTGCATGACCTTGTTCAAGGTCTCGATCATGTGCACCGGGATGCGGATGGTGCGGGCCTGGTCGGCGATGGAGCGCGTGATGGCCTGGCGAATCCACCAGGTGGCGTAAGTGGAGAATTTGTAACCGCGGCGGTACTCGAATTTTTCCACGGCCTTCATCAGGCCCATGTTGCCCTCCTGAATGAGGTCGAGGAAGGAAAGGCCGCGATTGGTGTATTTTTTCGCGATGGAGATGACGAGGCGCAGGTTGGCCTCGACCATTTCGGTCTTCGCGCGGTGCGCCTCGCGCATGGATTTGCGGGCCTCGCGGACGAGGTTGAGCAGCTCCAGCGGCGGCAGGCGGTATTCGTTTTCGATGGCGCGTAGGCGGCGCTTGATGGCGGCCGGGTTGAGGCGCTTGCGGCGGTGCGCGATTTTTTCCGCGAGATTCATCTGCTCGTGGTGGTCCTCGATTTCGCGCAGGACGGGCGAGAGCTGGTCGAGGAATTCCTCAAACACCTTTAGCTTGAAACAGAATTTGCGGAAAAGCGGCTTGAGGTCGGCCTCGAGTTTTTTGAAACGCGTGAAGCCGCGCTTGCGCTGGGTCTCGTCGTGGATTTTGTGCACTTCCTTCCACGTCTTCTCGATTTTCTCCTCCAGTTCCTCGGCTTGCTCGATGAGCTTGGGCAAATGGGTGAAGTAGCTCTCGCGGCTCTCGATTTTCTTGTCGAGGACGATGCGGTCGAAGCGCTCCTGGCGTTCGAGCAGTTTTTTCGCCAGCTCGATGTGGTAGCTGGAGGTGAGGCTGACGGAGAACAGCGTCTCGGTCGAGGTCTGCTCGGCCTTTTCGATGCGCTTGGAAATGGCGACTTCCTCCTCGCGGGTCAGCAGCGGCACCTGGCCCATCTGCTTGAGGTACATGCGCACCGGGTCGTCGAGGATGTCGAGCTGCGACGTGCGCATCTGCTGCTCCTCGTTCTCCTCCTGGCGCGCCTTGTAATTTTCCACTTCCTCGGCGTCGAGGATGTCAATTTCCAGGTTTTCGAGAATGTTGATGACGTTCTCGATTTCCTCGGGATTGTTGACCTTTTCCGGCAGCGACTCGTTGATGTTCTGTACGGTGATGTAACCCTGTTCCTTGGAAAGGCGGATGAGGTGCCGGATTTTTTCGTTCAGGCGGCCCGATTTGGCCGGGTCGCTCGTGGCGGCCTCGACGGCCGCGCGGGCGGCTTCGGCGCGCGTGGGGAAATGTGTGCCCGCGGACGAATGGCCGTGGCTGTGATGCGCGTGGCCATTGCCGTTCGCATGCGCAGGAGCGACGAGGGCTGCGCCTTTTGCGATCACCGGTTCAGGGTGCCCGTGGGACTCGCCTTTGTGGCCGTGCGCATCCGCCTTGGGCGCATGAGCGTGGTCCGCCTTGGGCGCATGAGTCTCCACTTTGTGGCCATGGGAGTCGCCTTTGGGCGCGTGGGCCTCCGGCTTGTGCACGGGCGCGTGGCTGGCCACGGGCTTGGGATGGTCCGTTTTGGCCACCGGTTTTGCCGCCGGCTTGTGGGCGGCGGGCTTGGCCTTGGACGGCGCCTTGGCCGCGGGCTTGGTTTGCGCGGGCGGGTGCGGACGCGTGGCGGAGCGGGCGGCGGGGCGTGAGGCGGGCTGGCGTTTTTCGGCCATGGACATTTAAAGGGACGGAGGTGAGGAAAGGTGGAAGAAAGAGGAGCGTTTTATTCGCCGGGCGGGAGTTTGGGCGGAAGGCGCAGGATTTGTTGGACTTCCTTGAGGCGGGCGCTCAACACGGCCAGGGCGGATTTTTCAGTGAGGGGCGTATTGGCGAGGCGGGTTTTTAATTGAGAGAGTTCGCGGCGATAATATTTCTCAAAGATGGCCTTAATGCACTCATTGACGGCTTGGATGGGATCATCCGCCTGAAAAGGGCGGCTGCGCAAATTGGCCAAAAGTCGGCGTTCTTCGTCAGTCTCCAACAGTTCATCGAGGTGATCGGCACCGGGCCAGGCATCTTCGCGATGCGCAGCCAAGCAGCGGTCTAGCACCCGGCCCGCCCACCCGCTGGAGTCAATCCATTGCGGATCAACAAGTTGGGCAATGGCTGGCATGAGGCTTTCATAATGAAAACCCAGCACTAAAAGCTCATATTCGGCGGTTGTCAACTTATCATTAAAGGACGCCGGATTGTCGGAAGTGGATGAAGGACCGTTATTTGGGGAAGAATCAGGCGGTGGCGGAGCCTGGCGTTGCACCGGGCGGGCGAGGAAGCGCGCGAGCTCGCGTTCGGCGGCAGTGCGTTCGACGCCCGCGAGGCGGCACGCTTCGGCGAGGTAGTCGTCGCGCAAAATGGCCGAGTCGGATTGCGCGAGCATTTCAAAGAGGGAACGGAGCGCGTCGGCCTTTTCGCGGGCCGAAGGGTTGGCCGAAGGCAGCAGCGAACGCATCGCAAACGCCATGGCGGAAAGCGCGGTGCGGTCGAGGTCGGCCAGCGCCGCCGCGCCTTTTTCCAGCAGCAATTCATCCGGATCTGCTTCCGGCGGCAGCATGAGGTAGCGGATTTCAAGGCCGGCCTTCAGCGCCAGCGGCAAGGCGCGCAACGCCGCTTTTTGCCCGGCCGAATCGCCGTCGAGCAAACAATCCACGCGTCCGGCATAGCGTCGCATCAACGCAAATTGGTTCTCGGTAATCGCGGTGCCTTGCGGGGCGACGGCGCTCGTCAAGCCCACCGACCAGCACCGCAAGGCATCCAATTGTCCCTCGACGAGGATAAAGCGCCCGGCTTCGCGCACCGGCGCGTGGGCGCGGTCGAGGTTGAATAAAATGTCGCTCTTGCGGAATAGCGGCGTCTCCGGCGAATTCACATATTTCGCTTCGTGGGAGGCATCGTCCTTCGGCGTGTGCTCGGTCTGGCGCGCGGTGAAAGCGATGACGCGACTTTGGATATCGCGAATCGGAATCATCAGCCGGCCGCGGAAACGCGGGCGCCCGCGGGCGGGATCGCGTTCGCCTTCGCGGTAATAAAAGAGCCCGCTGGCTTGCAGAGATTCGAGCGAAATCCGGCGCTTGAGCAAAACTTCGAGCAACCCGCCGCCGTCCGCCGGCGCCCAGCCGATTTTAAACTCCTTGGCCAGCGCAGGCGTGAACTTGCGCTGCCTTTCCCAATAGTCGCGAATGAATTTGCCGCCGGCGTCAGTACGTAAAAAGCACGCGTAAAAATGCTCCGTGGCCGCCTCGTGGATATCGAACAACTCCTTGCGCAGGGACAGCGCCACCTGCGGGCGGCCGTCGTCCTCATATTCCAGCGTGATGCCGAAACGGTGCGCGAGCGTCTCGACCGCCTCAAAAAAACTCAGGTTTTCCTTGGTCTGGACAAACTTGAAAATATCCCCGCCCTGGCCGCTGCTGAAGCAGTAGTAAAGATTCTTCGCCGGATCCACATGGAACGACGGCGTTTTTTCGGCGTTGAACGGACTCAGGCCCTTCCATTTCGCGCCGGCCTTCTTGAGTGTGACGTACGGCGAGACCACGTCGTAGATGTTGACGCGGGCGCGGAGGTCATCGATGCAACTGCGTTTCAGACGGGCCATGAACACCCCACTATGGCCCACGGAAACCGGGTTTGGCAAATGGGAAGCGCCAGACGGGTCGTAGGTTCCCTCGGGGGCGGTGAAAAAATGGTTAAAAACCGGAGCGCCTCCAACGGTGCTATCAACCAGCCCAAGGGTTATTTTCCGAGGGGAGAAGGCGGCCGGGCGGGGGAAGACGGCCCGCGCGGCCTGGGGGGTTTCCTGCCGGAATGCTTTGCAACGTCTGGATAGACTGTCTATTCTCCCTGCTTTCCGGCCTTACGGGCCGGGTTTATTATATCCATTATTACCATTATTCATTGTCATGAAAAATCGGGTACCACCGGCGGGCTTCACGCTCGTCGAGATTATGATTGTCGTGGTCATCATCGGCTTGCTCGCGGCGATGGCCATTCCCACGTTCAACAAGATCCGGCTCGAATCCCGCCGCAAGGCGGTGACGAACAACCTGCGGCAGCTCGCCAGCGGCGCGGCGCAATACATGCTGGATAAAGGCACCACCCAGGCGGCCTATACTGACATGGTGGGCACCACCACGGACAGCTATGTCCGGGCGATGTCCCCCGTGGGCGGTGAAAGCTATACCAGCTTCGTGATTCAGACCGGCGACACGCAAATCTCCGTGTCCAGCCTGACTTTCGGCACCGTAACCTATGACTTATGACGGCCCGGCCCGTGGAGAGGAAAGGTCGTCGTAGATTGTTGGGCAGGATTAACGCCTTCGTCCGGAGACGTGGCGGCTGAATTTTTTCCCGGGTCAATCCGCTACGCTGCGCCCAAGACGATCCTCCCGCTGGGAAACCCCTTGACGGTCAGTGGTTGATGCGGCAATCTGCTCGTTTTGCTTTACGGCGAAGTAGCTCAGTTGGTAGAGCAGAGGACTGAAAATCCTTGTGTCGGCGGTTCAACTCCGCCCTTCGCCACCTCTTTTTGATTCGCCACTTGCCGCCGACGGTGGTTTCGAATAATCCCGTTACTGTGCAAGCTGCAGCACCGATGCAAGCGAGAACCCCTGGCGAAGCCTCGCCGTGGGTGCGTTGGTCGGTCGAGAACGTCATCGTGGCGGTTTTCATGTTTTTTGTGGCCAGTTTTGGCCTGAAGTTTGCCGAGTTTAGTAATGATCAGGTTTCGGCCATCACTCCGGGCGCGGGTATCGGGCTGGCGTTGTTGCTGTGGCGCGGACTGCACATCTGGCCGGGCTTGGCGCTGGCCGGGCTCTCCTCCCGCTACCTGCAGATCCACGATCTGCTTTTTGCGGCGAGCTTTGTGACTGAGGGCACCGCCGCGACGGTGGGGGCGGCCTGGTTGTTGCGGCGGTTGATCGGCCCGCGGGTGGACTTTGGCGACCTGAATCAAGTATTGCGCTTTTTACTCTGGGGTGCGGTGGCCCGGGCCGCACTTATTGCCACGATGGGGTTGAGCCTGCTCGTTTTGTTTAACCGCAATCCGCCCGACCAAAGCGCGTGGGCCTGGGTCACCATGCTGGGTGCCACCGCCATGGGGACGGTGGTGTTCGGGCCGTTGATCTTGAGTTGGGTGCAACCCGCGCCTGCGAGCACCGGCGATGCCGGCCTGCGCGAGACGGCGGCGATTTTCGGACTTTTGCTGGCGGCGGCGTGGTTTGTCTTTCGGGTGGACTTGCCGCTGGCCTACATGCCGATTCCGTTGCTGGCCTGGGCGGGCATGCGGCTGGGCACCCGCCAGTTGACGATGGCCATCACGCTCCTCGTGGTTCTGGCCACCGCGGCGACCGTCAAAGGAGACGGGCCCTTTGGCCGGGATGACCTGGATCAGAGCCAGTCCTACCTGCTATTGCAGGCCTATGCGTTTCTCACCACGGTGACCGGCCTGATCTTCGGGGCCGTTTCGATGGAGCGCCGCCGGGCGCTGGCGAATGCGGCCACGCTGACCTCGTTTCAAAACTCCGTGCTCAATGGCTCGAATTTTGCCATCATAGTTTGTGATAACGACGGCGTCATTCGCAGCGTGAACCACGGCACGGAAGTTTTGTTGGGCTACGAGGCCGCCGAATTGATCGGCCAGTACCCGCGGCTCTGGCACGACCCGGTGGAGGTGGCCGAGCGGACCAAGGCGCTGGCGGAGCAGTTGGGCCGGCCGGTGGCGGACCGGGAAGTCTTCGAATATCATCCCCGGCGCGGCCAGCCGCACGAGCAGGAATGGACGTTCATCCGCAAGGACGGCTCGCGGGTGCCGGTGTTTTTGTCGATCACGGCGTTGCAGTTGGAAAGCGGCGCGTTCACCGGTTTCATGGGCGTGGCGGTGGACATCACCGTGCGCAAACAGGCGGAGGCGCAAATCCGCGCGGCCCGCCTCGCCGCCGAACAGGCCAGCCGGACCAAGAGCGAATTCCTCGCCAACGTTTCGCATGAAATCCGCACTCCCATGAACGCCATTTTGGGCTTTGCCGAGTTGTTGCAGCGGGATTTGCGCGAGCCCGCGATGAAAAAACAGGCCAAGTCCATCGTCGTGAACGGCCAGTCGCTGCTCCAGCTCATCGACGACATTCTGGATTTGTCCAAGGTGGAAGCGGGCCGCCTGGAAATCCGCCCCGCGCCGCTGGACGTGCGCGAACTGCTGGAGGAAGTCCGGCAATTCTTCGCGCTCAAAGCCGAGGAAAAGGGCCTGCGCCTGACGGTCGAATTGAGCAATCCGCTCACGGAGCATTTTCTCGTGGACGAGGTGCGCGTGCGCCAGATCCTCTTCAATCTCGTCGGCAACGCGCTCAAATTCACCGAACAGGGCCGCATCGCCATCGTGGCGGAGGCGAGCGGCGAATCCGCCGGTTTGGTGACGCTGCACTTGGAGGTGCGCGACACCGGCCTGGGTATCGCACCCGAGCAATTGTCCGTCCTGTTCACGCCTTTTCAGCAATCCACGGGGCAGAACTCGCGCAAATACGGCGGCACCGGCCTCGGCTTGAGCATCAGCCGCCGGCTGGCCGAATTGATGGGCGGCACGCTGGTTTGCGCCAGCGAAGTCGGCGTGGGCAGCGCGTTCCGGCTGACCTTGCCGCATGTGCAGAAAATACTCGAAGTGGCGCCCAAGTCCGGGGCCGAGCGCCCGCGTCTCCGCTTTCAGTCCGCCACCGTGCTGGCGGTGGATGATGTGCCGAACAATCTGGACCTGCTGGAAGCATACCTTGCGGATACGGGCTTGAAAATGGTGCGCGCCCTCAGCGGGGCCGAGGCCCTGCGCCTCGTCGCCACCGAAAAACCCCGGATGATCCTGCTCGATTTGCGGATGCCGGGCATGGATGGGCGCGAAGTATTGCGCCGCTTGCGCGGGGAGCCGGAGACGGCCGCCCTCCCGGTGATTGTCGTCACGGCCTCCTCCCTGCTGCACGAGGAAAGGGAGATTCGCTCCTCGTTTTCCGGGCTCCTGCGCAAACCCGTCCATCAAAGCCAACTGCTCGACGAGTTGTCCCGCTTTCTGCCCCTGGCTCAGGAGCGGTCTGGCGCTGACGACCCCGCGCCCGCGATTGCGCCCGCCGCCGCGTCGTCCCCCGCCGCGTGGGAGCTCTGCGCCGTGGCGGCGGCCGGCCCGTGGCGGGAAACGTGGGAGCGATTGCAAAAATTGCCGGTCTCCGACGAAGTGGAGCGCTTCGGCGAGGAATTGGCACAGGCGGCCGGCGCGGACACCCCGGATTTTGTGCGCGCCTACGGGGAAAAGCTGGCGGCGCAGGCGCGGGACTTTGAGATTCAAGCCATGACGCAGACTTTGCGCGAATTTCCGGCCCTGGCCGCCCGGTTGCCGGCCGCGCCCGCCGGCCCCCCCGCCGATTAGCCGCCGCCCTCCTGGCCCACCGCATTTATGTCAGATACGGGAAAAAATTATATTTTGATAGTTGACGACACCGAGACGAACCTCCGGGTCCTCGGCTCGCTCCTCCGCGCGGAAGGCTGGTCCGTGGCGGCCGCGACGGACGGCGCCCAGGCGCTCGCCCTGATCGCCCGGCGCCGACCGGATTTGCTCCTGCTCGATGTGATGATGCCCGGCCTGGATGGTTTTGAGGTCTGCCGCCGGCTCCGCGCGGACCCCGCCACGCGCGATTTGCCGATTCTGTTCATCACCGCCCTGACCGAGGAGGAAAGCATCGTCCGCGCCTTCAGCGAAGGCGGCCAGGACTACATCATGAAGCCGTTCCGCCATGCGGAACTGGTGGCGCGCGTGCGCACGCACCTCGCGTTGCTGGCCAGCCGCCGCCGTGCCGAAATCCAGGCCGGCGAACTGGCCCGCCTCAACGCCGACAAGGACCGCTTCTTCTCCATCATCGCACACGATTTGCGCAGCCCGCTCGGCGGTTTGCTCGGGTTGTCCGAGGCCATCGCCGAGAATCCGCGCGAATTCAGCCCGGAGGAAATCGCGGAGATGGCCACCGAAATGGCGAAGTCCGCCCGCAACGTTTACCAATTGCTGGAAAACCTGCTCGAATGGGCGCGCTTGCAGACCGGGCGGATGGAGTGCCACCCGGAGGAATTTGACATCAGCGTTCTGCTGCACGAGTTGGTGGAATTGTTCCGGCCCACTGCGCGCCAGAAGGGCATCGAGGTCACGCTGCATGCCGCGCCGGTGCGGGTGTGGTCGGACCGCAGCATGGTTTTCACCGTGTTCCGCAACCTGCTTTCGAACGCAATCAAGTTTACCGCGCGCGGGGGCTCGGTTGGCCTGCGCGCGCATGGGGTTGACGGCCGGGTGGTGACTGAAGTCAGCGACAACGGGCTGGGCCTGACCCCCGCGCAGGTGGAGAAATTATTCGCCCCCGGCACCAAGCCCACCAGCCGGTTGGGCACCGCGAATGAGCCGGGCACGGGCCTCGGGCTCGTCTTGTGCGCCGAGTTGGTGCAGCGCAACGGCGGCACCCTCACGGTCACCAGCGAAGCCGGCCGCGGCAGTGTGTTTGTGGTGACGCTCCCGCGCCCGGCCACCCCGCCGCCGGGACGGTAAGCCCGGCCTGCCGACCTGCCGCAGGGAGGGCGCCCGGGCTTTTTTGTTCTTGCAAGTTATTTGCAAACGCAAATAATTCGCGAAATGAAACTGCATCGTTCATGTCTGTTGGCCCTGCTCTGCGCGAGCCGGGTGGCGGGGGCCGCACTGCCGGCCGCCGCGCCCGCCCCGCCGCCGCTGACGGTGGTGACTTCCTTTTACCCGATGTACGTGGCGACGCTCAACGTCGTGGGCGGCGCCGCCGGGGTGCGCGTGGTCAACCTCGCGCCGGTCACCGCGGGTTGCGCCGAGGGTTACGCGTTGACGCCCGCCGATTTGAAACTGCTGGTGACGGCCGACGTGCTGGTGGTCAACGGCGCGGGCCTGGAGGAATACGTCGGCAAAGCCGCGGCGCAATGTCCGCGTCTGCACGTGGTGGACGCCAGTGCCGGTCTGACTTTGCTTAAGGCTGACGGCGAACCCAACGCCCACTTGTGGGTGTCACCGACAATGGCGGCCCTGCAGGCCCGCGCGATTGCCGCGCAGTTGGCGGCCCTCGATCCCGCGTCCGCGCGCCGTGAGATTTACGCCAAAAATGCCGAGGCCTATGCGCAGCGTCTGGAGACGCTCGCGGGGCAAATGCGCGCCGGCCTCATGGGCGCGCCTTCGCGCCGCGTCATCGCCTTTCACGACGGCTTGCCATATCTGGCGCGCGATTTGGACTTGGAAGTGCTCGCGGTGGTGGAACCGGCGCCCGGCCAGGCACCCAGCGCGGGCCAACTGGCCAACGTCGTCAAATTAGTGCGGTCCGCTCCAGGGCCGGTCGCCTTTCTCACGGAAAAAAATGTGCCCAGTCCGGCGGCGGAGGCCTTGAGCCGCGAACTCGGCGTGCCGTGTTATCCCTTTGATCTCGGCACGAATGGCCCGCTCGAACCGGCGGCGGCGCGCGACGTCGCGATTCAGACGGCTGAAGCCAATCTCGCCACCTTGCGCGCGGCCTTGGGCGTGCCTGGCGTGAAAAAATAAGCCGCTTACCGATGTTACCCTCGCCCGAGCTGAAAATCAGCGTGCCACACTCGTCGCCCCCGTGTGGCGCGTGCCTGACGCATGTGCGCAACCTGGGTGTCCGCTTCGGTCCGCAAATTGTGCTCGAAGGCATCAGCTTCGACCTGCGCTGCGGCGAGATCACCGCAATCGTCGGCCCCAACGGCGCGGGCAAAACCACCTTGCTGCGCGCGCTGCTCGGCGAAGTGCGCCACACCGGCGAGCAACATTTTCACGACCATTTCAACCGGCGGCCCGACCGCCCGGTGGTCGGCTACGTGCCGCAACAACTGGCTTTCGATCGCGGCGCGCCGCTCTCGGTGGCGGATTTGTTTGCCGTCGCCACCGGCCACCGCCCCGCGTTTTTCGGGCTGGCCGCAGTGACGCGCGCGGCGGCGCAGGCGGCCCTCGCGGAAGTGGACGCCGCGCACTTGCTGCAACGCCGGCTGGGCGCGCTTTCGGGCGGCGAATTGCAACGCGTGCTACTCGCGCTTTCGCTCGTGCCCACGCCGGATTTGCTGCTGCTCGATGAGCCCGCGCAAGGCTTGGACGCCGCGGGCCTCGTGCGCTTTTACGAAGTCGTGGCGCGGCTGCGCGCGCGGTTTGACGTCGCGGTGGTGCTCGTTTCGCACGATCTCGCGGCGGTGGCGCGCGTGGCGGACCGCGTGCTGTTCCTCGACCGCAAGCTGCTCGCGGCCGGCCCGCCGGCGGAGGTGCTGGCCGCGCCCGCCGTGCGCGAGCGCCTCGGCCTGCCGGCACTCACCAAGATTTTGTAATATTTTTGTCATGGATACCCTCTCGCATTTCGGCCGGCCACTGCTCGACCTTTGGCAGACGCTGGCGGGCGCGCTCCCGGGCGAATGGGCACAGTGGCGCTTCATGCAATTGGCCCTGCTCGCCGTGTTGCTGGCCGCGCCGTTGTTCGCGCTGATTGGGACGCAGGTTGTCGGCCTGCGCCTCGCGTTTTTTTCCGACACCCTGGGGCACGCGGCGTTGACGGGCCTGGCCCTCGGCGTCGTCGCGGGCTTGGGCAGCCCTTTGTGGGCGATGCTCGCATGGGCCGTCGTGCAGGCGCTGCTGGTGACGTGGGTGGTGCGGCGTTCCCGCGCGGCGAGCGACACGGTGCTCGGCGTGTTCATGGCGTTGTCGGTCGCGCTGGGGCTGGCGCTGCTGTCGCGTCCCGGCCACGGCGGCGTGCAAAGTTACACGGGTTTTCTCGTGGGCGATGTCCTCAGCATCAACGCCCGCGGGCTGGCGGCGCTGGCCTTGGCCTTGCTGGTGACGCTCGCGCTGGCGGGCCGGTGGTTTAACGCCCTCGCCCTGGCGGGCCTGAATGAATCGCTGGCGCGCAGCCGCGGCGTGAAAGTGGCCGTCGTGCAGACGGGTTTTGCCATCGTCGTCGCCATCGCGGTGACGCTGAATATCCAGTGGATCGGGCTGCTGCTCGTCAACGCGTGGCTGATTTTGCCCGCGGCGGCGGCGCGGCTGCTCGCTCGAAATTTGCGCCAATATGTTTTGTGGACGCTGGCCTTTTCCCTCACGGCGGGCGCGGGCGGGCTGGTGTCGTCCTATTATTGGGAAACCGCGACGGGCGCGACCATCGTGCTCTGGGCCATTGGTTTTTTTGCGCTCGCGCTGATGCTGCGGCCCTGGGTGGCGGCGGAAAAGGTCCTCGCCGCGCGGGCGTCGGACTCCCCGGACGCTGCGCCGGGGAGTTGACGCGGGCCGGTTCCTGGAATATTTTCCCGCCAGTCTGTTGCAACTTGACTGCCTCCGCCGGTGATTTTAGTGGGAACAAAAACGCATCCTGCCGCCTCAAATGAGGCAAACCACTTCACTTCGCCTCCGACCCATGAAAAAGAATATAATCTTACGCACCATTAGTTCCTTTTTAGCCCTGGCCATGATGTTGACGGGCACCGTGGACGCCCAAAATGCCGGCCCCGGCGGCGGTTACGGCAATGGCGGACAGGGCGGCGGTGGCGGTGGCTACGGCGGCGGCCCTGGCAACGGCCCGGGTGGCGGCGGCGGTCGCGGTCGCCGCAATCAGAATTCGTTGATGCCCACGCCGGTGCCGGCGGATTCCACTTCCGTGCCCAAGGCCCCCAAGCCCACCTCCGTCAATTACGCCTACGACGAAACCCCGCCGGACCGTTCAAACAAGGTGCGCGTCACCAGCTATTCTGATGTGATTGAGAAGGTCGTGCCGGCGGTGGTCAGCGTTTACACCACGCGCAAAGTCAAATTTCCCGCGAACGCCACGCCCGATCAAATTGACCGGATGATGAACCAGTTATACGGCCTCACGCCACCTTCGCAGCAGGGGCCGAATGTCGTGCAGGGGCCGAATGCTCTTCAGGGCTTGGGCAACATTACCAACATTCCCGGCCTGTCCCCGCAAACGGGTGACGACGATTACCATATTCGCTCGGTGCCGTATGGGGTCGGTTCGGGCTCCATCATTTCTTCCGACGGCTACATTTTGACCAACCACCACGTGGTGGTGGGGGAAACGGCGAACGAGGCGCCCGACACCATTCACGTCAAACTCCACGATGGCCGCGAATTCGAGGCGAAACTCGTGGGCAGCGACCAGAAGACCGACATCGCCTTAATAAAAATTGACGCGAAGGACCTGCCCACGCTCAAGCTCGCCAACAGCGACAACCTCAAGGTCGGCGACATCGTCTTTGCCGTGGGCGATCCGATGGATGTCGGCTTCACCGTCACGCAGGGCATCGTCTCCGCCACCGGGCGCGCGAGTCTGCACATGCTCGGCGACGAGGGCTTCGAGAACTTCATCCAGACGGACGCCTCCATCAACCCCGGCAATTCCGGTGGACCGCTGGTGGACGCCGAGGGCCGGCAAGTGGGCCTCGATTCGGCCATTCTTTCCACCTCGCGCCAGGGCGGCAACATCGGCATCGGCTTTGCCATTCCCTCGGCGCTGGCCCGCAGCATCATCGAGAGCTTTATCGCCTACGGCGAGGTCCGGCGCGGTTTTGTGGGCGTCGGCATCCAGAGCATGGACTACGACCTGGCCAAGGGCATGGGCCTGCCCTCGACCTATGGCGCGCTGATCAATGCCGTGGATCCCGCCCTGCCCGGCGGCCAGGCGGGCCTCAAGCGCTACGACGTTATCACCAAAGTTGATAACGACGAAATTCAGAACGCCGACGACTTCCGCTTCCGCATCGCCAGCCGCGCGCCCGGCGCCCTGGCCGCCCTCACCGTCATTCGCGACGGCAAGACGCAGGTCATCAACGTCAAGCTCGGCGATCGCGATCAGTTGACGGAGTCGGTCAGCCTGCCGGCCAACCCCCGCAGCCCGGCCGTGACGCCCCTGGCGTCCTCCGCGCCCCTGCCTGGCATCACGCTCCAGCCGCTCGACGGCGCGATGCGCCAGCGGTTCAACCTGCCTGAGAGCGTCCAAGGCCTCGTGGTCACGGGCATTGATTCGCGGTCGCCCCTGGTGGACAGCTTGCGGATGGGCGATGTGATCAAGGAAGTCGGCAAACGGCCGGTCGGCACCGTGGACGACATCAGCGGCCTGCTGAAGCCCGGCACTGTGAATATCTTTGACGTCTTCCGCGACGGCCACGACGTCTTCCTCAGCCTGCCGCTGCCGGAGCAGAAATAAAGGGCCTCACGCTGGCGTGAGTTGAAACAGCGTCACTTCCGGGCGCACGTTGAAGCGCACCTGGATGAGGTGGCCGACGCCGCGGTTGATGTACAATTTCCGGTTGCCCGTGAGCGCGAATTCGCCGCGGGTGTAGCGGCGGTTGTTCACCGGCAGCAGCGGCGGCGGCAAAAACGGCGGCTTGCACTGGCCGCCGTGCGTGTGGCCTGCCAGAATCCAGCCGGCGTAATTGCCCCAGACCGGCGAGTCGCACGCGTCGGGGTTGTGGCACAGCACGAGCGTGCCGCCGTCGTCCTGATGCCGGCGAATGATGATTTCCGGGTCGTACCGCGGGCTCCAATAGTCATCGAGGCCGACGAAGGTCAGCCCGCCGACGCGCGCCGCCTCGTTGCGTAAAACCAAAACACCCGCATCTTCGGCGGTGCCGCAGACCTTGCGCGCCACTTCCATGTTGCCGAATGTCGGGCCATAGTCGTGGTTGCCCAGGATGCCGATGGTGCCGATGCGGCCATGGGGCAGCGATTTCAGCACGTTCTTCATCTGGGCGATGGTCTGATCGCCGCGATACGAAACCCAGTCGCCCGTCATCACGATATAGTCCGGCTGCAAGTCGCGCACGCGGTTCAGCGTATGAATCAAATAAGCGTCGGAAACTTGCGGGCCGATGTGCAGATCGCTCATTTGCACGAGCGTCTTGCCGGCCAGTTGCGGGGCGAGGCCCTTGATGGGCAAATCGCGGCGCACAATTTCCAGCCAATGCGGCTCGACCTGCCACGTGTACAAGCAAGTCCCCGCCACGGCGCCCGCGGCGCCGAGGCCCGCCTTGAGGAAATGGCGTCGCGTCAACATGGGAAAAACTTAGGTAGTGGTACAGTTTGAAAAAAGCCTCCGAAACCCTCAAATACCGTCCGAAAGCCTCCGTTTTGGCATTAGCTGTCCAATAATTCCCGCACAGTGAACGGTTTTATGGTCAAACCCTGCCGCTTTTGGAAAGCCTCTATTTCATCTAGCGCATCCTTGGAAAAGCCAAAACCAACAAAGAAGCCTAGAGTTCGCCGCTCGCGAATCATCACGGCCTCAAACTGGTCAATGTCGGGGCGGCCAACCTTATCCTTTTGCTTGACCTGAATCGGGAACCAAATGTCTTCAAACTCCAATTCTCCCTTTGCTGCTCCGCGCGGCCCTGGCATTGCGTGAATTGGGAAGATTCTTCCGTCAATTCCCATATCGCCAACTTGAATCTTGTTGGTTGTTCCGCCCATTTTGATAACCGCCCAGTTTTCAAACTCGAAGGGGGGCAAGGGCCATATAACACAGGCGATGCGAAGCAAGCATGTCACAGACCCGCAAGGATTGGTTGTAAGAAAATTTCACGCCATTCCTATTGTCCATGATAAACAGACGACCTTTGAATGGAAGGCGACGCCGGATTTGAAATATATGGAGGCTAAAACCTCTATGCTATATACGCGGAATTTGATCCGCGGAATGTGTATTTCGGCGGATAACACGCGCCGTTCTTACAATGAAAATTTCAATGTGGACAATCCTCAGATAGAAATGTCTTACGACTTCACGCCTGACTTGCTGGAGGCGCGGACATCGCCCACGCATCCTGACGTTGATGGAGTTGAACCACGAGAGGGCGAGGATGATGAAATCTAGCTCTGCCACCGTGCCGCCGCCGCCTTCTTCGCAATCGCCTTCCGCTTCGCCGGACTTAGTTTACCGGCCCGGCCTAAGCCACCCCTTACCGCGCTTGCCTTCGGCTCCGGCGGCGGCGGCACGGCCCCGGTGGCGCGTTGCACCACGTCAAAGGCTATCTGGGCAAAGTCTCGTTTCGGCATGTCGGCAAGATAGCCCCATCATTCAGGATTGCCAGCCCGAAACCGGGTTTTACATTTCAAACTGTACCACTACCAAAACTTACTCATTTATCGGTCGAGAGGCAAGTTTATGAAGATGAGTCACTTAGACCCAAAGTAGGTCTATAATGTTCCCGTTAGGAGCATGGACCGGGCCAGCCAAAAAGTGCTTGCATGAGCCGCCGGAATGCATAACTATTCCACTTCCCTTAGTTTTCCCCTTCGCCTGTTTTCCCTATGAAATCCCCGAAACTTCTGGTTCTTCTCGCGGCCATGGCCGCTTTCACCACGGCGGTCTTTGCCGCCGATGCTCCGGCCCCTGCTCCTGCGGGCAGCACCTGCACCCTGAGCAACGTCCATATTTGCTGCGGCAGTTGCGTCAACGGCGTGAATACCACGCTCGCCAAAGTCGCGGGCGTCAAGGGTACCGCCAGCCAAGCCGATGGCACCATCGTTTTGACCGCCGCCGACAAGCCCACCTTGCAGAAGGCCGTCGATGCGCTCGTCGCCGCCGGTTTTTACGGCACCTCCAGCGATGCTTCCATCAAAGTGGTGGATGACACCGGCGCCAAGGCGGGCAAGGTCCAGACTCTCGACATCACCGGCGTGCATCTGTGCTGCGCCAAGTGCGTCACCGCGGTCAATGGCATCTTGTCCAAGGTGGATGGCGTAAAGGGTAACACGGCGGCCCAGAAGGCCACGACCTTCACCGTCACCGGCGACTTTGACGCGGCTGCGGTGTTCGCGGCGCTGAACAAGGGCGGCCTGGCGGGCAAGGTTTCGACCGTCGCGGCCACCAAGTAGTCCGGCGTAGCTTCTATTTTCGACGCCCGCGGCGAATGCCGCGGGCGTCTTTTTTTTGACCTCACTGGACGCCGGCGGAGTCGGTTTCCCAGCCGGTATCTTCATTTGCAGTTTTTGGCCGTTGCCTTTGCCGGGCCGGGCGAAATGATTTTTGATCATGTCAAATTCGGGGAGCCCCAACGTGCGCTTGCCCGGTGCCCGGGGGGCGCTGGCGTTGCTGCTGTTCATCAATTTGTTCAACTATCTCGACCGCCAGGTGCTGTCGGCGGTGGTCGGGCCGATCCAGCAGACGTATTTCGGCGCGCACGGCGCGGCCAGTGATTCGGCCGCTTTAAAAGAGTTTCAGGCTTGGACGCACGCGCACTTCGGCTTCGAGCCGGAGCTGGCGTTGATCGGCGTGCTGTCGATGGCGTTCATGGTGGTTTACATGATTGGCGCGCCGATTTTTGGGCGGCTGGCGGGCCACCGCTCGCGCTGGTGGCTGATTGGCGTCGGTGTGATCTTGTGGAGCCTGGCCAGTGGCGCCTCGGGCCTGGCGGCGACGTTTGTCGGCCTGTTGCTCACGCGCTGTTTTGTCGGGGTGGGCGAGGCGGCCTACGGACCGGTGGCGCCGACGTTGATCGCCGATTTTTTTCCGGTGGAACGGCGCGGCCGGGCGCTGGCGTGGTTTTATATGGCGATTCCGGTGGGCAGCGCGCTGGGCTACGTCGTGGGCAATCTGGTGGCGAATTCCTCCATCGGCGCGTTGGGTGAACGGCTTTTCGGTTTTCACGCGGAGAGCTGGCGCTGGGCCTTTTTTCTGGTCGTGCCGCCCGGCTTGGCGCTGGGGATTTTAAGTTTTCTCCGGCGCGAACCGCCGCGCGGCCAGGCGGATGCCGGTGGCGTAATCCGGGCGAGCAAGCCCCGCTGGAGCGACTACCTCCTGCTCTTGCGCAACCGCTCGTATGTCCTCTGCACGCTCGGCATGACGGCGATGACCTTTGCCATCGGCGGCATCGCGTTTTGGATGCCCTATTACCTGTCGCAAAAGCCGGGCGCCTCACCCAATGCCACCACCATTTTCGGCGCCATCACCTGCGTGTCGGGCCTCATCGCGACCCTGCTCGGCGGGCTGGCGGGCGACAAATTGCGCGGCCGTTTTCCCGGCGCGTATTTTCTGGTGTCGGGGGCCGCAATGTTTCTCGGCTTTCCCTTCATGATCCTGATGCTCCGCGCGCCGTTTCCGCTGGTGTGGGTGTATTCCTTCGCGACGGTGTTCTGCTTGTTCTTCAACACCGGCCCGACGAACACCATCCTCGCCAACGTCACGCACCCGTCGATTCGCGCCGCGGCCTTTGCGCTCAACATCTTCGTCATCCACGCGCTCGGCGACGTGATTTCGCCGGTCATCATCGGCATCCTGAGCGACCGCTACACCATGAACTCGGCCTTCATGGTCGTCGGCGTGATGTATTTGGTGGCGGGCGTATTTTGGTTTCTCGGCGCGCGCCACCTCGCCCGCGACACGGCCCGCGCGAGCGAAGCACCGACGGTTTCCCTCACCTAGCCGGTTTAATTTAGGGAAGCGGTGGAGGCTGGGGTGGCTTGGGTCGGACCCAGGTTCGAATCAAAGTAACAATCACCGCCATGGCAATCAAGCCACCAAGGAAAGAGAACGTCACCTTCGCGGCGAGTTGGCCGACCTCATAACCCGTGCGATAGGCCGGGGAGGAGGTATTCACCCACGGTTTAATGGCTACGGGAGGTTTGGGTTGTTTAAGAAAACGAAAACTGGCGACGCAGATGGGAAACTCGGCATCTTCATCCGCCGGGCCATTCCGGCAGAGGAACTGAATATTATACGCTCGGTTTTCCGCCGTGGGCACCGTCCACGTAAGGGAGGAAAGAATGACACCGTTGGCGGTCAAATTGCCCAGGCGTTCATAGCCCTTCAATCCAGCTATTTCAACAAAGCGCCCGGAGATTCTTGGCCCGCCGCCCGCCTTCGTGATGCCCTGTTCCATGTCAGCGACGAAGTGTTCATCCATGGGTTCCATGGCTTTTTCAGCCTGGTATATGGTTATAACGATCAATTTTGATTTGTCGCGATTGTGGGCGACGGCCCCCACGCCGGGCTTTGAGAAGGGATTGGCCATCCATTCCCAGCCCGGTGGAATGGTAATGGCAAAATTTTGCTCGGGAAAAATCCGCTCCTGGCCCAAGACACAAGGCATGGCCGCGCATTGAAGGAGCAGAAAGCAGGCCCAGCATGGCCATCGTTTAGGGTCAAACGCGGTCATAGATTATCCGTCGATAGTGGTTCAATTTGCAGGCGGTGGTAAAGTAGAATCCTGACTGCATATCTAATCTGCACGCATCTGCGACATCTGCGGTTGCGCTTCATTTTTCCTCTGCGCCCCGCTGCTCTGCGCGAGTTTTTCTGCCTGCGCTTCGTGTTCTTCGCGTCCTTCGCGGCAATACCTGCTTGCTTAATTTCCCGTTTCCACGATCTCAACTTCCAGGCGCACGATTTCCGGGCCGGTTTCTTTTAACAACAGCGCGTGCAGGCGCATCGGGCTGTCAAAGGCCACGGTGCTGCCTTTGATGAAGCCGGAATAAGGCCCGGTGACTTCCACGCCGTCCACGACGACTTCCTCCCAGATGCCGCGTTCGGCGGCATAGGCGGCGTGGCGTCCGTCGGGCGTAAACAGAGGCGGCCGGCGGATGAGAAAAAAACCCGGCTGCTCCACGCCATTGACGACCATGTATTCCTTGTTGCCGCGCTCGCCCACGTAGCCGGCTTTGCTGCTGTCCGCGTTAAAAATCGGATTGGAAACATGGTAGTACACCGCCCCTTCCTGGCCGTCCACGACGATGCGCCAATCCCGCCGCACTTGCGCGGCATACGCGGTGCGTTGGCTGTCCGGGCTGAAAATGAGCGAGCCCGCCCCGATTACGTCGAAGGGCGCGCCTTCCCGGTCATCGACCGACACGCGAAATTCTTTGCCATTCCCCGCGGCGAACGCGACATGCCGGCCATCCGGGCTGAACAACGGCCCATCGGAAATGACATTGTGCGGCTTGCCCTCGATGCCGTCCACGACCACGAATTGCTGGCTGCCGCGGGTGCCGACGAACGCGAGTCTTTTTCCATCGGGGCTGAAGCGAAAATGCGCAATGCCGTCGTAAGGTTTTCCTTCCTTGCCGTCGTCCACCACCATCCACTTCTGATCATTGCGCTGGGCGGAATAAATCAAACGCGCGCTGGTCGGGCTGAAAATGAGAGAGTCCGGGGCCACCGCCGCGTAGTTTTTGCCCTCGACGCCGTCGCGCACGACGAACCACGCGCCTTTGCGCTTGGCCGCGTAGGCGAAACTTTTGCCGTCGGCGCTGAAAGTCAGCGAACCCGCCGCCACGTCGTCAAACGGTTTGCTTTCGACCCCGTCGGCGATGACCACCGTCTGGCCGTTTTTTTGCGCGAGGTAGGCGAGGCGGGCGGTGACGGCGCTGAATTGCACCGCGCGAATATCGTCATAAGGCGCGCCCTCGGCCCCATCGGCCACGACCATCCATGGCTTTCCGTTTTTGGCCAAATACGCGACGTGTTGGCTGTCCGGGCTAAAAACCAGGTTGTCCTTGCGGATGGCGTCGTAGGGCTTTCCGCGGGCGTTGTTCACCACCACCAAAAACTGGCCCTTCGCATTGACGAGGTAAGCCACGCGCTTCTGGTCGGGGCTGACGATGACCGAGTCCGGCACGCCGCCTTCCACCCACCGCCCGAGGGGAATCTCGCTGGTGGAAAGCCGCAGGCCCGCCTTGGTTTCCGCCGCCGGGTCCAGCGGCTCCCACGCCATTTGCGCGTGGAGCGCAAGCGCGGCCGCCCAACTCCCCGCCACCAGCAGGACAATATTTTTGCAGTTGGGCATTAACTTGAAAATTCCGCCCGCTTACCGCCCGCCGGTGGGTAGGGGCGCGGCCGAATATTTATCAAACCACGCCTTCACCTCGGCGTCGAGCGGAACGAGGTTCGGCGGCTGTTTGGCAATGGCCTGCGACTCCGTCCATTCCTGGTTCAAGTCGCCGACGGGCAAGGTGGAGCCCACGCGGACGAAGAGCGGCATCTGGTGCAGCGCGGCGTCCACAGTCACGGTCTGGCCGCCGTCATATTCCTTATTAGTCCATACATAACGCCATTTATTGCCGGAGGGGAGATACACTTCCTGCGCGGTTTTGCCTTTTTCCCAAATCGGCGAAACGAGCAAGTCCGGGCCGTACTGGAACGTCCACCAGTTGCTCCAGGCCGCGGGCGCCTTGGGATCGACCATGAACAGGGGCCGCACGATGGGCAGGCCGGTGTCGTGCGCCACTTTCCCGAGCGCAAAAGAATAATCGGCCAGGCGCGTATGCAGGCGGGCATAGAGGCGCCAGGCGGCGATGGCCACGTCGTCATACGTGGGCGGGCGCGGCAAGTCCCAGAACGCGAGATTGTGCGTTGGCCCGACTTCCATGATGGGCGTGAAGCAACTGAACTCCAGCCAGCGCGAGTACAAGTCCTGGTCCGCGGTCTGCTGGTTGTAGCCGCCGGTGTCCGAACCCCACACCGGGTAACCCATCACCGCGCAACGCTGCACGGCGATGACTTCCGCGCGCAGTCCCTCGGGTGTGCCGCCGATGTCTCCGCCCCAATACACGCCATAGGGCGCGCTGCCGGTGTAGGCTGCGCGCGGCATGGCCACAAAATCATTGCCGCGGTATTTCTGCGAAATTTCGGCAGTCGCCTGCACATACTGGGCCGGGTAGGCGTTGCGCACTTCCCGCAACGTCTGGCCATTCGCCATTTTGAGCGAGCCGTCGGCCGGGATGTTTTCCTCGCTGCGGTCGAGCTTGAAGCCGGCGACGCCGAGCTTGAGCAGCTTGGCCACGCCTTCCTGGAAGAAAGCCTTGGCGGCCGGGTTGGTAAAATCTATCAACGGATAATTAGTGCTCTCGAGCGCGCCGCCGGGGCCGCCGCTGCCGGCGTTCGGGCGCGCCGGGTTGATCCCGGGGCCGACTTCGCCGCCGCCGGCCGACTGGCCGGGGATGCCGTAGCCCTTGTCGTGGGCTTCCTGCGCCATCTTGCCATTCACGAACGGCCCGATCCAGAGCACCATCTGGATGTTTTGCTCGTTGAGCCATTTGATCATCGCCGTAAAATTGGGCAGGCGCGCGGCATCAATTTCAAAATCATTATAACCCTGCCGGCCCGGCCCCCACGGACGATCGATCCAATACACGCCGCACGGGATGCCGTAGGCCTTCATCATCAGCAAGTCCTCCATGGATTCCGAATTGAACGGCCCGGTCACTGGCGTGCCATCGTAGTAGGTGGTGCGCTGGGTGTGTTCGTCGCGCCAGCGCCAGGGCAGAAAGGTCCAGCGCGGGGCCTGGAACGGCGGCCCGGCATCGAGTGCGTGCTGGGCCACGACCTTGGCGGGCTGGTCGGCCGTGTACGTTTTCATCTCGAAGGAATGGCCCTCGAACTGCACCCAGACGCGCGTCGGGTCCGTCACGCAAAAATCAAACAGGCCCGGCCAGGTGCCCTTCACAAACGCGCCGTATCCGCGCGAGGAAACATAAAAGGGCGAATAAACCGCCATCGTCGGCTGCACGAGATTGTTGATGCGCAACCCGCGCAGGTTCATGCCGGTTTGGATGCCGGGCGCCCACGACAACTGCTGCGCGCCGTCCACCACGCGTTCCATGATGCCGGTGTAATACTCGTCGGCACTGGCACGCAAAGCCACGCCCCAAAGCGTGATGTCGTCATTCGGCTGCGCGGTGAGGCTGAGGGTGAAATTGTCACCCTCGGGTTTGACCGTGAGCTTGAGGGTGCGGCCATCGGGCATCACCGAGGTGCGTTCCACGGTGGCAGTGGAGTCCGTCGCGAGGCGCACGCTCATGTTCGCCGGGAACGGCACCGGGCCTGCGGCGGCTTGGTAAAAAAGTCCATCGAGAATCAGCGAGTCGGTGTCCGCTGCCAGGGAGCCCGGGGTGAGCTTGGGCGCGAGCAAGGTCACTACCGCGCCGGCGGTCGGGCCCGTGGTGATGCTCGCTGGAACCACCGTCGACGGCACCACCACGCCGCCACGCCCGCCGCCTGCGCCACCGGCGCGAGCACCCCGTCCGCCACCGGCAGGAGCTGCTCCTGGCGCGGGTTGGGCCTGGCCAAAGGCGCTCCAGCCCAGCAAGGGCGCGAGCAGAATGATCCGCAAAACAGACGGCAAGGTAATTTTCATCGGGGTAGTTTAAGAGAGGAAACGGGGGAGAGGGTGCGGGAAAAATTGACAACTTCCACCCCCTTTGGCACGCCAAAAGCGTGGGACCCACCCCGGCGGCCCGTTTGTATTTGCGGCTTTCCATCCCGTCTCGCTTTGCGCAATAATCCCATTTTTAACCCCGCCCCACTGTGAATCTACCTCGAATTGCCTTGCTGTTCACGGCCTCGGCACTGGCTCCGGCCGTCCCGGCCCAGGCCGCTGCTGCTCCGACTACCACCACCGCGGCTGATACCGCTGCGCCTTTTCCCGTCACGATCCAGGTCGAGGCGAACCACACACTCGGCGAGTTGAAGCCGGTGTGGCGCTTCTTTGGCGCGGACGAGTCGGACTACGCCTACATGAAAGACGGGCGCAAGTTGATCAAGGAACTGGGCGAACTCGCGCCGCAAAATATTTATTTCCGCGCCCACCACTTGCTGACTTCGGGCAACGGCACGCCGGCGCTCAAATGGAGCAGCTCGAATGCTTATAATGAGGACGCCCAGGGCAACCCCGTTTACGATTGGACCATCCTGGACAAGATTTTTGACACCTATATCGAGAGCGGTGTGCGGCCCTACGTCGAGGTTGGCTTCATGCCCGAGGCCCTTTCCATCCATCCGCAGGATTATCCGCATAATCCGCCGCCCAAAGAGCGCGTGCCCACGAACGTCGGCCAGGCTTACCCGCCGAAAGATTACGCCAAATGGGGCAATCTCGCTTACGAATGGGCCAAGCATTGCGTGGAGCGGTACGGCGCGGGCGAAGTGGAAAAATGGTACTGGGAGATATGGAACGAGCCCAACATCGGCTACTGGCGCGGCACGCCGGACGAATTTCTCAAGCTCCACGATTACGCCGTCGCCGGCATCCGCCGCGCGCTGCCGACCGCCCGCGTGGGCGGCGCCGACACCGCCGGAGCCGGCGGGGCCTTCACCCGCAATTTTATCGAACACTGCCTGCGCGGGGATAATTACGCGACCGGGCAAAAGGGCACGCCGCTGGATTTCGTCTCCTTCCACGCGAAGGGCTCGCCCTCGTTTGTGGAAGGCCATGTGCGCATGGGCATTTCCAACCAGTTGCGCGCGATGAACGATGCTTTCACCATTTACGCCTCCTATCCCGAGTTGAAAAACACGCCCATCGTCATCGGCGAATCCGATCCCGACGGTTGCGCCGCTTGCACGGGCAACCAGCTCGGCTACCGCAACGGCACGCTGTTTTCCAGCTACACCGCGGCCAGCTATGCGCGCGAACAGGACGTGGCCGCGCAGCATGGCGTCAATCTCGAGGGCGCGTTGACCTGGGCTTTCGAATTCGAGGACCAGCCGTTTTTCGCCGGCTATCGCACGCTCTCGACCGACGGTGTGGATATGCCGGTCTTCAATGTATTCCGCATGCTCAACCGCATGGGGCCGGAACGGGTCGCGGCGCAGAGTTCCGCGCAGGTTCCGCTCGATGAAATCATCCGCAGCGGCGTGCGCAATCGCCCCGATGTCGGCGTCCTGGCCAGCCGCGCGGCGAATCGCCTGACCGTGTTTGTCTGGCACTATATGGACGACGATTTGCCCGGCGCGGACGCCGCCGTGAATTTGCAAATGGCGGGCCTGCCCGCCACGCTTAAAAATGCGAAATTGACGCAATACCGCATTGACCAAAACCATTCCAATTCCTTCACGGTATGGAAGGACATGGGCTCGCCTCCGACGCCCGACGCGCAACAGTACGCGCAATTGGAAAAGGCGGGCAAGCTGCAGACCATGGGCGAACCCGGCACGGTGGCCGTGGCCAACGGCCAGGCGGACGTGAAGTTCGATTTGCCGCGCCAGGCCGTCGCGCTGTTTGTGCTGGAGTGGACCAACGCCGCCGAGTAAACCAGTGGCTCGGTTTATTCGCGCCGTTACCCCTTCCCATGTTACGCTGGCGCATCGCCCTCCTGGTCAGTGTGGCCATTGCCATTAGCTATCTGGATCGGCAGACATTGCCGTGGGCGATTAAGGCGGTTCAGCAGGACATCCCTTTTTCCAATACGGTGAAGGCCGGGTTGGATTCGGCCTTTCTCGCGACCTACGGCTTGATGTATCTCGGTGGCGGACGGTTGCTGGACTGGCTCGGCACGCGCCGCGGTTTTGCGCTCGTGATGCTGTTCTGGTCGCTGGCTTGTGCGAGCCACGGCTTCGCGGGCGACCATGGGATGCCGACGGTGTTCGGCCTCAGTTTTGGCGTGGTGATGCTGGCGACGAGCCGCGTCTTGCTGGGCGCAGGCGAGGGCGGCGGGTTTCCGGCGGCCACCCGCGCGGTGACGGAGTGGTTCCCCGTGCACGAGCGCTCGACGGCAATGGGCATCATCAACGGCGGCACGGCGGTGGGCGCGGTGGTTGCGCCCCCCTTAATCGCCTGGGTTCTGGGCCATGCGCATTGGCTGGAACTGGCGCCGTGGCGTTGGGTCTTTTTTCTGACCGGCGGGCTGGGCTTGTTGTGGACCGTGTGGTGGTGGCTGGACTATTACGCGCCGGAAAAACACCCGCATCTGGAAGCCAAGGAATATGAAGTGATTCGGCCCGACCCCGCCGCGGCGGAAGCCGTTCGACCCGCGGCCATTCCTCTGCGGGAACTGCTCTCGCATCGGGAAACGTGGGCGATCGTGGGAGCAAAATTTCTGAGTGATGCCGCCTGGTTTTTCTATCTCTTTTGGCTGCCGAAGTACCTGATGGATGTTTTTAAATTCGACATCAAATCCGCCAGCTCGGTCGGATGGATTCCCTACGCGGCCTCGGGTGTCGGCTGTCTAGTCGGCGGCGGCCTTTCCAGTTGGCTGTTGCGTCGCGGACGTTCCGTCAATTTCGCGCGGAAGGCGGCCCTCGCGGCGAGTGCGGCTCTGATGCCGGGAGTGATTCTGGTGCCCTATTTACACAGCGTGCCCTGGGTCATCACCATTTTCAGCGTCGCCTTTTTTGGCCAGCAATCGTGGTCCACGCTCATCATGATTCTGCCCACGGATATGATTCCGCGGCAGTCGGTGGGCACGGTCGCGGGCCTCGTCGGCCTTGGCGGCGCGATGGGCGGGGTGGTGCTCGGGCAACTGGCGGGCCACCTGCTCGATGTGGGCTATAGTTACGCGCCCATCCTGGCCATTTCCGGTTCGCTGCATGTGCTGGCCTTCGGTGTGATTTGCCTCGCCATTCCCGTACTCCAGCCTTTGAAATTCACCGTTTCCCCCTCATGAAAATCACCGAAATCCGCACCCGAGTCGTCCAGTGGAAAGGCCCGACCGTTCCGCTGCCGCCGCATTTTTGCACGAACCCGATGGACGCCGTCGCCCCGATGCTCACGCGCGCGACCATGGGCACCTTCACCTTTCACGGCTGGCTCATCGTCGAGCTATTCACGGACACCGGCCTCGTTGGTATCGGCAACGCCGCGCTTTCGCCCCTCGTGACGAAGTCCGTCGTGGACAATTACCTCAAGCCGCTGCTCCTTGGCGCGGACCCGTGGGACCTCGAATTTCTCTGGCAGCACATGTACCGCAAGACGATGGCGTTCGGCAGCAAGGGCATCGGCATGGTGGCCATCAGCGCGGTGGATATCGCGCTGTGGGATATTTTGGGAAAATCCGCGAAGCAGCCCGTTTACCGCCTGCTCGGCGGGCGCACCAAGCCCCGCATCCCCGTTTACGCCAGCCGCCTGTATTCGACGCCGCTCAAGGAACTCGCCGCCGAGGCGAAGAAGTACAAGGCCGCCGGGTACAAGGCCATGAAACTGCGCTTCGGCTGGGGCCCGACCGATGGCGCCGAGGGCATGTTGCACAACGTCGCGCTCGTGCGCACCGTCCGCGAAGCCGTGGGCGACGGCATTGACGTGATGGCCGACGCCTACATGGGCTGGAATCTCGATTACGCCAAGCGCATGTTGCCGTTGCTCGAACCCTTCCGCCTCCGCTGGCTGGAGGAAGCCGTCATTCCCGACGATGTGCACGGCTATGCCGAATTGAAACGCGCCGGCCGCGTGCCCATTGCCGGCGGCGAGCACGGCTTCACCCTCTACGATTTCCGCGACCTCATTGAGGCCCGGGCGGTGGACTACATCCAGTTTGACACCAACCGCGTCGGCGGCCTGACGCAGGCGCGCAAAATCGCCGCGCTGGCGGAGGCCCACTCCATCCCCGTCATCCCCCACGCCGGGCAGATGCATAATTATCACGTCGTGATGGCCAGCCTCAATTCGCCCATGGCGGAGTATTTCCCGCCGGTGGACGTCGAAGTCGGCAACGAGCTCTTCTGGTACATCTTCAACGGCGAACCCGTGGCCAAGGACGGTTTTATCGACCTCGACGAAAACACCCCCGGCCTCGGCCTCACCATCAACGAAAAGGCCCTGCACAAGTTCAAGGTGACGGAGTAAAAACTATGCCGGAAATTTTTCGAATTGAGGACTATGTGGTTTTCTTTTACGCGAATGAGGGCCACGAGCCGGTGCATGTGCATGTCCGGCGGGGCGGTGGATTCGCCAAGTTTTGGATCGAGCCACTGGAACTCGTGTAGGCCAAGGGACTCAAGACTCCAGAAATCGCCCGCGCCGAAGAACTGATTGCAGAACGACGCAAGTTGATATTAACTCGCTGGCATGAAGCCTTCCCTCATTGAACTGGAAATCCAAGCCACCAAGGCATGGGTCGAAGGCCGCATCGTTTGCATTCGGCTGGCGGATGAGCGTGAGATCCGTTTTCCGGCCGCAAAGAACCGCCGCCTCCGCCGCGCCACCATTCCCCACCTCGCTAATATTGAATTGATCTGTGACGGCACCGGTCTGCACTGGCCCGATCTTAATGAAGATCTTTCGGTCCAGGGCATCCTGGAGGGGCGTTTGGGATAAGTAGAATTTTCCATGCCCCGCCTTGTCCAACTCCAAAAGGGTTCCGTGCGCCGCGTGGCGCTGGTGGAGGAGCCGCGCGTGCGTTTGCTCGCGCCGTTGTTTCCGACCGTGTACGCGCTGGCCCAAACGGCCCTCAAGAAAAACGAGCCGCTCAGCGCCCTGGCCACGCGCCACGCCACCAGCGAGGCCCTTGACTACGACGCCATTTACGCTGGCACGTCCGAATGGAAATTGTTGCCTCCGTTGGATCACCCGGACGAGCCCGCGCGCTGCCTGGTCTCCGGCACGGGGCTCACGCATCTGGGCAGTGCCAAGGACCGGCAGGCGATGCATGGGGTGGAAAATTCAAAAGTGAAAATTCAAAATGCCAAACCCGAGGCCGAATTGACTGATTCGATGAAAATGTTTCAGCTCGGTTTGGCGGGTGGCCGGCCGGCCGCCGGGCAAATCGGCGCGGCGCCGGAGTGGTTCTACAAGGGCAATGGCGCCATCCTCTGCGCGCCGGGCGCACCGCTGCTCGTGCCCGCCTATGCCGATGACGGCGGCGAGGAGGCGGAAATCGCCGGGCTCTATCTCATCGGGCCGGACGGCACGCCGTATCGCGTGGGTTTTGCCATCGGCAACGAGTTTTCCGATCACGTTTTTGAAAAGAAGAATTATCTGAATCTGGCCGCCTCGAAAATGCGCACTTGTTCCGTGGGGCCGGAATTGGTGCTCGGGGCGGATTTTCAATCCGTGCCGGGCCGCGTGAAAATCGTGCGCGCGGGCCGCGAGGTATGGGCCAAGGACATCGCCACCGGCGAGGCCGAGATGTCCCACAGCCTCCAGAATCTCGAGCATCATCATTTCAAGTACGAGGCGCACCGCCGCCCTGGCGACGTGCACGTGCATTTCTACGGCGCGCACAGCCTGAGTTTTGGCGCGGGCGTGGCGCTGGCCGACGGCGATGTCATGGAAATTAGCTTTAAGGACTTTGGCCGCCCGTTGCGCAATCCGCTCAAGGTCGCGCCGCCCCCGCCGGTTCTGGCCACGGTGAAAAATCTCGGTTAATGCTATTAATTTCCCTGCGGTGTGGGGAATCCCCTGATTCCTTTTGTAATTTCTATCCCATTTCTCTAGAAACTCCTTTTCCATGTCCAAGCCACGCGTTGCATTCCTTGGTCTCGGCATCATGGGCGGCGGCATGGCCCGCCGGCTCCTGGGCGCCGGTTTTCCGCTGACCGTTTATAATCGCAATCCCGACCGCGCTGCGCCGCTGGTGGCCGAGGGCGCCAAGCTGGCCGCTTCGCCGCGCGCAGCCGCCGCGAACGCCGAAATTGTCATCTGCATGGTGGCGGACGACACCGCGTCGCGCGCCCTGTGGCTCGGTGAAAATGGTGCGCTCGCCGGTGCTCCGAAAGGCGCGATCCTGCTCGACTCCAGCACGCTTTCCGTCGGCTGGGTGCGGGAACTCGCCGAGGCCGCGGCGAAACACGGCTGCGAATTTCTCGACGTACCCGTCACCGGCACCAAGCCGCATGCGGCGAACGGCGAACTGACTTTTCTCGTCGGCGGTTCGGCGGCGGTGTTGGAAAAAGTGCGGCCCGCGCTGGCGGTGATGAGCAAGACCATCACGCACCTCGGTCCGGTGGGCAGCGGAGCGCTGCTCAAACTCATCAACAACTTCATGTGTGGCGTGCAAGTAGTGGCGCTGGCGGAGGCGCTGGCGTTCATCGAACGCAGCGGGCTCGACCGCGCCAAGGCGCTGGAGATTCTGGTCGGCGGTGCGCCGGGCAGCCCGCTGGTGAAGGTCGTGTCTGCGCGCATGACCACGCCCGACTACACGCCGAATTTCATGCTTAAACATCTGACGAAAGACCTGCGCTACGCGGTCGCGGAAGGCGCGAGCCATGGCGTCCCGCTCGCCACGGCGGCGGCGGCGGTTGAGGTATTGCAAAAAGCCGTGGCGGCCGGCCAGGGTGATCTCGACATGGCGGCGGTGGTTGAACTTTTGCGCAAACGGTAGTATTCTCCGACCTTTATGCCTGCTCATCCCGTACTCATCGCCGGACAATGGCGACCTGCCCGCTCCGCCGGTGTTTTTCGCGGCGAAAATCCCGCCACCGGCGAAATGCTGCCCGGCGAATTTCCCGTGAGCCATTGGGACGATGCCGAGGCCGCGCTCGCCGCCGCCGATGCCCTCATGCCGGCCTTGCGCGCCACGCCGCCCGAGCAATTTGCGAAATATCTCACGCGTTTCGCCGAACGCCTCGAGGCCCGCGCCGCCGAGCTCGTTGAGATGGCCCATCTCGAATCCGGCTTGGCGAAGGCCCCGCGTCTCGCCGACGTGGAACTGCCGCGCACGACCGGCCAGTTGCGCCAGGCCGCCGTCTGCGCTTTGAGTGGCGCCTGGGCGCTGCCGACCATTGATGCGAAGCTGAACATTCGCTCGTGTTACATGTCCATCGGACCGGTCGCGGTCTTTGGCCCGAATAATTTTCCCTTCGCGTTCAACAGCGTGGCGGGAGGCGACTTTGCCGCGGCCATCGCCGCCGGCAATCCCGTCATCGCCAAGGCCAATTCCTCGCACCCCGGTACCACCCGGCTGCTGGCGGAGGAAGCATTTGCGGCCCTCGGCGACACCGGCCTGCCGCCGGCCACGGTGCAGTTGCTCTACCGCCTGCATCACTCGGACGGCGTGCGCCTGGTGTCGGATCATCGTCTCGGCGCGACCGCGTACACCGGCAGCCGGGGCGCGGGCTTGCAGTTGAAAACGGCGGCGGACCTCGCAGGCAAACCCATTTACCTTGAGCTTTCGAGCATCAATCCCGTCGCCATTCTGCCCGGGGCGCTGGCGGAGCGCGGCGCGAAAATCGCCGAGGAATTTTCCGGCAGTTGCCTGCTGGGTTCCGGGCAGTTTTGCACGAATCCCGGCCTCGTCCTCCTTCTGGCAGGCAGCGCGGCGGAGACTTTTATCACGCAAGTGAAGGAGCGTTTTGAAAAAGCGCCGGTCGCGCCCTTGTTGTCGGCGGCGGTCGGGCGCTCGCTCACGGCTAGCGTCGAGACCCTGCGGCAGGCGGGCGCGCAAGTGCTTTGCGGCGGCCAGGCCCTGCCCGCGCCGGGCTACCGGTTTGCGAACACGCTGCTGCGCACTGATGCCGCGGCTTTTCTCGCGGCGCCGGAAAAATTGCAGACGGAAGCCTTCGGCAACGTCTCCCTCGTCGTGGTGGCCCGCGACGCCGTCGAGGCCCGCCGCGTGCTTGAAACCCTCGAAGGCAATCTCACCGGTTGCATTTATACGGATACCGCCGGCTCCGATGATAAACTTTACGACGATTTGGCGGCGGTCATGCGCGTCAAGGTCGGCCGCTTGTTGAACGACAAGATGCCCACGGGCGTGGCGGTCAGCCCCGCGATGGTGCATGGCGGACCATACCCGGCGACGGGTCATTCCGGCTTCACCGCCGTCGGCCTCCCGGCCGCCATGCGCCGCTTCGGCGCGCTCGTCTGCTACGATAATGTCCGGCCCGCGCGCCTGCCCGCGCTCTTGCGCGACAAGTAGCCGGGCCGCGTCCAGTGGCGGTGGAATCGTCGAACATCTCTTCCTTTTGCAAGACGACTATCCCATCAACCTGGCGGAGCTGGACAAGGCCGACGCGAAAACCAATCCGCTGCTGGCCTTCGATAATTGGTACGTCAATCTCTGCGCGCCGCCGTTGCTGCTGGGGCTGGCTTGGCTGGCCAACCACAGCCCGCTGGCATTTTTGCTCGCCGGCTTTCAGATATGGATGCACGAGTTTGGCCACGCGACGGCGGCGTGGCTCTGCGGTCGGCGCGCCACGCCGTTGCCGTTTGGCTGGACTCCCGTCGAACCCGAGTATTCGTCCTTCGTTTATTTTGGGCTGCTGCTGCTGTTTGGCATTTTGTTCGTGGCCGGGTGGAAGGAGCGCAAAATCTGGCCCATGGTCGCCGCGGTCGTCCTTATAGCCCTGCAATTCTACCTGACATGGCGAATGCCGGAGGAGCGGCAGGAATTCTGGTGGGGTGCTTTCGGCGGGGTGGGCGGGGAGTTTTACCTCAGCGCGCTCGTGATGGCGGCTTTTTACATACGACTGCCGGACAAATTCAAATGGGGGCAGTGCCGCTACCTCTGCTTCTTCCTCGCGGCCAGCGCCTTTCTGCACGTAACGAGCCGGTGGAATGAAGTGTATCACAACCGGGAGGACATACCGATGGGCTCGATGATCAACGGCGAGGACGACGACAACGGCGACATGAACAAACTCATGGAGGACTATCACTGGACGGAAAAGGACATCCGCCGCAATTACCAGTATTTGGGCTACGCTTGCTGGGCGGGCCTGGGCCTCGTTTATCTCACCTTTGCCTTGCGCCTGAACGTGGTCGCGGACCAACTCTGGGCGGATTTCAGCCACGGGCGGGAGAGGAACTTCCCGTGAAATAGGCGCATCCCTTGTAAAACGTTGGCGAAAAGAAGCGCAGGGGTCCGTTTAAAGCTGGAAGAAAACCAACGGTTCAGACATCCTATAAGATAGGAGTCCATTTACGCATCGTGCGACACCCACCCATGAAGACGAATACCACCACCTCCCGCCCCGTCGATGTTTCCCTGCCTTGCCTTGCTCACGGCTCCGGCGGGCGAGGCCGGGAAGGAATTCAAAATTCAAAATTGAAAATTCAAAACGGCCTGGGTCGTTTTTCGCGTACGTGGCCGGGGCTGGCGTTGGCCGCTTTCATTTTCAGTTTTGGCGCTTCCAGTTTTAATCCGGCCCACGCGGCCACGTTTTTCACGCAGACGAACTTGGTGGCCGACCAGCCCGGCAAGGCGATCCATACCGACCCGAATCTGGTGAACGCCTGGGGCGTCGCCTACACGCAAGGCGTGCCTTATTGGGTGGGTAACAACGGCACGGGTACTTCCACGGGTTACGATGGCAACGGCAAAAAGGTCAGCCTCGTCATCAAGATTCAGGGGCAGGGCGGCCCCGGCACCGGCCCGGTCACGGGCGCGGTTTACAACAACCAGGCTGGCGCCTTCAAAAACGACACGTACATTTTCGACACGGAGCAGGGGTACGTCGTCGGCTGGAATTCCGTGATGGGCACGAATTCCGCCCTGCGCGCGGATGGCTCGGCGCGCGGCGCGGTGTACAAGGGTCTCGCCATCGGCAACGTGGACGGCGTCAGTTACATTTATGCCACCGATTTTCACAATGGCGTGGTGGATGTGTTCAATGGCTCGTACGCTCGTGTCGGCTTGAAGGGCAAATTCGTCGATCCCAAAACACCCAAGGGTTATGCGCCGTTCAACATCCACACCGTGGGCACGCTGTTGTTTGTGACTTTCGCCAAGCAGGACCCGAGCAAGCACGACGAGCTTGACGGCGCGGGCCTCGGCTTTGTCAGCGTGTTTCATATGGACGGGACGTTTGTCAAACGGTTCGCCTCCGGGTCGAAAGCCGGCGGAAAAATCCCGCAATTGAATGCGCCGTGGGGCGTGGCGGTGGCGCCGTCGGGATTCGGCGCTGACGGCGGCAAAATCCTGATCGGCAACTTCGGCAACGGCGAAATCGCCGTGTTCTCGACCGCCGGGAAGTATCTCGGGGTGCTCGAAAAATCCAAGGGCCACCCGGTCAAAATCTCCGGCCTCTGGGAAATCTTTGCGGGCCCGGCCAAGCGGCTTTATTTCTCCGCCGGCACGGACAGCGAGCAGCACGGCCTGTTTGGTTACCTGAAAGGGAAGTAGGGGGAAATTTAGCAGTTGGAAGCCGGACGCCGATTCGTATAGCGTAGGGGTGAATTCATTTACCCCATGAATAATTGGCGCAAAGGTTTGATCTTGGCGGCGGCTTTGTCCGCTGCCTCATGCAACGCGGCTCAGATGGCCCCGGCCGCCCCGGCCCCGGCGGCTGCGGCGAAACCGGCCAACGACCCGCGCTTTGCGGGCATCGCGCCGGCCATGCAGGTTTATGTGGACAACGGCAACATCTCCGGCGCGGTGATGCTGGTCGCGACCAAGGATAAATTACTGAGCCTGACGGCCGTGGGCACGACCGACCTCGCCAGCGGACGCAAAATGGAAACCGGCGATTTGTTCTGGATCGCCTCGATGACCAAACCCATGACGGCGCTCGGCATCGCGATGTTGAAGGACGAGGGCAAGCTCGCCTTCGACGACCCGGTGGAAAAATATTTGCCCGAATTCAAGGACGCCAAAGGCCCCGGCGGCGCGCCGCTCACCCGGCCCATTACGCTGCGCGACTTGCTCACGCACACCAGCGGGCTGGGGGACTACTCGCTGCCCGACCCGCATTGGACGCTCGAACAAATCAGCAAGGACGCCGTGACCCGCCCCTTGCGCGCCCAACCAGGAGTGCGCTGGGGTTATTCGACGACGGGCATGAACATCCTCGGGCACGTCGTCGAGGTGGTCAGCGGCACGCCATTCGCGGCGTTCATGCAAAAGCGCCTGTTCGACCCGCTCGGCATGACGCACACGACTTTCTGGGTCGCACCGGAGGATGTCACGCGCCTGGCGACAAGCTACCTCGCGGATTCCGCGGGCAAACTCCAGCCCACGACCATCTCTTATATGTATGGGGCGGCGGTCACTGACAAAGCCCGCCCGCCCATTGGGGGCGCCGGTTTGTTTTCGACCGCCGAGGACGTCGCAAAAGTTTACCAGATGATGCTCCAGGGCGGCTCCTTCAACGGCAAAACGATTATCAAACCCGAGACGGCGGCGGAAATGATTCGCAACCAGACGGGCGATCTTTCCACCCGCCCCGGCATGGCTTGGGGACTCGGTTTCTGCGTGGTGCTGCAATCGCTCAATGGCAACGCCGTGCTGTCGCCCGGTTCCTTCGGCCACGGCGGTGCCTATGGCACTGATAGCTGGGCCGACCCCAAGCGCGACGTGATTTACGTCCTCATGCTGCAACGCGACAAAATCCGCCCTAACCCCGACGATTCCGTCATGCGCGTGACATTCCAGCAGGTGGCCTCCGACGCGCTCGGCAAATAAATTCTTAGGATTGTCTTTTTAAATCAACCCCCAACACTACTTCCTCCCCATGAAACTACCCTCGCTCTTCACGCTCGCCACGGTGGCGGGTTCGCTTTCCCTGCTGGCCGCCGATCAACCGGCCACGCCCCCGAGTGCTTCGCCCTCGCAAAACCCGGCCTTGCAGCCGTCCGCCGCCACTACTGGCCAGCCGCCTGCTCCCGTCCGCGGCGGCCGCCGCGGTGGCTTGCCGCCCATGGGTTTGCCCCCGACTATCGCGCCCGACGCCAAAGTTACAAAACTCGCGACGCTCCCGACCGAGTCCTACACGGTGGATGGCGCTCCCTTCACCGAAGGCGCTTCCGTCGCGCCCAATGGCGACATTTATTTCGTCGAGCAGAACAGCAACAAAATCATGCACTGGAATGTCGCGGACAAAACCTTGTCCGTGTTCATGCACCCCGCCGGTTATTCGAACGGCATGGCTTTTGACAGCAAGGGCAACCTCATCTCCTGCGCGGACGAACGCAACGAGCTCTGGTCCATTTCGCTCACGGAAAAGGAAACGATTCCCTACCCGCAGCCGCTCAATCCCGCCTTCGGTGACCCGAACCGCTCTGGCAACATCACTCTCCCGAAGCACACGGTGCTGGTGAAGGATTACCAGGGCAAATTGCTCGGCGGGCCGAATGACGTGTGGATTCGTCCCGACGGCGGCATGTACCTGACGGATCCTTTTTATGCGCGCAAGTGGTGGGCGCCGGGCCGCCAGTCCGAGCAGGTTGATAAGGACGGCAAGCCGTTCAAGACGGTCTTCTTCCTCTCGCCCGACCACAAGACGCTCACGCGCGTCGTCAGCGATTACAACACGCCCAACGGCATCATCGGCACCCCCGACGGCAAAACGCTTTACGTCGCGGACATCGGCGCGAACGAGACCTACGGTTTTGACATCCAGCCCGATGGCTCGCTGACCAACAAGCGCCTCATCTGCAAAATCGGCTCGGACGGCATGACCCTCGACAACAAGGGTAATCTGTACCTGAGCAGCGGGGGAGTGCAAGTGGTGGACACGAAGACCGGCGAACGCATCGGCAGCATTCAGGTGCCGGAACAGCCCGCCAACATGGCTTTCGGCGGCCCGGATCGCTCGACGCTCTATTTCACGGCGCGCACGGGCTTTTACTCGATTCCGACGCTCGTCAAAGGCGCCAACACGAACAAGTAAATTCCCGGCACGGGCTTAACCCGGCCGCGTCTTGCCGTCATGAAATCGCGAGCTGAGCCATCGCCAGCTTTGTCGAGTCCGTCACCCTCCAGTCGCCGCGATTTTTTGCGGCGCGGGGCAGGCGGTCTCGGAGCACTGACGGTGCTGTCGGCCCTGCCTGGTTCGGCGTCAGCGCAAGTTTCGAGCCCGGCTGCGTCGCCCAAAACGACCGCACCCGCGCCGACCTTCGACCTGCGCGAATTTGTTAAGTGGATCACCGCGGAGTTGGAGCCTTCGGTCAAACTCCCCGGTGGCGCGGGCCATTACGCCCGTGAACCGGGCAAGGACGTGCTCGAGCTATACGGGGTGTCCGACATGGCCTGCATCCTGTATTCGCTCGGCGCGTTGCGTCCGACGGAAGCGGAGCGGACCGAGTGGGCGGCGGCCTTCCAGTCGTTGCAAAATCCCGACACCGGCTGGCTGCTGGAAAAGGAACCGAGCCACGATCCCTTGCACAACACCGCGTTTGCGCTGGCGGCGATGCAGTTGCTCAATCTCACGCCGAAATTGCCGGTCAAGATGGGGCCGGAATACGCGGACCCCGCCGCCTTTCTCGAAACGCTCGACTGGAAAACCGCCGTTTACACCGAGAGCCACAAGGGCGCGGGCGTCGGCTCCATTTTCGCGCTGGTGCCCGCCTTGGGCACGAAGGCGTGGTTCGACGCTTATTTCGCGAAATGCGAGAGCCTCTTCGACCCGCACAATGGTTTGATGGGACGCGAAAAGCCCGCCACCGGCGACTCCGACCAGATTGGCGGCACGTTCCACTACAGCTTTCTCTATAATTATTTCAACCGGCACATGCCGTACCCGGAAGCGCGCATCGACACCGTCCTGCGCCTCCAGCAGGCCGACGGCTATTGGATGGCGACCAACCATCTGTGGATGACGCTCGATGCGATTTTTCTAATGACCCGCACGCTCCGTTACGCCCCGCATCGGTTCGACGACGTGCGCGAAGTGGTGCGCGGGGTGATGACAAGATTGATGACCGAGGTTTACAGCCCCGCCGGCCGCCGCGCCACCTTTACGGGCCGGCTGACGGTGCATTTGGTGACCGCCGCCCTTAGCATCGCCGCGGAAGCGCAGCAATTTCTCGGCGCGCAGGAAGTGGTGACTGACTGGCCGCTCCGCCTCGTGCTCGACCGCCGGCCGTTTATTTAGGTCTTGCGTAACTGCAGGCCGCTACTCACGGGAACACATTTTGGGCTTTCGTGTTCTTGGGTGGGTTGCTAGGCTGAAAGAAACCCGGCGGGCTGGGGGACGAAGCCGTCCACCCCGATCCGGTACAACCCCCGAACTGGAGAAGACCTTATGCAAGGATTCAAGTTTACCCTCGCCCTTATTTCCGCTTTGGCCGCGTTGAGCGCCTCGGCCCAAACCGCGGCGCCGGCTGCCTCGGCCCCGGTGCCGGTGCCACCGCCGTCCGCCGCGCGCTTGAGCCCGCACGAAACCATCAGCCTGCACGTCGGGGCGCGCAATGGCCCGCTCGTGACGGTCACTTACGGCCGCCCGCTTTCCAAAAAAGAAGGCACCACGGAAGTCCGCAAAATCTGGGGCGCGCTCGTCCCATGGGGTGCCGTCTGGCGCATGGGTTCGGATGAAGCGACCACGCTCATCACCCAGGTTCCGCTCGATATCGGCGGCACGACCGTGCCCGCGGGCGCCTATACCCTTTGCATGTTCCCCGACGACAAGGGCGCGACAAAGCTCATCATCAACAAGCAAATCGGCCAGTGGGGCATCCCTTACACGCCCGCCATTCAGGCCAATGAACTCGCTCGCGTGGATATGAAGAAAGAAACCTTGGACAAACAGGTGGACGAATTCACCATCGCCCTCGTGCCGGATACGGCCTCGGGCGGTGGAGTGTTGAAAGCGTTTTGGGAAAACACCTTGTTCTCGGTGCCGTTTAAGGTGAAGCAGTGACACCACAGCTTCGCGGTGCGTGGGCGCATGGTCGCGGCCCGCTTTTCAACCTTCGGGAAATGCGGATGAAAATCTATCCTTCATGGTCGGGTGCACGGCGGTGCGCTGGGTCTGCCGCCGTGCTTATTTTGGCGGCAAGTATAATCTGTGTTCGCGCGTCCGAGCCCCTGCCTGCGCCAGCTATTCAGCAAGAGTTGCGCAGTTTTCGTGAACTCGGCAGCGTGCTCCTCGTCGCGGCCCACCCCGATGACGAGAATAACCAGTTGCTGGCCTATCTCGCGCGCGGACGCGATTACCGTACCGCCTATCTCTCGCTCACCCGCGGCGACGGCGGCCAAAACGTCCTCGGCCCTGAGCTCGGGCCTGAGCTAGGCGTCCTGCGCACGCAGGAATTATTGGCCGCGCGCAGCGTGGACGGCGCCCGGCAGTATTTTTCCCGCGCCTTCGACTTCGGCTATTCCAAGGATTATCTCGATACGCTGAAGACCTGGGACCGCGAGCAGGTGGTGGCCGACATCGTGCGCGTGATTCGCGAATTCCGGCCCGATGTCATCGTCACGCGTTTTTCCCCTTTGCCGAGCAACACCCACGGCCACCACACCGCGTCCGCCGTGCTCGCGCTCGAGGCGTTCAAACTGGCCGGCGACCCGAAGGCTTTTCCCGACCAATTGACAACTCTGCAACCCTGGCAGCCGAAGCGCATCATGGTCAACGGCGGCGGTGGTGGCCGCGGCGCTGGGGCGGCTCCTCCTGCCAATACGGTGCGTATGGATGATAGCGGCACTGATGCCGCCACCGGCGAATCGTTCGCCCAAATCGCCGCGCGCAGCCGCCAGATGCACAAGACCCAGGGCTTTGGCAACACCGGCGTGCGCGGCGGCGCGGGCGGCGAAACTTTTTCATTGCTCGATGGCGAGCCGGCCACCACCGACCTCCTGGACGGCGTGGTCACCACCTGGGCGCGCTACCCCGGCGGCGCGGACATCGCGCAACTCGCCGACGACGCCCTCGCCAAATTCAATGCGCAAGATCCTGCCGCCAGCATGCCCGCTTTGCTCGCGCTGCGCACGAAGCTCTCCGCCTTGCCGACGGATCCCGTCGTCGAGGAAAAGCGCGGCCAGCTCGACCGCATCCTGCAATCCTGCCTCGGCCTTTCCTTTGCCACCGTCACCCCGCAGGCGGAAGTCGTCCCCGGTGAAATCCTGCCCTTGCATGAGACCGCGATGGTCACTTCGAAGGTGCCCGTGCGCTGGCTCGGCGTGAATTTTCCCGGTGCCGACGCACCCGCCGGCGCCCCGGTGGATTTGCAGCCGAACCAGCCGGCCACCCGCGACGCCCCGCAAATCCTGCCCGCCAAAACTCCGCTCAGCACGCCTTACTGGCTGCGCGAGGAAGGCACGCCCGGCATGGCGCGCGTGGACGATCCGGCGCTCATCGGCTTGCCGGAAAATCCGCCCGTTTTCCCCCTTGGCCAGGTCTTTTCTGTCGGCGGCCAAACGCTGGTCCTCCCCGACGAACCGGTGCAGGTGACCACCGCGGCGGACAATACCGAAATTCGCCGCCGCCTCGATGTCATTGCGCCCGTCTCGCTCAGTTTTCCCAGCGACGTGGAATTGTTCGCGCCCGGCGCGGCCAAAACCGTGGAAGTCGATGTCACGGCCGCCCGGCACACTGTCCAGGGCGCCGTGCAAATCGCCGCGCCGCCCGGCTGGAAAGTTTTTCCCGCGGTCCAGCTTTTCTCCATCCCCAATGTCGGCGACACGGAAAAAGTCACCTTCACCGTGACCGCGCCCGACCAGGCTGCGTCCGTCCGGCTCGAAGCCCGCGCCGTCATCAACGGCGTGCGCTACAACACCGAGCGCATTGTGCTGGCCTACGGTCACATTCCCGTGCAGTTGCTGCAGCCGCCGGCCAAGTTGCGCGTGCTCAGCCTCAATCTCGCCATCCGCGGAAAAAATGTCGGTTATCTGCCCGGCGCGGGCGACGACATCGCCGTGTGTCTCGCGCAAATGGGCTACAACGTCACCCCGCTCACGGGCGCCGACCTCACTCCCGAAAAGCTGAAAAATCTCGACGCCGTGGTCCTGGGCATCCGCGCTTTTGAAGTGCGCACGGATTTGTTTCCCAACTTGCCCGCGCTTTTTTCCTGGGTCGAGGGCGGCGGCAATCTCATCGTGCAATACAACCGCAGCGACGTGAGCAACCAGACCCCCGGCCAATTTGGGCCCCTCGCGCTCAAGCAGTCCGCGTTGCGCATCACGGATGAGCACGCCACGCCGACCTTTCTCGTTCCCGATCATCCCGCCCTCACCACGCCGAATAAAATTACGCTCGCCGACTTCGACGGCTGGGTCCAGGAACGCGGCATTTATTTCCCCAGCCAGTGGGACGCCCGCTTTACGCCGCTCCTCGCCTTCAGCGACCCGGGCGAGGACCCGCTCCAGGGCGGCCTGCTCGTGGCGAAATACGGCCAGGGCTACGTTGTTTACACCGGGCTGGTGTTTTTCCGTGAACTGCCGGCGGGCGTGCCCGGCGCGTTCCGGTTGTTCGCGAATCTGGTTTCTCTCGGGAAATGAAGCCGACCGCGCCCGCTCCCGCCGCGTCGCCCGCGGCCATTGAAACTCCCGGTTTGCCGGGTCTGCGCACGTGGCGCGCGGTGTACATTTTTATCGGGGTCAGCCTGGTGCTTTACATCGTCGCGCTCACCGTGTTGACGCACGTTTACTCGTGAGCACGCTCGATTATGTCGTGCTGCTCGGCACGATGCTCGGCATTGTCGCTTACGGCATGTGGCGCACGCGGGGCCGCCGCAGCCTCGAAACCTATTTGAAAGGGGAGGGCCACACGCCCTGGTTTGTCATCGGCCTTTCGGTCATCGCCACCCAGGCGAGCGCGACCACGTTTTTGTCCATTCCCGGCCAGGGTTATCAGGATGGATTGAGTTTCGTGCAGAATTATTTCGGCGCGCCGCTGGCGATGATCGTCATCGCCGCGGTCTTCCTCCCGATTTACCGGAAACTGAATGTTTACACCGCCTACGAGTACCTCGGCCAGCGGTTCGATCAAAAAACCCGGTTGCTCGGCGCGGCGTTGTTTCTCGTGCAACGCGGGCTGGGCGCGGGTCTGACCATTTACGCGCCCGCCATCGTGCTTTCCACCATTCTGGGCTGGCCATTGGATGCCACCATCATCGGCAGCGGGGTGCTCGCGACGATTTATACCGTCACAGGCGGCAACGAGGCCGTGACGGTGACGCAAAAATACCAGATCGCGCTGATTTTTGCAGGGATGCTGACGGCCTTTGTGCTGCTCCTGGAGAAATTACCCGCGGGCCTCGGCTTTGGCGACGCCCTCACCGTCGCCGGGAGTTTTCACAAATTGAATGCGGTGAGTTTTTCCGTGGATCCCCATGAGCGCTACACCGTGTGGACGGGCACCCTTGGCGGCATGTTTCTCGCGCTGTCTTATTTCGGCACGGACCAATCCCAGGTGCAGCGCTACCTGACGGGCGGGCCGTTGCGGGAAAGCCGGCTGGGGCTGATGTTTCATGCCGTGTGCAAAATTCCCATGCAGTTCTGCATCCTCCTGCTCGGCGTGCTGATTTTCGTGTTTTACCAGTTTGAAACTCCGCCGGTGAATTTTAACGAAACGGCCTGGCGCGAGGCGGTGGCCCACGGGGCGGGTGCTCAATTGCGCGCGCTGGAGCAGGAGTTCACCACCGCCCATGCCGAAGAGCGCCAGCAACTCCAGGCCTGGCTCACCGCCCGGCAGGCGGGCGACACCGCGGCGGAAAACCACGCGAAAACCGCCGCGGCCCTGGCGCATGATCGCCTCGAGACCGCCCGCGCTGCCACCAAAACCGCCATCGCCGAATCCTCGCCCGGCGCCCAAGGCAACGACTCCGATTATGTTTTCATCAATTTCATTCTGCATTACCTGCCGCATGGAGTCATCGGGCTGTTGATCGCGGCGTTTTTTGCGGCGACCTTTTCCTCCAAGGCCGCGGAAATCAGCGCCCTCGGCTCGACCACCACCGTGGATTTTTACCGCTTTCTTTTGCACCCCGAGGCCAGCGACGCGCACTGCGTGGCCATGTCCAAGGTCTTTACCGGCTGTTGGGGCCTGGTGGCCATCTGCTTCGCCTTATTTGCCAATCTCCAGGAAAATCTCGTGCAGGCGGTGAACATCGTCGGCTCGCTCTTTTACGGCGCGGTGCTGGGTTTGTTTCTCC
>Ga0265320_10000135_pt1 | contig 63563 bp, 81 predicted proteins | sample 4827metaG_FD_202087 | JGI IMG/M metagenome (GOLD analysis project Ga0265320, IMG submission 202087) | Rhizosphere microbial communities from Carex aquatilis grown in University of Washington, Seatle, WA, United States - 4-8-27 metaG | ecosystem: Host-associated > Plants > Roots > Rhizosphere >...
TCAAGCAGGATATCGAACGCGCCGTAGATTTCGCAAACCAACCGAATGACGAAGTTCGCAACTATTTATTTGGAGTCCGCGATGCTCTGGATGTATCTGGGGCAATGGGACTAGGAGGTTAATATGACAGGATACAACCCATCCGACATTCAGGACCCTTACTATACTTACGACAATAATATCAAGGCATCTAGACCCGAAGGGTTGGGGTTAGGAAATCCAGCAGCGCAAGCACAAGGTATCGGCCAGCAAGGTTTTGATGCTTGGAAAGACAAACTAGATTTTCAGAAAGCACAACTTGAAGCGGCCTCGCAGCAACAAACAAAGCGGAGTTCTGGAAGTTTGAGTGACGCTTGTCCCGGTGTTGACCAAAGTCTTGGTAGCGGAGCAATTGGCGGGAGTCTGGCTGACTTCTCTAACAATCTAGCGGGTAGTCAAGCGTGGGGTGGGTACTACCCTCCGATCTCGCATGATTGTCCCCACTGCGGCAGATGCCCAAGCTGTGGCCGAGGTGGGTATGGATATGTTCCGAACTATCCGCCACCGATTCCGTACTATTATCAATCGCCGAACTGGGGTAACATCACAACCCAAAATTCCTAAGTTGGTAACGAAAACCGAATTTACTAAGGCTAGTATGACCGGAGCCCTTTGTGTCTCATCCGCTTATTCTGTTCATCGTTAAGAAGTTTCACGGTTCTGGCGGTCCTGGGTATAAATCCAGCGGTTTAGGGACCTCGTCCCTGTTTGCTGTTGAACTCCTTCTTAAAGAAGGACACAAAGCCAGATTAGTTTCAGCCGTAGACGGAAATTGTATTGATCGTTTGGTTTCAGAAAACAGGCCCACTCGCGTAGTTCTGGAAGCCGTTTGGGTGACCCCTTCCAAACTTCAAGAATTGATGAGACTTCATCCGAGAGTAAAATGGACGATTCGTGTTCACTCAGAGATTCCATTTCTAGCGAATGAAGGAACAGTAGTTGGTTGGCTTGTAGAATACTTGAAACTAGGGGCCGAAATCGCGTTCAATTCTGCCCAAACTGTCGCGGACTTTTCCGTGCTCGGAAAATCAGCCTATTTGCCCAATTACTACCCGCTCCGCAAACTTCGGCACCATAAGAAACCCAGCGATCATTTGAACATCGGTTGTTTTGGTGCGGTCCGTCCTTTGAAGAACCAACTTATCCAAGCCTTCGCTGCCGTTCAATACGCACGGGAACGTGGTAAGGGTCTGTTCTTCCACATGAATGGGAGTCGGATAGAACAGAACGGCGACAACAATCTAAAGCAGATTCAAGCACTCCTAGAGGCCACCAACCAGAAATTGGTCTTGCATCCTTGGTTGGATCACGAAGATTTTCTAGATTTAGTTGCGGACATGGATATGTGTTTGCAGGTTTCGCTTTCCGAATCTTTCAATATCACTTCCGCAGATGCAATTAGTATGGGAGTTCCGCTCGTTGGGTCAAGCGCCATAAACTGGTTGCCGAAACGAACCCAAGCCCAACCAAACAGTGTCCAAAGTATAGTTAACGTAATGAACCAAGCGGACTACACCTCCGTAGTTTTGAATCACGCCTCCTTAGAGCACTACGTAGAAAACACAACCAGAGTCTGGAATGATTGGGCTTCCTAATCAGTCCAGTTAATGGACAAACAAAAACCCCGACGCCGAGGATTTCGGCAGGAGATAGTATGGCAAAAACACAAGCACCAGACCCTTGGCTTCTCGACGCCAGCGGCAATGAAGATGAATTCACCCGAGTAGACTTTCGCTTGCGTCCAGAAGACGCAATCGACCCAGACGACAACCACGGCTTAGACCAGATTTCAGGTCTCGATCCGGAGATTGTCGGACCGCCCGCACCTTCGGACGAACCGGACCCGGTTGCGATAGTTCCCCCGCCGCCCGAGCCTGAACCAGAGACCCCAGAAACCTTCGAACTCGAAGACGGCACCCAACTCTCTCTGGAAAAAGACAAGGGTCAGTGGAAAGGCTCCGTAATCGGAGTCACGGGTAATCCTCAAGTCTACTGGGGCAAGAACAAGAACGAACTCATCATCAATATCCTGAAGGCGCAGGCCAACGCGACCAAGAAGATTCGCGAGCAGAACCTGAAGCTGAAGTTCGGCGAGGGTACTACCCCAAAGCCTGTGGTTCCGGTTCCAACCGTCCCCGCCGCACGAGAACTTACAGCGGACGAGATGGTCGAGATTAAACTCCAACTGGAATCGAACCCGGCCTTAGCCTTCGATAACTGGTTCCAGAAGCGAACCGGCAAGACGATGGACGAGTTAGTCAACCTAGCTAACCAGGGTTCGCAGGCCGCGCTTGAGTTACAGGCCGAACAGGTCAGCAAAGAATTCACTTCCCGGAATCCTGAGTATTACGGGGACCCGGAATGGAAGAACTTCACATCCATTGTAAAGTGGGTCGCGAAGTATAAGTTTGGACATCCTGCATCTGATGCGAACGTACAGCAAAGATTCAACGAGCTGGTCGCATCCGGTAACTGGACAGTCGATAATCTTGAGGAAGCATTCGAGGACTTGAAGGACGACTTAGTCAAGGCCCCGAAACCTCCAAAAGTTGCAACACCACAAGCTACGCCGGTAGCGGTTCAACCTGAACCGGCACCTGCGCCGCGTACTCCAGACCCACGGATTGTGAGTGTGGAAACGCGCCCGAGAGCGGCTACAGGACTTCGGTCAAGCGACGTAACACCCGTCGTTCCCGCAACTCCGAAAGCGCCCTCAGCCGAGGACTTAGAGTCAATGACTGACGACCAAATCAAGGCATTACTTGGTGGGGTTCAGAGGTTACGGGCACAAAGTCGGCGCTCTAACTAAACAACAAAGGAATAACCATGAGTTATTCACCAGCTAGTATCGTAACATCGGGCGCTCTCCCTAACTTGGTAGCTATACACTACGAGCGGGAAGCTGTGCCCAACCTTAAAGCCCAGACGCCGTTTCTCAGCATGACAAAGCAACGTCCGCTGCCTCTGCGTCAGGGAAACCAGATTCAGTTCTACACCTACGCGCTGTTAGCCGCTAACCTGAACCAGGCTGCGGAAGGCACTGTCGGTTCTCCGATCAGTGAATCCAGCACGAAGATTGTAGCGACCATGACCAAAGTGGTGGTCGAAAAATTCAGCTATATCGGTGAACATCTGTTAGGTGTTAGCAGACAATACCGAGGGAAGACTGGGCAACCAGAACCTGTAGAGGCTAATACGCTGAACAGTCCGATTAATGGATTGATGATAGAGTCCGAACTTGCGGGTGACCGTAAGAGTGCACTAACAGTGATGTTAGCTGCCTAAACACATTGCGGGCAATACGCGGATTTTATTAACAGCTCCGACCTCGCGTTGGACGTTGCAATCGACGATCCCGGCTTGCTACAGAATCTGGCCAACGAACTAAACTACCGCCTCGCCCTCACCCTCAACTCCCTCGTCCAAATCACTGCGGACTCGGCTGTTGCGGTCGATAGCTTGGTCAACATCCAGCTCGCCAACGGATCGTACCTCACCGCGAACAACCTTCGCTCTGCGGCCCAATCCCTGGTAAGCGTAAACGCTCGGCCCTTGGTCGATGGTAAATTCGGTGGTGTTAATTATGGCACCTTCGGGAAGTAATTCCCGTCGAACACGCAGCTAATTCGGTGAACGTCTAATATTTGCTGTACAGTAAATAACTAGAAAACGCCGAGCCAAGCCTTTTCAGATTTATATGATCTCATATAAAACATGGGTTTCACTGAAAAGGAAGGTGTAGAGAACATACACTGCGCTTCCGCCGTACTCAAAATGGGGTCAACTGTACCCTTTTTGAGAACAGGAAGAAGACATGTTCCGAACTCTAAGGCGACTTAGAGAGCTAGATAGAAATACTCTAGCCTGTCCAGTTAATGGACGGTAACAAAGTGCATTCACCCGAACGTCGTTCGCGACGTTTTGAACGACACATCGTACAACGGCCTGACCGACATCCTGAAGCGCGATCCTTCGATGAACGGTATGCTGTTTGAACTGCCTAAGAATGAGGATGTTATCTCGTTCGCCGGGATCAAGTTCAAGCAAACGAGCACTGCACCAACCGTTACGATAAGTGGTAATACCTATGTCCCGAAAGGGAAAGTAGCCTGAAGGAGCGATCCTTCTTGAATCAGAACCCAAATTCGGAGAAACTCTGTACCCAACAGACAACCCCGAGCCAACCCCAAAACATCGGGAAGTGTGTAGAGACTAGACGGGTTCCTCTCTGTAAAGAGATGATGGTATAGTCCGGCCTGCATGGTGACATGCAGAGATAGGCGATGGTAGCTTATCCTCTTTGTTTTCAAAGAGTTAACACAAGCGTATAACACTTATGTATTCGGCGACGACGCCATTTTCTCGGTATTCTTGGGAAAGAATCCGGAAGACGGCAGCAAGAACTACAAGCTCTTTATTCAGAGCGCACCGGAACAGGGAAGTGTGAGTGATCCTGCCCGCCAGATCGGCGGCTGGGTGTCTTACAACGTTCGGTATACCAATACTTTACGTCCCGGTTCTACGATGACACTGCGTTAAGGTAACGGCGCAGTATAAATCCTCTTTAATCAAACTGAATATCTCGCAAGAGACAACAGACCGGAAGCAGCTTCGGCAGGCACCGGAAGAGACTAAACAAGAGGACCCGAAAGGGATGCGATAGTCCGACCTCTACAGTGATGTAGAGAATCAGACAGAAATGATCTGATCTCCTTGATTCTAAGGAAGTAACAAGCAAGCGTTTGCAGTCAGAAACATCGTCATCGTAACAAATTTGACTTTTCCACAATTATTTGCTTGACAAGCAGAAACTTTCTGTGATATCCTGCGTCTAATCTGTAGAGAAGTCAAATCGAACGAGAAGGGCGGCGCTGACCCGTCGCCCGACTCACTCATGGTCAGATGAGGAAGCATGAAACCAGTACACATCTACAAAGTCACAAATACTGTGAACGGCAAAATCTACTTTGGACAAACCGTGCAACCCGTTCGTCGTCGCTGGACTAGACATCTTTTGGACGCCGCAAAGGGAGAGAAGGATTTATATCTATACCGCTCGATCAACAAGCATGGGGTCTCGTCTTTTCGAATTGACAAAATAGCTGAAGCTCCAAACAAGGAGTGGGGAGACTATCTTGAACGAATGTTCATCTTGGTCTTCGATTCCACTAACCCCGAGATCGGCTACAACATGACATACGGCGGAGAAGGTGGGTTACATCTTCCCGAAAACAAAGCCAAGATCGGTAAAGCCAGCAAAGCGTGGTGGGCGGTCCCGGAAAATAGGGCTCGTGCCTCCGCTTCCCGTAAGGGCCTTCTAGCCGGGGAAAGAAATCCAATGTTTGGAAAGCACCCCGAAGGAACTCCGCACACCGAGGAAACAAAGAAGCTTTTAAGTAATCAAAAACTTACTGCTTACTCCGACCCGGAATACAAGGCGCGGATGTCCGCAGCTAACACCGGCAAGCACCACACCGAAGAGGGCAGAGCGAACATTTCCAAGGGATTGATCGGCAATCAGTATCGCAAAGGAATCCCACATAGTCCCGAAATAAAAGCCAAAATCACCGCCAGTCTGAAAGCAACCTGGGAAAAGAAAAGAGCAGTCAAAGCAGGGGTCGAGGTTACGGCGTGAGCGCACCCTGTCCGGTCTGTTCTAGTCCCGTTCGGTTCGAAGAAAAAGAAGTAACCACCGTGGATCAGATACTCTGTACCCGAGTTACATGCGTTTGCGGAAAACGATATTTGGTAAAGAAGGACCCCAATGCCCACTAGCCCAGCCTCAGTAACCACGTCCGCCGCGTTACCAAACACTACTGCCATCAACTATGGCGGCAAAGTTAAGAAACCAAAGAAGAAGACTGCGAAGAAAAAGTAGGAGTCCGATTAATGGACACCGCCCTAGTCCCAGTTTCTCAAACTGAGAAATGGATTACGACCGAGCCGGAATTTTATCCACCAAGTCGAATGCTGCCGATTGAGCACATCTTGGCTTGTCAGTTTGGTCGCGTAAGAAATGTCAACTCACAAGTTGACAACCAGAAGACTGATGTGGTAGAGTAGGTTTAAATCAAACGTCTGCGAAAGAGACGAAGGAGAAACATGAAACTCACGCTACGCAAAGCGAACGCCCTTCAACTGCTTATCAACGAGCAGATTTCGGCGACTTCGATTTCTACCCAAGTGTCTGTCACCAAGTATGATGATCCGATTGCTGCGGTCATCCACGCCGGGGACGTTTTCCAAGTCTCTCTGCTCAAGAAGAAGAACCTGTTGTCAGTCTTGTATTCGATCCGCGAGAAAGTTGCCGAGCAGGGTCATTGGGCCGGGATTCCTAAGATTCTATCCGAAGTCGCACACATCGACAAACTGACCGATGTCCTCAAGCCTTTGGCCGCGACCTCGTCCTTTGCCCCAGCAGAGAGCGTTCTTCTGGAGGCGCACGCCGACCTGAAGAAGGAAGTCCCTCAGAGTTCGTATTCTCAAAGGGCTGGAGCCTTCACAACCGGAGCGATCCCGCAAAACTGGATTCCGGCTTTTCTCAAAGAACTGTCTGATCTGCGCAAGAGGAAGCAGAGTCTGAGCGATCAACTGCTGGAAAAGAACATTCAGCACCACATCGATCTGTCCGAAGAGGAAGAGGCAGTCCTCAAGCAGTACGATCTGATTTAAGTTTGGAAGGTCCGTACGACTTCCCGTCAAGCGGAGGAGAGGGACAACCGTCATTCAGATACTAAATATATCCGAGCTGGTGCCTAAAGCACCGCCTTGCGATGAAGCTCTGTGACCCCCGAATTATTATAGGCTCTTAGAGCCGACTGCATATTGACTCGGGAAATACGGAGCATTTCTGCACGTTGTCTTTCGCTCATCGTTCTTCGCATATTGTCCTGTCGGTTTTCTTTTCCGACGCCTGACGTTAAAATAAGTCGCCCGTTTTTATCGTTTCCGGGCGTTAGGGGCGGTTGAAGGAGAACGATGTCAGACCGCCCGAATTTAAGGAGCAACCAATGCCAAGTGGAACACCGCAGGATGCCGTTGACCAAGTCAGAAAAATGGTGAGGGACGGCGCGAGAAACATCACCGACAACCTCACTCTGAAATCTCAGAGACAAGCAGTTTCCGATTTTGTAGACTCGGCCAAGAAAAAAGTCGAGAGCTACCTGCCCGGAAACAAACAATCGGGACCCGTTACCTCAAAGCAGAAACCCGTCTGGGGCGATCCCAAGTCCATGAAAAAGGGCGGGGTTGTCAAGAAGACCGGCCTCGTGAAAATGCACGCGGGTGAGCGGGTCATCCCCGTTAAGAAGACCGCGAAGAAGGGGAAGTAATATGGCAAAACATCCCGGCTTCAAGTCCGTTCAAAAGTCGATCCAGAAGGAAGGCTACAGTAAGGAGTCTGCCGGGGCGATTTTAGCCAACGCTACTCGTAAAGCCAGTCCAGCGGCAAAAGCGAAGAACAGCAAGCTCAAGAAAGTTAAGTAGTGCAGCGCGTCCTCAAGATCAAGAAGAGTTCCAACATCCACGGGGCCAGATACGACCCCGATACCGAAACTCTGGAGTTGGACCTGAACGGCGGGACTTGGGCGCACTTCGGAGTGGGACAGGACAAGGTAAACGACTTCGTGTCCGCTAAGAGCCACGGCGAGCATCACGCAAAGTTCATCAAAGATCAACACGAAACAAAACGAGTTAAGTAAGTTATGGGTCGGGCCGTTTATCCCGTTCGGGGAATGCGACAGAAACAGACCCCAACAAGTTTCTCGCTGATTACAGGGCCGACAAAACCTCAGTGGCTGCGTCCCAACGAGGATACAAATCGGTCGTCCACGCAGGGAAAATCGGGTGGTTTGAGTCCACTCGACGGCGAGACAATATTGAGCGGCCACCATACATACCTCCTACAAGGCCGCTCACCGGGGGTCTACGTTATCTCCTTTCGCAAGGCCCCCGGTTACTCTTGTCCAGCATTATCGGACCTCGGCAGGTCATCGATCCTCAAGTCGATCCATCGATCCGTTAGCCCCGGAATGGTGTGAAAGAGTGTTTCGGCTGGTGAAGGCGGGGGACGGCCAAAGCAACGGATGACCTCCCTGCGAGTAGTCTAGCCACCAAGTTCACCGGGCAAGCTGATTCATAGTTTGAGGTTAGATGACCTGCAATTTGTATCCCACTTTTCGTCCGTTTAATGGACCGAGGAGACACCGTGAAAGAACCGAGATTACCTTTTCCTCCCGCTCAGTACGAAGAAATTCGCGTTCAGTTTAATGCCGCAAAATACTACCCCAAACAAAAAGGGGAGCACTGGGTAGATTCTCCGGGATGGCGCACCGTAGAGGACGCTCAAAAAGTTTGGCCTTCTGGTCAGTTTAGAGAAAAGATACCCTCTATCAAAATCGACCCAGCAGTCGGTGTCGAAATTGATTGGAGTAAAGATTTTCAGTCTGCGTAAGAGACAAAGGAAAATATGACCCTAAGCAAGCGTAATCCTTGGGCCGATAATGCGGCCTCCCTCCGCACGTTCCCCGATCACGTTCTAGTAGACATCGCCCGCAACGACGCGGCACAGCACGATTACCGCAAACTTGCTGTCGAAGTCCTGTTCAACAGGAAGTCGGAAAAGATCAAGCACCCCGATCTACAACAGTTTGTCCGCGAACTTGAGATCGAGTTGGACGGTATTGTCTTTGACCACCCCGCGCCGGGAAATCCGCTGATCGCGTCAGTCACCACCGAAACAATGTCGCGTGACTATCTAGTAGAAAACCAAGGTTTCATCGGATTCAATTTTGAGGAGCCGCTTGTTTCGACAGAGACTGAACCGCCCGTACCGACCGAGAGCACACACAAGAAGAAACAAGAGGAAGCCGATGCCCCCTGATAACCCGGTACTGTATGTCGCGCGGCACGGTCAGACCGTACTCAATGCAACCAAAGCGTTTCGTGGATCGGCAAATCCTCCCCTAGATAAACAAGGAATCCAACAAGCTCACAAACTAGCTTCATTATTTTCTACCATAGACATATCCCACATCTTCTGCTCCGACAAACAGCGAGCAACCAAAACAGCCGAAATTATCGCGGGGATCAAAAATTCCCCCGTCCATCAATCCCAGAATTTGCGTGCTTTGGATGTGGGCGACTTCAGCGGACAGCCTCGCAACGAGGAGTCTGAAGCGGAACTTCAGAAGTATCTGGACGACCCTGAATCAACCATCCCCGGTGGCGAGTCCCTTAACGAGTTTAAGGCTCGGATTAGACCCTGTATTATGGAAGCCATCAATCTGTTCTGTGAGTGCGGAGCACCTCCCCTCGTTGTGGCTCACAGCAGCGTCGTGCACGAGATCGGGGACATGGCGAACTCAAACCATAAAAGTGTTTTGGTCGAACCAGGCGGGGTCATCGCCGTTTACTTCAAAGACGGAAAACTTTCTGCCAACCCAATTTTCAGACCAGTCAAGGCTGCTCAGATTTCGCAGGCCGGAACCATAACCTAAGCCAGAAGCTGGTGTCGTTTTACGAACCAGAAGTGAAGCAAAAGTGCTTCGTTACCCTAAAAATCGACGGCTAAGACCGCGATTACTAACCAAAGGAAATAAACCCATGAGTAACCCTTCGACAGTCGCCGGTTTTGTAGGTTCAGGAACCGGACGTAATCTTTTTCCAACCCAAACAGTAGCCACGGCTACCGAAACTATTCTCAAGATCGGCACCGATGTCGGTACGTCCGCAAACCTCTTCTTCGTGGTTCCCACGGGCGGTCAAATCTACGGGTCCGAATCTCCTCTCGATGCGTCGGCAAATGCAGCGATCCTGAGCCGTTCTGGCCGCTCCTACGGCGTTCCGTCCGGGGTTTCTAATGACCAGTTTTCAACTGAATCGTGGAACGCACACCCATTCCTGATCCGTGTGTCCGGCATTTACAATGCAGGCGCAAACGCGGCCCAGACCGTGCAGTTCAACCTGTATCAAGGAACGTCAACCACACTCGGCTCCGATAAGGCTATCGCTACCACAGGGACGGGTCTTGCTGCCGTGGCTGGTGGGGCTGGTAACTTCGAGATCGAAGCCCGTTTGCTTTGGGACCCGACCTCGCAGATTTTATCCGGTTCTTACACGTCGAATATTTCCTTCATCACCCCGACCTCGCAGTTCACTACGCCTACCGTTATCACTAACGTTGTGGGTTCTGTGACGGCAGCGAATCTTTCGTTCTTGGCTACCATCAAGCTCGGAAATGGCGCTTCCAGCACGGTAACCTTGAAGGAATTTTCGATCTCACAAATCTAGTCTCCGGGTATCGCTACCGCCGTTCAACAGGCCCGCTGGGTGCCTACGGGGATACCCAGCCATTCGTCCGTTTAATGGACCAAGAGGTATTATGTCAGCTTTGATCGAAATATACAACTCTCAGGATTCTTGGGAGAGCAAGAGGAAAGACCTGTCTCTAGGACATGTTGTCGGACATGCTCTGCTCGTTGTGGTAAAAAACGAAGACGGCGGTTTGAACGTAGAACGCATCCTCGGAGTCAACGCCGACAGCGCGGAAGACAATCAGATCGTTGGGGATTTCATCAAGCAAGTCGAGTCTAAACTGGCCGAGTTGTTTCCTGAAGAAACTCCTAAGATTTGGACGCCCGAATGAGTCTAATCCAGTCAGATTTTGACGTAATCGACTATGAAGCTGGAGTTTCAAACGAGGTCCTCGGGCGGGAGTGCTGCGCATGTTTTCGTTTGTTACGCTTCAAGTTCTTTGATAGAAATTCTGCTTATAAAGACGGCTATGAGCCGATGTGCTCCTTATGCAAGAAATCCCCCAAGATGAGCATAGCCGAACACACGGCCAGACTCAAGGAACTGAACTACAACTCGGAGGGGACGAGGCGTCAACGCCACCCCGACACTGAATTTTTAATTGACGACCGACCCGGAAGACCCTTGGAATGCTCTTTGTTTCTCAGTAAATTACTTCACGCATATCCACAGCTTTATGTTAAACAAGGCGGCATCTCAGTCAACGGAATTCCCGATCTCGCTCTATATGCGACTAGTCCCATTGGGAAACCAGATTGGGCTGGAAGAGACTTTCGTTATATGGGATACGTGACTCTGGGCATACTTCCAGAATACTCCAAGTACGAGTTCAACGAACGGGACATTCTCCAGCGATGCACGCAGATCGGATGGCGCTCCGTCCTTCTACGGTTTGTAGAAAACAATCTTCTAACCGAAGCACAATGCGACCAAGAGTTCGGACCCCCGTCTGGAGGAGTCAACTCGATCTGGTACAAGAAATTGCACAACTACCGAAATTCAAAGAAATTGAACTAAATTCCACCGTGGCCGATGATCTCGGCAGGAGCCTGTCATGCCAAAACACACCCCAGTAGATTCACCCGAAACAGTTTCAACCGTTGAAAATCCTGAATTAGCTTCTTACAACTCTTCGGCCTCGCCGATCACAACCGAAGGGCTGCTGTCCCTGATTGCTTCTCTTTCCCAGCAACTAGTGGTCACTCAGAAGTCTGCCGCCGCTGCGAATGAGAAACTAGCGGAAGCGATTCTGAAGACGACCGAGCCCCGAGAAGTCGTAAAGTCTCGCCAACAGTTGGCGCAAGAAGAGAACGACAAACTCTTCGACAAGAACGCCAAGGAGCTTCGCCGCCGTCAGTTGCTGAACAAAGAAGCGGTTGAAAACGACTGCGTACACATCGCTGGCTGCTCACAACTGTCCGAGCAAAAAGACATCGCAGGCCGCACCGCTATTGTCTGGCACCGCACCGACGCCCAATACGACGTAGGTATCTGCACGGTTTGCGGACGGCAGTTTCACCCGGACGACCCGCTTGATTCTCTCGGCCACACCTACAACTTCTGGAGAAAGCAGCCCAGCTTCAACAAGCTATCAGCCGCTGGATACAGACAGTTCGAAAACCCCGGTAAGGCCAGAGTTGATTCCTATCTCCGTGATGAAGAAGCAGTTCCAGTCCATTAACTGGAATACGTTGGGGGCATAATCACGCTCTAGGCGGTAGCAGGACCTGTGGTCTTTTGTTACCCGCTGTAGCGTCATGCGGTCTTGTTCTTGCAGTTTAACGACGCTGCCACTTGGCCGGTGAAACCCGCCCCCAACAAAAACATCTTACCACACTCTCCCCAAGAGGTCAAATGCCGACGAAAAAGATTGCCTATGAAAGCTGGGTTGCCAGTTTCATCGAGAGGTTGTCCGATTACTTTAATCTCGCTGGCTGGGTATTCGAAATCGAGTATGAGAAGAAACCCTCGCAGGAAATGGACGGCGCTGTTTACGCCAAGATCGAAGTCAACTCCATCTACCTCCACGCACATCTGACCATATATCCAATCGGTAAGGAAGACTTTACCAAAGGGAATATGGAGAGGCTGGTCCGATCTTTAGTACACGAACTGGTCCACGTTTTCCTCGACCCCTTCCAAGACGCAATGCACCCGCATTTGTCGATCACAACCACCCCGTTATTCATGACTGTGATAGAACAGCAGACCCAAAAGCTGACGATGGTCCTCCTCAAAACCCTCCCCAAAGATGTAGTCCCTCCAAGGTAGAACATTGGCCTCGACGATCCAATTAGAACGGACGATTCTGATCTGTCAGCAGTTCCTGCGGCTGGCCCCTCTGACGTTCCCGACAAATCCGAATAACGATCCGGCCTTTTTCTGCGCAGACTGGGTTAAGCAGATGATTCTGTCCCCGCCTTTTGCGTGGAGATGGAACAGAACTAGTGCGACCGTAATCGCTCCGACCTTCACTACTGTTTTGGGAAACACGGACTATCAAGTCAACCTACCAAATTTCGGGTGGATCGAGAAAGCGACAGCTTACGACCCGAACAACGCAAACTCAGCTTACGAATTGCAGGTCGGACTGAATACCGCAATCGAGCCCCTCAACAACCAACCTGCCAGAATCACGGCACAACTAGATGATACAGAAGGGAACATAACTTTTCGCATATTCCCCGCGTCGGACGCTGTGTATTCGGTAGTCGTAGAGTCTCAGAATGCGGCTTCTCTGTTTACAGCATCTACGGATACTTGGGCACCAATACCGGACTATTTGAGCTACCTCTATATTAGTGGCTTCCAGGCCAAGGTGTATGAATACTCTAACGATCCCAGGTACCTGCCCGCGATGCAATTGTTTCTTCAGCAACTCGCAGCAGCCTCTGAAAATCTCGATTCGACTCAGAAAAATCTCTGGATCACCGACAGATTGAACTCTCTTCGTCAAACTCAAATGGTCCAACAAGGACGGGCATAATGAAATTTAGAATTCTACTCATTCTGGTCTTCCTTCTGGGACTTACGGTTTGGGCGGAGGGTCAGGCGACCACAGCCTACCATCGGCTCAACCAAGTCCTTGCGAGAGGTAATGGCGTCTACGCCCAGATCGTTCCGTATGCCACGGTTGCCGTGACCAACTCGGCTACCGGGGTGGCGGGCGTAATTTACGTCGATCCCGGCCTTACGGTTCGTGTACCGAACTCGGTTGTCACAGCAGACGCGAACGGGAACTACGGGTACTACTTTGCTCTCCAACTCTGCATGACGGAGAAGATCACCTATCCGAACGGCGGGATGCTAACCTTCGTCAATGTTTGTTCCAACACGACTTCCGGCGGTTCAGTCACCGGGATAAGCGTCGGCACCTTACCGAGTTTTCTGGGTCTGACGATAGCTAACCCTAATACGACCCCTGTTCTAAACTTTACCGCAAGTGCAATTCCAAACAGTTCTCTCGCAGTTCAAACAGCTAATACCGTCCTCGGGGCTGTTACCGCGACGACGCCTTCTGGCCTACCAATGCCCGCGTGTAGCGGTGGGTTAAACGCTTTGATTTGGAACCCCGGAGTTGGTTTTGGTTGCAATACGATCAGCGCGGGAACAGGAACAGTCGTGACTACGGGTAGTCCCGCAAACGGAAATCTTGCTCAGTTCTCTGGTCCAACTTCTATAACTAACGGAAATCTATCCGGAGATGCAACTACCTCAAATAGTTTGGTGGTCGCTGTAGTCAAAGTCAACGGGGGTGCGATCCCAACTTCGGCAAAGGCTCTCGCTTCAAACGGCAGCAACCAGATTATTGCTGCAACTCTACAAGGCACAGACTCAGCCCTGATGACCGCCGGAACCGTGTCTGGAACTTCGATCTTATTGTGTACAGACGCTAACGGCGGGGCAACGACCTCAAGTTGTCCGGTTCCTCTAGCTAACCCCATGACTACTGCCGGAGATATGATTACGGGCGGAGTTTCTGGTGTCCCCCAACGTGTGGGGGTTGGTACCAACGGACAGGTTTTGGCTACGATTGCTGGTGCGCCTGCGTGGGCTGGGACTGTTCATTCTTCCGGGACCAATGGGTACTACACAATCGCTCCCGACGGCACGATCACAGACTATGTAAATACAGGGTCTCTAAACAACAACACACCCACGACAATTACTCTTCCGCACCAGATTACAAGCACGGTCATGAGCGCGGTTTGCGCGGATAACGGGGGGCGTGTTCAAACAGGAAACGACCAGCCAGTTGGCGTAAACTTCGTCGGCTTGTCCGCTCCGTATACGACCATGAACGTGAATACTCCCGCCACTGGAATGACTGCCTACTGCATCGTTGTCGGGTACTAAAAATCCATTAACTGGACGAAAATGAAGAATCTCAAACTACTTGCGCTGCTTCTATTTCCGATGCTTGCTTTTTCGCAAGCCACTAGCGGCTTCCACAGAGTCGCGCAGGTCATTGCCCGCGCTCCTTTAAATTCTGTGACAGCACAAGTGGTTCCCTATGCGACGATTGTACTGACCTATACAGGAAGCGGGACAGCAGCCGCAGTTTATTCCGATCCCGGTCTTTCCGTAGGGATTCCTAACTCGACGCTAACAGCAAGCGGAGCTGGTAACTACGATTACTACTTCGCCCTGAACACGTGCATTACCGAAACCATTTCCTCCCCCAATTTGGGAATTATCGCTCTCCCTAATATTTGTTCGAACGGCGGCGGAGGCGGATCGGGACCTACGATCCAGACTAATGGAACTCCAAACACTCTTCAAAATCTTTTGAATTTTGTCAACCCATCTTCCTTTAACGGGTTGTCCTTTGCCTTTTCAAACCCATCAGGTGGTGTTGAAACTTTCGGAGTATCTGGAACTCTTAACAGTGCCGGTTTAACCAACACGGCTGTGTCTGCTGGAAGCTATACCTGTACCAACCTCACCGTCAATGCCCAAGGACAACTTACTGCCGCTTCTAATGGTTCTTGCGGGGGTGGAGGTGGTTCCGCGCAGAAATGGCCGGTTCTTTCTTGGACGGGGTTACAGACAAGCAACTACCAGACGTTTGCCTCTGTGATGATCGCCCCGTCCGCCGGTACCGTGCCTTCTGGCTGTACGGGAAGCGCCAGCGATACCTACCCTATAACCTACAACGGGGGAGCGGTAACGTACCCAACTGCTACAAGTTCTGTGGCTCTGGGTGTCTGGGATTTGACCACAAATACTCAACTTTGCACCATCACGACTTCGTCCTCCGGTCACTTGGGTTCTCCTTCTGGTTCTGGCGGAACAATCAACATCGGGGATCAAATCGTAGTCACAGGCGCACCCACGCCGGATGCTACTTATCAGAATTTTGATGTGACCTTGGCCGTGAATATATCCGGCGGAGGTGGGGGGAGCATCAGCCTGACAACCACAGGCTCTGGCGGAGCCGCGACTTTATCCGGTACGGTTTTGAATATTCCCGTATATCAAACAGCACTCGGGTATACTCCAGCCCACAGCGCGGGAAACTCAGACATTACATCTTTGTCTGGTCTTACGACCCCACTTAGCATACCTCAAGGGGGAACTGGAACAACCACCCCAGGATTGATTGCGGGAACAAACATTACCGTGTCAGGTGCTTGGCCGAATCAAATCATCACCGCATCTTCAACCGCAGCGACCGCCTTTTCGGCCCTAACTAGCGCAACCAACACAGTAGCCGCAATGCTTGTCGGAACTGGGGCAAGTCTAGCCCCGACTGGCTCGGGGTCCGTTCAGTCTAACAACATTGCAGGGACTATAACGCAGGGATCAAACGTTACCATCACAGGGTCCGGAACAACGGGAAGCCCTTATAACATTTCCGCTTCCAGTGGCTTTTCGGGTCAAACGGCAGGTTGCGCGATTAAAGCGGCTTCTGCGACTACAGCAACGGCTCCCTTCCCACTTTGCGACGATGGTACGAAAATTAACGCCAGTGAGCCTATCTCAGTTACGGGCCCTCCCGGAATAAAAATGGTCGCTGCCTCTGCTCTTGCTGGGGCCGCTGGAAGTGTTGTTTATTCCGTAGATGCGACCAATGGATACGGAGAACTAAACGAAAACAACACAGGTCTTTCGCGCATCTGTACGGCTGGAAACAGCGTATGCGCGGCTTCTTCTCCCCTCACCACCAAGGGCGACCTCTACACCTACTCGACGACAAACGCGCGTCTGCCTGTGGGTACCGACACCTATGTGCTCACGGCGGATTCGACGCAGACGACGGGAATCAAGTGGGCCGCGCCGAGCGGCGGCTATCCCGCTGCCGTCACGGTCAACATCGCATCAGGCTCCCCCGCCATCGAAGCCGACCTGACTTCCTGCATCACATCCAGCTATCGTGATTACGAAATCAGAGTGTCGGATGTGGTTGCGACGACTACCAATCTGTCGCTGCTGATTCAGTTTTCAGGGAACAACGGATCGACCTACGATACAGGGTCGAATTACAACTGGGCTCGATATCTTGCCGGGATCAACACGAACACGGGAACCTATGATGGCAACCATACCGGGGCTAATGGCGTCGTTGTCAGCGCGAATGATTATGCGGCAACTCCCTATGCCGAGACGGGTAGGCTTACCCTCTACGATCCGTTGAGCACGGTAAATTATAAGCAGGTCACGGGTCAGTACAACCTCGTCGGCGGCGCGAGCACGATATATGGTGGCACCATTTACGGCTTCTATGGTGCGACATCCGCCGTCAACGCCTTCCGGTTCTACATCGACGGCACTCACACCTTCAGCGGAAAGTTCACATGCCAGCCATTGCCTCAATGAAGAAGCTGCTCATTCTCATCGCCGTGCTCGTCGCTCTCTACTGCTCTCCGGCGGCGAAGGCTCTGACCTATCAGCACTGCGGTCAGGTTATCGTCTCGGGGAATGTGGCGACGTGCAGCTTTACTTATGGCGAAGGGGATGTTGCCACTTTGCAGACAGGCGGCGGTTTGGGCGTCACTGGCATTACGACACCCACCAGTTCCGGGTGCGATGCGAACTGGATTCCTGTTACGGCTGCGCCGCTTTCAACCCTCGATCACGCGGAGTACTACTTCCAGGTGATGCACGGAACGGGAACCTGCGCCGTGACAGAAACGGCCAGTGGCAGCGGCATCCTCGGCATTCAGGTTGTCAGTGTGCAGGGTCTTCCTAATTATGCTCAGGACGTGGTGGGAGTGCCTGCCGTCGAGGGGGGCGGTGCTGCCTGCAACGTCTCCGGCATATCGAGTGTGGCCTCGGACGCGCTTGTGGCCTTTACGGCAGGGTATGAGACTTCATTCGGCGGGATCGCCATGATCGCTGCGGGGTGGACGCAGCAGATTGCCTCTGAGAACGTAAGCGGCAACGGGATGGCGATGCAGGGATTCAGCAAGACGGGCGGCGCGGCGGGAACGCAGACGCTTGCCTCAACGAATGCTGGAACTGGTGGCACGTCTTCCCCCACGTGTGATATCTTCCTTATCCGCACCACGGCGCAACCAACGTTCGGATTCATGCAGGGCGCGTTCGCGAAGTCAGCCGCATCGACGAGTTCTGTTTCGTTGACTCTGCCGTACAAATCTCTCGCCGGGGACGACATCCGCATTGCACTACAGGGCGTGGATTCGGATAACTTCGTCACGATGACCATTGGGAGCGGACCAACCTGCTACAAGGTGGCGAGCGGGTGGGGAACGGCTGGAACCGTGTGGACATATGATTGCAAGGTTTTGACCAACTCCTCAAGTCCATTTACGATTACGGCGTCGATTGGCGCAAATCTACAAATGGACATGCTGGTGTGGGAAGTGGCAGGGCTGGCATCATCGAACTGGCTCGCTTCAAGCACGGGACAGGGTGCGGGCGGCGCTGGTGGAACATGCCCCGCGACTCTTTTTTCCGGGCCAATTGAGCTTCGGGAAACGGCGACTTATTATCTGGACGCCATTGTGCAGTCAAATTTCCCACCGCCAACCTACGCTGCGGGGTTCTTCCTGCGCATGGCCGACAGCTATGGTTACGGCGGCGGGGCGATTATTTTGAGCGCACTCCTTGACCAAACCGCTACTGTGTCGGGCGTAACGAACTTCAACGCAACCGCCGCGTATACGGGCGAGCTTTCAGGCTGCGGCGTGGGCTTGTGGGCGTGGTCGAACACCTCTTACGCCGATCCCGTGGCAGTGCAGACGTGGGGCAACGACAGCGGGATTCCGGGGTCGGGCGGGCCGTACACGAGAACAGCACATATCAATGAGCCAACCACGGGTTGCGCCATGTTTGTGATTGCTGGGGCCTCGATCCCAGCCTCGTCGTGGACTATCAGCAGCAGTCCATCGCTTACGTGGTCACTTCTGAAGGGCGGCGGAGCAGGCGATCTCTTTGCGATATGGGGGAATTTCAGCCTGCCCTCGGGGGTCGTCGATGCAACCGTTGCGCCCACCGGAACGACTACAGTGCTCGAAACGAATGGCCTCAAGGTATGCAACCTGACAGGCATCAATAGTGCGGTGTCGGCAACGGCGGCAGCAACGTCTGTTGGCCCGATCTCGATCAGCACCTCAAGCGGTGCCCAGTACATTCTGGCGTCGGCAATTGCGTCAGGCGCGAGCAGCGGAACGAATATCACGTATTCGAGCGCCCAGCTGTGGCCTATGAAGCAGTGGGGGAACGGCGACAACATCAGCGTGCAGACGTATGACTATCTGACCTCAACCCCAGGAACGTATTCGATCAGCTTCTCTGCGGCAGGAAGCTCGTCGCCCTCGAACATGTCTGGTGTGATGACGAACTACATTACGCCTCCGCCTCCAGCGTCCCAGCAGCCCCATGTGACCGTTGCCGGAATTGAGAGCCACTTGCCAAGGATGGGACGATGAAGCGGATACTGCTCGCGCTATTACTTTTGCCGATGATGGCTCACGCCCAGACCATCACAGTGGGCTCGACGACGACGCAGTTAAACCCGTCGCAGCGCGGGTCGGTGGCGTCATTCTGGCCCGACGGCAATATGGGGGCAATCAATCACCTCGGCACCAACTACGTCTTCGCGCCGACGACAAACCCTGGTGTGGTCCAAGTTACGATTCCAAATCTGAATACGTGGTCGAGCGGTTTGAGTATAGTCAACCCATCGACGAATATCCCGCTCGGCGGTTCTGGCGCATTCGACAATAACTATGTGGGGGGCGGTGCGGTCTACTTCGACTCAACGTCCGGAATCCTCCTTCAGCTCTACCACGGCGAGTATTGGTTCGGTGGCGGCGGATCGCCGTTCTATTCTGCAATCGGGTTGGCATATTCAACCGACTTCGGAGTCCACTGGCACAAGCTCGGCGAGGTTATCAGCCCTCAGTCGTTGAGAGTAAACGGCGGCGTGAACTGCCAAGCGGAAGTTGGGAACGGAACGCTGCTCGTAGTTGGGTCCTACTTCTACGCCTATTACACCGACATGCCTTCTGGGTGTAGTTCCTACCCTCAGATCGCGGTGGCACGCGCATCGATTTCCTCCGTCATCGCTGCGGCGGTAGCGGGCACACCCTTCACTTCTGGCCCCGGTACTCTGTTCATGAAGTACACCGGCTCGGGCGCATGGACCGGGAACGGCGTCACCGATCTCGCCAACCCTCAGAACGGCGGCGGAGCCTTTGTCACCGTTGCCACGGACGGGGCTGGAAACGGTCAGTACGAGCCGAATGTGCGATATGACTCCGTCAGCAACAGCTATATCATGGTCTATGCCACGATCACGGGAATCAACGCGCAGACCTCGACGAATGGTTTGACGTGGGGAAACCAACAGACCATCAAATCCGGGGGCGGCGGATTCGGTTCCTCGACCCAGTATTACTATCCGACTCTGTTCAACACATCGGGCGGCGATCCGCAGGCGCTGGGGACAAATTTCTCCGTGTTCTATGTCTATCCCTTCAATCCGCCGGGGAGCGGTTGGTCGGCATCGAGCGTGTATTCAACGGCGCTCAGTGTACCGGGTAGCAGTGGTTCATGTACTGGAACAGGACCATACGTCTGTACAGCAGCGACCGCAAACGAGTCCGATGTCAATGCGGTCATCAACGGACCGACCCACACGGCAGGGAATGGGGACACGATCCAGATTCCCTGCTCGGGGACTCAATCGGTGACATGGTCGAGCACGCTCACGATTACGGCAAACATCACTCTAACCGCGCTCGGTGGAACACCGAATAGTGGATCATCCACCTTTGGTGCAGGCACAAACTGCCTGACCATCGTCGATAACAACACGAGCGGTTGGCTCATCTACGCCACGCCCACCTATTCGGCTTCAAACAACGTCACGACGATCCAGAACTTCAACATCGACCCGCAGTCCGCTTCGACCGCGCTTTACACGCCCATCACATTCGAGGGAACTGGGACATCGAGCGGGATGCCACAGGCCCGCATCGATAACATCGTCTTCGGTAAGGGAACGCAGTGGACCGAAGGTGGCAATAGCGCAAACGCTGTCACGATGATGAAGATTGACAACGTGGTCGGCGTGGCAGATCACAACACAATCCCCGCTGGCAGCGCCGTCGAGTTAGGCGCTTATCAGATGTCCTCTTACCTCGGCGTGGGCTCCTACGGAGACAACTCTTGGGCACAACCGGATTCCATCGGCGGAGCGAATAACTGGTTCAACGAAAACAACCTCATCAATTCCTACATCGTCATAACCGACTGCACGGAGGGCGGGCCTTCATTTTCAGAGAGCGGCGGATGCCGTTTGGTGAACAGGTTCAATCATGTCCTCGCTGGAACCATGTTCCAGATGACTGGAATGCACGGAACGGATACGGGCGGGAGACCGCGAAGCGGACGCCACACCGAGACCTACGGGAATACCGTCAACTGCTCGGGAACTTGTAACGATCTGACCGCGACCTTCCGTGGAGGTACCGGCGTCGTTTGGGGGAACACCGGCACAACCTCCGGCGGCGGCTTCTACGGTGAAATCTTCGATGTAGGCATCTACCGCCCCGTGTACATGAACAGCCCCTTCGGAGCCTGCGGGGGCTTGAGTTCAATCGATCCGTGGGACACGATTGATAACACGGTCTATTACTCGGGCACCATCTCAAGCGGCAGCGGGACTTTGACTATCACCACGTCATTCTCCGGTTTGCCGAATCTTGCTCCATTGGGAGCACCTTACTCCGTGTACGATGTGACACAGAATTTCGTCACCCAGATCACGTCAAACACTACGAACACGATCACGACTTACGGGCCAATCTCCGAAGAACCGTGGGTATTCCACAACGGAGATTCCATCCAAATTATCCGCGCCACGGTCTGCATCGATCAAAGCGGCAGAGGACAGGGCGGTTATATCTCCGGCACGTCCCCAACGCCCACCACCGCATTAAATCAGGCGCTTGATCCTGTCTATGAATGGGGCGATAGCGTAGCGGCCTCATCCCAGTTCATCGTCGTCGATTCCGGCCAGATCATTCAGAACCGCGATTTCTACACCGACAACTGGCGAGGTGGTTCACTCTCTGGACCGACGCAGCAGTCAAGCGCAACTGTTCCGTTCAACGGGTCAACGACCTGCAACAACGGTTCAGGAAACTATGTCTGTGGCGTGGGTGAAGGCACGTTGGCGAATCGACCCTCGACCTGCACGACAGGCGTAGTCTATGCCGAATACTCAGGCGGGAGCTTCGTTCAGCTCGATAAATGCTCCAGTACGAACACGTGGACCAATGCGGCTTATGTGCCGTACACCTACCCGTATCCGCTCGCTGGAGGAACGCCCCAGACCGCAACGCCGACGTTTTCTCCTGGTACAGGAAGTTATGCTCCTCCCGTATCGGTTACGATCTCCGCGCCTGTCTCTTCGATAATTTACTACACCACGGACGGATCAACGCCAACCACTTCAAGTAGTGTTTACTCTTCTCCGTTAAGTATTTCATCAAACACCACCCTTCAGGCTGTCGCCAAGGCCCCCGGATACTTGCTGTCTGCTGTGGGGAGTGCTGTTTACACCTTTGCCACCCCAACTTGTTTGGACCCGAGCCAGAACGCCCCCTTTTCTGGAAGCTATGTATCACCCCCAACCACATTGCCCTTGAACATCACTTGGACAAATCCGACTACGGGGTGCGTGCTTCATTACACAAACAACGGAAGTACGCCAACTTGTTCCAGTTCTTCTTATCCGGGCGGGGGGCTTAACATCTCCGTCACCACGGTTGTTAGGGTGATAGCTTGTCAAAGTGGGTATATAAACTCAAACGTAATCGGCGGGACCTGGACGATTAATTCTCAAGCCTCGGCCCCGATCTTTTCTCCAACTTCCCCCTTTACCGGCGGCGCGACTACGGTAACTGCTTCTACCAGCACTTCAGGATGCAGCGGGTACATCTACTTCGACACAAGCAACCCGCCGCTAACAATCCAAACAACCTATTCCTTCACCACCTCAGTCACGCTTTATGCCTATGTACACGGATGCCCAAGCTATGCTGACAGCACTATTTCAGTGTGGAGTGGAGTGTTCGCCAGTCCTCAACCCCCAACTTTGAGCGGAGCCTTGTTCTCAGGAATTAACTAAGGAGATTATGAAAACACTTTTGAGTATCTTCGTTGTAATCGCTGTTTTTGCTTTTGCAGGCTGTGCGCCCGGACAGATGCCGCCCGTTACTTCGCACGGCGTATCCCTGACAATTACAGCCCCTGCTGATGGTTCCTGCGCGACGGGTAAGCCTGCTTGTACCTACGCGATCTACCGCGCTCTGGCAGTGAATGGCCTATGCCCCGTTGCAGGATCGACGGCCTTTGCGGTTGTCGTTCCTAGTCAGTCGGCGCTAACCTTCGCAGACAATTCAGTCGCCGGTCAGGTCGTTTGCTACGGCGCAGAGACTTTGCAGAGCGGCGGCAACAGCGCCCCGTCGAACATCGTCGGGCCGTTCACCGTCCCCGCTTCGCCAACAGCCCCCGGAGTTGCTGGACAGTCTGCTGCTCTTGATGCCCCAAAGCTCGTGCCGATGCCGGAACAGACCGTGGCTAAGAATGATATGCCTACGCTCACCGCAGTCGTAAAGTAGTCCATTAACCGGATAACCCAAGGATAAAATAATGCCCGTACTTCCTGGCAATCAGGCAACGACCGTAACAGCGCAGCAAATGGTCAACCAACTCAAGGTAAACCCTGAGTTCTATAATGTGCTAACGGGGGCGGCTGGATATTCGACGGAACCTGCTTTGACCTTGTGTAATGAGGTTATGAGCAGAATCTTGGCTGAAAATATGCCTTGGAAGTGGAATCGAGCCATCTGGCCCCCGTTTCTTACCGTCAGTCTTCAACAGGACTATGTATCCAATATAACCAATGTGGGTTGGTTAGAGGATGCTTGGCGTGTAGACATCAATAACAGTACGTCGAACGCCAGCCGCGCCCCCAAACCAATTTTTGATTTAGAAACCGTTCGCGATCTTCCCCAAGGAAGTCGGCAGGCAGTTCCTTTTAATGTATCCTTTGTCCCAAACTCTATAGCATTTATGGGGCTGTGGCAACCGAATACAGTCTACGGATGCGGCTACGGGGTATCCCAACTCCCCGTTTGTCCTATTCAGCAATTCATCGACGTGAATGGGAACATTCTGTTCATTGACAGTACCAATCTCGGCTTAAATATCGAATCGCCGGGGTATACTGGAACTACAATCCCACTGCCCACCCCCAACCCCTACGGTACGTCGGGATCGGTGCAACCCGCCGCCCCCCCGAATGCTACCCCAGGATCGCAGGTCGTGGATGGAACAGTAACATGGACGGTAGCCGACCCCAGCGGCTACGCCATGAGGTTAGCACCGCTTCCTGCCTTAAATGGGCTTTGCTGGTATATCGTGGTCCAATATCAGTTAGCTCCTCCCACACTTTTAACCCTTCAGCAGCCGCTAAATCCTATCCCCGCACAGATGTTATACCTATTTCGTGCGGGCCTACGAGCAGCTCTTAAACAATTTAACGGTGCAAAAGATGCTGCTCAAGTTTACGCGGAGTGGGAAGAACAATTGGTAAAGGCTTTGCGTGCGGGAGATAGGCAACAAGAGGACTTTATTATGTATCCTAACTCCTCAATAATGGGAGGGTACTCGCCCTATAGCGATCCTCTCAGCATCGGGGCCGCTTGGCCTTATGGTCCGCAGCCCTTCGGAAATTAGTTTGTTCCTTTCGTAGTTATCTAGATACGTAGCCAATCTTCTCAATCGTTCTGGGTCATCTTTTGCATTCCCTAGCGTGAGGTTGCAGGCTCGACATAGTATCCCGCGAATACAATTTCCGCATGTCCTTCCGTCGCGTCTGTGGGGACAGCAAGCGTGGTCATGATCTACGTGCCACTCTCCAGATTTCTGCCCCGATTCAGTTGTCCCACACCCAGCACAAACTCCTCCTTGTGCTTCAAGCATAACTTCTAACTCCGAGAATCCTATTTTGAATTTCTTTTTCAAGTCGTATTCGCGTTGCTTCCTTGGGTGTTGTTTTCTAAAATTGCGTCGATCTTGTTTAATTTCTTCGCAGTTTTCCAAGTAATTCTCCTTGCTTTTTGTGCTCATGCACCATTTGCAAATATTAAGTCTCCCATCAGTGAAGTTGGAATTGAGATAGAAAGCCTCTATTGGGTAAACCTTGCGGCACTCCTTGCATCGTTTTTCGGTTCTTCCAATCACCTTGGCAAGATTTTGCGCCGCTTCTAGTTCTCTGCTTTCTTTGTAGCTGCGAACATGGAAACCGAGTTTTGCAACCCAACGAGTAATACGTTGGTTCTGGCAACCAAGACGATTCGCAAGGACTTTGGCCGACGTCCCCGAGAGGTATTCATTCACAATTCCTCTGACTTCCTCGTCAAAATATTCTTTCCACTTACCTTTAGGCATTTCCTTTTATCCTACCACACCCGCCGCAATTTGTCCACTTAACGGACCGGAGATAACTTGCCAAACCAACTTTCATTGAAGGGAGCCCAACCCTCGCGTCCAGTACGGTACGCGCCCCTGTATGAGTCAAGGTTCTTTGAAGGAGCAATCACGCAGCAGTCCCCCTTCGGTGGGGGTAATGCGAGTCACCTTGAGATTTCCTACTACGGGCCGCGCAACTCAAAAATCATCGACGGGATCAACGCCGAAGTAAGTTCCTCGCTCACGATGATCCGCCGCCCCGGACTATCTGTCTACAACTCTCAAACCTTCCCTGCTATCAATCGGTTCTACGAGAACAGAGTATCTGTCTATAACTCGACACAGACTCAGCTAAGTGAATCGATCCAAGTTATTGCCGACGGCCAAGACGGAAATATCTACGACGCCACCGGCCCCAGCACTAAGAAAGTTCTGTTCACCAAAACCACAGGCGCGGGAAAAACCAGCTTCCAGTCTGTAGGAAATTCGCTGTACTTCTCTGATGGCCCTGACCAAAAGAAACTGATAACCCCATCTAAGGTATGGGGCGCGAACCAGACCTTCCAATCCGGCGATCTCATCACGGATACCAACGGAAACATTCAGGAAGTCCAGCCGTCGTACTCGTTGGAAATTACAACCGTTCAGGTGATCGAACAGAGCATTGTCCATGTTCCGCCCATCCACAATTGGTACGCGATCATAACGTTTACCCAGCCGGTGAAATGGCCTGTCGGAACTACGATTACTTTCAACGGGCTTACTAATTTCGCGCAGCTTAACGGCCAAACGCTGACCATCCGGTCGCTTCCCGGTGCGAACCAAATCTCTGTTACGTCCCCCACGCAGGTTCTGTACGGGCCGATCCCCGATACCGGCACAGCGTCTACTGGGGGAGCCAACGGAACATTTACTTCGGGGGCCACGGTTCCTGTGTGGAATGCAGTTCTTGGTGGCACGACCACAGACGGTACTGTTGTATGGCAGAATTTTGGCGGGCCTGTTTATAACTGGGCCGACGCCGCCCCAACCTTTGCTCCGACCCTGACTCCGAATCCATTAAACAGACAGTGGAGTCCCTTAGCCACGATCCCGGCGAATTACGCTATCTTGGACTCCAACAATAACGTCCAGTATGCATACGGCGCTGTTATCCCCCAAACTACGGGGGCCACCGTTCCTGTGTGGGGAACCAATCCTCCTCTTCTAAGTTCAAGTTTTAGCGGAAGCCCGCTTACAATTCCGGGATCGGCCACGCAGGATGGAAGCGTACTCTGGACTAATTGCGGGTCACCTATTTCATGGTCGTCCACGACTACGCTGCCGACTTCTCAGGCGTTGATCGACTCGAACGGCAACTGGCAGATTTTGACCAGCTCCTCGGATATATTCTATGGGATTACAGGCGCGACCGTTCCTGTTTGGAATGCCACGCTCTACGGAACCACAACGGATGGGACAATCACCTGGACTAACGTCGGACCCGGAAGTGTCATCATTACGGGTAGCGTTGAGTACGCCTTCAGCTATCATTCCATCGACGGCTCAGTTACGACAGCCTCTCCGCTTGTTCTCCAAAATGTAAACTCCGCCGTAGTTGGAACCAGCGGAGCATACAGAGCCGTGTTGTCTGGACCTAATTCCGTAGACCCGCAGATCGATCAAATCTGGTTGTGGAGAACCGTTCAGGGCGGGTCCGTTCTACTTCTTTTGGACACGATCCCGAACCCCGCAATCGGAGTTGCTGCGAACTGGTCTTACACAGACTTCTTACCTGATACTTCTCTTAATACGCAGATCATCGCACCTATTGCCGACGCGAACGATCCGCCACCAGTTGGAATCACGGCCCTGACTTATCATCTAGGCCGGATGTGGGGCGCTGTCGGAAATATCGTTTACAACTCCGAAGGTCCTGATGTTACCGCAGGAAACGGAAATACCGCATGGAACCCCAGCGATCTTTACATTTATCCGAGCACTGTGACGCGACTGGACCCGACAAGTTATGGGCTAACGGTCTATACGTTGTCCGATCCGTATCTAATTCAGGGGTTGGGGACCTCTAGTAGTTCCTTCTTCTCCACGCCGTTTCTGACCTATCTCGGATTAGTATCTTACGATGCTTTCTCGAAAAACGGCGGCATCACGTTCCTTTACACGTCGGATAACCAGTTGGTTACTCTAGACCCCAACGGAGGTGTGTCTGAGGTAGGATTTCCGATTGGTGACCAGTTCGGTCCGGGAAATGGAACAGGAACCTTTACCCCAAGTACGACGCAGGTAACATGGCATATCGCCGGGTCTCAGGATAAGGGCCTCTACGTTTCGGATTCCCAAGGAACGTGGTGGAGACTCTGCCCGACCCCGTCCCCAGAAACGGGAATGACATGGAGTCCCAAGGCCCAGCCTATTGGTGGATTCTCTTGCGTGCAGTCCGTCGAAACAACCCCAGGAACTCATAACCTGCTAGTGGCTCCTTTGACTTCAGGTCCGATCCTGAAACGTGATTCTACGGTCTACACGGACAACGGCTCGGCCTACAACGCTTACTTCATCCTCGGCTCGCTCGTGCTTGCCCAGCCGGGTCAGGTTGCGATGGTTGAGTCTATCACTCTAGATTCGTGGCTGCGCGGCAACGCACCTACATTAGCTGTGCAGTTGGACGAAATCGCCCCACTGTCCGCTGGATATTTCGAACCCTTGACTTCTTTTGTTCCCGATCCGCCCACCTTGTATGCACCACAAAGTTTGTATGCACAGAGGTTCTATCTGTCTCAAACGCAGGATGCGGCGTGGTGTAGACACCTACAGATTCAGGTTCTGTGGGGTAATGACTCGGTTAGGAACGAAATACTTAGCCTAACAATTTTTGGCGGATTTGAACAGGAACACTAGTCTGTCCGATTAATGGACTCATATTTCAAAATTTGGTTGGCTATCCATTCTGGGATTTGGGGGACGACGGCATTTCCGGAGGACTTAATTCGGTCCACCCAATTGGCAGGCCGGTCATCCACTCCGCGAAGCAAGGGTTGAGGAAAACCACTTGTTCCAGAGAACGGAGATCGGGCGATATCGAACAGATTCGCCGTGCTACCCGGCCCCCCTTGTCTAGGCGTGCTAGAATCGATGCTTTCGAACAATCCCGATATTCTGAAGCCGGAAGGGTAGGCAACAATCCAGACCCTTTTTCTGGGTTGGGGAAGCCCGAAACAACTCGCTGGTATAATCGTCCATTCCGCATCATACCCGATTTCGGCCAAGGCCCCAAGAACTCGGTCGATTCCTCTTCTGAGGAGAGCGTCAACGTTTTCCAAGACGACGTATTTGGGTCGTAGTGAGTTAATGATTCTTGGGATTTCGAAGAACAATCCGCTTCTTTTTCCATCGAGTCCGGATGCTTCTTGATTAGCGACGGAAATATCCTGACAGGGAAATCCTCCACAGATGACATCAACGGGATCAAGGGTAGTTGCACCAACTGTTCTGATGTCTCCATATCTTTTGGCCTCTGGAAAATGCTTGGCTAGTACTTTCTGACAGAATAGATCAATCTCAACCTGCCAAGTTATGTTAAACCCAGCACGTTGGAATCCAAGATCAAACCCACCGATCCCCGCAAACAGAGACCCAACTGTCATCTTTTCCATTTGGTCCAATATACCACATGCCCCCAATCTCGTCAAGAATCGTCCCTAAATCTGATGTCCAGTTAATGGACAGGCTCCCGTCTGCCCACCCTCTTCCCCACATCAGCACCCCGCCTATTAACACAGTTCTAAGATGTCCCCTACCAAACATCATCCCCCCGAGTCCCGATAGCCTGCGTCAATACTATTTCAATGGGCTGATCCCTCAGTACAGATTCACCCCACCTTCTCCTCTAAAGGCATGAAAATGCAACTTCCCAATTTGACGTGGCTCTCCTGGATCGGCGTACACTGGCAGGCTTTGCTGGCGTGGCTCACGGGCATCATCACGCTTTCTAAAGTCGGCAAATTCTTCGCTCGGGGGGCTATAGGTATCGGCAAGGTATTCGACCGATTCGAGGCCGCAGAGCAAACCCTGACCCTGCTCGCAACCAACCATCTCCCTCACTTACAAGTGGAAATGGAGAGGCTAAACGAGGGGGTCGCCGATCTTCAGACCACGTCCAACAAGGGAAACGATACTTTGATTGAGATCGCCACAATCCTAAAGGAAAGACAATAGATGAAACCGATTTTTGTGCGACCTGCTCAAACCGAAGAGGCGCAGCAGTTTATTGATTGGGCAAACGAGAACCCAGTCAATGAGTTTGATCCCGAAGTAGCCAAGTTCCCATCCAGCGTAACGTGGGTCGCTTACGATCAAGACGGCCCCGTAGCTTTTCAGACAATTCAGAGGCCGCTGGTTCTGGAGTCTCTTGCTCCGAGACCCGGTTTGTCTAAACTACAAACCGCCCAAGTCCTCAAGGAGTTCACGCAAAATGCCGTGACCCAAGCACACCTACAAGGCGCGGGCGAGATACTTTTCCTCGGGTCCGACCCCGTCACGGATGAATTTGCCAGCAATCATATTTTTGAGCGTGTCTATCTTCCGCTCTACAGAGTTAAGATCAAGGACATTTCATGCTCATAAGCCTTAAAAGCGAGTACACATGGAGCGACCGTCAAGGCCGCTATATCCTCTTACGTAGAAAGTCCATTAACTGGACAGGTGGGGTCGCCTCGCTCAAGGGGGCCAGTTCTGCTCAGGACAATCTAGCTAATCAGCAGAGCCAGTTCTATTCGACTCTACAAAACGACTACGGCACCCAGTTCGCCAACCAATCCGCGATCCTCGGGAACCTAAACAAAACCCTCTCGCCCATTGTAAATGCAGGCCCTAACCAATTCGGATTCTCTCAGGGTCAGACCAACAACCTGAACTCCCAAGCCCTCCAAGGAACCGCAACCGCCTACGCAAACGCGGCCAAGAATCTGAAGGAAAATCAAGCGGCTTCGGGCGGCGGGAATTCTCTTCTTCCGAACGGGGCGCAAAACCAACAGCAAGCAGCACTCGCAGCCAGCGCGGCTAATAGCCAGTCCAACCAGCTTCTGGGAATCCAGCAGCAAGGTTACGACGTAGGCCGTCAGAACTTCAACAACGCAGTCAGTCAGTTGGGTGGGGTGGCTGGTCAGTACAATCCCTCGGGCTATGCCGGTCAGGCAACAGGGGCGGGCAACGCGGCGGCGAATACGGACAATCAAATCGCACAAGCAAACAATGCGGCTTCCCCGTGGAATTTAATCGGCGGAATCCTCGGCGGGGCTGCTTCTGGGTTTGCTTCTGGGCTCGGCGGGGGTCTAGGAAAGGCTTGGGGCGGCGGTAACTCAGGCGGTGGGTCATCAAACTACAACACGCCGTCTGGCGGGAACGAACTTGGATTTTAAAAGGTGAAAAACATGAGCGTGAACAAGCTCGAAGCGTTAGTTTTTGCGGTCGGTTCGGTCAAGGGGATGTTTTCTCCCGACTCGCTGGCTTTTCAATTGAACAATCCCATGATGGTTCAGAGTTTCAGTAGACCGGGTCGCAATGAAATTACAGAGGACGGAGTTCGCGTGTTCAGCTCTTTCTTGGCTGGTTTTCGAGCAAATTTGTTTGACGCCGATTTGAAAGCTCGTGGAGCTTCCCGCGCTGGAATAAAGAAAGACGATCTACTGGAAAACTTACTTCGTGTTTACGGCATAACCGAGTTAGGTGGCCAACAGACCGTGTTGAAATTCCTGAAGAGAGCCCTCAAAACCCAAGACATTAAACTTACCACTCCACTTACGTGGTTTCTGTCTGGGGAAACTCCAAAACAGGAATAGAACTCTTTTTGCTCATATTTTCTAAAAACCACAAAGGCTGCAAGTTCAAATAATTACAGGCTAGTAGTAGGTGCTGACGGTTCGTCAAATCAAAGGCTGCGAGCGGCATGATGTGGTCTATGTTCCATTTTCCTTTTCCTGTTCCCCAGTTCTCCCACGTCATTCCAGGTTGAAATTTGGATTCGAGATAGACGATTAGTTCGGGAATCGAACACCCGAGATCATCAACAGCCGACCCCGATTTGTATTCGGCTTTTATGGAATCGTATAAACGCCCGCGAAGTCTAGTCCTAAGTTTAAACTGAAGATCGGTGTCGTAGCGTTCTTTGCTATACTCCCTTCTGTTTTCTTTCACCACTCCCGGGTCTCTGGTTTTAGACCACTCTTTCCACGTAACTTTCGCGCAAGACTTACATAAGTCCTGTAGTCCATCTAAAGAGCCTGAATCTTTCGAAAAATCTTCTTTTGGAAGAAGAAATTTGCAATTTCGACACACCTTCTCTAAAGGCTCCGTACCTGTTAGAGCGGCGGAGTTGGCTTTGTTTTTGGCATAACGCTTTTTCCAAACAATCTTGTTACAATTTCGGCACCATCTCTGTAACCCGTCTTTATTGTTTTTGTCTTTCGAAAAATTATCTAAAGGTTGTTCCATCTTACATTTAGAGCAAACTTTGGTTAACACAGCATTCTCCCGTTTGGTTTTGGTGGATACTGATTAGACGAACAAAAGACGAAAAAGTTGCGCAATTTTTCAGAAATAATTTTTCATCGAGGAGCACGAATAAAATGCCCGATCTCACCCCGTCTGCTGTTGTTACGCCGGACATCAATGCTCCGTCCCCCCAGGTATCTCCTGTTCCTCCTCCCGGAATGATCGCACCGCAAAATGCTCAACAACAGAGTCCAGTAAACCCGACCGCTGTTCCCCAACAACCAACTCCCCAACAACAGCAACTTGCTCATTCTGCTTTGATTGGGCATGGATTTAAGTCCTTGGTTAGTTCTATGGCGGGATCATCTACGCAATATCAGATGACGCCAAATGGCCCCCAACCCGTTGAAGTCCCTAACAAACCCGGCCAATTCTTCCGCAACATCCTCGCAGGTGCGATTATGGGCGGTGTGGCGGGCGGGTCGGTGTCTGGGTCCGAGACTGCCGGATCGGGTTGGATGGGTGCCGCCAAGGGCGCTGGGGCGGCACAACAAGGCTTCCAGCAGCAACAGCAGCAGAGACAGCAAGAAGCTCAGAAGCAGTTCGAGAACCAGCAGGCCGCAACCAAGGAAAACCGAGAACAGACGCTGATGAATGCGACCATCGCTCAGTACCAATCTGAGATGGCGGCGCGGCAGCACATGACTGATCTCGAAGACAAGAAATATCACGACGCCCACAACGCAGCGTCAGCCGCCCTGTATGACACTCTAAAAACAGCAGGCGGAGTTGCGCCTATTGATGGGAAGCTACCCGAAGATTTGACAGCCTACGATCTGGCGAAAGCCTACACCAAAGACCCAACAATCCGCCAAGCCCCTGCTGGGTACGTTCGTCATTTTATTGACAAGACCGACTCAGACGAAGTGACGTGGAACGGGCAGCACTGGACTCACCCCGACGGTTCACCCGCTGACATGACCGACAAGACCTCCATTCAGGTTTTGGACACGCCCGTCAACGCGATGACAACCAGAATCAAGGGTCTCAGCAACGATACGGTCAACAAGGTAATAGGTCAGCCTATTCTCCCTTCTGGGGGAACCACTGATTCTGTTACGCCCCTAGACCTTGTCAACATGGCCGGTACTCGTTTGAACCGCGAAAAGGAAATAGCCCAGACCAAGCACGAAGGCATGATGGCCAACGCGCAGGCAAAACAAGCCGCAAACGAAGCGGAACGCCTACGGAGAGACGGATATGCTGCCGCTAAAGAGCAAGTGGACATCGCCAACAGGTCTCTCGAAGATCAACTGAAAAACGTGATGCCGGGAGAAGAGAAGCCAATTACGGATCAGATATCGGCAAACAACGACCGTCTGCGTTCGCTGTACGAACAGACCTTCCCCGATCAGAAACTTCCAGAAGCGAAGGAAACTCCAAAGGGCGATACCGTAACTGTTACTACCTCGGATGGTAAAGTCGGGGTGATTCCGAAAGACAAACTCGACGATTTTCTAAAAGCAAACCCCGGCGCTACGTCCCCCGGACATCCGACTTCCCCAACTCCTCCTGCTACTTTGAAGTCCATCGTAAAAGGAGCGCAGCAAAAAGCCGAAGACTATCTCAAGAGAATGGAAACCTTTTACGGTATTGGAGGTTCGGCCCCCGCACAGGGGGCACCCTGACAACCCTAAACCTAATGACGGTGCCTACTCTGTAGGCGAGAGGCCGCGAGCGGAAGATATCCCTGCTTTTAAAACGTGGGCTCCGCAAGGGCCGACCCGTGCGCCCGGAATGGTAAATCCCGGAACCATTGATCTCACCAAACGCCCTGCGGTCCATTTTCCAGACGGCTCCGCTGGTTCTCTCTACACATACAACACCCCCATTGAGAGCGGTAAAGACAAAGGCAAATGGATCGTTACACCCGGCATAACTCCTGATGGCAAGGTTCTAACAGAAGACCAAGCCTATGACAGAGCAATGCGAACAGGCCAGCATCTCGGAATATTTGATAGCGAAAAGAATTCCGAAAGCTACGCTACTTTCCTTCACATGAAACAGGGCGGATTTCAAGCCTATAAAAATGGCGGAGACTACAAACCTAACGGTGAGTATTGGGTCAATCAAAATCCCAAAGATATTGAGAACGGGGCCAAGTATTCCGTCAGCATTCAACCGCCGAAATAAGGTAAAATAAGACATGGCAGACAACGATCCTTTTGCGGCATTTGGCGGGAAACAAATAACGGAGCAGCCAACAGAAACCGCTCCAGCGGCTGCTTCCTCGTCTTCCGATCTCTTTGCTGCGTTCGGCGGAAAAAGTGTTTCTTCTTCTGATCCCCAAGCACAATCCGTCGCATCAACACCCACGCCCTCTGGAGACCCCTTTGCGTCTTTCGGAGGGCGTTCTATTTCTACAACGACTCCAGTTAATGGACAACCCGAAGCCCCTCAAGAACACCTGTATCAGGATAAGAGCCAGCCGTGGTACAAACGAGCTTGGGACTGGGCTAATACACCCTTGACTGAATCTGTTGGTGGTTTGGCCGATTCCAGAGAAGGTGCAGGCGGGTTTGAACGGGCCGGAGAGAAAATCCTTTCGGGTTTCACTAGTCCGCTTTCGATTGCCTTAACTGCTGCTACCTTCGGGACGGGGGGTATCCTCGAAAGCGCGGGAGCCAACCTTCTGAAGCAGACCGGCCAGTTTACCGCCGAACAACTGCCTACCATTGTCAAAGCCAGCGAAGCCGCGCTAGAGGCAACCAAGGCTTTGAAGCCAATTGAACCCGTCATCACCTCTGCCTTGAAAGATGCGGGCGGGGAGACTCTCGTCAATTTGGTCAATGAAGCCAAGAAGGCTTTGGGGCCGATAGACCTGTCTTCCCGTTTCGGCGAAGAAGGAATCCAATCCGTACTGGCGAAAACTGGAAAGTTCACCGAAGACCAACTGGGAGAACTGGCCAAAGCCTCCAAGACCATCGACGAAGCCAAGCAGGGATTCACCCCAGTTGAGGATGCTGTCCGTTCCGCAGTAGGCGACGAAGGCGTCAACACCTGGAAACAAGCCCAGCAAGCTCTCTACGACAACGGACTGACCGAGCACGATCTTCTGGGCGGAAATGCTTTGGAGCGCGGTGCGTACCACATCATCCGCAACACGATTCCAAAAGAGAGTCCCGCAGTTGCCGCAAGAATGGCAAAGACCGCAAACGCTCTGCTCGCCGGAGGATTTACTTACCAGCAGTTCGAAACAGCCGCCGCGATGTCCCCTCGGTTCCTTGATGCCCTGAAAGAAGGAGATTGGGAATCCGCGAAGGAATATGGAACAGAAGCCGCCGCAGGCGCGGCCCTTGGTTTGCTTGGGACCCCCCACGCCCTAAACGCAGCGGGAGAACTGTTCAAGCCCCTACTCGAAACCGACAAGTTCAGACCCAACGACCAGTTTCTGGCTCTTGAAAGAGCCGCGAAAGAACGGGACGCGCAGCACGAACTCGCGACAGCGTACGCCCGAGACATTGATACCAAGGCCCGCAAACTTCTGGGCCACGACCAAAGTGCAGACAAACCCCAAAAGGGTCTTGACCTCGCGACAGTCTTCCATCACGTGGTTACTGGTGGGGATACAGACAAGGCTGCGGCTTGGTACAATGTACTGTCAGAGGCGGCGGGAAGGGATGATAGGCTTCCAGTTTCAACGAGCCCCCATGTTCCTCGGGATACTACCGTTGTCGATCAGGCTGGAAATCCGCTTACGGTTTATCACGGAACAACACAGGCTTTTGACCAATTTAACCCCAAATCTACGTCGGGAGAACGTGCAGACTTTGAGAATCCAGGAGAAGCTCTGTACTTTACTGCTAGTCCCGATAAGGCTAGTCTACACGCAACTGGAGCAAAACAAGTCCCAATTGGAAAGGGGTTCTGGGAGTATGCAAGACCAGGAGCAAACGTTCGTCCCGCTTTTTTGGACATCAAAAATCCTTATCGAATTACGGGAGGTGCCGCCGAGGGTTTGAAGGAAATATCTACTCTTACGCCCCAAAAAATAGCTGAACTGAAATCTCAAGGATACGACGGAGTAATTTATGGAAACAATGCGGAGATAGCCGTATTTGACCCAAAACAAGTCATCCCTAAATTTAGCAGTCCGAATAATGGACTCCCCGACGACATAGCCGACAAGATCAAGAACAACAACTTCTCGAAGACCTCTCCTGCTTACCAGCAAACCGTTCTGGATTCCTTGAAGCGAGTAGCCACAGGAGACCTGACCGAAAAGGAAGTCGCGGCCTCGAAGAACCTTAGAGAAGAAGACGCCAACAACTACCAAATCGGATCAGTCAACGACATCCTGCACAACTATCTAGAAAATCACATGACCCGCCTCTACAAGGATACCAATCCGGACGGGAACATTGTGCTGTCCAATTCCAAGCAGGGTAAGTTCCAGACCAACGTGTCTATGGCGCGGCATCAGGTCTACGATTCTCACCTAACTGCACTTCTAAAATCTCCAAAGGAAATCGTCATGGACCCCGTGTACTCGACGGCCCAAGGCCGCGCTGCGCTCGTTAAGGCTGCGGCAAACCGGCAGTTCATTGATACCCTGCGAGACAACTTCACTCGCGGCTCTGATGGTCGTCCAGCAGTTGTGGTATCTGGTGCGGGAAAAGTCATCCAAGGACCGAACGGCGAGGACCCCAGAACAATGGTGTCCCCGGATCGTGTGCGTAAAATCAACATCGCCGATCCTGTGCTTGAACAGCTACAGAAGAACGGAGACCTCCAGAGATTTCTGGACGACGGGACGATCAAGGAAATTACCCCGACCGTCCGCAACGAAAACATCGATGACTTCATCAACCGCTTAGAGCAAAGAGGTCAGAAACAAGAAGCACAGTACGACGAAGAAGGCAACAACATTCTCCGTCAGAAGATCGCAGAACTGAACCGGATCAAAACTCTTCAAGGACCCGAAAAATCTCAGGCACTGGACGCCTACAACGCGACCCAGAAGAAGATGTATGCCTGGGACCCCCAAGACTATGTCTCTCTCGAACACCCCTCGATGAAGGCGTGGAAATTTGCCACGTCCGACCCGAGCGGAAATCCTGTGTTTGTAAATTCAGACATCATGGTCCACCCCGAGTTCGCCGAGTACGTCAAGAATCGGCTGGGGCTGGAGCAGTCGGCTTTGCAGAGGAACCCCGTGTCTAAGGCTTTGCTGGGTGCTGGAACCAAACTGAAGGAGACTCTGCTTAGTTTGTCCCCCTTCCACATGGTTCAGCTTGGGTTGAGAGGCGTCCTGACAGGTGTGAATCCGTTTACGCTAGAGGCTCCAGACTTAATCAACGGCGCAAAAGTAGACCCGTCCGATCCCTACTCCCCAACCAAACTTTACAAGATGGTTGAGCAGGGTATGCAGACTGGAACCGACTACAAGGCTCTCCAAGAGCACTCAGAGGGTGTATCTTCTGGCGGCGGTCTACTCAAGTTGCTACCAGTTGTGGGAAAACCTCTGTCTAACGCACTGAACTTCTATCAGGATTTCTTATTCAAACGCTATCTTCCGGCGATCAAGGCAAGCGCCGCCGAACACATGTTCGATGAGTATCAGCGTCTACACCCAGAATGGTCTGTAGACCGGGTTGCCAAAGTTGCGGGTACGCACGCCTCGGAGGCTTTTGGTGGAATTAATTGGAAGGCGATGGGCCGCAATGCAACTACCCAAGATTGGGGCAGACTCTTGCTGCTTGCGCCGGACTGGCTCGAAAGTGAGCTGAGGTCAGGTGCTCGTCTGTTTAATGGAGAAGAAGGTGGATTAGGTCGAGCACAAGTCGCCAAGATGTCGATGGCCCTCTGGGGGATTGCCCGAGTCCTGAATTACACCACAACTGGGAACCCGCATTACGAAGCTCCTTTTGGCCTCGCTATCAAGAACAAGGACGGCAAGGAAACGATCTACGGGATTCGTACTCTCCCAACTGATCTACTTCATGCGGCTTCCGATCCTGTAGGATTCATCAAGGGTCGGTTGGCCCCAACCATTCGCCTTGGACAAGAGGCGTTGACGCAGCGGGACCAGTTCGGAAGAAAACTAGCTCCTGAAGATTTGTGGATTGATGCGTTCCGCAACATGGCTCCAATTCCCGCCCAAGCTATCGGGCAGGCTATAACCGGGACAGGCCCCGAGATCGGCAACGTCGGTCAACTCTGGAAAGCAGGCGGCGGTACTGCCCAGACCTACCAAACCCCAGCTCAGAAACTTGCTGCCGAACTTGCATCGAATCACAACGAAGATGGAATTTTAGACTCATCGATCATGCACAGGCATCGCGTGGTCTTGGGCCTAGAGGACAAATTGAGGTCTGGGGAAGTCACATGGCCTGAATTGTATCAGTTGGCTTACACGCAGGATCAGATAACACCGAAGGAGTTAGAAACTATCAAGAAAAACTATAAGGCTACGCGAGAACTAGATGCGAGTACGGCTTCTTTGTATACAAGAGCGTCTCGTTTGCCCGCCAAAGAGTATTTTTCTTTGCTGGACGTTGCTTCTCCTGCGGAAAGAACGGCACTTATTCCACTGACCAAGCAGGTTATAAAGAGATATATCAACTCGGCCAAGAAAGATTTGACTCCGCAGGAGAGAGCCTCTGATCCTCTATTCAACCGTGTGCTTCGTATGCTTCCCCAGATCGAAACGGCGGAACCCGCACAACAGTAAACAACCCCCAGAAACAGCGAAGCCCTCCCGTCAAAAGGAGGGCTTTTCTACGTCCGGTTAGTGGACTATTTTCGTGGGTGCATATCGCAGGGGGATGGGATTTGGGAGGGTCCGCAGGTACATTGCAGAGCATTGGACATTACCCCGCTCGGCTGTGCTTTGTTTCTTCTCGATTCAATCAGCTTCTGTGTGTACGAAAGCGCCCTCCAGGACATTTTCCCGGCGTGGAGAATCCCGTCATCGTCCACCTCTTCCCGGTCTAGGAAATGTCTTATGAGGGCGTCAGATTCGTCTGTGCTTTTTGTTCGGTCCCAATGAAGAGGCTGGCCGTTTAAATGCTGCTTGTTGCCCGCCAGCGATGCTTTTGCTACCTCAGCCAAGGCGTCAGGGAAGTAATCCAACACGCCGGTTCCAATTGGCAGGTTCTTCCTCTCCTTCGGGTCAGTCGGCAACAGGCTCATTTGAAATTCCTTCCGCTTCTAGGAATGCTTGAACACTCGGGTAATGCACGATTTCAGGGAGGTAATGAAAGATATTTTCGTGAACCCCTATGACCACGATCCGCTTTTCTTTGGCCAAGGCAAAACCCAGTTCTACGTGGCGACCCCCACGTGGTGTTCCGATCTTCGGGTCTTCGGAGAAGAATACAAAGGTATCCGCGTCGTCGATGTCTTCCAGATCAATCTCCGCCGTTTGCTGGCAGAAGGTCGGGGTGAATTCGTCCAGATGCGCTGTCTCAGAAGCCGTCTCGTGCAGCCAGCGACTCGTGGTGCGGATATTGTGCTCCAACAGAACAGGAATCAAGGCTTTGATTTCCTTCTTTCTGGAGTATCTAGCAGCCAGATAAACGATCATTCTCCCGCCTCCGGATAGTATTCAGGAACCTTACGTCGGATTACGCCCTTGTCATTGATGGTGTACTTGTCGGTTGTTAGGGGATAGTCCCGAGCACGCTTGTCCGGGTCTCTTCGACCAGTTCGGGGTTTGGGTTCGGAGAGGTCGCGTACGGGGGTGAACTCGCCGCCCAAGGAGTGAAGCCAGTCGAGGAAAATGTGGAATTTATTCGTCATCTTCTTTTCTCCCTATCCCATGTTCAATTTCTGCTAATCGGACCCTATAATCTAGCCAGCAGCACCAACCGACGAGCACAGATACTCCAACAATAGCGACTACCCAAACAACATACGTCATAACCCCTCCGTCCAGTTAATGGACTAAACTCTCATACCGTTCGAGATATTCGATTGCTCTTTTCAAAGTATCGACGTTGTCCTTGAGATGACCCAAAGCCCAATTACAAGGCTTGCACAAAAGCCCACGGATACATTTTCCACAGATTTTTGCCCCAGTACAGCATCTATGATCGTGGTCCACCACTGTTTTAGAAAAATCCAGAAGCTCAGATAAACACAGTGGGCACTTGCCTTCTTGCGCGGTCAGTCTTTCCTGGAATTCCTCCATAGTCATGTTGTAGCGATACTTCTTTCGAAAAGCTCGGGTTTTATCCGGATTTTTCTTATCCCAATCAGATTTCATCTTCCTGTTCCTCTCGGGATTCGCCGCCACCCAAGCTCGCGATTGTTTCCAGTAGCTTTCCGGGTTGGCGGCGTATCGTTTACGAACGCTTTGCTTTGCACACTGTTTGCACGCACCTCCTGCATATAAATTCTCCGGAGTTCTTTCGTGACCCCGCAAGCAGTACCCCTTCGGAAACTCAGACTGAGGTTTAAAGACCCCCTGCTTTTTGTCCCGTCTTCTTTTTCTCTCCGCCTCTGCGCGACATAGTTTGCATCGTCCTCTACCGTTCGTATTTTCTTCCCGAAGGTGACCGTTTTTACAAACAAGGCTGTTCCCTCTCATTCTGGCACGGTGTAGTAGGCTTGCTCAATCAACCCCTCCTGCGCCGACCAACTATAAGCCTCCGCGTTCCGGAGATTCCCTACGAACCCGTTCGTTGCGAGCCAATCGTCCGGAGCGGTTAGGGAAGGGAGAACCCTTGTTCGGAACCCGTGCTGTTCATCTGTCTTAGTCATGTGCAGGTGCCCACAATGACACTCTCTAAACTTTGTTCTCCCCCACATGTGGGGCTGTTCTGCGGCCATCAAGGCCGGGTAGTCGCTTCTTTTCGCCTTGTGCCCGTGGGTAAACATCAAACCGACAAGCCCGTGCTCGTGGTACTTCCGCTGTCGAGGTAGATTGTCGATTTCTACGTCTAGGTAATTGTGAAAAAAGCACTCTAGAGAATCCCCAAGATGCCAGCAAGAGAGTTGATCGTGGTTGCCACTTACCGTCATCACTTTCAAGGGCGCTATTTGTCTCAAGCGTTCTATAGATTTTACCATAGCATTTCGGACAGCCGAGAACGTCTTGTGGTATCTGGCATCAGAACTCACGTAGGTTCCTGCGGTCGTTCGCCCTTCAATGTCATCTGAATTCAGAATGTCATTACCTACTACAAATAGAATTTTATCAAAGCGCCTATGATTCACCCGATCCAAGAGACTCTCAAGAGCCGTCCAGTACACGGACTCTGCAATCTTTACGTCATAGTTAGCGTGCCCCGTTTCAACCCCCCAAGCGAGTTTTCCGAAATGAACGTCAGGCAACGTCAGCTCTAGCATTAGGTTTTCCGGATAGGAGATATGGATTTTGGGGATTGCTCCTAGAAAATCTTCTTTCGCCAAATCCTTGAGAGCTTGAATTTCATTCTTGGCGGATTCTACATCCTTTCTCTTTTTGAGAAACGCCTTAACTTGGTACAAAGGTTCGACTTGGGCGTACCCCTTCTCGTTCTTGTAACCCATCTCCCATTTGTTCGCGTGGAATTTCTCCACTTCCCAGATAGACAAATCGATCTCAAAATATTCGATGAGTTGGTCTAGGGTATGGATTCGAGTCTTCGGAAGAGAAATCATCCACTGGCCGTCTTTGACTTCAGAGGTTTCCGTGAGAACTGGCTTTTGATCCGGAACATACGGGATTTCACCTCGCAATATTCGGCTGACTGTCTTATGGTGAAGACCTACGTCTTTTGCAATCTTTCGAGCGGATCGTGAGGGGTCTAGGTGTCGAATTTTAAGAATCTCCTGTCGAAGGTCTAAAGAAACTGGCACGGTCTTAGGCATTAGGCTCCTCTTCCACAGGGACTTCCTGCAACTGTTCCAAAACCTGCTCGGCCAGAACCTGTTGCCCGTCTGATAGCCCCAAGTCGTAGACTCTTCGATCTTCTCGATGTACGTCACGAGTGACTTCGCGGCTTGCAATTACTTTCAGGGTATCCACCACGATATCAGGTATCTGTTTCATGCTGCCTCCTTGTGATCTTCACACTTCGGCTGGCGGGAAGACTCGTCAACCTGTCCGAACTTGTTGATTTTATAGGCCCACCACGCAGCAGGTTTAAGGCAGGTAGAACACTTCCTCGGGGTTGCGTGGGACGAGATCGGACGTATCATACTGCCTCCAATATCGTTCGGGTTTGTCCCGCCGTGAAATTTCTCAGATATGACGCCGCTTGTTCCAAGAGATCGGGGCGGTCGTGGTAGTACCGAAGGCCGCGATTGCACCAGCTACAGGCGACCCCACGGACAGAGTCTCGCCGCATTTCTTCCCTGACGGCGCGGACCGCATTGGTTCTCCGTTTGTCAGATGATATGTACGGAAATCCGTTATACACAGAGGAAGCCACCCAGTCTCCATCGCCTCCTGACCTCTCCGCACCGATTTTGACTTTCTTCCACGAATGGTCGTGCTCCACGGACAGCCGCATAGTTCCCGGTGGCTTTCCGCAAATCCAGCAATTCTCGTCATGCACCCTGCACAACTTCTTGTAGTCTTTCAGAGTGATTCCGTAGGTCTTTTTCAGCCGCTGATCTGTAGCCTTGTCGAGTTGTGCTTGGGTCTTCGGCCTGCTCATAAGGACCCCTTACTGCACGACCATTGGGCCGGGGCCGGAACCGCCAACACCCGCTTGGTTGGAAACCCGCACTCGGTACAGTCCGGCGGCTTATCCGAATAATGGACGACGATTCGTTCCTGTTCCTTCCCGCATTGTTCACAACGGAATACCTGAATGCTCATTTCGGCCTCACCGAATAAACAACATGTTTGAAATCGTCATCACAATCTGGCCCGCGATTTGTTCGGTCGCGTCCTGCTTCTTTACGAAGTCCAAAGCCCCACCAGTTCGATCCTGAACTTCTCCCGCTACTACAGCGTCCAGTTTGGAAAGCAGTAACTGAAACTGCGGGTCCCTGGTGTCAGGAAAGTCTGGTGGGTTTTCCAGAAGCCAATGGGTTGCGTTCATATATACGTCCTTTTCGTACCACCCCGCGTTTGCCCGATTTCGGAACACCATCGCAACAGACAGCATTGCTGTGTGGGGTTCCCCCTTGGCTGCGTTCCAGCAGGCTAGGCCGATGATCGAGTTCTCGAAGGTCACTTCCACTCCTCCGCCCACTTCATGAACTCGGGGTTGTCGTGTACGAACCCCGGCAGAAACATACCCGCTTCATAAACTATTTCGTGTTCGCCGTAGTCGTGTACATACTGTGACCAGTTGGCCTTCATGCGGTTTCCTTGGTAACAGTAACTTGCGTGAAAAATCTCGTGCCACATGATCTCTCGAAGCTGGGTGCGGTTTCTTTCGCTGGAATCAAACCAAATATACCTTTGAGTACAACTAGTTTCCCCATCAGTGTGGTGCTCGTTTTGGCTGTAGTCACTTGGATAGACATACCAACGTTCTCCGTTGATGAGGAGGTACGAGGGAGGGGGATCGACCGCCGTAGGTGGAGAAGAAAATACGGTCTTGTTGGAGGGGTCTAGATGCCCCTTTGTATTGACGTACCAGACTGAAAAGACACTAACCCCCAGAACCGCCCCGAGAAGGACTCCGATATGGAATTCTGTGAGCTTCACGCCGCTTCCTCCGGTCCATTAACTGGACTGTTCGTGTGTTCTTTGAAAGCCCCGTCGAACGGCGGTCTACAGAAAGGCAACACGTTGTTCCTCTCCGTTGGCCCAGTTAAATCAGGCTGAGGAAACCCCAACAACTCGGCCCCGCAAGCAGGGCAGCAGACCGTAAACGTGGTTCCGTCAAAGGTCAGGATGTTGATGAATCTCTTCGCCACCTCTGACATCGGAGTCTGGCCGGATTTTACGCTTTCGACATTCCACTTTACGACCGTAGGTCCGTTGAACCCTCGGCGGCAAGTTTTGTTGTCGCAGGTCGCGGTGATATCGGTCGATGTTGTTTGGGTAACGGACATTGGTTATTTCTTCGGGGTCGGTTTAATTTCCGTTGGTACCTTCGGAGGCTCGGGCGGGGCTACGCAAACCGGGTTCCCGTTGCCGTCCAGTTGCAGGTTGTACTTCCCACAAACTGCGGTTAGTTTTTGGACTGTCGCTTGAAAGGCTTGCTGTTTGACTGGCAAGTCCTCTTGAGCGTTCTTCAAGGCAAGTTGGGCTTGGTTCAGTTGGGCCTCGGATTTGAACAAGTCAGCCCGTAGTTCTGCTGAAATCGTAGGAGGGTACGCCTTAACGGGCGGTTTGGGTTCCTGCGCGAGGGCCAGAGAACTGACCCCCAGAACTACGGCGATGAAAAAGGCTTTCATTGGTCCTCCGTGACAATAATTCCGTTATCGTGCTCAAGTACGTTCACTACCGAATGAACCATATAAACCTGACCATTAGTAGAGATGTTGTAGAAAGAGAGGACCATAGACTCTTTGAAGGTACTCGCCACTACAAAATGAGCGACTTTGTGTTCCTGAACCTCTCCGTGTTGGAGCGATAGGCGCGTGTAGGTGAATAAGCGATCTTTCACTAAAACTTCTGCCATTAGATGTTCTCCTCAAAATATTTCTTCAGGGCTTCAACCCCGCGTTCCTTGCGAAACTGCACCTGTCGCCGAGTAAGACCTAAGTCTTCTCCGGTTTTTACTTCAGTTTTTCCTTCAACGTAAACAGAATATATCACAGAGTAGTCCTCGTATGCAAGGGACAAGATGGCGTCTTGGAGTTGCTCCTCAGTAACGCCCTCTTCTTTGAAGACTGATTTCTCGACCAGATGCAGGATTTTGGGGTCGGACAAGGAGTCTATTCTCGGTCCTGGTTTCTCTTTGCTCCTGTACGGGTGCTGGCCTCTCCCCCACAAGGCGTGAATCTTATGTCGGCAGATCGCGGTGGCATATTTCTTGTCGTGTCCGCCAGATACGCTGCGCTCCAGATGCTGGGCCTTTTCGAGGAGGGCAACGTAACACTCTTGCGTCATGTCTTCTCGTTGGTCCCGCTTGATTCCTAACTGGGAGAGAACGTCTTTGATTACCTGTTTATAGTCGAGTACATCGATCATGGGGTCCCTGAAGTGCTGTTTAATTTTGATGTCTGCCAGCGTCTATTGGCGTGATGCGCGTCGGGTCCAGTTCGGTGGCACTCGGGGCAAAGAACTTCGCAATTTGATAGGGAGACTTCTCCGCGTCGGGCACTACCTTTTGGTACGATCTCGTTCATTTCTCCAGACTCCCAAGTCACAGATCGTCCGCATTTCCGGCACTCAAACTGTCCGTTTAACGGACTTCTGGCTCGCTCGAAAACCTGCTTACGAATTGCTCCGACCGCTTCTGCGTTAGTCATGTGCCCTAGACTAGAGCAATTAAGCCACGAATGATCTCGAAATATTCGTATAACGTTGCCTTCGGGACTGAGTTCAACACGAACCATTTTGCTCACCGCGCCTGAACCTCTGGAAGATTGATGTAGTCTTCGTGTTCGACTTTCAGCTTACGGGCTTCGCCCTTGGTTATCTTCTTGATGTTAGCGGTTCGAGATTCTTCGCACATAAATAGGCCAGCCCAACAAGACGCTTGAAGACATTCAGCGCAAACCCAAATTTCATCTTTGTCATCTTGCATCAGAAAGTTCCCCCTGCCACTGGCCGACCGATTCTCGTGCGGAGGCTAAAAACACTTCCTTTTTCCAGACGTGCTCTGAGGATTCTTCGGCTAGGCCCAGAATCTTCCGTCCGAGTTCCCAGAACTGTTCGATCTCTTTCTTCTCGTCAGGTAAGAGGTAGGCCCCTCCGAAATCGTACCAATACCCCTGCGGTTGTTCTGTTTGGTGCAGGAGTTCGTTGACCTTGACTCGGAGTTTTGCGGCGGTTACTTTGGGATCGGCGGCGTAGTCCATTAACTGGACGTAGGTGTCGGGGCCGTCATCTATCATGGAATCAAGGTTTCCGCCCTCTCGTACCAATCTCCGCAGTTCGTGAGCCTTGCTGATCCCAATCTCTTCCAGCTTTTCTTCGCTGAGGTAAGGCAATAGGACTTCAGCTACGGACAGTATCGCGTACAGTTGGCTTCGGCGGCGGTCGATCTTTTCTCGAATGAACTCCAGATAGGACGAGAACCGATCATACCCGAACGCCTGCCAGTAAGCGTGGATTTTGACTTCTCGAAGCAGACCCCCAAGTCGAGCATACGAAGTAGCGAGCCTCAGTTCATGAGTGTTGATGCTGTCGAGCAGGGTGTCTATGTCTCGCCCGAGTTTCTGGGCGGCTTCTACGTCTAGAGGGGGTTGGATGGTGATTTCGGTCATTTCCAGCAGTCCTTGTCACAAGGGGATTGATTAGGGTAGACCGTTTCCTCCCCCGAGCGGCGAGACGCTTCTGATTGGAAATATTTCACGCCTTCCCAATAGCTCGCTATTGCGTATTCTATAGCAGCGTGGTTGTCTGGTTTGTTTCTGTCGGTCCATCCATCACCGCGAACATAACCCGCCTCAATCGTCCACCAAACAAGGTTTTTGAGGTGTGAGTTCCCCCTGTCGTCATACTTTACGCACGTTATGTCCACGTTCTCACAACCGCCCGCGTGATCGCAAATTGCTTGCAAATCCGGGTATTTTTGGACCATCTGGGTGGCCAAGTTAGGATGAACTTTGTTGACCACAGAACAGCCACTCAAAAGAACCAAACCCATTAGGTAAAATAATTTCACTTCTTCCCCTCCCAGCACGGCATAACAATTGTCGTGATATTCTTGTACTCCAACATCACTGGACTCTTCGGGCCTAGAAAACTCATGGTCACAGGTCCCGAAGCCTTGGCTACAAACCCCGATAGGTACGAAGCCGAAATTCGAATCGAGATTTCCTTCGGATCAAACACCGGATCGGGGTCAACTTGCTCATACGTCACCTGATCGGAAGCCGTTGATCCTGTTGCGATTGTTTGTAAGTATACCACGCCATCGCGGATTTGTAAAGCGACGGCCCCGCTATCTAGAGTCTCGTCCATCAGGGGTTCGACAGTTCTCAGGGCGGCTAAAAGCTCCTCGGCTTGGAGACTGATCTTGAACTCAAATTTCGGGGGGAGGACCCTGGTGTAGTCTGGAAACGCCTTCTGCGGTTTGGTTGCGTAAATCGTGGTGTCGCCGGATTCGATCTGGAGTAGTGTGTTGGTTTCTCCGATGGTTATTTCAGGGCCGTCCATTAACTGGACAGCAGCGGCTGCTTCCAGATTCAGCAACCCAGAAAACTCAAGCGGCATTGGTGATTTTTGAGTAACGATGGTCAGTCGGTTTTGGTCCGACCCGACTAGGACATATCCAGAGGGGGTTTCTTCCTCAAGACCTAGAGGCAGAGATCGTAGCTGGACGACACCCCCGTGGGTAGCAGACTTGTTTGTGCTCGCTGCCGCCTGTGCAACCGAAAGTGCAGCTTTAAACTCGTCGGTCTTGAAGGTCAGGAAGTTCTCAGGGGGCTTCGGGAGGGGCAGCACGTTTTTCGACTGGACTTCCAACTCGATCTTAGCCCGTGCAGATTTCAGGACCAGCTTGTTTCCGTCTCGGGAGAGGTCGATCTGACCCGACATCCTGTTCACAACTTGGGTCAGCTTTTTCCCGTGCAAATTGAACGGAGACCCAAGCCCAAGATCGCGGCGGGCTACTAGCCACACGTCCGAATCCTGCGCGGAAATGTCGGACCCGATCTGGTAGGTCTCGGTCCGAAGAGGTGCTAGTTTCTTGAGTAGGTGCTTGAGATCAGCGGCAGCGATGTTCATTCTTACTCCCAAACCTTGTACGGATGGCTAAGATAAACCACTCCCTTTTCCTCGCCCTCATCCAGAGAGTACCCATCTGGTTGTGGGATCGCCTGTCCGTTTAATGGATCGTCCTGTCGGGCGTCGGGCTGGTTTGGTCGCCAAGGCCCGAAGGGTTCTCCGTCTGGTCCGACAGCCTGCCATTCAACTCCGTTGGTTCCTGTGGTGCGGTGGTTAAGTTTGGTCATTTTTACGAATCCTTTGTGATCCTGATCTTTCGGGTGTTAAAAGGGGTCCACTCCATTTTTGGCCCCCAAAACCCACAGTCGAGTTCTAACCAAACGGTTTCGTCTTCTTCTATCTCAATCTCTACGTTGGTAGGGAGAACCTGATCCGTTGGTTTGCGTTCGAAAATTTTCACGCGGGTACCTCCTCGTAGTTATGCTCGATCTGTTCAAATGACGCCATTTCACCGAAGAACGTTAAAATCGCTGAGGCTTTACCTGTTCCTTTAGAGCGGGTCTTGAGCCACTCCACTAAAGTTTTGTCCTCGTAGGCGTCCATCTTTTCTTCGTCCTTGTTTAAGTCTCGGTGGATCGCCACGACAGCGTCACAAGTATCTCCTGCTGAGGCGCTGCCCTTGACATCCGATAACTGCGTCTTTTTTCCACGACTCTGACTGCTGGCTTTGCGTGGCTGGAAAACCACACTAAATTTCACTCCGTAAGTAACGGCGATCTGTTTGATCCGTTTCATAGCCGCTGCTAAAATCCTCACGTCGTCGTCCACCCCGGACGTATAGAAGTGGGCATTGTCCAGAACCGCTTGCGTAGCCCCGAGTCTGCGGATTGCGGCTTCCATGATGTCTAGCACGTCCATGATGTTGTTGATCGTGGAATTGTTTCCCACGTAGTAATTAACGCCGTCCAATTGCTTTGCAGCTTCCTTCAAGTCTTCCTTGGTAATGAAGTTACGGTTCTTCCTCAAAACCTGTGCCGCAACCATTACTGAAATTTCTGAAGGGCTTAATTCACACTGCCAGTTTATCACAGTTTCGTTATATTTTCTAGCCCCGAACAGAGAGTATTGCAGAGTGAAAGCCGTCTTGCCTTGCCCGCTGGACGTGGCCATGACTCCACAAACGGACCCAGGAAGCAGGATCGCCGCTTTATCAACCTCCGACCACGGGAAGCGCAAACGATCTTCTCGGTCTGCTAGGCTCTTGTCTTCGCCGTGTTCCATCACCTCTTGGATGGAGTACACGTCAGGCATCGGCTGACTCTTAGCCTTCCGCGTCAGGTCGTCTACCAGTTGGATGAATTTAAATTGGTTGCTTCCGCAGTGCTTCAGAAAACAATCGTTGGCATCTTTCGACCCCTCAGGCCAAATCAATCTATATGCCCGATCCCCAAGTTCTTTCCAAAGACGATCCATTGTTTCTGCACCCTTGGCGTCAGTATCCCCGGCAAGGAACACCAGACTAGCCGACATCAATTGGTCTTTTTGTTCTGGGGTGGGTTTGTGAGTGTCCGAGGCCAAACTAACCGCTCGGAGCCCCGCCTGCTCTAACACCATCGCGTCAAACTCGCCAGAAACTAGATAGACGGGTTCGAATGGGTCCAGAGAGTTGGTATTGAATAGGACGGTTTCCATGCCGACCATCCGGGCGAAGCCCCCAGGTTTCTTTCTCTCAATAGACCGAAACTTTACCAGCCGGACGGTATCGCCGTCTACTGAAGGAAATCCAACCCAACCCTTGTCGGCGATGTCCTTCCCTTCTTCTCCCGCCAGAGGACCTATGTTTTGGACGTATCCAATGTGCAGACGTTTAGCGGTTTCGTAGGTAATACCCCGTTCCTTTAGTAACCACGCACGGGCTTTAGTGTTTTCGGACAAGGCCGTCTCCGCCTTAACCCAGGAAGAGAGGGGAATCGTTTTGTACGACTTCTTTTCAGATACAGGTTTGAAAGTTTTCTCGACGCGATCCTTGTCTCGGGACCAACTATCTTCCTTACCAAGTTCCTTCTTCACTTGTTCTACCGCCTGCTGGAAACTCACACCGTCAACTCGTTCGATCAGTTGGAATATGTTTCCCGATCCGCAATCCGGCCCAGAGAAGCAGGTCCACCGCATGTCCGGGTAAACTGAAAAGCTCGGACTGGAATCCGCGTGCAAAGGACACCGCCCCGTGAACAGACTCCCCGCTCTCTTCAGGCCAGAAACGTACTGCCCGTAGATTCGTAAGCACCCACCATCGCTTTTGAGGGCGTCTAAATCATCAGCTCCAACCATCGTAAGCAAACCTTCCCGGCCAGTTGTCTTCGTCTAGAAATATGCAGAACATTTCAGCGGCTTTGTCTACGACGTTTTCCAGATTGAAGTTCATGAGGAACACGTCACCGTGACGCTCTAGGAAATCCCCGGCGTAGAGTTGGACTTCTGAAACATAGGCTCCTGGGTTTTTGGCTGCGTACTCGCGGAGTTTCACATTTCACCTATTCGAACTTCTTAAACCCGTTTTCGTAGGCCCACGCTTCGAGTTTCTTTACGTCGAACACTTCGTCTGGATCGAGGTTGGCCGTGATCCACGATACTGCATCATCCAGAAGATTGCTTTGCGCGGCAAGTAGATCAGAGGCGAACTTGTCGTTGGATTGCCAGTTGAAGGTTTTCATTCTTTGGTGGTCCAGTGCAGCATTTCGTGGTCGTCTACTCCGAATACCACAGGTAGAAGAAGATCGCAGGTTTTGCACACGAGAAAGATTTCTCCGTTCTCTCGTGCCAATTCCCAATGGGTGCAGGAATCACATTTGCAATGAAGGAATTCCATAGTGTCTCCTAAACAGTTCTGAGTTTGTCCTTGATTTCCTTGATTGTATCAAAAGCCCGAGGATTTGTCAGGCCCTGATTCTTTTCGAAGCACAACCCTCTTTCGAGCAGGTCATACGTAGCTACGATCCGGGCACCTGGGATTGCTTGCCCTTGCGCGTCGCGCTCGTAGCCTAATAGCCAGCAATGGTCGGCAATTGACACTGCGGCGGTAACATCGTGGGTCACAACGATAAAGGTATTCTCTTCCCGAGTGTTGGCTGCTTCGACAATTGTGTTGCAGGCGATCTCGATGTTGATTAGGTCGAGACTAGCAAAGGGTTCGTCCATCAAGATCACGGGTTCCTTGCAGATCAGCATTTGCAGGATCGCCACTCTTTGTCTCTGGCCTCCTGAAAGCTGGCACGGGTAAAGACGTGTCTTGTCCTCCAGCTCAAAATTCTTCAGGCCGTCCATGACCAAGGACTCGGCCTTCTTGGTGTCGGGCTCGTGAGCCAAAGCTGCCAACATCAAATTTCCCATAATGGTCCTGTGGGCGAACAGCGGGTAGTTCTGAGCTACGACTCCGATTTCTCCCGTATGTACTGGATGAAACCCCTTCGGGTCGGCCAGCAGAACCTGTCCATTATTCGGACGCTGCAGACCCGCGATGATTCGAAAGGTCTGTGTCTTACCCCGGCCTGAAGGACCAAGCAAAGCAACAATCTGACCCTTAACCCTACCAGGAATAATCACGTCCTTGATCTCCGCGTTTACGTCTCGCAGAATCGGGCGACCGTCGTATTCAAGACTGATATTCTCGATTTTGAGCAGTGTGCTTCCGTAGGAGTAATTCATCGAGCCTCCACAGTCAAAAACGCATACGGACATACCAGTCTCTTGGTCACACCGATACCCCAATCCTGGAACAACCCAAGGAGAAGGATGGTCCCCTGAATTCCAAACACCGCTGCCAAGCGGAAGTGGTGGTTCTGATCCATCAACATGGCACCGATGCCGCCTTCCGACCTGACTATTGATTCTACAAGAGTTAACAAAGCCCAACCCATCGCGGCGTTCTGGCGAACTACGTCGAACACCTTATCAAACTGCCCAAGAACTACAACCTCCCACACAACCCGCCACTCGCTCATGTGCAGACACCGGGCCAGATCAAACTGCTCTTTCGGGATCGAGTTCAAAACATCAGCCATCGAGGTAACAAAGAACACGAAGATCGAGAACCCTAGAAGCGACAACTTCAGCTCGTGCCCGCTGCTGGCTAACAGGGTAAAGAAAAAGGTCAGACCCACCATAGACAGGAATCTCAATTTACTAAGCAGGGCTACGACGGGCCTGAAAAACGGCATAACTGTTGCGTAAGAGAGCAGAAGGGAGACCAAAGAGGCAATCAGAATCGCTTCTACGTTGAGTTGAAAACTGGTAATTAGCTCGGCCCCGAGGCCCTGCTGCCAAAGATCACTCAGGGCTCCGAGCACCTCCCCAGGTTTGGGGAGGAGCACGAAGGGGCTGAAGACCCAGAATAACAGAGCGACGGCGATCTGAGAAACAACCAGAATTCGGACCGAGTTTTTGTCCAGAACCGCGTTCGGAGAAAAGAGTTTCATTACTTCCTTTTAAAGACTTTACAAAGATCGAGAATTACAAATCCCAAACACGATAAGTACAGAACCAAAAACACAGCGGCGGCGTAACGCATGTTACTGTCCAATCTGGGAAATTTCTACGCGCCGATTGATCGCCTTACCCGAGGCTGTAGTGTTAGGGGCGATTGGATTTCCGGAGCCGTGACCAGCCACAGAGGCAAACCGAGAATCAGGGAAGCTAGATGGAGCTACTCTCTGGAAATATTCCTTAACGGCCTTGGCTCTGGCCGCACTAAGAGGGACGTTCACTGTATCGCTTCCCGAGTCGTCGGTGTACCCATCAATCGCCAAAGCAAGCTGAGAGTTGATTGCCAGAGAGTCCTTCAGTTCATTCAGAGCCGAAATACTTTCTGGTAGGACTCGGTCACTTCCTGTAGCAAAATTGACATACACCGCCTTATGCCCAAGAACCTGACCTTGCGCTTGTGCTGTGTAGTCTACCTGCTCTGCGGTCGCTCCTTGAACATCGTTGGTATTCAGTAGGGATTGTGCCCCGAGGATGAACGAAGTATCTACCGCTTGGGGATAGGGAGGCACTGGGTTGTTCTTGAACAGTTCGGGATAGTTCAGGGTTGCGATCTTCCCGAAGGTCTCATACGTTGCTCGCATATTGTTGTTATGCTTACCATCCAACCCGAAGTAATTCACGTCATCTTCAAGATTGAACACGGCGGAGCCCCCCAACTTCTGTCCTGAAGCGTCCAAATAACTGGCGTAGGCTTTGTACCAGTAGTCCCCGTTCTGATCGTTATAGAGCTTGGCCGAGATGTTGCCCGCCGCCCTTCGAACGGTATCGAATGCCTTGACTTGGTCCGAGGCTTGGAAAGTCGCGGCCAGAAGACCGTTGACTTCATCGCGATTATCGTTAAAGAACTTTTTGATTCCCAGAATCACCGCAGGCATCTGCGAAGCGTACTCGTGAGAAGAAATGATCTTAGTGGTTCCTGGACGACCATGAACAGCCTGCTCATCTCCGGGGTACCATGTCACGACTCCATCGGGACAGACGTTCTTGGTTTCTCCTGTGGGATGACCATCCTTCACCACCTTGCGATCTTCGCAGCGGTTGGGAATGAAGACCTCAGTCACAGCTTTGATGTAGTCCTCGTCAGGGGCTGCAATCCAGTTTACTGCGTCAGGGTCATAGGTCTTCGGGTCTGGGTTGTTCTTCAGACCGTTCGAACCTTCGTAGTTCAAAGCGATGTTCCAGTCTCCGTCCCGAAGCACGCCGACGATGGTCTTGCCCTTCAGGGAGAGCGGGTTAGTCTTCCACTCGGCTGGGCCGAGAAGGGCGTCCTCACCGTTGGATCGACCGACCGCGCCAATAATAACCGCCTGATACTCGGGTCCCAGCTTCTTCAACTGCGGGTTAATGTCCGCCAACCACTGCCCACCGCCGTCACCCATGACCACGATAGCCTCGGCCCCGGTCGAGCAAGTTTTCTCTCCGTCATGCAACTGCTTTGCGCAGGCAAGGAGGTCGGCTTTCATTTGAGAGTTGGAGTCTTCTCTATGAAGAGTGAGATTCACCCCATACTTCTCCATCAAAGAGTTGTGGGTGGTGTCAGGGCCACCGTTGGCGTAGATCAGGGAGAACATCGCATTCCATTCCCACACGTCGAACTGGGTGTGGGTCGCCGATACTGACGCTGGATTACCCGAGGGATAAGGAAGTGCGGTCACATTAGCGACCTGCGCCTCCTGTTGGGGCGGGAGTGAGACCCGCGTGGCGACTACGGCTTTCATAATCCCTGGAGTTGGGATCAGACCCCGCTGCATGGCAGTACGGAGCCCGAAGATTAGGGCGATTATTCCTAGACCGGCAAGAACTACCTTGGGTCCCTTCTTGAGTGCTGGCATTTCTTCTCCTTTATCCGAGTAAATCGGCGTATTCGTTGGTTTTCTGTCCATTAATTGGAATCGGTACCGGCAGAGCCTTTTTCGTCTGGTCGGTGGTAAACATCTGGAAGTCTGTAGTACCCGCAGTAAGAGCCTTTTGTTCGAACGCATTCAAAGCCTGGAGAGCCGAATCATCCACTGCGCCCGTCTCTACGTCCATACCGTTCATGAAGTTCTGACTAATACGCTGGAAGTCGTCCATCATTCCGAGTTGCGTGCTGACCGTATTCTCGATCTGGTCAAACGCCTGATCGTAGATATCTTCCTCGGTCGCATTACCCTTGATTACTGCAAGGGCCTGCTTCATTGCCCCGAAGGCTGAGTTCGTGGTTTCATACTCGGTTTTCTTTTGGTCAATTTCGTCTTGCGTGTCTTCGATAAAGAAGTCTACGTTGGCGGCGTAGCGGGTCAGGAAGCTGTAAACCTTCTGGAGGCGTTCCAAGAGACTCTGGTAGCCGATGTTCGACTGTTCGCGCCTTTGAGCTTTACGAGCCTGCTGTTTCATTGCAAGCTGCATTTGCAGTTGCTGAGTAGCATCTTGAGCGGACCCGGCCATCTTCTGAGCCTGAGAGGCCATTCCGAAGCCTTTGAGAGCGTCCGCATGGTTCTGGGCAATCACTCTCTTGAGTTTCGTAATGCTGCCATTGACCAGAGCGATCTGTTCGTTCATCTTGTCGCGGCGCTTTTTCATCTGCAACAGCTTATCCTGAATTATTTCAATCGGATAAACCGCAACAAACAAACTGGTCAGCTTCCGAACTATCACGCGGAACATCAATTGCGGGCGCTTGCCGAATACGAGGTACAACCCAGCCCCAAGAATGCCGACCAAATAGGCCATGTGCAGGGTATCGATCAGCATGTTCAACAGCCACGGAACGATCTCACCCCAGAAGAATATGCAGATCGCCGCAATCGCGGCATAGATCAGCATCGCGGTTTTTCCCTCGGGCCGAGACCAGAAGGACTTGAGATCGGTTGTGGAATCCGGAAGCGCAAGGTTAGCGGGCACGTTGTCTCCTTATGCCAGAAGGCTGGCGTACTTGGTTTGTTCTTGGCTGATTTCGTCGAGCCGGGTTTTGAGGGCCACGTCAAAGCGGTGTTGCGCGGCTTGGAGTTTCTGTTGCGCGGCGAAGGCTTCCTCGGTTAACTGCTTGACCTGTGCGGAAAGTTCCTGCGCCTTTTGATTTTTGGCGTCCACGTCCGTGGCGGTCTTGGCCTGAACGGTTTGGGAGAACTTGTCGGACTCCGCCTGAAGGGTGGACTTGACCTGATCGAACACGACGGATATAGCACTGGGATCAACACCGTCCAGAGCCTGTGCCTGTTTCAGGGCGATGCTGAACTTGGTCTTGTCATCCAGCGCAAGAGTAGCCATCGGTGCGAGATGCTTGTTGATCGCCTGAAACACCGAGGTCTGGGTAAAGTCGGTTTTGGCCAACAGCCGCTGGTAGGCATCGTCGCTGTGGTCTGCTGATTCGTTGACTTGGTCCGGAACCGCAACTGCTGCCTGATAGGGAACCGAAGTCGGGGCGACCTGGGGGGCAGGTGCGGCAACGGGTTTAGACTTCGGGGCTTCTTCCTCGAAGATTGCGCTGGTAAAGTCCTTGAGGTGCATATTTTTCTCCGATGTTTTACAGATTACAACAGAACTGGACAGATGTCAACTGGGGTTTCTCAAATTGAGAAAGTCAAGCCAACGGATCGAACGCCTCGTCTTCTTCCTGCCGCGCCTTTTCCGATGCTGTTCGGTCGGCTTCTGCCTGTTCTTGGAGTTCCAGAACCTTAGCTTCTCGTTTCTTTGCCGCTATTTCTTTTTCAATTCGTTCTTCCCTGACGTTATAAGCCAGATCAGCAGCCTGTTGTGCAAATTTCCCCGCTAAAAAAGGGCCGTCTTTGGCTACGTCTTGCTTTCCAAACCACTCTTTGAATCCAGTTATGATCTCTTCTTGAGTGAATTCCTTCAACGCTTCGGATAGTCGAATTTTTTGTTTGTCTAGAAACGTTATTTCGCCTCCAGATGCCCTCGCGATAGAACGAGATAGTTCTATCACCTCTGGGTCCCTAGAAGACGCCTTGACCGCTCCAGCGTTCCCGGACAGCCTATCGGGCGCGACCTGGAGGTAGGCTGAAACGGGTCCGCGTAGGAAACGTTCGTCTGTAGATTCGGACAGCCACTCCTCGAAGTCTCTTACCACAGCTCCGACAGAATGAACTACTCCGAGAACCGCGATCTGATCCCATGTGTCTTTATAGCCCCCAGCTTTTAATCCAGAGGCTATACAAACTGCTTCAATTTCCTTCTTGATTTTCATTTCATCTCCTTCGTCATTTTTTAGCGCCGCAGGTTCCAAACCAATCCTATCCAACCCATACCTATCCAAACCAATCCTAGAAGGACTAATCTGGATTTCTCTGGATTCATCCGGGACAAAATTATCCTGAAGAAACTCTTCGGGCGGCTGGGGCGGTAAATCCTTGTAACGGCTCCAGTGAGATTTTGGCGGGAGTCTCCCTGATTTTTCTATGCCAATCCAGTACCCCCACGTTTTATTTCCGTCTTTCCAGACTCCCAACAAGCCAACACGAATCATGTCGGCTAAAATGTCTCCCACCATTGTGGGCGTTATGTCATCTCGATTGAACGAGTAAACATCAGACCACACGCGGTCCGTGTCCGCATCAAAGACCCCGTTGGCCTCTGCTAAAGGGATGAGATTGGCGTACTCTGCTCTGTGCGCGCGTTTCATCTGTTTTAATTTGTGCGACCTCCAAAGGCTATTCCCATCAACGACTCTGGCTGGCATTGTCTCGCCTTCTTTTTGCGATTAGGTGTGTTTTCTCTTCTTCAGATAACAGAGCACCCCATCTAAAGATATCCGAATTTTTAACATCATCAATGAAGGAATTTAACTCTTTCGGACCTCTTCGCCAAGATAATTCTAGGTCCATATCGATACGGCGTCGGTCCTCACTTTTGATCGGAGTGGGAATGTATGGATAGTTTTCCAAGCGATGTTTGAGAAGGTGGTATTTGTCATTGTGGCTAAGATGCCCCAAATAAATGGCTATTTCTGGTTCATAATGGAACCATTCCCCCCGTATTCTGCTGCTGGAAAACAGTCTGTGAAAATAGGTCTCTTTCGCGAGAGACCCCTCCTCGACGTGGATGATATCAAGAGCCAAAGGACACCCCGTTTGGAGGTCTTTAACTCGACTTTCCACGTCGTTCTTCGCGTACCCGATTTTTACGGGGCCGTTCCCCGCCCGAGCAAAATATATTGACATAGTTTACCTGTCCATTAATCGGACGCCTCGCTGTCCTTCTTCATGCACTTTTCGCACACCACAGGCTCGTCCCGATCCCCAGTATCCAAGGTCAGCCGCCCGCAGAGCAAGCACTGGTGCCTGTGGACTTCATCCCAGAAGACTGAGTGGTGCGGGGTTTTACGGTTTTTCGGTTCAGACATCAAAACTCCTTGACAAGTTAAGCATAGTCATTTGGGGCCGCGTTGACCATCTATGAATAGTCATTTCTCCTCCAGCAGCTTCTTCCTTCGCAGATCAAACAGGTCCTTCAATGGCCCGTTTGCGACTACGGCGGTGTAGGGGTTGGGAAATTCGCAGGCAACGGCTTCCTCGAACTTGAGTTTCGTCAGTGCGTCCCGAACGCCTTTTTCATAGCCGCGTTTCTCTGCGTTGAGTATTACTTCGTATTCCATTAAACTCATCGATACCCCCTCGGGCTGTCCATCAGAAATTCTACAACAAACCCATTTCCGAAATGTTCGGATAAACGGTAGATTCTTCCATCCCCGTCCAGCCCCAGTATGTAGTCTCGATAGGTCAATAGTTGAACAAATCGATCTGGGTTGCTGTCTCTGACATATATCACTTTTGGCGGATTTGCCACGTAAACCTTACCCCTCAAAACACGCCACGCTTGTTTGATTTTTGTGAACATCTCAACTCCCTTGGTTTCCGTTGTCGGTCGGGTCGTAGAACTCGCACAGGTCCTCAATGTCGTCTAGAGATGTTCCACCCCAGCGGATATAATCCGTCCCACCATCTGTGAAGGTTCCACAGGGACAAGCCGCGAAATCGTGTCGATGCTTGGACTCCAAAATCTGGCCACACTTCTTGCAGCGAATTCGGTTGTGTAAAATTGTCATTCTGTCTCCTCCGATTCTAGCTCTTTTAGCCACTCGTCTTCTTGTACAGCGGGTCCGATCTTGACAAGCAGTTGTTCTACTAGATCGGGCCGATTCAAACAATGTCCGCGCATTCGGCAGTTTGGGCACTTTACCGGCCACCGAACCCCGCCAGTTTTCGGCCAGAAGTTCTTCTCATAAGCGTCCTTGATCTGGATCATCTTATGCCCGATTTGGTTTCCCGCGTCGGGCAAGTCTTCTTCTGGGATCGTCGCTTGTACCCACTGTAACCGGCATTTCGTGACGTTTTGTCGAAGTATAACACGGATTCGTCCGTCAGCCAGATAGGCAGCGGAAACTTCGGCTTTCTTTTCTGTCGATCCTTTTCCTTTAATCTCCGCAAGTTCTGCGTCCATTAACTGGACAATCGCCGTATCCCCCGCCACGATCTTGTCTTCTTCCGTCGGATCGGAAACGCCGTGCTCTATAAACCGTACCACCTCTAAGACCCGCCCCGCCTTCCAGTCTCCTTGGTCTTCCAGCAGAGTAACCGAATCTCCCTTCTTCATTGACGGCGAGGCTTTCACGAAGCATAAGAACCCGACCTCGCGTATGCCCGAAGCCCATGCATAATCTTTGAGCTGGGGATCGAGCGACATCATGCCCGGAGTTGAGTCCATCGGATTTTTCTGGGTCTTAACATCCACGATGATTCTTCGCCCATCTTCCAGCGTGGACAGGATGTCGATAAAGCTGGTGAATTCTAGTTCTGCCAGATCGGTTCCGGGCCATAGAGGCTTCGCGTAGTTAAGCTGAAATTTGGGGTTGCGGATCGGCAAGTCAGGCAGACATATCTCGTAAAGGCGTAGAAAATCAGCGCCCATTCTATAAGCCCAAGCCCAGTCTTTCTCCTGCGAAGTGTAGACCAGCGGAATCTCTTTCCACTTCAGCCAAATGCGTTTGAACTCGTCGATCCCGTCTCCTGGTTTCAGATTGTTGGCGTGATAAAACTGGACGGCGTCTTCGACAGCCTTACCAAACTCGAAGGAGCACTTCTTGTCCTTGTCCTTGTAGCCGTCGATGCGGCTGAGTTTAAAGAGACGCGGACATGAGTCAAAGTCTGAGATCGCGGAGTAACTAAGGTGACGAATCTCGCGCCCACTAGCACTACGATAAAGTAGAGTCATTTCTTCTTCCATTCTTGAAACTGATAAGAGGTCATAGGTCGGCTTCGGACGACTTGATTTTTGTCCTCGTCACCCTTTTCCAAAGATACAAAAGAATGGTCACCTTTTTCGGGATCATGGAAAACGCGGACGCTTGGCTTGTACCAACTCTGAGCACTCATTGGCGGTCCATATTTATCGTAACGTCTCCAAGTCCAATCTGGTTGGTCATATTTTTGGTGGTGAACGAACTCAAATAGCACCATATTACAGATCGCGCAGGACACCTCGAATAGGACGTAACCCTGTCCTACGTCGGTATACTGGTGATGGTAATCTCGGTATTCGTGCGTTCCGTAGTCGCTCATTCTATCTCACTCATCAACCCCACAGCAACCGGCTGGAAGGGATGCCCAAAGGTAAGCTGCTGGACGAAGATATCCTCACCCGCCATGATCTTAACTCGCTCTTGGTCGGTAAAGGTCCAGCGACTAGTTATTCTTCCCTCAAGTCCCGGTTCGATTATCACGGGGAGCGGGGTGTACTGCGGTTGATCTTTAGCTAGGACGACTTCATACTGCTGAAGTTCCGGGAATATCGGTGATGTTGGTTTCATGTTTTAGTCCTTTCAAGTAGACACTGGGTTGTCCGGCGTATGTGATTGTGAGTTGCCGTTCTGCTCTTGAACACCCAACAAAGAACGTATTAATCTCACCTTGTAAATCTTCAGCCTTGGCATGAGGGAACAGACCCTCCTGACAGCCAATTAGGTACACCGTATGGTATTCCATCCCTTTTGCCGCATGACACGTGGCTAGTGCAACCCCAACCTTCTTCTTTGAAGCGGCAGTAACTCTTCGAGTGAAGTCGAGAAATTCTTTCACCGACCTGTACCTCTCGGCCATCTTAACCAACGTCGCTAGGTTAGCCACAGGATCGTTGTCGATTGCTTCGAATTCGCTGTAGTGATCCCCGACCTTGAGCGCCCCGAGAACCTGTCTCAGGGCGTCTGCTGCGGGCAAATCTCGGTATCGGCTGAGACTGTGAACGAACTGTGTAAAATGTTGCAGGGCCTCCAGATTTTTCGGATCGACCAATGACCGAGGCTCCTTAGTCATTAGTGTCCAGTACGATACTTGGTCGTCGGCGACTTTCAGTTCCTTAAATCTCGCAACTAACTTGGTTCGTGGAAGGAACTTAGTCGGGTGGAAGTCGCTGTGTAACATTCCCGAGATCAGGTAGTTAGCTGGGAATTGACAAGCACCAAGATAGGCCAAGACGGCTTTGATCTCAGGCTGGGCGAAAAACCCGCTCCGGTTAACGTAGTGGAACGGTATCTCAGCCGAGGACAGAGCGGTCTCGAAGGGCATAAGTGCTCGGTTCGTTCTCGCTAAGATTGCGGTCGTGTCCATTAACTGGACTCCTGATAGAAAATAACTGGGCGGGTTTGTGTGGCCATAACGTCTTCTACGAGCTTGTTTGTTATCGCCATCTGCCGTTCCATGTGACCTTCCAGACACTCCCCGAATACCCACAGCAAGTCCCTAAGTTCCTGCTGGTCCGTGGGTAGTTCATAGTCGATTGCGTGTGCAAACGCCTCGGCACTTTTCCTGATCGGCTGGGGATCGAACCGAAGCATCACCCCATCCTCCTTCGGCTCAGATTTCTTCGGCATCAGTTCTTTCAATTTGTCGTAGAGAACCTGAGACCTCTTTATACCAAGCCACTCGCTGACATCGCGCAGGAGGGTCGCTCCGATTCCTTCATACCGAAGCGTGTAAGAGTGGTTTGGGTCACCGTCTTCAAAATCAGCGCCTACCTCGTCCGGACGGAGTTCGTGGTCATATTCGTACAGAGTCACGGTTTTCACGCCCACCCACTCCCATCATCGTCAGTGTTATCAAACCAAGCCCAGATTAGCAGCCCCACGAACAGAACTGCTCCGATAGTAAACAATAGACCGTCCATTAGGGACCCCCAGATTTTATAGATTTTATCACAAATTCCGCTTCCTCGGCTGAAGATTTGAAGCCATAAATTTTGGGGACCAGGCCGTGGGAATTCGGCGTGTGAAATTTCGCTGCTAGGTCTTGAGTAGCCGCGTGAGGCCGAATGAAGTCAATAATTTCCGGCGTCGAGCGATAGTTGCAACTCAAGAAAAGTGTTTGGACTTCGGGGAACATCTCGGACATATTAGCGAATAGCGAACTGTCCCCGCCCCTGAAAGAGTACAAACCCTGCGAAACGTCCCCGACGGCTAGAAGCGATTTTCCAGAGATCAGTTTAACTAGGTCCCATTCGATTTTTGCCATGTCCTGGGCCTCATCGATCTGTAAATAGTCATAGGCCCAACGCCCCCTAACCTCGGGTTTCCTGTCAAGGATGTCCACCATTTCCAAGATAAGAGAGTCAAAGTCCAGAACACCGTTTTCAACCAGCTTTTTCTGATACCCCTTGTAGGCGAGAGCAAGTTTAATTTCAGAAGGTCTAGCTGACAATTCAGCAGCCTTGATAGCCTCTGCTGGTCGGATACGACGCCGCTTTTGGAGAGAGGAGAATTCCCGTAGTTTTCGGGGGTCCACTTCCATTCGTCGAGCGGCTTCTCCTGAGAGGCGATTAGCCACGACCTCGTCCGCGAGGGGGAATTCTGCGAGTTCAAAGGAAAACTCTGATCTTTCTGCGGTTGCGAAAGCTAACGAAAGGCTATGAAAGGTTCTCGCCCCCGCTGTTCGTGTGAATTCAATTTTACCTACTTTGTCTTCAACCCGTTTCTGTAGGTTTTTTGAGGCTATTTGTGTGAAACTAAGACTTAAGATGGAATCCGGAGAGACTCCGTCCGAGACTAGACGGGCATAGCGTTCTACTAAGGTGAAACTTTTTCCCGAACCAGGTCCGGCATACACAGCCGCAAACCTTTCTTGAAAATTGATGACGGCTTGTTGCTCCTCGTTCGGGGCCTGTTTCTTTTCTTTCTTAGAAATCACGAGGATTCCCCAGAATTTGTCGGTCGAGACCAAGCATATCAAATCGATTAGAAATGGTGGTCGGGTTGACTCCGAAACGCTTTCCTATTTCCTTAAAGGTATACCCGTTCATGTACAGGCAAACAGCTTCCGTCTCGTTAAACTTCATTCTTGGTCTAGCGATAGACCTACGGGAAATCCCCATATTTTCTAGCCTTTTGAGTACAGCACTCGGACAAGTTTGCAACTTTTTGGCGATCATTACCGTAGATTGACCCGACTCGTACAAACTTCGTATGTCCTCATCCTTTAAATCTTCTCGGAAAGGACAGACTGCCGGTCTCATTTTTATACCCATTTTACCGAGTCTCTTCCAGATAGTACCCGTACTTGCCGAGAATTTCTTGGCTAGGTCGCTTATGGATGTTCCGTTCTGGTATAGACCGGCGAGTTCTTCGTTATCCAAATCCCTTCTCTTTGGAACAAAGCACCCGGTTCCCCCGTCTCCTCCATCAGTCATGTTATATCCAACATTCTGGTCTCTTAGATTCAAAGATTTTATGGTCTCTACCTCCTTGAGATCGGCTTCTTCCTTGGTTAACCCAGCAAACAAAGTTTCCATTTTAAATGCTTCGGGGCCGTACCGCTGGATCGCTCGGCTCAAGTGCCAAGGAGCCCCGTTATAAGCGTCTCCTTTGTGTTTCCACCAACGCTCCAGCAAGGTCTGGCGTGTCTGTCCTACATACCTTTTCCCATCTATTGTGTTTGTTATCAGATAAACACGGTAAGGAAATTCTGAGGTCTCGATCTCATCAGAGGCAAGTATCTGCGCCCGAGGAATTTTTCTATTCCATCGACCGCGACCATCAATTTTCTGCGTCTCTGTTTCCATCAAAAAGGCACCCATTGGTTGTAACACTCTTTTTTGCAGCGCAGACCCATCACCCCTCCAAAACAAACTCGAACGGCACCACATATCCGTTGTTGTCAAACATTTCAATGAAGTATAGCACGGAATCCGGCGTTTCGACCGAATGATGCTTGTGGTTTTCGTCCCACGTGATGTGGTCCGGGCTAACCCAGGGTTTGAGCAGCCCCGCGTCCTTCATCGCCAAAGAAATTGGATCAGAGCTACAAGAGCCTCTGACCCCAGATCGAATGTGCTTTTCGGTTACGTGGATTTTCATAGGGCCTCAGAAAGGTTCGTCTCCAAACGGATCGTCAGACGCTGGTGCGGCTGCTCTCGGGGCTGGGGTGGTTTGTTGACGGGTTGCTGGGGCGTTGGTACGGGTACCTTCGGACTTGGAACCGCTGTCGAGGAAGGTGAGGTCTCGGGCCACGAC
>Ga0265320_10000138_pt1 | contig 62264 bp, 57 predicted proteins | sample 4827metaG_FD_202087 | JGI IMG/M metagenome (GOLD analysis project Ga0265320, IMG submission 202087) | Rhizosphere microbial communities from Carex aquatilis grown in University of Washington, Seatle, WA, United States - 4-8-27 metaG | ecosystem: Host-associated > Plants > Roots > Rhizosphere >...
CAGAAAGAAACGATCGGGCGCTTCCGCGGCGACGGAAAGCAAGCTTCGGTTGTAATGCATCCACACGTTCATCGCGAGCGCGGGGTCGGCGTCGAACACCGAGTCTCCACGCCGGTAGAGCGAGTCGACGACCTCCCAGGGTGGGCGAAAGACCACGAGGAACTTCGCCGCCGGCACGAGCCCGAGCCACATGCGGACGAACAGGGTCGCTCTGGGATCCTTGAAGCACCACGGTCTCCCCGGTTTTCCCTTTTGGTCGACGAGCCAGCAAGCGTGGCCGGCGAGGTCGTCCGGCAGCGCGCGCACTTCGGACAAAGACCACCCATCGCGATGAAGCGAGAGCCGCTCGAGCGCCGCCATGTGAAGCTCGACGAAGTCCAGGTCTTCGAAGTGACCGCGAGGGTTCGACCAATTCCCCTCCATGAGCCGGTCTCCCGCGCTCATCCCGGCGCTCGCGAGAAGCGACGCAGCGAGCGAGGTGCCGGATCGGTGCATGCCAACGACGATCAAGGGAGGCTGTGACATCCGTTCTCGTTTCTTCCGTTATTTCACATCGGAAGTGGGCTGCCCAGCCGCAGCCTTCGGCTTGATCGCCAGGGTGCCTTCGGCGAAGCTTCCGGGCGCCAATGCCGACCATCGCCGAAAATCGGAACGTCTGGACGCAATACGAATGGTCCGGGCAAGGTGACGAATGGTCGTCCGTGTGGGGCGGCACCAGCTTTCTCTGGTGGGGAATGCTCTTTCCGCGACTGCACGGCTTCCTTCCGGCGAAGTCGGTGCTCGAGATCGCACCGGGCTTCGGCCGGTGCACGCAGTTCCTCGCGCGATTTTCCGAACGCCTCGTCGTGGTCGACTTGAATCAACGATGCATCGACGCTTGTCGGGAGCGCTTCCGTGCCTCGTCGCACCTCGAATACCACGTCAACGACGGCCGTTCGCTCGACATGGTGAAGGACGGCACCGTCGATTTCGCGTTCAGTTACGATTCCCTGGTTCACGCCGAGGGCGACGTCCTCGACGACTACGTGAGTGAGCTCGGAAAGAAGCTCGCGCCCGACGGCATCGCATTCATCCATCACTCCAATCTCGGCGCCTTCCTCGATCCGAAGACTGGCGCGCTCCCGTTCGAAAATGCTCACTGGCGAGCGACGACGATGTCGGCGTCACGACTCGAATCGCGGTGCGCCACGACGGACCTCGCGTGCGTCGGCCAAGAGCTCATCACGTGGGGCGGCCCGCATCTCAGCGACTGTTTCTCGCTCCTCACGCGCCGCGGCTCGCGCTGGGAGCGGAAGAACACGATCCACGAGAACCTCGGTTTCATGGACGAAGCGAAGAGCATCGCGTCGATGGCGTCGCTCTACCGTCTGGGTTGAGGCTTCTTTTGGGGGGCGCCCGCGGCGTCGTGGTCGTCGGCGACACGTCGATCGTAGCAATGGCGTCCACCGCGATCGCGTTGCGTCGCGGTATCGTCCGCGCACTTCCCGATGATGTTCACGAGATCGATTCGTCGCGCGACCGCCCTCGCTTGCCTGTCGTCCTTCGGTACCTTTGCGTGCGTATCGACCACGTACACGGTGCCCGTTCGAGGAGAGACGACGCAGGAGGATCGACCGACGACTCCGGGTCCGTTCGTCGCGCAGTTGAACGGCGCGAGCACGAGCTCGTTCACCGTTCAGCTGAGTCACCCCGCGTGCCAGACCTACGACGTCACTCCGGTCACTGTGACGACCTATTCGAAGCCGTCGACGGGCGGCGCGATCGGACTCATCGCCGGCGGAGCCGCGCTGGCCGCGCTCGGCACCGCGTCGTGGATCTCGGCGCACAAGGATCCGTCGAAGTGCGACGCGAACGACGACTCGTGCGTCACCCGGACACAGGCGAAGGCGGTCGGCGGCGTGCTCTGGGGAGTCGGCGCAGGCGGCATAGCGTGGGGGAGCTATCGCTTGCTCGAGAACCCCGAGGAACTGGACCACCACACGTACGACGATAGCCGCGCCAGCGACGTTGCCGTTCACGAGTGCGGCGACGAGCCGCCCGTGGCCGGCGTCCCGGTCTCGCTCGGTTATCGGCTCGGCACGCTCAACTCGCAGACCGACGATGCGGGCAACGCGGTGTTCCCGGCGTGCGGGCCCGACGTGCAAGGCGGCTGCATCGACGTGTCGCAGCTCTTCTCCACCGACCAGGGCGCGCTCAGCGCGGAAGGGCACGCTCTCGGGTCGGTGAACGTGGGGCAAATCTTCGGGGCGCGCGAGCCGCCGGCGCCGCCGGCAGCCGTCGACCCCGCGCAAGTGCTCCTGGTCGCGGTCGGCATTTGCGTCGTGAAGACATGGGGCGAGGACAAATGCGCCGAGAAAATGGGCGCGGGGGCGTGCAACGCCCTCGAACAAGCGTTGGTCAGCGGCCAGGTCAACTTGAACGACGCGGCATTCGCCCAGCTCGTGCAAGTCGCGACGCAGAACTCGGACTTTCTTCAATCCGTGGCGACGTTCGCGGAAGTCGTGCAGTGCACCGGAGACATGATCAACAAGTTGAGTCACTAGTCCCTGATCCAGCGCAGTCGCGGACCCGCGCGCGCTCGACGTTCACCCGGCGGAGCCGCGCGCTCCGCCGGATTTGCCGTAGCCCTTCTCAGGGCGCGCCGAAACTGCCGCAGGGTGTCGTGTTGTTCGGCGCCGGGAAGAAGTACATGACGGCCATGCACATCTCGTTTTTGATCGCGGACACGCCCACGGTAATCGCCGTCGACGTGTCGTTCTGATACGAGCAGCTGTAGTAAATCTGCTCGTTCGCTCCGAACGTCAAATACGGTGGGGTCTCGAACGTGGCCACGTCGGGGTGCTCCCAGTCGGTGGTGTGTACGAGCTCCTGGGTGATCTGGCCGTCGACCATCTTGTCGACGGTGGCCAAGGTCGCGTGCTTGTGAGTGTGGGTGCTCGCCACGAAGAACTGAGCACCGGCCGGCGCCGAGCAGCTCCCGGACACCGTCTGCGTGCCGTTCGGCGGCACGTTGATCGACGTGTTGAAGCTGACGAGCGCGCCCGCCTTCTGGAACGTCCCTTGAGCGAGCTCCATATTGAGCGACACGTGCACCGAGAGCGGGCTCGTGCCGGTATTGATGTAGTGCATGTCGAACAGGACGGGTTGATTCGCCCCGAGCGGGATCGCGACGCCGTCAGGCATTGGCAACGAGTTGTCCGTCGACGAGGACGCATACACCCATTGCGAGGTGAGGCCCCCCGTGCAGCCGACGTCATCGAGTGTGTTGGTCGCCGCCGCGGCGTCCGTTCCACTCTCTTGGTACAGGATGAAGTGATGACTGCCCGGCGTCATCTGCGACACGAACCGGTGCACGTCGACTTCGGTATTCTTCGGTACCGTCGTGTGGAAGCACTTGAAGACTTCGTCGCCGGGGTTCAGCGTGAAGGTCGGCGTGACGATCTGAAGGCCCGTCGCCGCGTCCGGCGGCTGCAGGATGCCGTTCGAGTCGTACTTCGCGCCGGCAATGGGCCCGCTCGTGCCGGTACCGGTCGTCGTCGAGCCTGGCGTCGTCGAGGACCCAGTGGGTTTCTCGGTGCCGTCGCCACTCGAGCCGCCATCACCGCAACCCACGACTCCGATCATCGCTAGCCCGAACAACACGTTCACTCGCCGTACTGCATTCATTGTCGCAATCTCCCGTCGCACGCAGCAACTCGAACTCCGCTGAACCGACGGCGGCCGCCCGCCCTCGGTGCCGGCTAAATATCACATCTATCGCCGTGGCGCGCCGGTGCACGGCGGGATCAAGGGCTCCGGCGTGCGTCCGACTCAGCGGTTCATTGGCGGACTACTTGATGACCAGGTGACTCTGCACGCAAACGCACGAAGATTTCGCCTCGGAGCGCGAATGTGGACAAGCGGGCTCCGTAGACGGTCGTTCGCGGACGTCATCGCGCCGGACGTCATTGGCCTCGGACGTGGCGCGATCGGCGACGTGAACCCCGTGTCCGCGTGCTCGCGCAACGGTCGCGCTCCTTAGACCTCGCGCGGTAGTGAGGAATGTGCACGCCGGTGCGCCGGGCTCCCCGTCGCGTGCATGCGGCTTCACACGACGCGCGAGTTGCCTTTTCGTTTCCGAAACGCGTTCGAGCAGCAAAAGCGCAGGGCCGTGGAGCGCATCAGCGCGACATACGCGCGCGGGAGACCGTTTCGCGGATGGGCATGCGTTTCGCATTCGTCCACCGCGTTCGACCCTCTTTCGCGAGAGAAACCCAGGAAAATGGTGGATCACTACTCCGATCTTCAAGGTGCACTCGACAGCTCGTCTTACTATCGACCTCGACGCTATCGCGCACGGCAATGGCTGTCGCCGCTGGCGAACGCGAGAATTCGAATCGGCGCCGCGGAGTATCCCGTAGCGGACCTATCGACGAACGGAGCGGCACTGTTGTCGCCTCCGGACGGGTTTTCGTGGCCGGTCGGCGCGGAGCTCGACGCGAGCTTGATGCTTCACGGACGCGAAGCGCAGTGCGTCCGCGCGCGAGTCGTGCGAAGAGAGAACGGACCGGCCGGCGTCCGCGTCGGACTCGGTCTCACGAAGGGCTTTCTCGACCTCGACGCCGTCAGCAAGCTCGACGCGGACCTGCACTTCGCTCATCAGGTGTCGGTGAAGCCGGCCGCCGAGGGCGCACGCGTTCCAGCCGCGGTGCGCGACGTCGTCGCGGAGACGGCGTACTTCGTCCAATACTACCGGCGTTGTCTCGAACCGCGCGAAGCCGGGGCTCGCGCGTCGGGAGAGGAGGCGGTGCGGGCCCTGGCCGAGCGAACGTATCCGGCGTTCTCGGAGGGGTACGACGACTTACGTGCTCGCGCGTCGCGCGCAGCACTGAGCTGCTTCGACGACAAGAAAACCCTGGAAGCCGCCAAAGCGTACACGGAGACGATGCTGACGCCGCTCCTCGTTCCGGCCCCCATCGTCTACCGGTCGTACGTGAAGCCCCTCGGGTACCCCGGCGACTATCAAGTGATGCTCTATTCGTACGGCGACGACTTCGAAGGGGAGACGGCGTACGCCAAGCTGATCCACAAGCTCGTCGCGAACCACCCGCTCTCGGTGGGAGTGCGCACCCGAAAGAACTACGTCGCGCGCCATCTTCGCGACGAATTCGCGCGACTCCGAGCGACGGACGCCGAGTGCGAATTCAAGGTGACGAGTCTCGGATGCGGACCGGCGCGCGAAGTTTCGGAATTCGTCGAGAGCGAATCCGGATGGGCAGGGTCGATGAGGTTTCGTCTGATCGATCAGGAAGAAAGGGCGCTTCAGGTCGCGTTCGACACCATTCAGCGACAACTCTCGCGCACGGCCTCGCGCGGGGCGGCGGAGTGCTTCAATCTGTCCTTCTCGCAGCTCCTGAAGAATCCCGCGCTCCTCTCGCGCTTCGACGCACAACACTTCGTGTATTCCACGGGTCTCTTCGACTACCTGCCGCCGAGGATCGCCCAGCGGCTCCTCGACGCTCTGTACGGCTGCCTGAAGCCCGGCGGCCTCCTGCTCGTCGGAAACGCGCAAGGCCCCAACGAACACTTCTTCTGTCCCGAGTTCGCGTTCGACTGGCCGCTCGTTTACCGAACGCGAGACGAGATGCTCGACTTGGTCAAACCCCTCCCCGAGTCCGCGCGCGTCGAGGTCGAGCTCGAGCCGGGTGGGGCCTACTGGTTCCTCAAGATCCGAAAGGGCTACTAGCGAGGCGTAAAAAGATACGGGTTCACCTCTGCCTCGCGGTGACCGCCGACCTGGGCTATCGTGAAGGATCATGGAAGGGTTCGGTCCGCAGTCGGGCGCGCCGAGGTCCGTCCGCGACTCGGCGCGGTCGGAAGTGCGCCATCGACCGGGCGACGTGGTTCGGGGACGCTATTCGCTGCTCGAGGAGCTCGGCAAAGGCGGCGCGGCGGTCGTGTACCGAGCGACGGATTCCGCGACCCGCCGCGACGTGGCGCTGAAGCAGCTGCTCGTCGGACCGAGCGACAGGCATTACCGCGCGACCGTGTCGCTGTTCGAGCGCGAGTTTCAGACGCTCGCGCAACTGTCGCACCCGAGCATCATCGAAGTGTACGACTTCGGCATCGACGACGCCGGGGCGTACTACACGATGGAGCTCCTCGACGGCGGAGATCTCCGCGAACGCGCGCCGCTCGATTGGGTCGCCGCCTCGGCCGTCGCTTACGACATTTGCTCGTCGCTCGCGCTCCTTCACTCGCGCCGCTTCGTTCACCGCGACGTGAGCCCTCGTAACATCCGCTGTACGCACAGCGGTCGAGCAAAGCTGATCGATTTCGGCGCGATGGCGCCGATGGGCGCCGGAGGGCTGATCGTCGGCACGCCACAATTCGTCGCGCCCGAGGTCGTGCATCGCGCCAATCTCGATGCGCGCACGGACCTGTTTTCCCTCGGAGCGACGCTCTACTTCGCGCTCAGCGGGCGTCTGCCCTACCCCGCGAGTCAACTCGCCCACGTGATGGTCGCCTGGAAGACGAAGCCGCCTCCGCCTTCCGCTTACGCGACGGGCATCCCCGAAGCGCTGGACCACCTGGTTCTCGAGCTCGTCGGGATCGACCCTGCAACGCGTCCGCGGACGGCGTTCGAAGTCATGCACCGCCTCGCGGCGATCGCTGCGCTCGACGGAGCAGAGCCGCCACAAGTGCCGCGAGCGTACCTGTCGACACCCGTGATGGTCGGGCGCGACGACACCCTCGAACGGCTCGGAGACGAATTGCGACGAGCGATCGGCGGCGCGGGGCGCAGCGTGGTGCTCACCTCGGCTCCCGGTGCCGGACGAACCCGCATCCTCGACGCCGCCGCACTGCTTGCGCAAACGCTCGGCGGGAGTGTTCTGCGCGCGAGCGGCAGCGTGGTCGCCGAAGGAGCGTTCGGAACCGCAGAGCGTCTCGCCGAGCAGCTCCTGGAAGATCTGCCGGCCGCGGCGGTCCAGGCGGCGGTCGCCGAAGGCGTCGAGAACGTCCTGCTCGAAGCCGACGCGGGCGCGGAGACCTCCGAAGCGCCGATGCTTCGTCTTCGGTCGATCCGTGCGCCCGGCACGGCACGCTACCAGCTTCAAACCGCGCTCGCCCGATGGATCCTCCGCGTCTCCGAAACGCATCCCCTCATCGTGGCGGTCGACGACGTGCATCGCGTCGACGAACCCTCGGCCGCGCTACTCGCCGCGCTGGCGACGAACGCCGGCTCCCGGCGACTGTTCGTCGTGGTCACCGCAGAGAGCGGCGCGGATCCGGTCGATCGCCTCGCATTCGACGTCTTGTGCGCGCACGCCTCGACGGTTTCTCTGGAGCCGCTGTCGCGAAGCGACTGCGAACGTCTCCTCGAGTCGGTCCTCGGTGACGTCGCCAACATCGGCACGGTCAGCGACGGCATCTTCGCCCTCGCCGAGGGAAATCCGCGCGCCACCATGGACCTCGTCGAGCATCTGGTGAACAGAGGCGTGCTTCGCTACGAGCGCGGCATCTGGACCCTGCCCACTCGGCTCGACGTCGCCGATCTTCCTCGCGACGCGGAGGCGGCGCTCCACGATCGTATCGCGGCCCTGCCTCCGCTCGCGCGCTGGCTCGTCGAAACGCAAACGCTCGCGTCCCACAAAGCGTTCACGCGCGACGACTACGCGAAGCTGCGACCCGACATGAACGCCGCGGCGCTCGACGCCGCGATCACCGAGCTCGTCTCGCACCGTATCGTGACGAGCGACGGCCGCACGTACTCGCCGTCTCGCTCGGCGTGGAGCACGCTGCTCGGCGAGGCGTTACCGACCCCCGAACAGGCGGCGCGACATCGCGCGCTGGTCACGGTCTACGAAGGCAAACTCCCGCTCGGCGTCGTGCGCCACGCGCTCCTCGGCGGTCTAGAGGTTCGGGCGCTCGACGAGCTCGCCCCGATCTTGCCCGGACTGCCCGAGGCGACGAACCTCCACGAGCTCACCGATCTCGGCGCGATGGACGTCGCCGCGACGTTCGAACGCGCGCTCACCGCCGCCGAGCGGGTCGGCAGGAGCCCGCTCGAAGCGAACCACCTCCGGCGATGGCTCGCGTCGTTGAGCGTCAGTTCCGACGACCGGTACTACTTTCGAGTCGCGAAGGACTGGCTCGCGCAGCTGAAGCACGACTCGGGCTACACGCTCTGGGAAGAGCGAGTCGACATCGCCGACCCGGGCGAGCGACTCTCGAGCGCGATGCAGACGGCGTTCGAGCGCCACGGCGCGACGCCCGAAGCCGAACGGATCTATCGCCCGGACGAAGCGATCCGGGGGCTCGCGCATTTCGTCGGCATCTCGATGGCGATCGGCTCGAGCCGCCTCGAGCTCTCCATCACCGAGTCGCTTCCGGCGCTCCTCGAGCCCTTCGCGCCGATCGCGCCGCTCGTGGCGATCATCTGGCAAAACGCCCTCGCCGCACGCGACTCTTCTTGCCGATCCCAATGGGAACGCGGTCGAGCGCGCTGGCTCGGCGTGTACGAGCGGCTCGCCACCGTCGACGGCGCCGACCCGAAATTACTCGGCGTGTTTCGTCGAGCCGTCGCGTACGCCATCGGCGCGAACGAAGCGAGCATGGGCATCGCGACCGCGACGCGCTGGGCCGATCTGCTCGACGACGATCCGGTCCAGCGCGTCAACGCGCTCTACATTCGCCGCATCATCCATCTCCAACAAGGCGACGCCGAAGGGGCCGAACGTCTGCGAAAGGAAGCGGAGGTCGTCACGTTGCAGGCGCGCGGCCGACAGATGTTCGCGCACCTTCACTGGGTCGAGCTCGTCGCGTGCGGCATGGCGCGAGACGTCACCGGGGTCAAACAATGCGGCGACCGCATCCGCGCGCTCGCGAAGCGGTCATCGGGCTGGGCCCCGTACGTCGATCTCGCCGAAGGCTACTTCCGGCTTTGCTGCGACGATCTCGAGCCCGCGCGCGCGGCGTTCGAACGCGCCATGCTCGCCACGGCGCCGCGCCCCGAAGCGCCGTACCCCCGCGCGTCCGCGTGGTGCCTCGCGGCTGCCGGGTACGTCGAAGCACTCTCCGGACTTGGCCGGAACGACGACGCGCGTCGAGAAGGGGCGAGCGTGCTCGCGATGTGCGACGCCCTCGACATCGGCGCCGCATCGTACGGGATCTCCCGCGCCGTCGCCGTCGCGGAGGCGAAGAGCGGGCACGTGAACGACGCCGTGACGCGACTCGATCGGGTCCTCTGCGAGCAGACCGAGCTCGGTGTGGCAGGGCTCCAGCTCGGCGCGACGCACGAGGCGCGCGCCAGAGTCGCGATCGCCGCCGGAGACGCGCGGGCATTCGACGAACACGCCGCGCTCGCGGCGCGCGAGTACCGTCACGGGCGCGGATCGCCGCTCGGAGCGCGATTCGAACGACTCGTGGCCGACGGGCTGTCGCTCGGACGCCCCGAGGACCTCGGCGCACGGCACGCTGCAGACTCCCCACACGAGCGCGCGTTCGCGTCGAGCGCGTCCGCCACCTCGCTTCGGGACGCCATGCGTAACGCTGGAGGGCCCGACCAGCGCGCCGAGCGCGCGCTCGAATGGCTGTGCACCACCACGCGCGCCGTGACCGGCCATTTCTATTTGCTCCTCGGCGATGGTTCCGTACGCCGAACGGCGTCCTTTGGTGCCGCGGCGCCCCCAGCCGGTCTCGGCGAGTTCGTCTCCGATTTCGCCCAGGGGGCGCTCGCCGACGAGGGCGCCACCGAGGTCATGAGTGACGACGTGACCGTCGCCGACAAGGACGTCTTCATCGCAGCCGACGGCGCGCGATACCATCTCGTCTTGCTCAGTTCGGGCGCGCGCGGCGAGCTTCGCCATGCGGGTCTCGTCGCACTCGAGCTCGACGACGGGTGCGTCGTGAACCACGAGATCAGCCTGGCGATCGGCTCGATCTTGATACAAGCCGGCGACACGGTCGGCATCACGGCGTGACGCGACTCGGGATCGCTCGAGCGTCGCGCGTGCGGCTTGTGCTCGATCGGCCCGAGCGCTACCTCTTACGCCACCATGACCACGGCTCTCGAGGGCATCCCGGTTCAAACCATCGACGGCAAGCCGTCTTCGCTGGGCGCATACGCGGGCAAGTTGCGCCTCGTCGTCAACGTCGCGTCGAAGTGCGGGCTCACGCCGCAGTACGAGGGCCTCGAGGCCCTCTATCGCAAGTACCACGCGCGTGGGTTCGAAATTCTCGGCTTTCCCGCCAACGAATTCGGCGCGCAGGAACCCGGCACCAACGCCGAAATCCAAGACTTTTGTTCCACGAACTACCAGGTCACCTTCCCGCTGTTCTCGAAGATCGTGGTGAAGGGCGAGGGTCGGCATCCGCTCTATGCCGCGCTCACCGCCGCGCGCCCGGAAGCGAAAAAACTCCCTGGCAGCGACTTCCGCGGGAAGCTCGTCGGCTACGGTATCGACCCGGGTGCTCCCAGCGAGATCCTCTGGAACTTCGAAAAATTCCTCGTGAACCGCGCCGGCGAAGTCGTCGAACGCTTTTCGCCGGACGTGCCGCCGGACGCGGAGATCCTGGTCGCGGCGATCGAGCAGCAGCTCGGGACGTAACGGACCTGCCGCTTCGCGCGCTTCGACGCCTTCGCTATTCCGCAGCGGCTTGGGCGAGCTGGCGCGCGACGCGCTCGACCGAATCGATGTAGCCCGTCACCAGCTCTTCGACGACCTGCTTGGCCGAACGGACCTCGTTCATTTGTCCGACGACCTGGCCGACTGGAGTGCCGAGGAGCTCGGCAGAGCCCGGCTTTTTCGTCTGCGCGTAGCGGTGGATCCGCTGGGTGGCCGACGCGGTCGCCATGAATTGCAGCGGCATCGGGAGCGTTCCCGGCGAATCGGGCGCTTCCCACGCCTCGGTGTAGGTCGTCTTCAATTGCCGAGCGGGTTTTCCGCTGATGCACTTCGAGCGCACGGTGTCCCTCGACGTTGCGGCGAGCATCTTGTCGACGAGCGCAGGAACGCAGTCCGACTCACGCGTCGTGAGCCAGATCGAACCCGTCCACACGCCTTGCGCGCCGAGGACCATCGCGGCGGCCATTTGACGTCCCGATCCGATGCCGCCCGCGGCGAGCACCGGAGTCGGCGCAACGGCGTCGACGACCTGCGGGAGGAGCACCATCGAGCCGATCTCGCCGGTGTGTCCGCCGGCCTCGTACCCGGAGGCGATGATGATGTCGACGCCGGCGTCCTTCTGGGCGATCGCTTGCTTCACGCTTCCGCACAAAGCGGCAACGAGTAACCCGCGACCATGGGCCGTCTTGATGACGTCTTCCGGCGGAGGCCCGAGCGCGTTCGCGATCAACCGAATGGGGTGTTTGAGCGACACTTCCACGTGCGCACGCCCGCTCGACGCCGACCAACCGAGCAAGCTCTCGGTCTCCTCGACGCCCTCGGGGATCTCCGGCACGCCGTACTTCTTCAAGAGCGAGTCGATGAAGAGTCGGTGCTGCTCGGGGATGAGCTTCTCGAGGTCTTCCTTCTTGAAGTCGCCCTCGGATTTGCCGACGTACTGCGCGGGAATCACCGTGTCGACGCCGTACGATTTGCCGCTCACGTGCTCGTCGATCCACTTGAGTTCCGTCTCGAGTTGCTCCGGGCTGAAGGCGACGGCACCGAGCACGCCGAGGCCCCCGGCGCGGCTCACCGCAGCGACGACGTCTCGACAATGGCTGAAGGCGAAAATGGGAAACTCGATGCCCAACCGCTCGCAGAGTTCGTTCTTCACCGGAAAGCGCTCCTTGTCCTGTCCTGCCGTTCCACGTCGCGCGACGATCTTTCGACCGCCTCGCCACCCCAATTAGAACACGTTCTATCTACAAATCCAGGCTTTCCATTCAGCGCCCCGTGAAATTGGGTTTCCGCTTTTCGGCGAACGCACGCGGGCCTTCCTTCGCGTCCTCGCTCGAGAGGATCGGCCAGCCGATCTCGAGCTCCTTCGCGAGCGCTTCCTTTTCCGGAAGGCCCTCGGTCTCGAGCACGGATCGCTTGATGGCTTGCACGGCGAGCGGCCCATTTTCGGCGATCTGCGCGGCCACCTTTTTCGCCTCCGTGAGCGCCTCGCCGGTGGGAACCAATCTGCCGACGAGGCCGATCTCGAGCGCTTCCTCGGCGGTGAGGTGTCTCCCCGTGAGCAAGATGTCCATGGCGCGGCAATAGGGGATCTGACGGCGCAAGCGCACCGTGGATCCGCCGAGAGGAAACAGTCCCCACCGCGCCTCCGAGATTCCGAACTTTGCACCCAACCCTGCGATGCGGATGTCCGTGGCTTGCAAGATTTCCGTACCGCCGGCGACGCACGTTCCCTCCACCGCGGCGATCAGCGGCTTCTTGAGTCGATAGCTCCGGAGGAGCGATCTCCAGTGCAGTTCGGGGTCGTCTTTGAATCGCTTCATCCATTCGCTATCGGCCTTCATGCCGGCCATGAACTTCAGATCGCTGCCGGACGAGAAGTGTCCACCGGCGCCGGTGAGGATCGCGACGCGAACCCCGGGATCGCCGTCGATGAGTTGCCACGCGTCGGCCATGCGCGCGAATGTCTCGAGATCCATGGCGTTCCGCGCCTCGGGACGGTTCAACACGACGGTGACGACGGGGCCGTCCCGCTCGACCAGAACGTGGGGTGTTTCGGACATTTTTAGACTAGAACACGTTTCACTTTGCCGTTCAAGTCCCCTTGCGGCTCCATGTGAAACGTGTTCTAGTTGGGGTGTGCAAGCGAACGAAATCGACGTCTACGATCTCGATACGTACGTGAAGGGCATTCCGCACGATCTGTTCCGCCGCCTCCGAGCGGAGGACCCCGTGCACTTCAATCCGGAGCCCGGAGGGCCCGGGTTCTGGGCCGTGACGAAGTACGCCGACGTCGTCATGATCTCGAAGGAACCGAAGACGTTTTCGTCGTCGCGCGGCGCGACGAACATCTGGGATCTGTCGAAAGAGCACCTCTCCATCGTTCAAAATTTCATCGTGAACATGGATCCGCCGCAGCACAACAAGTTCAGGCGCCTCGTATCGGGAGGGTTCACTCCGCGGATGATCGCGCGCCTCGAGCCGTTCATCCGCGAGGCCGCGCTCCGCTCGATCGATCGCGTCGCGCACATGAAAGAGTGCAACTTCGTGCGCGAAGTCGCCGCCGAGCTCCCGCTGATCGTCATCGCGGATTTGCTCGGCGTCCCCCAGGAAGATCGTCACAAGGTGTTCGACTGGTCGAACCGTCTCATCGGCTTCGACGACCCCGAGTTTCAAACGTCGTTCGAAGACGGCGTGATCGCCGCGTCGGAGCTCTGGGCGTACGCCAATTCGCTCGCGGAGATCCGGAAGCGGACGCCCGGCGACGATCTCGTCGGCGTGCTTCTCACGGCCGAGGTGGACGGCGAACGCCTGACGGAAATGGAGTTCGATCAGTTCTTCCTCATGCTCGCCGTCGCCGGCAACGAAACGACGCGCAACGCCATCTCCGGCGGTCTCCTCGCGCTCATGGAACATCCCGAGCAGCGACGGAAGCTCCTCGCCAATCCGGCGCTACTCCCCTCGGCGATCGAGGAGATGTTCCGATGGGTCACTCCGGTGAATCATTTTCGTCGGACGGCGACTCGCGACGTGGAGCTTCGGGGCAAGCAGATCCGCGAGGGTGACAAGGTCGTGATGTTCTATCCGTCGGCCAATCACGACGAGGACGCCTTTTCGAACCCCGACGCTTTCGACGTCACGAGGCAGCCGAACGATCACCTGAGCTTCGGCGTGGGACAACACTTCTGCCTCGGCGCGAGTCTCGCGCGTCTCGAGCTCAAGGTCCTGTTCGAGGAGCTCCTGAAGCGCTTGCCCAACATCGAGCTCGCAGGGAACGTCCGGCGGCTGCGCTCCAACTTCATCAACGGATACAAAGAAATCCCGATCCGCCTGAACGCTTCCAACGCTTGAATGAGCGGGGAAAGACTCCGATGAGCGACGCGAGCCAGGGGGTGCACGACGAGCTCGTAGGGCGCGCGCGCGCACTCGTGCCCGTACTTGCCGGTCGAAACGACGAGACCGACGAGCTTCGACGCATTCCCGACGCGACGATCGCCGACTTTCACGACGCCGGGTTCTTCCGGATGCTCCAGCCCAAGCGCTGGGGCGGCCTCGAAGTCCATCCGCGCACGTTCTTCGAAGTTCAGACGACCATCGCGACGGGGTGTGCGTCGAGCGCGTGGGTCCTCGGAGTCGTTGCGGTTCATGCGTGGCAGCTCGGGCTCTTCGCGGAAGAAGCGCAAAGCGACGTGTGGGGCGCCGCGCCGCGCACGCTCATCTCGTCCTCGTACGCGCCCACGGGAAAAATCGAACGCGTCGACGGCGGTTTCCAGGTGAGCGGCCGCTGGTCGTTTTCGAGCGGCTGCGATCACGGACAATGGGTGTTTCTTGGCGGCTTTGCGCCCGCGCCCGCCGACGGGCCCCCGGACATGCGCACGTATCTCTTGCCGCGAAGCGACTATCGCATCGACGACAACTGGCACGTCGCAGGACTCAAGGGGACGGGCAGCAAGGACATCGTCGTCGAGCGCGCGTTCGTTCCCGAACATCGGACGCACCGGCTCATCGACGGCTTCCGTTGCAAAAGTCCGGGGAACGCGGTCAACACGTCGCCGCTGTTCCGGATGCCCTTCGGGCAAATTTTCGTCCGCTCCGTATCGAGCACGTCGATCGGAGTCGCCGAGCGGGCGCTCGCAGCGTTCACCTCGGTGGCGGCGAAGCGCATCGCCGCCGGCGATCAATTGAAGGTCGCCGTCGATCCGACCGTGCAGCGCCTCTGCGCCGAGGCGTCCGCGGCGATCGACGAAGTGAAGCTCGTCTTGTACCGAAATATGGACGAGCTGATGCGCTACGCAGAGCGCGGCGAGCCCGTTCCACTCGAACGCCGCGTGCGCTTCCGTTTCGATTCGTCGAACGCGGCGGACCGATGCTGCGCGGTCGTGAACGCGCTCTTCACCGCGAGCGGCGGCCGAGCGATCTTCCTCGGTAATCCGCTGCTCCGCGCGTGGCTCGACGTGAACGCGGCGCGGGCGCACTACGCGAACAACCCCGAGAAGCCCGGGCGGAACTTCGGCGGGGTCCAACTCGACCTGAAGAACGCCGACTTTTTTATCTGACGAAGGAACCGTCGATGCAGACCGCCGGCGTGCTGGGCCTCGGGTACCTCTGCTTCGAGGTGAGCTCGCTCGATTCTTGGGAGAATCTCGCCACACGCGTCCTCGGTCTCGGCGTTCAGCGACGTTCTCCCGGCGGCGAATTCGCGTTGCGAATGGACAGCCACGCGGCGCGCTTGTTCGTCGAACCAGGTCCGGCGGACGACGTCTCGGCGATCGGCTGGGAAGTGAAAGACGCGGCGGCCCTCGCCGACGTCGTTCGTCGCGTGGAATCGTACGGCACCCCCGTGACCACCGGGACGCCGGAAGAAGCGGCAAGGCGACGTGTCGCAGCGCTCGCCAAGTTCGAGGACCCCGCCGGTATTCCGACCGAGGTCTTCCACGGACCGGAAAAGGCCACGGAGCCGTTTCACTCGGAGCTCGTTCATTCGGCGTTCGTCGCCGAAGAGCGAGGACTCGGTCACGTCGTGGTGACGGCGAAGAGTAAAGAAGAGAGCACGCGGTTTTACGAGACGGCGCTCGGGTTTCGCCTCAGCGACCACATCCGGTGCGAGTACTTCGGCTTCCACGTCGATCTGTCTTTTTTTCACGCGAACACGCGCCATCACAGCCTCGCCATCGGCGAAGGGCAAAAGAAACGTATCCATCACTTCATGCTCGAAGTCGGCGCCCTGGACGACGTCGGCCTCTGCTTTGATCGCGCGCTACGCGCGGGCGTGCCGATCGTGCAGACGCTCGGACGTCACCCGAACGACCGCATGTTTTCGTTCTACGCGAAGACGCCGAGCGGCATTCAGTTCGAGTTCGGGTGGGGAGGTCGCGACGTCGACGACGCTACCTGGACGCCCACGACGCACGATCGCATCAGCGAGTGGGGGCATCACCCGCCGATGACGTTCGCGCCCCGCGAGAAGAGAAAACCATGAGCGAGCAGGCGGTTCCCGAAGGGAAATACCAGGACATCGGCGACGATCTCCGGGTCCACTACCACGAAGCCGGACAAGGTTTTCCCGTCCTGTTTCTTCACGGCAGCGGACCGGGCGCGAGCGGCTACGGCAACTTCAAGGGCAACTTCCCGTATTTCGCGAAACATGGATTTCGCGCCATCGTCCCGGACACGCTGGGGTTTGGATACTCGAGCAAACCGGAGAACGTCGACTACGACTTTCCGTTCGTTCTGGGCGCGCTGAAACGCTTCATCGGCGCGCTCGGTGTTCAACGCTGCGCGGTGGTCGGAAACTCCCACGGCGGCGCGATGGCGATCGCGCTTTCGCTCGACGAGCCGAGCCTGGTGTCGAAGTTGATTCTGATGGCTCCCGGCGGCCTCGAGGAGCGCGAGCGGTACATGGAGATGAAAGGGATCCGCGCGATGATCCGCGCGGTCACTGCTCCCGAGGGCATCACCCGCGACGGTCTCCGCAAGGTTCTCGGCTTGCAGCTCTTCGACGCTACCCAGATTACGGACGCGGTCGTCGAAGAGCGTTTTCAAATCGCGTCGAAGCAACCGTCGAGGGTATTCACCACGTTGAAGGTCCCGTTCCTTTCGCCGAGGCTCGGCGAGCTGCCGTGCCCGGTGCTCGCATTCTGGGGCAACGAAGACCAGTTCTGCCCGGTCAGCGGAGCAACGACGCTCTCGGTCCAATGCAAAGACGCGCGCGTGATGCGCGTCTCACGGTGCGGGCACTGGGTGATGGTAGAGCATGCTCGAATGTTCAACGAAATTTCCGCGGGGTTTCTCGCCGCATGAACCGTGAAAGCGTTCATCGCCACGGCGACGAGCTCTACAACGCGCTCCGCACGCGGACGACGGTGCCGCCGCTCACCGAGCGCGAGCCCGACATCGACATCGACGCCGCTTACCGGATCTCCGAAAGACTCCTGGCGCGGCGTCTGGCCGACGGCGAGCGGGTGGTCGGTAAGAAGGCCGGAGTCACGAGCCTCGTCGTCCAGGCCGCGCTCGGCGTGCACCAACCCGACTTCGGGTATCTCACCGACGCCATGCTCTTCGCGGACGGCGCGGAAATGCCGATCAGCACGCGGCTCATCCAACCGCGAGCCGAGGGTGAGATTGCGTTCGTGCTCGAGAAGGCGCTGACCGGTCCCGGAATCACGAACGAGGACGTTCTCGCGGCGACGGCTTACGTGAAACCTTGCTTCGAGATCGTCGACTCGCGGATCCACGACTGGGAGATCAAGATCCAGGACACCATCGCGGACAACGCGTCCTCGGGGCTCTTTCTTCTCGGCAGAGACGCGGTGAGCCCTCGCGACGTCGACTTCGTTACTTGTGGAATGGTGGTGTGGAAGAACGGTCAGGTGCTGAGCACCGGCGCCGGCTCCGCCGCCGTCGGAACGCCGGTCGGCTGCGTGGCATGGCTCGCCAACACCCTCGGCGCCTTTGGGATTTCGCTCGAAGCCGGAGAGATCATCCTCTCCGGGTCGCTCGTTCCGCTCGAACCGGTACGCGCTGGAGATCACATGGAAGTGCGCATCGCCGGCGTGGGCTCCGCGCGCGTGCGGTTCGTTTGAAAGTGAGACGCGCATGAAGAAGGTCAATGCGGCGATCGTGGGCTCCGGAAATATCGGAACGGATCTGCTGCTGAAGGCGCTCCGGAGCGAGTGGATCGATCCGAAGTGGCTGGTGGGCATCGAAGAAGCCTCCGACGGGCTCGCACGGGCCAGAAAGCTGGGCGTGAAGACGACGCACGACGGCGTCGACGGACTCTTGCCGTACTTGGAAGCCGACGACATCCGGATCGCCTTCGACGCGACCAGCGCGTATGCGCACGCGGAGAACTCGAGAAAGCTCACCGATCGCGGCGTGCGCGTCGTCGATCTTACGCCGGCCGCCATCGGGCCGTATTGCGTGCCCCCGGTGAACCTCGAGGAGCACCTCGGCACGAAGGCCATGAACGTCAACATGGTGACCTGCGGCGGTCAGGCGACCATCCCGATCGTCGCCGCGGTGAGCCGCGTACAATCGGTGAGCTACGCGGAAATCGTCGCGACCGTGTCGTCGCGCTCCGCCGGACCCGGCACCCGGAACAACATCGACGAGTTCACCCGGACGACGGCGCGCGGCGTCGAGAAGGTCGGCGGCGCGAAGCGCGGCAAGGCGATCATCATTTTGAACCCCGCCGAACCCCCGCTCATCATGCGCGACACGGTTCACTGCCTCACCGAAGATCCGCCCGAAGAAAATGCAATCCGAGACTCGATTGCCCGGATGATCCGAGAAGTACAGCGGTACGTCCCTGGCTATCAGCTGAAGAACGGGCCCGTCTTCGACGGACGCCGCGTCAGCGTCTTTCTCGAGGTGGAGGGGCTCGGCGACTATCTGCCGAAGTACGCCGGCAACTTGGACATCATGACCGCCGCGGCACTTCGCACCGGCGAGATGATGGTGGAGTCCCTCCGATGAACCTCGCGGGCAAGAAGGTCACGCTCCACGAAATGAGCCTGCGCGACGGAATGCATCCGAAGCGCCACCAGATTTCGGTCGGGCAAATGGTCGCGATTGCGACGGCGCTCGACGCCGCCGGGGTGCCGCTCATCGAGGTCACTCACGGAGACGGCCTGGGCGGCGCGTCGATCAACTACGGATTTCCGCTTCACTCCGACAAGGAGTACCTCGACGCCGTGTGCCCGAAAATGAAGCGCGCGAAAATTTCCGCGCTGCTCCTCCCGGGTATCGGCACGGTCGACGAGCTCCGCATGGCCGTCGACGCGGGCGTCGGCTGCGTCCGCGTCGCGACGCATTGCACCGAGGCGGACGTGTCGAAGCAGCACATCGGATTGTCGCGCCAGCTCGGCGTCGACACCGTCGGCTTCTTGATGATGGCGCATATGGTGCCGCCCGAGAAACTCCTCGAGCAGGCGAAGCTCATGGAAAGCTATGGGGCGGAGACGGTCTACGTCACGGACTCCGCCGGCTACATGCTTCCCGACGACGTGACGGCACGAGTCGGGCTGCTTCGCGCGGAACTTCGTCCCGAGACGGCCGTCGGGTTTCACGGTCACCACAACATGGCGATGGGCATCGCGAATTCCCTCGCCGCGATCGAGGCGGGCGCGGCAAGGATCGACGGCTCGTGTGCAGGTCTCGGAGCGGGCGCCGGCAACACGCCGCTCGAAGTCTTCGTCGCAGTCTTGAATCGCCTCGGGGTCGAGCACGGAGTCGATCTCTACGGGATCTCCGACGTCGCCGAGGAGCTCGTCGTACCGCTCATGGATCACCCCGTCCGCATCGATCGCGACGCCCTCATCCTCGGCTACGCGGGGGTCTACTCGTCGTTCTTGCTCTTCGCGCAGCGCGCCGCGGAAAAGTACGGCCTATCGTCGCGGAGCATCTTGGTCGAGCTCGGAAGGCGCCGAACCGTCGGCGGCCAGGAAGACATGATCGAGGATCTGGCGCTCGATATGGCCCGAGCGAAGAAGACGGGGTGAGCGCGACCGGCGAGAATCGGGGCGCTCGCCTCGACTCTCAATACCCCGCGAGCTCCGCCCATCGCTTCCGGTGGAACGCGCCGTCGCCGAAGGTCATCTCCGCGACGCGGGCTCGCTTGATGTAGAAGCCGAGGTGGAACTCGTCGGTGACGCCGATGCCGCCGTGCATCTGGATGGCCTCGTTCGCGACCTGGACGAACACGTCGGATGCGCGCGCCTTGGCGAGCGACGCCATACGGGGCACTCGCTCGGGAGATTCGTCCACTGTCCTTGCCGCAGCGACGACCGCCGAGCGCGCGAGCGACAGCTCGATGAACAGGCGCGCGGCCCGGTGCTGGAGCGCCTGGAAGCTGCCGAGGGTGACGCCGAACTGTTTTCGGCTCTTCAAGTAACCGAGGGTGTCTTCGAAGGCTTGCGTCGCGCCGCCGAGCATTTCCGCGGCGAGCCCGACGGTGGCCCGATCGACGACGCGGGTGAGGAGCTCCGCGCCGGAGCCGGCCTCGCCGACCAGGGCGCTCGCGGGAACCAGCACCGATTCGAGGCGCACCTCGGCCGCGTTGCGGGAGTCGATCCTCGACGTCGGCGTGAACGCCAGACCGGACGCTTTCGCGTCGACCAGAAAGAGCGAAACGCCGCTCTCGCCGCGCGCGGAGACGACGAGCGCGTTCGCAACGTGACCGTCGAGCACGTGCACTTTCTTGCCGGTGAGCCGATAACCCGACGAAGTTCGCTCGGCGACCGTCTCGACCTTGCGTAGGTCGTACCGGCTGCCGGTTTCCTGATAAGCGATGGTGAGCACGGCGGCTCCCGCGACCACGTTCGGGAGCCAGCGTTCCTTTTGTTCGGCGGTGCCGCCGAGAAGCAATGCTTGGGCACCGAGGAGAAGCGTCGACACGAGCGGTTCTGGAACGAGCCGGCGACCCGCTTCTTCGAGCACGACACACAGCTCGACGAACCCGAGGCCCGAGCCCCCGTATTCTTCGGGTACGCAGATCCCCGTCCAGCCGAGGTCGGCCATTTCCTTCCAAAGCTTCGGCGAATAACCGATCGGATCTTTCGTGTCGCGGAGGCGTCGGATGCGATCGATGGGCGTCGTCGATTGGACGAAGCTCTTCGCGGTCTCGGCGAGCTGCTCCTGAGTTTCGTCGAAGGTGAGTTTCATGGCGTGCCTCCACCGAGTCCGAGCACTTGCTTCGCGATGATGTTCAATTGGATCTCGCTGCTCCCGCCCTCGATGGTGTTCGCGCGCGAGCGGAGCCATTCGCGCGTCGTCCGGAGGTCCGACTCTTCGAACGCAGGGCCCTCCCAGCCGAGGCCGTCCGGGCCCGCAACCTTGACGCCGAGCTCCCAGCGCCGCTGCTTCAAGTCGCTGCCGACGATCTTGAGCGTGGAGCTTTCGGGGCCGGGCTTCTGGCCTTCGTGCACGCTTTGCCGCAGCCGCTCGATGGCGAACGCGAAGCACTCGATGTCCATCGCCGTTCGCGCGATTTCCGTGCGCAGCGTCTCGTCGGGAAGCGGGCCCGTGCGTACCCCGAACGCGCGGCGCGCGCGGCCGACGAGGGCTTCCTCGGCCGACGCGAGCTCCCCGCTCATCGCTTCGCCGATCATCGCGCGCTCGTAGCCGAGGAGGGCCTTGCCGACGGTCCAACCCGCGTCGATCGCGCCGACGACGTTGTTCGCCGGAACGCGGACTTCGTCGAAAAATGTCTCGCAGAACGGCGACCAGCCACTGATGAGCTCGATGGGCCGCGTCGAGACACCAGGGGTCGCCATATCGACGAGGATGAAGGTGATGCCGAGCTGTTTTTTCACCTCGGTGTTCGTGCGCACCAGGGCGAAGATCCAATCGGACTTGTCGGCGTAGGTCGTCCAGGTCTTCTGCCCGGTAACGATGAAGTCGTCGCCGTCGCGCACCGCGCGCGTCGAGAGCGACGCCAGATCCGAGCCCGCGCCGGGCTCCGAGTAGCCTTGAGCCCATCGGATCTCGCCTCGCACGATCCGCGGCAGATGCTCGCGCTTCTGCTCTTCCGTGCCGTAGTCGAGAAGCGTCGGTCCGATCATCGTGAGTCCGACGCCGACGAGAGGGGGCGGCAAAACCAACGCGGCGAGCTCTTCGTCGAAGACTTGCGCTTCTTCGCGCGAGAAAGCGCCTCCGCCGTATTCCTTGGGCCAAGTGGGAGCCGTGAGGCCGCGTTCGAGCGCCGCGTCGAACCAACGCTTCACGTCGGGAGCCGGCGTGGCTTTACGACCGCCCCAGTGTCCGTCGAAGCGCCCTTTGCGGGCTCCGTACAAGGACTCGGGTGCGCTTGCGACGATCCATTCGCGGATCGACCGACGAAAATCATCGAGATCGGTCATCGTTCCTTCTCACTCCGCCGGTGTGGGCGCGACGCCGTAAAATTGCGAATACCACTGCCGCAGCTTGATGATCGGGCCGTCCCCGTCGCAGAGCACGGGCACCTCGCGGTACTTCTTGTTCTCCCAGATCTGGATGTCCTGGTGGAAACCGAGGCGCAGATTCTCGGCGTACATTTCCGCGAATTTTTTCGTCTTCTCTTCGCTACCCACGAATTTGAGCATCACGCCGAACCGGAGGTCCAGACTCTCGGAGTCGACCGGGGTGTGTGCGTTCAAGAGGCGCGCTTCGAGGACACCCTTCATCCAGGAAAACTGATACCCGGGACCGAAATACGTCGCGGTGATCTCGAACTCGTCTTTTCCGCCGCCGACCGGGTACGCCACGCCGCGCGTCCGCTGGGTCGCCTTCTCGCCGTCGAATTCATTTTCGAACACGTCGACGTGCGTGTTGTGAACCTTCGGGAAATGCGCCCTATCGACGACGTTTTCGACGATCTCTTTCGGATGCGTCTTGATCCGGAGCTTGCTCATCGTCCAGCGCGTCCAGCCGGCCTTGGCCCACTCCTCGAGCACCGGAATGTCGAACTCAGGCGGCGAGCCGGAAGGGTGATGCCACATGTAAACGAGGCCATTTCGTTCGCGCAAAGTCCACGCCTCGACGGCCGCCTTCTTCGGGATCTTCGTGGCGTAAGGGATCGCGACGCATCGCCCGTCTCCACCGTAGCGCCAGGCGTGAAACGGACACTCGATGGTATCGCCGACGACTTTTCCGCCGGCAGCGAGGCTCGCACCCAAGTGCGCGCAGTACGCATCGAGAAGGCGTGCCGTGCCGTCTTCGCCGCGAAAAAGCACCATTTTTCTGCCGAAATACTCGACGGGAAGCACTCCTCCCACGGCGAGCTCGTCCGAGAAGGCGATGACGAACCAACCCTTCGGGTACCCCGGGAACGAATTCCGATGTTCACGGACGCTGTCTGTCATGAGTCTTCTCCAGATGTGCGGCGATCTTCTTCGCGAGATCTTCTGCGGCGGGGAGCATCACGGGGCCGAGCATCGCGTTGACGAGGGGCGCCGTCGGACCGCCGGCATCCATGCGCAGGGTGAACGTGAGCAGCGCCCCCTCGACGGAGCTCCGAACCGACCCGCCCGAAAGCTCGGGTGCGGCTCCGTAGCGCAGCCGATGCAAAAGACGGAACAGACCTTCGACGAATCGCCGAACGATATTCTTCGGTCGCTCAGGCGTCCGCTTCCCCTCATCGCGAACCATGACGAGCGTTCCGCCGCCCTCGACGGGCTCGTTCATGCCGGAAAGCGTGAATGAGACCCGCTCCGGCCCACTCCATTCCGTGATCTTGGCGCGCAGCTTCACCGTGCGGGCCAGCACGCCGACGTCGCCCTTGAGCGTCCACACCGAGTCCGTCTCGTCGAGGGCGTGGTGCGACTGATAACCCGTCAAGAACGGCGCCCAGTTGTTCATGTCCTTCACGAATTCCCACACCTCGGCGACGGGGAGCGGGATGCGCGTGGTGGTTTCGACTTCCGGCATGGACACTTCTCTCAGCGCGCGGACGCATGGCGCCCGGCGACGAAGCCGCCGACCATGCCGCGGAGATTCGAGAGGCCGCTCTGATAGCCGGCGCCGATGTCGAGCGGCGCGGCGGAGTTCCCGGTCGCGTAAAGCCCAGAGATGGGCGCGCCGCGCACGTGAAGCACCTGGGCGTGCTCGTTCGTCAACAGCCCCGCGGCGTTCACCCCGACGCTCGCGACGTGGAGTTTCAACCCGTAAAAGGGCGCGCGGTCGAGCGGGCCGAGATTCGGATTTTTCTGCGAACGATCGCCGGTCATCATCGCCGCCCACGGATACGTGCCGCGTCCGAAATCTTCGTCGACGCCGGCTTCGGCGAACCGGTTGAACCGTGCGACCGTCGCTTCCAGCGCAGCACCGTCGATGCCGAGCTGCCCGGCGAGCGCGCCGAGCGTGTTCGCGCGCGCGACCATTTCTTCGGGGAGCTCCATCGTCGGCAGAAACGTCCCGAGCGCATACTTGTCTCGGAAGTTCTGATCGAACACGAGGAACGGCGGAAAGTTGGGCTGCGTTTGCGTCGCACCCGACCACTCCCGCGTCTTCGGCAAATAGTCGCGGTAGAACGACTCGTCGGCGAATCGCTTGCCCGCGCGGTTGACCCAGAGCGCGTGCGGAAAGCCGCCTTCCCACGATGCGCGCCAGAGCGCCGCGCCCGCCTGCGTCTCGCCCGGCACGTTGTAACCGTAGAATTGACCGAGGTTCGTCGGAGGCACCGCGCCGATGGCCGCGCCGATCTCGCCGCCCGCGACGAGCGCATCGCCCTCGAGCGTCGGCAAACACATCGAGTGCCACTCCGGGACGTGCTCGAAATACTTCGCGAGATCCGGACGAAAGTCGTAGCCGCCCATCGCGAGGACCACGCCCTTCTTCGCTCGAACGAAAAAATCCTTTCCCGCTCGCTCCGCGCGCACGCCGATGACCTCGCCGTTTTCGACGATCAACGCGCACAACTTCGTTTCGAGGTACGCGGGGATCTTGCGATCGACCAGCGCGGCTTTGACGAAATACCCCATCATCCCCGGGCCGAAGCTACGGAGATCCTTTCTCATGCGTTTACCCATGAGAGCGAAATCCCACTTCATGATGTTGGTGAACCCACCCCACTCGAACATCTCGTCGTGCGTGATGCCGTTCGGCATGTGCGGCGAGAGGTAGGTCTTGTCTTGCCACTCACCGAGCGAGGCGCCCTCGAACAGCTCCGTCTCGAAGTAACGCCCGGCCGCAACGGTGCCGGGCGCGTGCGGGTAGTGATAGTCCGGAAAACCGCTGACTATCTTCCAGCGAACGCCGGCCTGCTTCTCGAAGTACTCCGCCGCGACGGGGCCGACATCGAGCAGCGCCGCCTGCAGCTCCGGCTTTGCGTACCCGGCGGCCAAAAAAGAAAGATACGCGAGACCTTGCGCACGTGAGTCCACGATGCCGAGCGCGTGCTCGAGGTGATTGTTCGGCACGAAGACTTCGCCGCCCGAATAGGCGCACACGCCGCCGAGCTTCGGAGCTTTCTCGAGCACCAGGACCTTGAGTCCCGCGTCGTGCGCGACGATAGCGGCCGAAAGCCCGCCGAGACCGGAGCCCGCCGAGACCACGTCGACGGTCAGATCCCACTTGCCCAGCTTGAACGCCATCCGTCGTTTCTCGTTTTCGCCGAACGGAGCACGCCCACGCGCCGCGTCGCCGACGATGCCCAAAGTAGAACACGTTCTATTCTACCCCGCAACCCCGGCAAATTCAGTCGATTGAAGAATGGATGCCTCCCCTCGCGCGGCGTCGGACGGCAGCCGTCCTCCGGCGCGCGGTCCCCTCCCCACGCTCGCCCAAGCCCTCGCGTGGAGGGGCCCCGTCCTGGCCGAGATCTCCGGGCGTCCTCACAGAAAGATATGATGCGTCTGAGATGCGTCACATGGCGAGCTCAGCCATCAAACGCAGCGCGTCTCGTTGCCCCGTTCCGACGATCATCGTCCCTACCTTCGATTCCTTCCACAGCTGGAACCGATCTCGAATCCGCTCTTTGGAACCCACGAGATGCAACGCGTCGACGAGCGCGTCCGGCACCGCGGCGATGGCTTCGTTCTTGTGCCCCTCGAGATAAAGCGATTGGACTTTCTCGGCCGCTTCCTCGAACCCAATCTTCCGGATGTACTCGTTGTAGAAATTCTTACTCTTGGCGCCCATGCCACCCATGTAGAGGGCGAGGCTGAATTTCAACGGGAGCCGGCAAGCGTCGAGGTCGTCGCCGATGATGACGGCGACTGCCGGCGCGACGTCGAAGGTGGCGAGGCTCTTCTTGCCGCCTGCTTTCGCGAAGCCTCGGTTCAACTGCTCTTCGATCACGTCCATGCGCCCGGGGTGAAGGCAGGTGAGGAGGATCCCGTCGCACATTTCCGCGGCGAAGGCCTGACTCGCCGGAGCCATGGAACCCGTGTAGATTGGAATGTTCTTACGCCCGTGAAGAATGCTCTTCAGCGGCTTGCCGAGTCCGACGGAACCCGCTCCGCGAAACGGGATCTGATACCGCTCGCCCTCGAACGTGAGCGGAGCCTCGCGAGCGAGGATCTGCTTCACGATCGCGACGTACTCTTTGAGCCACGTGAGCGGCTTGCCGAAGGGAACGCCGTGCCACCCTTCGACCACCTGCGGCCCGGAAGTACCGAGCCCGAGGATCAGCCGCCCACCGGAGAGCGCGTCCAAGGTCATGGCCGTCATGGCCGTGCACGCCGGCGAGCGCCCGGGAAGTTGCATGATCCCCGTCCCGAGTAGGATCGTCTTGGTCTGCGCGCCGATCCACGCGAGGGGACTGACGGCGTCGGAGCCATAGGCTTCCGCCGTCCAGACGGAGTGGTAGCCGAGGCGTTCCGCCTCTTGCGCCATGCCGACGTCGAGCGCGAAATCCGCGCCCGAGTAACCCATGGTCAATCCGAGCCGCATGTCGGTTCTCCTCGTTCGGCGTCGCGATGATTCGAGTCTTCAGTGAAATCGATTCAGTCGAGCCGCTCGATGATGGTGACGTTCGCTTGTCCGCCGCCCTCGCACATCGTCTGGAGGCCGTAGCGTCCGCCGGTGCGTTCGAGCTCGTTCAACATCGTGGTCATGAGCCGAGCGCCCGTCGCACCGATGGGATGACCGAGGGCGATCGCGCCGCCGTTGACGTTGACGCGCGACAGATCCGCGTCGAGCTCCCGCTGCCAGGCGAGCACGACCGACGCGAACGCTTCGTTGATCTCGACCAGGTCGATGTCGGCGAGCCGGAGCCCGGTTTTTCCGAGTGCGTAACGCGTGGCTCGGATGGGCGCGGTGAGCATCCAGATCGGATCGTCGCCGCGAACGCTGAGATGGTGAATTCGCGCGCGCGGCTTGAGGCCGTATTTTTCGACCGCGGCTTTGCTCGCGATCAGGAGCGCAGCGGCGGCGTCCGAGATCTGGCTCGAGAGCGCGGCGGTCAGCTTGCCGCCGGGCGCGAGCGTCTTCAGCGTCTCCATTTGCGCGAGCGACGTCTCACGTCGCGGTCCCTCGTCGGCCGAGACGTCGCCGTAGGGCACGATCTCGTTCTTGAAACGGCCGTCGTCAGCCGCCTTGACGGCCCGCTGGTGACTCTCGAGGGCGAACTCCTCCATCTCGTGACGCGAGATCTCCCACTTGTGCGCGATCATCTCGGCGGCCGCGAACTGCGAGACGATCTGAGCGCCGTAGCGCGCCGACCATCCGGTCGACGATCCAAACGGATCGGCGACGCCGAACGCCGCGGCGACCGTGAACGCCGATGAAATGGGGATCATGCTCATGTTTTGCACGCCGCCCGCGATGACGACGTCGCTCGTTCCACTCATCACGGCTTGAGCCGCAAAGTGCACGGCCTGTTGCGACGAGCCGCATTGGCGATCGACGGTCACGCCGGGAACCTCGTCGGGAAGTCCGGCGGCGAGCCAACACGTGCGGGCGACATCACCCGCTTGAGGACCGATTTGATCGATGCAGCCGAAAATCACGTCTTCGACGACGCTCGGATCGAGCTTCGTGCGCTCGACGAGCGCTTTGAGCACGTGCGCGCCCATATCGGCGGGGTGCGCCTTCGAGAGCCCTCCCTTTTTCTTGCCGACAGGGGTTCGGACGGCGTCGACGATATAGGCTTCGGTCATGGTGGTGATTCTCCCAGTAGGTGACTAGCGATGTGGGTCCGGTGCGACGCCGCGTCGCCCCAAGCCGCGCTCAGAGTCCAGATACGCTTCATCCAGAGGTGCAGATCGTGCTCGAACGAGTACCCGATGGCGCCGTGAACTTGCAGCGCGACGCGTGCCGCCCGGCTCGCTGCGTCGGACGCGTACGCTTTTGCGGCAGCGGCGTGCAGACTCCGCGCGTCGTCGCCGTGCGCCATCGAGTGAGCGGCGCGGTAGACGAGGGGGCGCGCAAACGCGAGGCCGAGGTACGCGTCCGTGATCTGGTGCTTGACGGCTTGAAACGAACCGATGGGGCGCCCGAATTGGTGTCGAGTCTTGGCGTACTCGAGGGTCATCTCGACGAGTCGCGCGCCGAGACCGACCAGCTCGGCGGCAGCGGCCACGGCTCCGCGGCTTCGCGCGTCGGCAAAGGCGGTGGTCACCGAAGGTCCACGGGCTGCGCGCGTTGTTTCGTCCAAACGATAGACGACGCGAAAGAGGCGCCGCGTCCCGTCGACGGACGGCTGCCGGACCAGGTCGAGGCTCTCTCGGCTCACGACGTGGGCTTCGTCGTGGTTCTCGACGACGATCGCGTCGGTGATATCCGCGTTCGCCACGTAGCGATTCGATTCGAGAGCGATCGCGACGAGCGCGTCGCCTCGCGCGGCGCGCCGGAGGAGCGCCGCAGCGCGCAGGTCGTTCGACAACGCGGACAACAACGGAACGGCGACCGCCGCCGTGTCGAGCAACGGCTCGGGAGCGGCGGCTCGCCCCGATTCCTCGAGCAAGAGCACGAGATCGACATCCGAGAGTCCCATGCCGCCCACAGATTCCGGCGCGAGGAGCCCCGGGATCCCGAACTCCGACATGGCCGCCCGAAGTCCGGGCACGGTGCCGGTGTCGTTCACAAAGGCCGCTCGAACAAAACTCGGCAAACACGCCTTGTCGAGGAGCTCGCGGAATGCCCGTCGCGAGAGTTCCTGATCCTCGGTGAACGCAAAGTGCATCTCGCGTCATTCCCTCGGCAACCCGAGCACGCGCTCGGCGATGACGTTGCGCTGGATCTCGTTGGTCCCCGCGTAGATCGGCCCGGCGAGCGCGAACTGATAGCCCTTCATCCACGCTCCGCCGTCGACGGCGTCGCTCGCGAGTTCGTCGAGCTCGGCTCGTTCGCCCAAGATGGCGAGGGCCGTCTCGTGCATCGAAAGATCCATCTCCGACCAGAAGAGCTTGCTCAAGCTCGACTCGGGCCCGATGGGTTTGCCGGCGCTCATCTGGGTCGCGCACTGAAACGTGAACCAACGATAAGCGTCCACCTCGATCCACGCGCGGGCGAGACGATCTCGGAGCGCGGGCGTCGCGCGGCCCTTGCATCGACGGAATAAGTCCACGAGTCGCGACGCCGTCGCCATGAAGCGTCCGGGGCTGCGGAGGCTCAAGCCGCGTTCGGAGCTCGTCGTGGCCATCGCGACTTTCCACCCGCCGTTCACCTCGCCCAAGACGTCGCGATCGGCGACGAACGCGCCGTCGAGGAACACCTCGGCGAATCCTTCGTCGCCGTCGAGTCGTCGATTGCCGCGCACGGTCACGCCATCGGCATGGAGCGACACGAGAAAATACGTGAGACCTTTGTGGGGCGGCGCCGCGGGATCCGTCCGAAACGGTCCGAAGATCGAATCGCAGAACGCCGCGCGCGTGCACCACGTCTTCTGCCCGTAGAGGCGAAAGCCGCCCGCGACGCGTTCCGCACGGCTCTTGATTCCGGCGAGGTCGCTTCCGGCGTTCGGCTCCGACCATCCTTGCGCCCACAGATGCCGCGCACCGGCGATGTCGGGGAGTAGGCGTTCCTTTTGTTCGTCGGTACCGAATGCGAAGAGCGCGGGGGCGAGCAAGAACACGCCGTTCTGGTTCACACGATTCGGCGCACCGGCGCGCCAGTACTCCTCTTCGAAGACGAGCCACTCCATGAGCGTCGCGCCTCGGCCCCCGTAACGCTCGGGCCACGCGACGACGGCCCAGCGCGCGTCGAAGAGTCGTTTCTCCCACTCGAGATGCCGGAGAAACCCTTCGCGCGTATCGCCCGACGGAAGCGACTCTCGCGGGACGTTGGCCTCGAGCCAGCTTCGAGCCTCTCGCCGAAATGCCTCTTCGGCGGCGGTGAACGTCAGATCCATGGCGTCATTTCAGGGCCTTCGCCATCGTCTTGGCGTTCTGCCCGGCCAGGTGATCCTCGCTCGTGAGCTCGTTGTGCGCGTGCGCGAGATGATGCAGCGCGAACGTCGCGTCCATGGTGTCGCGCAGGCCCATGCGATCCTCGGCCTGGTTCACGGCTTTCTTCGTGAGGGCGAGACCGAAGCGCGGCATCTTCGCGATGCGGCCCGCGACGTCGAACGTCTCCGTCTCGAGCGCCGCCCGTGGAACGACTCGGTTGATCATGTGCATCTCTCGAGCGCGCTCGGCGGACACCTTCTCGCCGAGGAACAGAAATTCCTTGGCTAGCCGCGGCGCCATGACGTGCGCGTGGGCAAAATATTCGACGCCCGGAATCCCCATTTTGACGACGGGATCGGCGAAGAACGCATCGTCGGACGCGATGATCAGATCGCACACCCACGCGAGCATCAGGCCGCCGGCGACGCACGCGCCCTGCACCATGGCGATCGTCGGCTTCGGGATCTCGCGCCAGCGCCGGCACATGCCGAGATAGAGCTCTTGCTCGCGGACGAAGAGGTTTTCCGGACCCGCCTTGCCCTCGTGCTCCCACCAGTTCGTGGCGACTCGAGAGAACGATTGGTGGATGTCACGACCCGGTGAACCGATGTCGTGCCCCGCCGAGAAGTGTTCGCCGGCGCCACCGAGCACGATGACTTTCACGGTATCGTCCTGAATCGCGCGCGTGAACGCCTCGTCGAGCGCGTACGTCATCTTCGCGTTCTGCGCGTTCCGGTACTTCGGACGGTTCATCGTCACGAGCGCGATCGCTCCGCGTGTTTCGTAAAGAACCGGTGCCTCTTCTCGATCCGTCATGCCGCCCTCCCCGTTGCTCCCGAAAGCCCGTCGAGGGTGTCCGTCGCTTCGCGAACGATGCGTTCGAGCAAGGCGGCGACGGTCGGCAGCTCCTCGATCAGACCAACGACCTGGCCGGTCGGTAGAATGCCCACCTCGGCTCGCCCCTCCACCATCGACGCGCGGGTCATCATGGGCGCGTTCGCCGCCATGGCGATCTGCGACCAGGACAGCTCTTGAGATCGCTTCATCGCGAGACCCTCGCGGAGAAGATCCGAGAATTTTTCGCCAGTAATCTTGCGAAACGCGAGCGCGTACCGGAGCGCGTGGAAGAGTCGCGTCGAAGGGCCCGCTCGCTCGAGCCGCTCGATGACGTCGGTCGAGATGACGCGCTGCGGGTACCCGTCGATCGCCCGAGTGACGACCGTGTCCGTCACGCTGCTCTTCAAGTACCGCGCCTTAACGACGTCGGGGACTTGGCTCTCTTGCGTGAGGAGAAAGCGCGTGCCCATCGCGATTCCGGATGCGCCGTACGCCAAGGCCGCAACGAGTCCGCGACCGTCGCTGAACCCGCCGGCGCCGACGACCGGGATATCCACGGCGTCCACGACCTGCGGAAGGAGCAGCGTGGTCGGCACTGGCCCCGTGTGCCCGCCCCCTTCATGTCCTTGAGCGATGACGGCATCGACGCCCCACTCCGCCACTTTCTCTGCGTGCCGCTTCGCGCCGACGGTCGGCATCGTGACGATCCCCGCGTCTTTCAGGCGCGAAATGAGCTCCCTGCTCGGCGCTTGTGCAAAGCTCGCGACCCGGACGCCTTCGCGAATCATGAGCTCGACGCGCGCGTTGACGTCCGCTTGATCGGAGCGAAGGTTCACACCGAAGGGCTTGCTCGTACGCTCTTTCACTCGCCTGATTGCGGCTTCGAGCTCGACGACGGTCATCGTCGCCGAGCCCAGAATTCCGAGGCCGCCCGCTTCGCTGGTTGCCGCCGTCAACCGCGCGCCGCTGACCCAGCCCATTCCCGTTTGGACGATGGGATACTTCACGCCGAGGAGCGCGCAGAGACGCGTGTTCAATCGTGTCACGCCGCGATCTCCTTCCCCCCGAGTCCGCTCGGATCGACCGAACCACGAAGGAGCTCGAGTTCCCGCGCGGTCGGTGAACGCGTTTCGGGGACGTCTTTCGGAACCACGAGGGAGAACCCGGTGGCCTGGACGACGTCATCGACGCGAACACCCGGGTGCACCGACGCGAGCCGCATACGCCGATCGTCGGTCTGAAAATCGAAGACGCCCAGATTCGAGACGACGCGGCGGATCTCGTGAAAGCGCGAGGAGCGCGGGCCGAGAGCCCGGGCGCGGTCGTATCCGACGCCCGAAACGACATCCACCTTCTCGACGAAGACGCGCGCGGAATGGTTCGGCACCCAGTAGCTCGTTGCATGGTTGATGGTGTTGCCCGGTGCGCCGCGCATCCCGAGAAGCTGAGCCTTCGGTTTCTCCCAATCGCCCACGGCGCAGATGTTCTGGTTGCCGTATCGATCGATCTGGCTCGCGCCCATGACGAGGTGCCGGCGCCCGGACCACACCATGTCGAACACCGTGCGATACGGCATGTACGCCTCGACGACGATTTCTGCCGACGTTCCGACCGCGGGAACGTTGCCCATGAGCGTGGCGACGCCGTCCGTGAGAAGAAGACCCGGCTCGAACGCGAGCTTCGCGAGGCGAGCGGCGATCGTCGGGAGCGTCCCGATGGGACTCACCATGATTTCTCCGTCGCCGCGAAACGCGTCGGCGAGCGCGAGCGCGCAGTACTCGTGCCGCAGGATGTTACTCATCGCGCGAGCACCGCCGTCCGGTAAGCGTCGTGGTTCGGCACGCGCACGTATCGATCGAGAAATTTCTCGAGCAGCGCGGGGTCCTTCGCCGTCGCGGCGTACTCGCGCTGAAACGCTTCGTCTCGCGAGTAATCGGGAGGGCACTCGGTGAAGTGAGCGCCGAGCGGCGCCTCGACGACGCCATCGATCATGGATCGGTTGATCCGAAGCGTGTGAATCGACCCTTCCTTCGTGAGCTCGGAGGTCGGCACGACGCGCTCACAGCTCATGAAACGTCGCTTGGCCGCCAGACAAAACAAGTCGTCGAAGAAGAGATCTGGACCGAGGAACTGCCCGTTGCCGCCAGGGTCCGCGCGATTCATGTGAACGAGCGCGACGTCGAGCTCGATGGCCGGCATTGCGACGAGCTCTTCTGCGTCCTCGTACGGTGACCGCACGGTGCGAAGGTGCGGATTGATCCTCATGACGTCGGAGCCGAGCCCGGACCGCGTCGGAAGGAACGGCAAGCGATTGGCGGCCGCGTAGAGCCCCCATTGCAACATGCCTTCGTCGTACTCCTCCGCGGCGATCGAGCCGGCTTGTCGCGCATTGCGGAAATGGGGCTCGAGCGGGATGGTGTCGAGCGACGCAAAGCCGAACACGGCCTTCTTCACCTTCCCCACGGCGCACAACAGGCCGAGATCGGGGCCGGCGTACGACACGATGGTGAGACCCCTGAGCGACGAGCGCGCTATCGCTCGAACGAGGCTCATTGGTTTTCTGCGCGACGCCCAACCGCCAATCCCGATGGTCATCCCGTCGCGGAGCTCGGCGACGACGTCGTCTTCGCACATCCTCTTGTCGAGCATGTTTTCCGGTGAGTCGCAGAAGCGACTTGCCACCAGAAATAGAACATGTTTCACTTGGTTCGGCAAGTCGTTTCTCACGGAAAACATGCCCACCAGCACGAGCATCGAGAGCGGCATCGCGGAAGTGGTCATGAACCATCCGCCGGTGAATGCGCTCACCGTCGCGGGGTGGTTCGACCTCGCAAAAACGATCCGTGCGCTCGGCGAGGATCCGAACGTTCGCGTCGTGGTGCTCCGCGCCGAAGGTCGCGGCTTCAACGCAGGCGTCGACATCAAGGAGATCCAAGCGTCGACGGGATTCGAGGCGCTCATCGGCGCCAATCGGGGTTGCTTCGCCGCGTTCGCCGCGGTGTACGAATGCGCCGTGCCCGTCATCGCAGCCGTTCACGGGTACTGCCTCGGAGGCGGAATCGGTCTCGCCGGCAACGCGGACATCATCGTCGCTTCCGACGACGCGACGTTCGGGCTCCCCGAGGTGGATCGAGGAGCGCTCGGCGCGGCGACACATCTGGCGCGTCTCGTGCCCGGTCACAAGATGCGAGCCATGGTCTACACGGGGGCACGCGCGACCGCCGCCGAGCTTCATGCCTTCGGCTCGGTACTGTCGGTCGTGCCAGCGCGGGAGCTCCGGGAAGCGGCACTCGCCGTCGCTCGCGACATCGCGAAGAAGAGCCCGACCGTGATCCGCGCCGCGAAGGAGTCGCTGAACGGCATCGACCCCATCGACGTGAAGCGAAGCTACCGGTACGAGCAGGGCTTCACGTTCGAGCTGAACCTTTCCGGCGTCGCGAACGAGGCGCGCGAGGCGTTCGTGGAGAAACGCGACGCGAAGTTCGAGAAGTGACGGCGCCGCTCGAGTTTGCCGGCATCTCCGTCATCGTCACCGGCGGCACGAAAGGCGTCGGTCGGGGGATCGCGCTCGGATTTCTGGAAGCAGGAGCGTCGGTCATCGTGTGCGCCCGCAACGCGCCCGAGGAGCCCCTGGTCGTGGACGGCCGAGAAGCGATCTTCGTTCCGGCGAACGTTCGCAAACCGGAAGACGTCGATCGCGTCATCGAGGCGGCGGTGTCGCGCTTCGGCGCGATCGACGTCCTCGTGAACAACGCGGGAGGGGCCCCGCCTGCGGACGCCGCGACGGCCTCGCCGAAATTCTCCGCGAGCGTCATCGATCTCAACCTGATCGCGCCGCTCGTGTTCGCGCAGAAGGCGAACGCCGTGATGCAAACCCAGGAACGCGGCGGCGCGATCGTGAATATCGCGAGCGTGAGCGGCGTGCGCGCGTCGCCCGGAACGGCGGCCTACGGCGCCGCGAAGGCGGGGCTCCTCAGCTTGACGCGCTCCCTCGCCGTCGAGTGGGCTCCCCAGGTCCGCGTGAACGCGGTCACGGCGGGGATGATCCGGACCGAGCTCGCCGCGCTTCATTACGGCGACGACTCGGGCGTCCGTGCCGCCGCGGCGACGGTGCCGCTCGGCCGGCTCGGTGAGCCGCGCGACGTCGCGGACGCTTGTCTCTTTCTCGCGTCGCCGCGCGCCCGCTACGTGAGCGGCGCGGAAATCCTTCTCCACGGCGGAGGCGAGCGCCCCGCGTTTCTCGACGCCGTGAAGAAGAGCTGACTCGGGTTTCGGTCTGCGAACGAGCTGCCCGTCGAGTGTTCGTCAGCAGTTCAATTGCAATCGCAGACGGCCTTGCGGCCCGTTTCGGTACCGGTGAACGCGATCCACGTGCTCGACTTCGAGTCCTTCGAGTTTTGGACTTCCGGCATCGTGAATTTCGTGACGCCGCTCGTGAACGTGAACGGATTGAGCGTCAGCGGGGTGGTCGTGTCTTGAGGCTGCGCAGTGCCGTCCGGAAGGCCGCCGAGCGTGCACAGATTGCCTGAGCACGTGACGGTGCCGTACGTGTGAAATGACGCGAACCCGGGCGCGTTCCAGGTGATCGTGGGGGCGGCGTACGTTCCCGTGGCGGCACCGCAAGCGCCCGCGACGGCATCTTCGGTGAGCTCGTTGTGGACCGACGCGCTCCCGCCTCCGCCGTTGACCGTGAACTCGAGGTTCATCGTGTAGCTCATGATGTGGGCGGTGCCGGGCCCCGGATTTCCGCCGGAGTCTTTGAATCGAATCACCATCGTCCCCGGACCGATCTCGTTCGGAGCCGTGTAAGGCGGCGTTGCCGTATTCGCCTGATCGCCCGCCCCGAGCGGCGTATCGCGGACGTCGAAGGTGCTCCCGTCCATGCTGTACGTGACGTCCCAGGCGGGCGACGCACACGTGGTCCCGCTCCCGCCGCTTCCCGCGTCGCTCGACGCGCCACCGCTCGACGGGCTCGCGCCGCCGCTCGACGCGCTCGTGCCGCCACTCGACGGGCTCGCACCCCCGCTCGATGGACCGGCTCCGCCGCTACCGGTGAGACCGCCCGTCGACGTCTCTCCGCCACTACTGCCGCCGGTGGTGCCACCGGACGCCGACTGTCCCCCGCTCGCGCCGGACGCTCCGCCCGCGTTCGATCCGCCAGTGGCCGTCTCTCCGCCGCTCGACGTCGAAGCTCCGCCGTTGCCGGTCGAATCTCCGCTGCCGCCTCCCTTCGAGCCGCAACCCGAAAGAGCCACGAACAGTAGCGCCGAGAGTCCAACTCGCATCGAAGACGAAGTGTTCATCGCCGGATCTCCTTCAAGTAGCCGCCTCACCGTACCCAGTAGAACATGTTCCATTTGTGTCCACAAGAACAAAATAGAACACGTTTCACTGACGGGCCGGACGCTCGGAGTGGGCTCCTCGGCGACGCACTGCGCCCGAGACGCGGGTTTGAGCGCGAATATCAGGAGGGAGACGCGTCGCACGCGCCAGCCGATCGACCCTCACTTCACGACGTACGTCGCGAAACCGGTAACCGCGATCGCGCCGTTGTCTTTCGTCGCGACGAGCTCGACGTCGACGCGACGTTCTCCGTTCTCCTCGTACTTTTTTACCAAAGTGGCTTTCAAGGTCAGTACGTCAGCGGCGAAGACGGGCTCTTGCCAGCGCATCGTGACCCGTCGGACGTTTTCGGGTCCGAGCCATTCGGCGACCCAGGTGTGCAACGCTCCTGCCGGCAACATTCCGACGCCCACCGGACTCGGAAACCCCGCCGCGCGAGCGAACGGCTCGTCGTGATGGATCGGATTCATGTCACCGGATGCGCCCTGATACCGAACGAAGTCCGTTCGCGTGAGCGGGCCCAACTGCTTCGGCGCTGGTCCGTTTCCTTCGCGAAGCTCCGCCCAATCCGGCGCCGAACGGAACCGCGTCATGCGCCCTCGGGTTTCTTGGCGGTCTCGACGCCGGTGAGGCGCGCTTCGGCCACGAGCTTACCGGTTGAATCGAAAAATTCCGTGACCATGACGGCAAACGTGAGCGTTCCGCCTCGACGCCCCTCCTTCACGTAGATGCTCTCGATCCGCGACTGGCACGTGAGTCGCGTGCCCGCGCGCGGCGGCGGTCCGAAGAAGCGGTACTCTTGCTCGGCGTGGAGACCGCGCTTCTGGTCGACCTGAAGGAGGCTCCACGGGTTCGCTCCGGTCACGTCCTGCTCCCAGTGAAACGTCGCCGTGAGGAACGTCGGTGGGATCACCGGGTGCTCTCCCGACAAGTACTCCGGGTGCTCGGATTTCACGGCTCGCGCGAATTCGCGAATCTTGCCGCGCTCGACATCGAGCTCGAAGCGCTCGCCAATTTTTCCGAGAGCGGAGTGATCCATGTGCTCGTCCTACGCCCGCTGGCTACTCACGGCGACGACCTCGCCGGTCATGTACGACGCGAGATCGCTCGCCAAGAAGATGATCACGTTGGCGACCTCCCAGGGCTCGGCCGCTCTGCCGAACGCCTCGCGACGCGTGAGATCGGCGAGGAGCTCGACACTCGTTACCCGGGAGAGGAACGCATGCATGGCCAGGCTCGGCGCGACGGCGTTGATGCGGACGCCGAATTCCGCGGCTTCGACGGCCGCGCATCGAGTGAGCGCCATCACGCCCGCCTTGGCGGCCGCGTAGTGCGCCTGGCCGGCTTGTGCCCGCCACCCGAGCACCGAGGCGTTGTTCACGATGGCGCCCGAGCGACGCTCCTTCATGTGCCGGAGCATCGCGCGCGTCATGCGGAACGTCCCGTTCAAGGTGACGTCGAGGACTCGGGTCCATTGTTCGTCGGTCATGTCGACGACGTTCGCCGTCCCGCCGAGACCCGCGTTGTTCACGAGCACGTCGACGTTCCCGAACCGTTCGACCGTCTGGTGGACGAGGGCTTGGACGTCGGCCTCGACGGTGACATCGCAGCGAAAGGCCGGCACTTCGCCGCCCGCCAGGTCGCCGAGCGATTCCGCGGCCTCCCCGAGCCGACGCTCGTGCATGTCGCTGATCGCGACCTTCGCTCCCTCTTCGACGCACCGCTTCGCCGTCGCGTAGCCGATCCCGGTCCCCGCGGCGGCGGTCACGAGCACGGTCTTGCCCGCGAGGAGCTGTCGCCCGGGCGGTGGAACGGGAGGCGCGATCACGACCCAAAGTAGAACATGTTTCACTTTCGAGCGGAAGGCGCTATCTTCGCTGCATCGTCGGACTCGTGCTTCGAAGTCCGTCGCGACGCATGCAGATTCCGGAGACGATTCCCGAGCTCGTCCAAGACGCCGCGAGGCGTTACTCGAACCGAGTGGCCGTCGAGGACGGCGAGGTTTCGCTCACCTTCCGTGAGCTTTCGTTCGCGGCGCTTCGAGCAACCGCCGCATTCATGGCGTCGGGCGTCAAACGCGGCGACCGCGTCGCGATCTGGGCTCCCAACTATCACGAGTGGATCGTCGCGGCGGTCGGCGCGCAAGGAGCGGGCGCCGCGCTCGTCCCGCTGAACACTCGATTCAAGGCCGCGGAGGCTGGGTTCGTCCTCGACACGAGCCGCGCGCGGATCCTGTGCACCGTCGGCAACTTTCTCGGCACCGACTACCTCGAGCTCCTCGCTCGCGAGTATGGCGGTCCCTCGGGTTCACGTCCGATTGGTGGTCTCCCACACCTCGAACGCGTGGTCGTCCTGCGGGGCGAGGCGGCGGGAGCCGACGCGTTCGATGCGTTTCTCGCGAGGGGCGAGCACGTGAGATCGGACCAGGTCGAGGCTCGCGCTCGGAGCGTCGCGGCCGACGATCTGTCCGACATCCTCTTCACGTCGGGCACCACGGGAAAACCGAAAGGCGTCATGACGACGCACGCGCAAAACCTCCGAGCGTTCTCCTCGTGGACCGACGTGACCGGTCTTCGGGAAGGCGACCGATATCTCGTCGTGAATCCGTTCTTTCACGCCTTCGGATACAAGGCGGGCTGGCTTTCGTGCTTGCTCCGCGGCGCGACGATCTTGCCGCACGCCGTCTTCGACGTCGGCGCGGTGCTTGCCCGCATCGCGCGCGATCGCGTGACCGTTCTGCCCGGGCCACCGACGCTTTATCACAGCCTCCTGTCGCATCCGGAGCTCGCGACGTTCGACCGTTCGAGTCTTCGGCTCGCCGTCACCGGCGCCGCGTCGATCCCCGTCGAGTTGATCCGCCGGATGAGACAGGAGCTCGGCTTCGACACGGTGATCACCGGATACGGCCTCACCGAAGCCTGTGGGATCGCGACCATGTGCCGCTTCGACGACGACCTCGAAACCATCGCGACGACCTCCGGTCGTGCCATTCCCGACGTCGAAGTCAGAATCGTCGCCGAGAGCGGCAAGCTGGCCCCGCCGAACGAACCGGGTGAAGTCGTCGTGCGTGGATACAACGTCATGAAAGGTTATTTCGAGGAACCGGCCCAGACAGCGGAGGTCATCGACGCCGACGGGTTCCTGCACACCGGCGACATCGGTGTCCTGGACGTTTCTGGAAATTTGAAGATCACCGATCGCAAGAAGGACTTGTTCATCGTCGGCGGGTTCAACTGTTATCCAGCGGAGATCGAAAACGCGATGCTCGCGCATCCGGCGCTCGCGCAGGTTGCGGTCATCGGAGTTCCGGACCCGAGGCTCGGCGAAGTCGGCGTTGCGTTCGTCGTTTTGCGCCCCGGGCAGACGGCATTGCCCGACGAGATCGTGACGTTCTGTCGTGAGCGGATGGCGAACTACAAGGTGCCTCGCGCGGTCGAGATCGTGACGTCGTTGCCGACGAACGCCGCGGGCAAAGTGACCAAGTACGTGCTGCGAGCTCGCGGAGCGGCGCTCGCGGCGAGCTCTTCGGCGGCTTGACTGTGAAACCTGTTTCACTAAGCTACCGCGCGTGAATCTCAAGGATCGACGGGACCGAATCATCGACGTGGCCATCGACTTGGCCGAAGAGGGCGGGTTCGAGAACGTGCGCCAGCGCGACGTGGCCGATCAGGCCGGCATCGCGCTCGGAACTCTCTACAAGAGCTTCCCGAGCAAGGAGAACATCCTCGTCGCGGCGCTCGAACGTGAGGCGCAGACGCTCGAGCGCAAAATGGAGGCGAAGCCGGCCGAAGGCGAAACGCCAGCCGCGCGCTTGCGCTCTTTCTTCAAGATCATCACTCGCGCGATGTGCCGCAAGCCGAAATACGCGAGAGCGGTCCTTCGCGCGATGGCGTCCGGCGTGCCGGAGATCGCCGCGAGCGTCGCCGGGTACCAAGAGCGAATGAATCGGATCATCGCCGCGGCGATGAGGGGCCCGAACGGCGGAGCGTCGGACATGAGTCCGCGCGAAACGCTCGTGGCGGCATATTTACAGCGGATCTGGTTTTCGTCCCTCGTCGCGTGGTCGGCGGGTCTTCAAGCGCAGAACGACGTCGTGGACCAGATGGACGTCGCGGTGAATCTGCTGCTCGACGCGACGAAGAACATGAAATAGCGCGCACGGCGCACGGCGCACGGACCCCGCATCGGGCGCGCGCGCGAAAGTGAAACATGTTTCACTCCGGGTCGAGCGATGCTACTCTTCGGGTGTCCGACTCGAGGAGTCCGCCATGACCATCATCCACCTTGGGTCGCCGAGGAACGGAGAGAGCCGTTCCATCGCGATCAAGAATCCGGCTACCGGCGCGGCGGTTGGAGAGATCCGGGTCAACACGGTGAACGAGGTGCGCGCCTTCGTGGCGCGCGCGCGGCGTGCCCAACCGGCCTGGGAAGCACTCGGGTTCGACGCTCGCGCGGAGGTCATGCAGCGCGCGCTGAAGCTCCTCCTCGAGAAGCAGGAGCACTACATCGAGACGATTCGCAGCGAGACCGGGCGCTCGCGCGTCGAGACCATCATGATGGAGATGTTCCCCGCGTGCGACTCGCTCTCGTACTTCTCGAAGAACGCGAAGAAGCTCCTTCGAGACGAACGACCGAGCTTGCATCTCCTGAAGACGAAGAAGCTCATCGTCACGTACCGCCCCCTCGGCGTCGTGGGGATCATCACGCCGTGGAACGGCCCGTTCATTCTGTCGTTGAACCCGACGGTTCAGGCGCTCATGGCCGGCAACGCCGTCGTGCTCAAGCCGTCGGAAGTCACGCCGTTTTCGGGCCGGCTCGTCGGAGATCTATTCACTTTGGCCGGCCTCCCCCCCGACGTGCTCACCGTGCTCGAGGGAGATGGAGAGACCGGCGCGGCGCTCGTGGACGCGGGCGTGAACAAGATCATGTTCACCGGCAGCGTGCCGACCGGCCGAAAAATAGGCGAAGCCTGCGGACGAAACTTGATTCCTTGTTCGCTCGAACTCGGCGGCAAAGATCCGATGATCGTCTGCGCCGACGCGGACATCGATCGCGCGGCAAAAGGCTGCGTGTTCGGCGCATTCCTGAACGCCGGGCAGTTCTGCTGCGCGACGGAACGCGTCTACGTCGTGGAAGCCGTCGCGGACGACTTCATCGCGAAGGTCATCGGACACGTTCGCACCCTCAAACAGGGGACCGAAGGTGAATACGATCTCGGTCCGATGATCTCCGCGGCTCAGATCGACACCGTCGAACGCCACGTCGAAGACGCCCGCGCCAAGGGGGCGACCGTCGTCACCGGAGGCAAGCGCAACACGTCACTCGGTCGTCTTTTTTACGAACCGACGGTCCTTACCGACGTCACGCACGCCATGCTCGTCATGCGCGAAGAGACCTTCGGTCCCGTATTGCCCATCGTGCGAGTGAAAGACGAAGAAGAAGCGCTCCGCCTCGCGAACGATTCGCCGTACGGCTTGTCGTCGACGCTCTGGACGCGGAGCGACGACAAGGCCGTGAAGCTCGCCCGCCGGATGGAGAGCGGTTCGGTGTGCGTGAACGACAGCTCGATCACCTACGGCGCGCTCGAAGCGCCGTTCGGCGGAATGAAGTCGAGCGGACTCGGGCAGGTCCACGGCGAGGCGGGACTCAAGGGCTACTGCTTCGCAAAACCGATCCTGCTCGATCGCTTCGGCCTGAAGGAAGAAAAGGTCTGGTACCCCTACACGCGCGACAAGGGCGACTTCTTGCAAAAGATCATGCGTCTTCTCTGGGGCACGCGCCTCGGGAGGTTCTTCGCGTGAAGAAGCTGAACGTCGTGGTGGACCGCGAGCTCTGCGACTCGCACGGCATTTGCGCGACGCACGCACCCGGCGTGTTCGCAATCGGAGACGATGATCTGATGCGCGTCCTCGTCGACGAACCGACCGAATCCCAGCGCGTCGGCGTCGAGGCCGCCGTGCGGGCATGCCCGAAGGGCGCGCTCTCACTCGTCGAAGTGGACTGACGGCGCGCGCGGACGCGTTTCACCTCTGGACGCGCAGAGTGAAACGTGTTCTATTTTTCTCATGAGCGACGAGGTGCTCTCGGCCAAGTACGTGCTCGAGTACACGTACACTCGCAGCGTCGGTCCGGTGATCGGCCGATTTTTCGCCGGTCTGAAGGAGGGGCGCGTCGAAGGCGTTCGCACGGCGGACGGGCGCGTGCTCATGCCGCCGACGGAATACGATCCTCGGACGGGAGAGGCGGTCGGCGAATTCGTCGAGGTCGCACCCGCCGGCGTCGTCGTGACGTGGGCTTGGTTATCCGAACCTCGACCTCGGAATCCCCTCTCGAAACCCTTCGCGTGGGCTCTGGTGAAGCTCGACGGCGCCGATACCGCGCTCCTTCACGCGGTCGACGCGGGGTCCCGCGAGCGGATGAAAACGGGGATGCGGGTGCGCGTGAAGTGGGCCGAGAACCGCGAGGGTCGCATTCAGGACATCGCGTGCTTCGTGCCGGAAGAGTCATGAGCAGCGACAACCGAATCGTCGGGATGCCGGTGCGGCTCGAGTACACGGTGACGGCCGGTCGCCACTATTCGCGCTACCTCCGCGCGCTCGCAAAGAAACAGATCATCGGGGTTCGGTGTTCGGAGTGCCGTCGCGTGTACGTGCCGCCGCGCGGCGCTTGTCCGACGTGCGGCGTGCCGAGCACGAACGAAGTCACGGTTCGCGACGTCGGAACGCTCACGACGTTCTGCATCGTGAACATCCCGTTCGGCAACATGCCGTTCGACCCGCCCTACGTCGCCGCCGCGGTCATCCTCGACGGCGCGGACATTCCCATCTTCCATTTGATCCGCGGCGTAACGCCGGGCGAAGTCAGGATGGGGCTCCGCGTGCGCGCCGTTTGGGTACCGGATGCGGAGCTCGCTCCCACGGTCGAGAGCATCCGGTGGTTCGAGCCGACCGGCGAGCCCGACGCGCCGTACGAGTCGTACAAGGAGCACCTCTGATGCGCGACGTCGCCGTCGTTGCGTTCTCTCAGCTTCCGAGCGTCCGTCGAGACACCGAACGCGAAGAGGTCGAGCTCGTACAACCGGTCGTCCGCGGCGCGCTCGGCCAGGTCGGCTTGAAGATCGCCGAGGTCGGATTCACCGTCTCGGGCAGCGCGGACTTCTTGCTCGGGCGTCCCTTCTCGTTCGTGTCGGCGCTCGACGGCGTCGGCGCATGGCCGCCGATCAGCGAGTCCCACGTCGAGATGGACGGCGCGTGGGCGCTCTACGAAGCGTGGGTTCACCTGCAGTCGGGACACATCGATACGGCGCTCGTCTACGCTTACGGCAAATCCTCGCTCGGATCGCTCCGCGACGTGCTCGTGCAACAGCTCGACCCGTATTGCGTCGCGCCGCTGGGGCCCGACTCGATCAGTCTCGCCGCGCTTCAAGCACGCGCCCTCCTCGACGCAGGGCGCTGCACGGAGCGAGATCTGGCGGAAATTGCCGCTCGCAATCGCGCGAGCGCGAAGGGAAACCCGTTCGCGCAGCTCTCCGGCGACTTCGATCCGGCGGCGCTCCTCCGAGAACCGTATCTCGTCGAACCGCTGCGGAAGCACGATTGTGCACCCATCTCCGACGGCGCGAGCGCGATCGTCCTGGCCGCCGGAGATTGTGCGAAAAAGCTGTGCGCGCACCCGGCGTGGATTCGGGGGATCGATCACCGCGTGGAACCGCATTCGCTCGGCGCCCGCGATCTCACGGAGTCGCCGTCGACGAAGCTCGCGGCGGAGAAGGCCGGCGTCCATCGAGCGGCGGTCGATTTCGCGGAGCTCTACGCGCCGTTCACGCACCAGGAGATCATCTTGACGGAAGCGATGGGCCTCGGGAGAAGCGTCCGATTGAATCCGTCGGGCGGCGTCCTTTCGGGAAACCCGGTGATGGTCGCCGGGCTATCGCGCATCGGCGAAGCCGCGTCGCGTTTGAGTCGCGGCGAAGGCAAGCGGGCCGTCGCGCATGCGACGTCGGGGCCGTGCTTGCAGCAGAACCTCGTCTGCGTGCTGGAGGTGTCCTGATGGAGCCTTGCGCGATCGTCGGGATCGGCCAGACCAAGCACCGAGCGAAACGCGAAGACGTTTCGATTCCCGGTCTCCTTCGCGAGGCGGCCGTGGCCGCTCTCGCCGACGCCGATCTGTCGTGGAAAGACATCGACGCCGTCGTCATCGGCACCGCGCCCGATATGTTCGAGGGCGTGATGATGCCGGAGCTTTTTCTCGCAGACGCGCTCGGCGCGACTGGAAAGCCGATCTCTCGCGTCCACACCGCCGGCAGCGTGGGCGGGTCGACGGCGCTCATCGCGTCGCATTTGATCTTCGGGGGGGTCCACCGGCGCGTCCTCACGCTCGCGTTCGAGAAGCAGTCGGAGAGCGACGCGATGTGGGCGCTTTCGCCGAGGATTCCGTTTCAGCCGCAGCTCGTCGCCGGCGCCGGCGGCTACTTCGCGCCGCTCATCCGCGCGTATATGCGCCGGTCGGGCGCGCCGTCGCACATCGGGCAGCTCGTCTCGGTGAAGGACCGGCTGAACGGTCTCAAAAATCCGTACGCGCATCTCCGGATCAAGGACGTGAGCCTGGAGATGGTCCAAAAATCGCCGATGCTGTGGGATCCGATTCGATACCTCGACACGTGTCCCTCTTCGGACGGCGCCGTCGCGATGATCCTCACGGACGAAGCCTCTGCGAAGAAGGCGCCGCGTCCCCCCGCTTGGGTGCTCGGTGGTGCGATGCGGAGCGAACCGGTCATGTTCTCCGGGCGCGATCAAGTGAACCCGCGGGCAGGGCGCGACTGCGCAAAGGACGTGTACGCGCAGGTCGGCATCGTGAATCCTCGGAAAGAGCTCGACCTCGCCGAGATCTACGTCCCGTTTTCCTTCTTCGAACCCATGTGGCTCGAGAACCTCGGCTTCTGCGACGAAGGCGACGGATGGAAGCTCACCGAAGCCGGCGTGACGGCAATGGACGGCGATTTGCCCGTCAATCCTTCCGGCGGCGTCCTCTGCACGAATCCGATCGGCGCGAGCGGCATGCTTCGTTTCGCCGAAGCGGCGCTTCAAGTCCGCGGCGATGCCGGGGAGCATCAAATCCCCGGTGCGAAGCGGGCGCTCGGCCACGCCTACGGCGGGGGATCCCAATTTTTCGCCATGTGGATCGTCGGCAGCGACAAGCCTTAGAGCCGCCGCGCGGCGAGTACCCGAAGCACGAGGAGAGGGACGCGATGATTCTCGACCGATTCCGCATGAACGATCAGGTGGCCATCGTGACGGGTGCGAGCTCCGGGATCGGTCGTGCGAGCGCGCTTGCACTTGCCGAGGCCGGCGCGCACGTCGTGTGCGCGGCGAGGACGCCGGAGCGGCTCGACAAAGTCGCCACGACCATTCGCGAGCAAGGGGGCCGAGCGATCGCCGTGCCCTGCGACGTCAACGACGCGGCGCAAATCGAGGACGTGGTGCGACGAGCCGTCGCCGAATTCGGCCGCATCGACGTCGTCGTCAACTGCGCGGGTGGGACGGGGCCCACGCCGGCGCTCGACTTGAGCGTCGCGGACTTCGAGGCCGCGTTTCATTTCAACGTGAGCTCGGCGTTCCTGATGACGCGACTGGCCGTGCCGCACATGGTGAAGACCGGAGGCGGCGCGATCGTGAACATCTCGAGCGCGCTGTCGCACTTCGTGGAGTCGTGTTTCGTCGCGTATGGCACCGCCAAGGCCGCGTTGTCGCACATGACGCGGCTGCTCGCCTTCGAGTTCGCGCCGAAAATCCGCGTGAACGCGCTGGCCGTCGGTGCGACGGTAACGGACGCGCTCTCGCCGATTTTGGAAATGGATGCCGAGCTTCGGAAGCAGATGGAAGCCATGACGCCGATGGCACGACTCGCGACGCCCGAAGACATCGCGTGCGCGGTGCTCTATCTCGCATCGCCGGCGTCGAGCTGGGTCACCGGAAAGGTGCTCGAGGTCGACGGCGGAACGGTCGCATCGAACTGGCCGATCAAGATCCCGACCGGGTTGTAGAAGGAGCAGGGCATGGCGCTTCGAGTCATTCAGTGGGGAACCGGCAACGTCGGTGCGTTCACGCTTCGATGCATCCTGAATCACCCGGACCTCGAGCTCGTCGGGGTGTGCGTTCACAGCGACGCGAAGTCCCGTATCGACGCCGGACAGCTCGCGGGACTTCCGTCGACGGGGATCCGCGCGACGAACGACGTGGACGCCGTGCTCGCGCTCGACGCCGATTGCGTGTGCTACACGGCGACCGCGGATCTTCGGCCGTTCGAGGCGCTCGAAGACATCATGCGGATCCTCGCATCGGGGAAGAACGTCGTGTCGTGCTCCGTCGTGCCGCTCGTGCACCCCAAGTCGTTTTTTCCCGACGTCCGCGATCGACTCGTGCGCGCCTGCGAAGAAGGGAGCGCGTCATTTCTGACGACCGGCATCGATCCAGGGTTCGCGAACGACGTCTTGCCACTCACGTTGACCGGTTTGTGCGGTTCATGGAGCGAGCTTCGCGTCCTCGAGATCATCAACTACGCGACGTACAATCAACCCACGGTTCTGTTCGAGACCATGGGCTTCGGCAAACCGCTCGCCGAAGTCCCGTTGTTGCTCACCGAGGGAACGCTCGAGTTCGCGTGGGGGGGTTCGGTGCGCCTCCTGGCCGAGGGTCTCGGCGTGAAGCTCGACGCGATCACGTCGAGCTTCGAGAAGCGCCCGGCCGAACGCGACCTCACCATCTGTGGGCGCACGGTGGAGCGCGGCACCATGGCGGCGCTCCGCTTCGAGGTGCGCGGCATCGTCGAGGGGCGCCCCGCCATCGTCATCGAGCACGTGACGCGACTCGACGACGCGCTCGCGCCGGATTGGCCGCGCGGGAACGGTTCTTACCGCGTCGAAGTGAAAGGCTTCCCCAACATGAGCTGCGAGCTCGAATTCGAGGACGAGCGCGGTGACCACGCGATCGGCGGCGTGATCCTCACGGCCACCCGACTCGTCAACGCGATCCCCTCGGTCTGTGCGGCGCCACCCGGCCTCTTGTCCGCTCTGGATTTGCCGATGGTCACCGGACGCGGGCTCTATCGCGCCTAGGTAGCGTCCGCCGCGATCAGACGTCCGAGCCGCGCCGCGTGCGCCGAGGCGGATCCGAGGAAAAACTCGTTCTGTTTCGATGCTAGAAAATAGCGGTACAAGGGATAGTCGCGATCGAACCCGATTCCGCCGTGAACGTGCTGCGCGGCGCAGACGACGCGGTGCCCGGCTTCCCCGGCGACGATCTTCGCGACCGCGATCTCGTGCTCGGCGTCGCGTCCTTGATCGAGGAGCCACGCGGCGCGAAAGACCGTGAGGCGGATGGTTTCGACGTCGATGTAGGCATCGCCCAAGCGCTGAGTCACGGCTTGAAAGGTGCCGATCGGGCGACCGAACTGGTGACGCTCGGTCGCGTATTTCGCCGTCAAGATGAGGGCTCGGCGGGTGATGCCGAGCTCGAGCGCGCATTGACCCACGTGCGTCCGCGCAAGCGCGAACCGGACGACGTCGGCGCCTTTCATCGGATCTCCGAGTACGTCGGTGCGCGCGACGCGAACGCCGTCGAGTGAGAGGCGTCCCAGGCTCTCCCCGCTGGTACCGATCTGGCGCACGGAGCTCGCGCCCGAAGCGCGCGCGTCCACGACGAACACGCCGACGGCACCCTCGCCGGTGCGCGCGGGAACCAGGACGTGGGATGCGAGAGGGAGCGCAGGCACGCAATCCGTCACGCCGTGAAGGACCCAATCGTCACCGTCCGGGCGCGCCTGCACGGGATCCGCCGACGGAACGAGGGCAAAGGTGAGGATGGACTCTCCCCGAAGCACCGGTTCGAGCAGAGTCTTGCGCTGCGCGAGTGTTCCGAATCGCGCGATCGGCAAGCCGGCCATGACGAGGGTGGGCAAGACCGGAACCGGACACGCAGAGTCGCCCACTTGTTCGAGCAAGAGACAGAGTTCGATCATGCCGAGGGCGCCCCCGCCGACGTCCTCGGGAAAAGCGAGACCGAGCATCTGCGCTTTGGCGAGACCGTCCCAAACGGTGCGGTGAATGCCCTCGCCGGCCGCGTCCACGGCGGCGAGCGACTCGGGCGGCGCGAGGCCGCGAAAGATTTTCTTCGCGAGGTCAGCGACGACGAGTTGTTCTTCGGAAAAGCCGAAATCCATGTGCGACGCTCCGTTCATCTGGGCGATCTCGGCATGCGAAGCCCGGCCATGGCGATGATCTCCCGCTGGATCTCGTTCGTGCCGCCGCCGAACGTGAGCACAAGGGTCGACCGGTAGTAACGCTCGAGTCGCCCGCGGAGCGCAGCGCCCGGCGATCCGCGCTGGAGCGTCCCGGCTTCCCCGAGGATCTCCATCAAGAGTCGCGACGACTCGACGTAGAACTCGCTCCCGAACACCTTCACCGTCGACGCTTCGTGCGGTGGGAGCGCGCCTTTCTCGACGTTCCAGCACTGACGCCAGTTGAGCAAACGAAGCACGTCCGTTCCGGCGTGGACGCGGGCGAGATTCACTTGCACCCATGGCACGTCGATCACGCGCTGCCCGTCGGTCGTCCGAGCATTCTTCGCCCACGCCGTCGTCTCTTCGAGGAATCGCTCGACGATCCCCGCGGTGAACAGCGAGATGCGCTCGTGGTTCAACTGCGTCGTGATGAGCTTCCATCCACCGTTCTCCGGACCGACGAGCATATCGACGGGGACCTTCACGTCCTCGTAGAACGTCGACGCGGTGCGATTGTCGCCGAGCGTGCGCATCGGGGCGATCGTCACGCCGGGGAGCTTCGTATCGACCATGAGGATCGAGATCCCCTTGTGCTTTTCCGCATCGGCGTCGGTCCGACAAGCGAGCCAGACGTAGTCCGCCTGATCGGCGAGGCTCGTGAATACCTTCTGGCCCGTGACGACGTAGTGATCGCCGTTTCGTACGGCCCGCGTCTTCAACGCCGCGAGATCCGTCCCGGCCTGGGGCTCGGTGTACCCGACGGAAAAGTGCACTTTTCCCGCCAGAATCAACGGAAGGAAGCGAGCTCGTTGCTGCTCGGTTCCATATTTCATCAAGGTCGGACCGACGGTGTTCAGCGTCAGGAGCGGAATGGGAAATCCTGCGCGCTGCACTTCGTCGAAGAAGATGAACTGTTCGATCGCCGGACGACCTTGGCCACCGTACTCCTGGGGCCATCCGATGCCGAGCCACCCATCGCGACCCATGCGCTCGAGCGTCGCCTGACACAATGGGCCGCTCGATTCGAGCTCGGCCACTTCGGCGTCGAGCTCCGGCGTCATGAGCTCGGCGAAATAGCCGCGAAGCCTCGCTTTCAGCTCTTTCTGTTCCGGCGTGTAGTCGAGGTACATGGCTCACTCCGGTTCGCAAACGACGACGGGGATGATGCGATCGGTCCACGACTGATAGCGCTCGAAGTCGGGGTAGAGCGCCACGAGACGTGGCCAGAGGACGGCGCGCTCTTCCGACGTCGCAGTGCGGGCACGCATCGGGCGTGCTCGCGACCTGATTTGGATCGTCACGCGCGGGTCGACGAGCACGTTTCCGTACCACAGGGGATCCCGCGGCTGTCCGCCTTGCGACCCCACGAGGACGACGTTTTCGCCCTCTTCCAGAAAGAGCAGCGGAGCCGTCCGGAGCTTCCCCGTCTTCTTGCCTCGCGTCGTCAAGAGGCAGACCGGAACGCCGCGAGGGAACGCCGGGCCGATGCGAAACCTACCGCCGACGCGTCCGCTCGTCGCGCGATAGAGCCACACGTGAGCCCGCGACATCGCCAGGATGATCTTCGGCAACAGCGGCGAATCGAGAAAGGCCGGTCGATCGGGTGCGGATCCGCGAACCATCACGCGCCCTGTTGCATCAATTCGGCGCAGCGCTCGCCGATCATCATCGCCGGGGCATTCGTGTTGCCGCCGGTGATGCTCGGCATGATGGCGGCGTCCGCGACGCGAAGCCCGTCGATGCCGCGAACGCGGAGCTCCGGGTCGACGACCGCGCGCTCGTCGCTGCCCATGCGGCACGTGCCGACCGGGTGATAGACGGTGTGAACGCGGTTTGGAAGTTCTCGGGCGAGCGCCCCGTCGGTGAGCGCACTGCCGGGATGCAGCTCCCCGGTGACGACGTCTTTCAAGAGCCGGCTCGCCATGATGTCGCGGAGTAGTTGGATGCCGTCGAGGAGGAACCGAGTGTCTCTCGGATCCGACAGGTACTTCGGATCGATCATCGGCGGCGCCGAGGGATCCGCCGATGCGAGCCGAACTTCACCTCGACTCTTCGGGTAGATCAGCGTCGGCATCACCGTCAGCGCGGGACGTTGATCCACGACGGGTCGAACGGGTCGATCTTGGTTCGGCGAGGGGTACGCCCACGGCAGCGTATGGATCTGGAGATCGGGAACGCCGTTCGTCGCGTGCTTCGATCGGACGAAGGCCCCCGCTTCGAACACCGTACGCCCGAACCACGTGTCCCCCTTGAGGCCTTCGGCGAGCATCCCTCCGAAGAAATGCATCGCGGAACCCCGGTGAACGGCGGTCGGCGCGAGAAACGTCAGCGGCACGAACAGGTGATCATGCAGGTTCTGACCGACCGGCAGATCGGCGAGCACGGCGATCCCGTGCTCGCGAAGATGCGCGGCCGGTCCGATCCCCGACAGCATGAGGAGGTGCGGTGAACCGAACACGCCGGCGCACAGAACGACCTCGCGGCGCGCTCGGATGATCTCGGGACCCTTGGCGCCGAGGAGCTCCACGCCGACGGCGCGTCCGCGTTCCACGACCACGCGCGCAACCGTCGCACCGCTGCGCACCTCGAGATTCGGCTGGGCGCGCCCTCGCAAGAACGCCTGAGAGGTGCTCCGGCGGAGGCCCCCCTTGGCGCTCATCTGAAAGAGCCACGCTCCCTCCTGCGATGCGCCGTTGTAGTCGTCGATGACGGGCACGCCGCACGCGTCGGCGATGGCGGCCTGCATGGCTTCCGACGCCGGAGTCACGTCGCGCTGCTTCGTCACGGCAATGGGTCCGCCTTGGCCGCGAAGGTTCGTCGCGCCGCCCTCCCAGTCTTCGAGCCGCTTGAACGACGGTAAGACGTCCTGGAAGCTCCAGCCGGGACAGCCGTCCGCCGCCCAATCGTCGAAGTTCTGGCGATTGCCGCGGACGAAGAGCATCCCGTTGATCGAGCTCGAGCCGCCGAGCACTTTGCCGCGGACGCTCGGGATGCGCCGGTTCGCCGCGTGCTCTTGGGGCGTCGTGTAGTAGCCCCAGTCGAACTTCTTCTTCACTTGGGGGATCGTGTGAATCACGCTCACCATACCGGGGATCTCGCAAAAGCGGTTTCTATCGCTGCCGCCGGCCTCGACGAGGAGCACGCGCGCGTCGCCTTGCAGCGCCAAGCGACTCGCGACGATGCAGCCCGCCGACCCGGCACCGACAATCACGTAGTCGTAGTCGCTCATGGGTCTCTCCTCGGTGAAAGTGCGGCGCTAGATCGCCTTGCCACGACCCTGCCAATACGGATCGCGAAGCCGTCGCTTGTAGAGCTTCCCGTTCGGATCGCGTGGCATCTCTTCCACGAAGTCCACGGTTCGCGGGATCTTGAACTTCGCGAGCTTGTCCGCGCAAAAGTCGCGAAGCTCGGCTTCGACGAGCGGCCCGGGAACGACGCCGGGCGCGGTCTGAACGACGGCCTTCACCTCTTCACCCCAATCTTCGTTCGGGATACCGAACACGGCGACGTCGACGACCTTCGGATGCATGACGAGCACCGACTCGATCTCCGCGGGGTAGATGTTGACGCCACCGGCGATGATCATGTCGGCCTTCCTGTCGCAGAGATACAAATACCCGTCAGCGTCGAGGTAGCCGGCGTCACCCACCGTGAAGAAGCCGTCGCTCCAGGCGTCTTCGGTCTTCTTCTCGTCCTTGTGGTACTCGAATTTGTATTCGCCCATGCGGATCCACACCGTGCCGATCTCGCCGGTTTTCACCGGCCGTTTGTCGTCGTCGAGGACCCGAATCTGCGAGATGGGCCACGGCGGTCCCACCGTGCCGGGTTTCTCGAGCCATTGCTTCGGCGTCGCGAGCGTGCCGCCGCCCTCGGACGCCGCGTAGTACTCGTAAATGCAAGGCCCCCACCAATCGAGCATCTTTTGCTTCACGTCGACGGGGCAAGGCGCTGCGCCATGAATCACGTGCGACAGCGAAGAGACGTCGTGGCTCTGCTTCGATGCTTCGGGAAGTTTCAGGAGCCGCGTGAACATGGTCGGCACCATGTGGGTGTTGGTCACCTTGTACTTCGCGATGAGCTCGAGCGTTGCTTCCGGCGTCCACTTGTCCATCAAGACGACGCTGTGGCCCAGATGAAGGTGGTTGGTCGCGAAGTTCAAAACGGCCGTGTGATACAGCGGCGCGACGACGAGGTGCACGCCCTGGCTGCCGGGGAGCATCCCGAACAGCGAGAGGAACATGGCTTGCGACGCCGCGACGATTTCCGGCGAGACGTTGCCCATCGCTCGACGGACGCCCTTCGGTTTGCCGGTGGTGCCGGACGTGTAGGTCATCGGGCCGCCGGCGCTTCGATCGTCCGGTAAGGTCGTCGGCTGGTCTCGCTTCAATGCGGCGAGCGGTCGAAATCCCTCGAGGTCGCCGACAGCGAAGCGCGCGCTCGCCGGGAAATCGCCGGAGTCCGCGGCCTCGCGACACGCCGCGCCGAATCGCGCTGAGGCGATGAATGCCTTCGCGCCCGAGTCTTGCAAGATGTACGCGATTTCTTTGGCGGTCAGATGCCAGTTGAGCGGCGCGATCGTCCAGCCCGCCTGCGCCACGGCCATGAACACCTCGAACACTTCCACGGAGTTCGGCAGTGCAACGGCGACGCAATCCCCTTTCGAGAGGCCGAGCGCTCGAAGGCCGTGCACGAGCTGATTCGAGGCAGCGAGGAGCTCGCCCCGGGTCACTTCTCGGCCACCCGGCTCGACGATGGCGAGGTGAGAAGGGTCTCGCTGGGCGTGCGTCCAGAATCCGAGCTCGCTCATGGAATCAAAATAGCTCACGAGAGAAGAAATTGAAACATGTTCTACTGTGAGCGATCACGTCGCGTCGGTCTGTAAAAGGAGAGGCGCTCACCCACCGGTCGCGTCCGATTTCCCTCGCCAAGCTCGATAGAACGTGTTTCATTTCGATGGTCGTCCTGCGGAGGTTCGCGTCTTCGGCAGCGAACGGTCGGGGCGAGCGGAGCAAGTCGTGCAGTTCAACATCGCGGACCTGTTCGAGTCGTTGGTCGACGCCATTCCCGATCGGCCCGCGCTCGTATCGGGAAGCCGGCGGCTCTCTTACCGAGAGCTCGACGTGCGAGCGAATCGGCTCGCGAGCTTTCTCCGATCGCGCGGCGTGGGGCCGGGTTCGCACGTGGGCTTACACCTCTTCAACGGTGCCGAGTTCCTCGAGGGAATGCTCGCGGCTTTCAAGCTCCGCGCCGTTCCGATCAACATCAACTACCGGTACGTCGAAGACGAGCTCGGCTATCTCTGCGAGAACGCCGATCTCGTCGCGATCGTGACGCAGCGCGAATTCGCTGCCGTGATCGAGCGCGTCGCGCCGCGTTGCCCCAAGCTGGCGACGCGAATCCTCGTCGAGGAAGGGGCGCCGCCGGCCCAATTCGGTAGCGAGGCTTTCGACTACGAAGACGTCGTGGCGAGCGGCAATCCGTCTCGCGACTTCGGGCCGCGGAGTGGAGACGATCGGTACATCATCTACACGGGTGGGACGACGGGGTTACCGAAGGGCGTGATCTGGCGACACGAGGACGTGTTCTTCGCCGGTCTTCAAGGCGGCGCAGCCGGTGGAACGCCGATCGAGCGTCCCGAAGAACTCGCCGCGAACGTGAGCGCGGGCCGCCTGATGGCGCTCACGATGCTTCCGGCGGCGCCGTTCATTCACGGCGCGGCACAGTGGACGGCGCTCATCTGCTTGTTCTCCGGCGGCAAGGTCGTGCTGCAACCCGGCAAGAGCTTCGACGCGGTGCGTGTGCTCGAGCTCGTCGGTGAAGAGAAGGCGACGACGATCACGCTCGTCGGCGACGCGATGGCGAGACCCCTCGTGGACGCGCTGACTCGCGCGGGCGCGGCGTACGACACGTCCACCTTGATGGTCATTGCATCCGCTGGCGCCGTGCTTTCGCCGACGGTCAAAGAACAGCTCCGAGCGGCGCTCCCGAGCACGATGGTCTTGAACAGCTTCGGCTCGACGGAAGCGGGCCATCAAGGCTCGGCGATGCCCGGCTCGGAAACCGGCGTCGAAGGCCGGCCGAGCTTCTACATGGATGCCGGAACGAACGCGGTGTTCGACGACGACAATCGCCCACTCGCGCCGGGCTCCGGCCAAGTCGGCTGGCTCGCGCGCGGGGGTCGCGTGCCGCTCGGCTACTACAAGGACGAAGAAAAGACGCGAGCTCGCTTCGTCGCGATCGACGGCGTCCGTTGGGTTCTTCCGGGCGATCGCGCCACCGTCGAAGCGGATGGCCGCATCACGGTGTTCGGCCGCGGCTCCGGCTGCATCAATACCGGCGGAGAGAAGGTCTTCCCCGAAGAAGTCGAGGAAGTGTTGAAGAGTCACCCTGACGTGTTCGACGCGCTCGTCGTGGGCATCGAGGACGAGCGATGGATGCAACGTGTCGCCGCGGTCGTCGAGCCGCGCAGAGGCCGCGCACCGACGCTCGAAGAGCTCCAAGAGCACTGCCGCAAACACGTCGCCGGCTATAAAGCGCCGAGGCAACTCGCGCTCGTCGACAAGGTCCACCGCTTTCCGACAGGGAAGCCCGACTACGCCTGGGCGAAGCGGATCGCCCAGGGCGAGTCCCCGTCATGAGTTGGGACCACGAGACGGACTTTCTCGTCATCGGCAGCGGCGGTGGGGGAATGACGGCGGCCATCGTCGCGCACGATCGAGGAGCGAGCACGCTGGTCGTCGAAAAAGGAAAATTGTTCGGGGGCTCGACGGGAATGAGCGGCGGCGCGCTCTGGGTTCCGATGAACGACCACTTGGCGGAAGCCGGCGTGTCGGATTCGCGCGAAGAGGCGCTCGTGTACTTGCGCCGCGTGACTCGGGGGAAAATTCCCGAAGCGCGCCTCGCCGCCTACGTCGACCACGCCGCCGAGATGGTTCGCTATCTGGAATCGAAGTCACGGCTCCGTCTCGCTCCATGTCCGACGTACCCGGACTACTACCCGGAGTGGGAGGGTGGAAAACCCGGCGCTCGCACGATCGAGCCCGTCCCCTACGGCGCGCGAAAGCTCGGCGTGCACGCGGACGAGTTGCAGCGGTCGGCGCAGGGGCTGGTCCTCGGCCGCATGGGGTTGACCGCCGTCGAGGCGAAAACGTTGGTTCAGTTCTCGTTCGTCTCGTACGTCTTGATGCTGTGGATCATGCTGAAGTATTGGCTCGACGTACTGGCGCGTCTGAAGGGGCGGGCGGACAATCGCCTCACGCTCGGCACGAGCCTCGTCGCGCGTCTCCGGCACTCGCTCATGGACCGAGAAATCCCGCTCTGGCTCGATGCGAAAGCCGAAGAGCTGTGCGTCGAGGACGGTCGCGTCGTCGGTGCCGTCATCACACGCGAAGGCAGGAAGCTCCGCGTTTCCGCCAGACGCGGCGTGCTTCTCGCCGCGGGTGGATTCGAACGAAATCTCGCCATGCGAACGGCTTACCAGCGAAAACCCACCAGCGACATATGGACGGCCGGAAGCGCGAACAACCAGGGCGACGGCATCCGGATGGGCCAGGCCGTCGGCGCCGCGGTGGCGCTCATGGACGATGCGTGGTGGACGCCGGTCACGATGATCCCGCCGAACTTCGCGTGGCTCTTGGTGGTCGAAAAATCGATGCCCGGGTCGATCCTGGTCAACAAGGCCGGTCGTCGCTTCACGAACGAAGCGGCGCCATACGTCGACGTCGTGAACGGCATGTACGACGCGAACGATCCCGAAACCCCGAGCATTCCTTGTTACCTGGTCTTCGACGCACGCTACCGGCGCAGCTACCCCATCGGACCGCTCGGGCCATCGAAGCTCCAGCCCGATTCAGCCATCGGCGGTCGTCTGAAGAAGGCGGGGTTCTTGAAGAAATCGGGAACGCTCGCGGGGCTCGCGGAGAAGATCGGCGTCGATCCACGCGGACTCGAAGCGGCGATCGAACGGTTCAACGAACAGGCGAAGGCCGGCGTCGACTCGGATTTTCATCGCGGCGAGAGCCGCTACGATCGGTACTACAGTGACGACAAGATTCGACCGAACTCGTGTCTCGCCCCCATCGTCGAGGCCCCGTTCTACGCCATCGAAGTGTTCCCCGGAGACCTCGGCACCAAGGGCGGCCTCGTGACGGACGAACACGCGCGCGTGCTCGACGCGAAGGGCGCTCCGGTCCTCGGCCTCTACGCGACGGGGAACTGCTCGGCGTCGGTGATGGGTCCGAGTTATCCCGGCGCCGGCGGGACGATCGGTCCGGCCATGACGTTCGGCTACCTCGCGGCGCGGCACGCCGTCGCACACTCCGCGGACCAACCGGAGACGCGGGTAGCGACCGCCGCGCAATGAGGCTCGTATGAAGCGTTTCACTGGAAAAGTAGCCCTCGTCACCGGAGCCGCGTCCGGCATCGGGCAAGCGACCGCGATCCGTCTCGCGAGCGAAGGCGCCGACGTCGCGTGTATCGATCTGTCGACGGACGCCCTCGGTGAGACCGCCGCCAAAGTGGAAGCATTCGGCGGCAAGGTCGCGCTCTTCGCCTGCGACATCTCCGACGAGTCTTCGGTCGACGCGACCGTGCGTGACGTGGCCGAACGACTCGGGAAACTCGACGTACTCTGCAACATCGCCGGAATCCTGCGCGCCGACCACACGCACGAGCTCACGCTCTCCGATTGGAGCAAGATCATCGCGGTGAATCTGACCGGCACGTTCCTGATGTGCCGCGCGGCCATCCCGCATCTGCTTCGGACCCGCGGCAACATCGTGAACATGTCCTCTACCGCGGCGCTCGGGTCTCATCCGTGGATGGCCGCGTACGCCGCGTCCAAGGGTGGCATCCTGTCCATGACGCGATCGCTCTCCGTCGAATACGTGAAGCAAGGGCTCCGCGTGAACGCGCTCTGTCCGGGCGGCGTCAAGACGCTGCTCCACGGGCAATTCAGCATGCCCAAAGGCGCCGACGTGGATCTCCTGAAAGGGGCGATTCCCTTCGTGGAGTTCACCGATCCCGAGCACATCGCCGCGGCCGTCGCCTTCGTCGCGTCGGACGACGGCCAATACATGAACGGCGCCGAGATTCGCATCGACGGAGGCGCACTCTCGTGACGATGCCGAAGACCATCGGGGTCATCGACTTGATGCTGAACATCCCCGGCGAGGATCAGAGCGGCTGGTACGAATTCATGAAGCCGCTCTTCCTCGACGAGGAGAGCCGCAAGGTGTTCGCGATGCCTGCCCAGTACCTGTTCAAGGACATCCCGAAGACGGAAAAACAGGACGACTACGTCGCGTATACCCTTCGAGAAATGGACAAGGTCGGCATCGAGCGCGCCATGCTCGGGGTCGACGACGGCAACGACGTCGCACTCGGCGCGCTCGCTCGGCACCCGAAGCGCTTTTTCTGCTCGTACCATGCGAATCCGAATCGCGGCATGGACGAAGTCCGCAAGATCGAGCGCATGAAGCGCGAGCACGACATCAAAGCCGTCACGGCGTTTCCCTGCGGGCTCTGCCCGCAAGTCCCGATCAACGACAAGAAGTGGTACCCGATCTACGCGAAGTGCGTGGAGCTCGGCTTGCCGTTCGCGTGCTGCGTCGGCGTGCCGGGGCCGCGGCTTCCGATGGAGCCACAGAAAGTCGAACACATCGACGAGGTGTGCTGGTTCTTCCCCGAGCTCAAGTTCGTCATGCGGCACGGCGCCGAGCCGTGGACGGACCTCGCGGTGAAGCTGATGCTCAAGTATCCGAACCTCTCGTACATGACGAGCGCGTTCGCACCAAAACACTACCCGAAGGCGATCATCGACTACGCGAACACCCGCGGCGCCGACAAGATCCTCTACGCGGGCTACTTCCCGATGGGCCTCTCGCTCGAGCGAATTTTCCGGGAGCTTCCGGAGGTTCCGTTTCGAGACGACGTGTGGCCGAAGTTCCTTCGGGAGAACGCGGTTCGGATCTTCGATCTCGCGCCGTGACTCCGCGCGCCTCGAGCGCATGGAATAGAACATGTTCCATGGACTCGTGACGTGAAACATGTTCTAATTCTGGGGCTATGAAAGATCGTTTCTACACGCCCGCCATCCCCGACGGTTGGTTTCAGGTCGCGTACTCGGACGAGCTCGCGAAAAATCAGGTTCTCCCTCTCAAGTACTTCGATCGCGATCTCGTGCTCTTCCGCACCGAGAGCGGAGAAGCGAAGGTCCTCGACGCGTTCTGCCCGCACCTCGGCGCGCACCTCGGCTATGGCGGCAAGGTCGAGGGCGCTTGCATCCGTTGTCCCTTCCACGCCTGGAAGTTCGACGGCGCGGGCAGCTGCGTCGAGGTGCCGTACGCGAAAAAGATCCCGGCGAAAGCGAAGCTTCGGGCGTGGGAGGTCCGCGAGAGAGCGGGCCTTATTCTCGCTTGGCACCACACGGGCGGCCTCGCCCCTCTGTGGGAGCTCCCCGAGATCACCGAGTACGGACACGAAGAGTGGACGGGCTACGAACGCCGTCGCTGGACGATCCACACTCGCAACCAAGAGATGGCGGAGAACGCGGTCGATTCGGCGCACTTTCACTATCTCCACGGCACGACGAACATGCCGGACAGCAACGCCGAAGTGAACGGGCACATCCTTCGCGTCTTCTCGGACACCGGCACGGAGACGCCGCGGGGACACGTGGACGGCTCGGTGGAGAGCCTCTCGTACGGCTTCGGATTCGCCATCGTGCGCTTCAAGGGCGTGGTCGAGACGTTGCTCGTCAGCTCCGTCACGCCGATCGACGGCGAGAACGTGGACGTTCGCTTCAACTTCAGCGTGAAGAAGGTCGGCGGGGCCGACATCACGCGCGGCGTGGGCGCCGCGTTCATCAACGAAGTCACGCGACAACTCGAACAAGACATTCCCATCTGGGAAAACAAGATCCAATGGGAGCGACCCATCCTGTGCGACGGTGACGGCCCGGTAGGGATGTTCCGGAAGTGGTCCCGCCAATTTTACTCCGGGGACGCACGCGCGACGCTGTCGCCCGAGAATCACGAGTCGGCGGTGTCGTGACCGGGGGCGTCGACGGCGCCACGTTTCGCCGCGCGCTCGGGCGCTTCGGCTCCGGCGTGACGGTGATCACGGTCCGCACGTCGCGCGCCGAGGATTGCGGAATGACGGCGAGCGCGTTCTCGTCGCTCTCGTTGGATCCGCCGCTCGTCATGGTCGCCGTGAAGAAGGAAAATCGGATGCACGCTCACCTCGCCCGAGCATCCGCCTTCGCCGTGAACGTGCTCTCGGAGCATCAGGAAGAGCTATCGAATCGATTCGCCGGCGGTTTCGTCCACGGCGGCGCCTGGACACCCTGGCCCGAAGGTCGCGACAAGTTCGCCGACTTGCCGTTCTCGCGCGGCGGTGTGAGCGGAGCGCCACTTCTCGACGGTTGCCTCGCCGCGCTCGATTGCTCGCTCCATTCCATCCTGAATGGCGGCGACCACGACATCTTCGTCGGCAGGGTCGGACAGATCGCGCTCGCCGACAATTGCGTCCCGCTGCGCCCGCTCGTCTACTTCGCGAGCGCGTACCGCTCGCTCACGCGAGACCTGGTCGCCGAAGCGGAGACGAATCTCCGCATTCCCGATTGGTTCGACTAGCCACGAGCTCGGCGGTCTTCAGGCGCCATACACTTTCATCGGCGGAAGCGCGCGCTTCACGAGGTCGGGGATGACCTGGGTGAGCTCCGTTGGCTGCCACTTCTCTCCCTTGTCGATGGACGGGCCCGGTCTCCATCCCTGAAACACGGTGATCTCGCCGCCCCGCACTTCGAACACCTGCCCGGTGACGTCCTTCGACTCCACGCTGCCGAGCCAGACGACGAGCGGCGACACGTTTGCCGCATTCATCGCGTCGAAGCCGGCGTCGGGTGGTCTCATCATTTCTCCGAACACGACTTCGGTCATTCGCGTGCGCGCCGCGGGAGCGATGGCGTTCACCGTGACGCCGTAGCGTCCGAGCTCGACCGCTTGCACGAGGGTGAGCGCCAAGATGCCCGCTTTCGCAGCAGAGTAGACGCTCTGCCCGACGGCGCCGAGGAGCCCGGCGCCGGAGCTCGTGTTGATGATGCGACCGTCGACTTGCGTTCCGGCTTTGACGAGCGCGCGCCAATGCGCGGCCGCGTGCCGCGTCACGCAGAAATGCCCCTTCAAGTGCACGCGCATGACCGCGTCCCATTCGTCTTCCGCGACGCTCGCGAACATCTTGTCGCGGAGAAATCCGGCGTTGTTCACGATCACGTCGACGCCGCCGAATTTCTCGACGGCGGTCTGCACGAGCCGGCCGGCGCCGTCGAAGTCCGCGATGTCTTCGCCGTTCGCGATGGCCTCGCCGCCCATCGCGACGATCGCACGGACGACTTCTTCGGCCGGTTCGCTCGAGCGTCCCGAGCCGGCGACGGAGGTCCCCAAGTCGTTGACGACCACCCGAGCACCCTGACGCGCAAATTCGAGCGCGTGCTCGCGCCCGATCCCACGGGCTCCGCCCGTCACGATCACGACTCGTCCTTTACAAAGATCGGTCACGGCATCCCTCGTCGATCGAAATGACTGAAGTGCCCGCAGGCGAGCGGGCGGCGTATCGCATCGTGCGGGCTCAAATCGGTCGGCCCGCGAGCGTGGCAACTTTCTCGACGAGCGCTCGCGGAAACGTCGACTGCGAGAGGCGGCGCACGGCTTCCTTCGTAAGACCGGACCACGCGTCGCGATCGGCGGCGTCGATCGCCTGCGTTTGCATCTTACGAGACACCCGACCGAACGCCGATTCGTCGTCCTTTCGAACGAGCTTGGTCAACAGGTCGCCGACCCGGTCTTGGACCTCGACGAACGTCGCCCGCGAGTCCGCCGGAAGAGCGTCGAGCGACGCCGTGCGAAACACCGTTCCTCCGATCACGCAAACGAGCGTCCAATCGGTGACGTGGTCGAGGTGTTGGGCCCACTGGAGCTGTTCCACGGCGAGCCCGGGGGCGAGTACGAAGTTGGCCGCACCGGTACGAAGCGCGGGCAAGACTTCTTCGACACTGACCGGCGTGGGCACGACGGTGCCGATCGTCTGATACATCGTCGGGAGGATCGGATCGTCGCGGAAGACGACCGGGTGTTGGTTCTTGATGTCCGCGGGCCTGCGGACCGCGAACCCGAAGCTGAACGGATGGACGAGACCCACGTCTGCCCAACTCATGAGCGTGAACCCCGCTTCCGAGATGCCCTGTTTCAATTCGGGTGCGACGGCGGCACGGACGCGGTCGAGCGCCGTCCAATCCGAGAGGAGACCCGGAAGCTGCAAGACGAGCACGTTCTTGTAGATGTCCGCGAGACCGACCGACGAGAGCACCGCGCCGTCGAGCTGCCCCGTCCTCATCTTCGCGACCATGGAGTCTTCCATGCCATCCACGGCGTTGTAGTAGACGTCGAGTTTGACGTTGCCGTGCGTCTTGTCGGCGACCGCTTTCTCCCACGTACTGAGCACGCGCCCCCACGACGACGCCTTGGGCGCGATCGTCGCGACGCGAAGCGTGGAGACCGCGTGGGCGCCGGACGTCGCGGTGAGCGCGATGCCGATCGCTGCCGCATTCAGAAGCTTCGAGATCATGGTGCTGACTCCCTCGCAACCGGCCGTCTAGAGCCCGAAGTGAAACATGTTTCACTCGTTCCGTCAACGACGGAAGAGGGAACATCCGGGGCGCGTCGCTTGACTCACAAAGTGGAACGTGTTCTATTTTGAGCAAATGGAGCGTCACTACTGGGACGTCCCCGCACGTCTCGTCACGGGCGCATGGGCGGAGAAACGGCGTCTCGCGAGAGCGTTGCGGCGTCTCGTTTCGCTTTGCGTCACCACCGAGGCGCCGGAGGCACTCCTCACCGAGCTA